>Ga0209713_10001880_pt1 | contig 12804 bp, 9 predicted proteins | sample ArcOceMetagenome_3_FD_187444 | JGI IMG/M metagenome (GOLD analysis project Ga0209713, IMG submission 187444) | Marine eukaryotic phytoplankton communities from Arctic Ocean - Arctic Ocean- Svalbard ARC20M Metagenome (SPAdes) (version 2) | ecosystem: Environmental > Aquatic > Marine > Oceanic...
TTGTGTGTTCTTAGTAACAAACTCTACATTTGTCAAACTTTTGCCTCTGAGCGTACATGCACATGGCAGTTTCTAGGAGATAATAATGCCCGCCTTCTCCTCCTGGCCCACCTGCAGCACAGCCACGGCCGAAGAAGAAGAGTCGCCACCACCCGCACCACTCGTGGTGACTCGTGCGACCAGATCGATCACCATGCCGGCCGACCTGGGCGAAGCCGTGCGGCTGGCCCAGCGTGCCTCGACTTTCGCCGACCAGCTGCGGGAACGCAGCATTGCGACGTTCGAGTATGAGCCACGGGCGGCCCTCCATCACACGAAGACGCCCAAACGCATCGCCAACTATCACCATGAGCGGCTTGAGCTCATTGTTGGAGATCCGGACGATGGCGACAGCGAAGCCGGCCAAGCCGGCGAAGACGAAGGTGCCGACAGTGAAATTCCTTCGCCAGCACAGCCACTGCCGTCGGAGCAGCGGCCGCAAGTAGCCTGTCTGGGCTGCGTCAATCTGCGTTGCGTAGCCAAGGGCATGCTTGCGCTTGTGACGCTCGTAGCGGCGGTCTGGCTGTGGAAGTCTGGCTGGTTGGCGTGGCTCCTCTCTAACGGCGAGGCGCTCGCTCAGTGGATGCGCGCTCACCCGTGGTCGCTCGGCGCCTTTTTCGTGGCGAACGCGCTGCTCGAGGCGACACTGGTCATCTCGTCCGTCTCCAAGGTGGTGCAGCCCTTTGTGCCCGTCTCGTTTGGCTTCGTGGTCGGGCCGCTCGTGCTGATCGCCGCCAACCTGATTGCGTCGGTCTGCTGCTTCGTCAGCGGCCGCTTCGTCGTGCGCAGCCTCGTGCTGCAGCACGCGGGCCACCTGCGACTCTTCCGCGCCGTCGACCGCGCGCTCGCGGGCGACCCGTCGCTCATGTACGTGCTGCGCCTCTCGCCGCTCAACGATGCCGTCGTATCGTACCTGCTCGCCGTCACGCACGTCAGCTTCGGCCAGTACGTGCGCGGCGCGGCGCTCGAAGCGGCCAAGCGGACGGCCGAGATGACCTACGTGGGCTACCTGCTCTCGCTCGGCCTCGCGCGGCAGGACGCCACCTCGCAGCCTGGCGCCGTCGCGATCGCGGTGGGCGGGCTGCTCGCGATCGTCGTTGGCTCGGTCCTCGTCGAGCGGCGCGTCAAGTCGGAACTGGCAGTGCTCTCCACGCACGCGCACGATGGCCTCAGCTCGCCGACACGACGGCTGCGCCACTCGGTGACCAAACTGCGCGTTTTGAGGAGGCTGGTGCCGCCGTCGGGCTCGGCGTCGGCTGGTGCACAGGCGGACGCGGACGCGGAGACGTTGACAATGCAAGGCAAGCACGTGGACGCGGGCATGGGGCATCTCGCGAACAGGTAGCATGCTCCCCAGGGGGCCATTGATCAGTCACAATTCCAAACAAAACTCAACTGCTCTCTCTCTCAATAGAAAATACAAATATCACCACCCCGCCCGTCGCGAAAATGCTCCTGCTTCACTTTCTCTCGCGCCGCCGCCACCGGCACCGCCGCTGCCGAGCGACAGTGCCGCCAACCATGAGATGTATCCGTCAGTATCCTCCTGAGCCAGGAGACTGTGGTTGATCCGAGTCGAGCCACGCCCCTTCTTCGGCACGCAGAATGAGATCGCACAACGGCCATCGTTGCATTTTCTCGCCTCCTCCGGCACATGCGCCCACCGGAACATTGGCACGGAGGAGGCCCAGCCACACATCTGCCTCGAATATGTCTTGACCGCCGTCCACTCGCTGGCTTTATCCTGGTGGAGAACCCGATTGTTGACGGTGATCTCAAGTGCATCAAAGCCGTGGTTAATGGGAGCCTGCCCAGATCCAATTGAGGCGTACCAGACGAGCGTGCTGAGGCGGTGCGTCTTTGCGAGCATAAGCTCAAACTGCATCCGGCCGTGATCGCACGAAGGAACCATCGCTCCCGATTTCGCGTCCCTCCGGCCGTTGGACTGTGGCATAAAGACGCGCAGCTGGAGAGGCTCTGTCACAACCCGAAGGCGGCTGCTGCCGCAGCTGCCGTTGCCGGCTCTGGCGCCTGACATGGGTGAGGCAAGCGATGGCTGCCACGCCAAGTACGAGTCAGCCCTACCGTGCATCAGTGCATGCGCGAGCAGCGCCGACGAGGAAGCGATGGAGCCATTGGAGCCATTGGTCTGCGGTAGCCTTGGCGGTGTGCAGCTCCGGGTGATGTTGGCCTGCTCTTCGACCAAAAGGGCTCGCTGGTCAGCAGCAGCGGAGCTGCTGCCGCTTGATTGCGAGGGTTGTGTCGACTGCGAGTTTCCGGGCAGCCACGCTCGAATCAGAGCGCGCAACAGAAGCTCAGCCGTCACCTCGTGGCCGTGACGCGACGGGTGCGCATGCCCCGTGCGGTTCAGACTGACCCAGCCTTCGAGGCTGACATGCCCGACAGGATCTGAGGGATTCTCAACCGGCGGCCTGTGATGCTCCAAGGCGCACGCAAGCCCAGCGAGGTGCACTGCGCCAACGGGCCAGGCGGATGAGAGCAAGACTGGCAGGTCTGAGACGAAGGTCTCGTTGTGCAGCCGGCAGCCACCAGCCTTGAGCGAATCAGGCAGCCTTGAGCCTTCATACGAGTAACCAAAAGCCAGGAGCAGCGGTGGCACCGGGTGGAGCGTCTGAAGCTGGCGAAGCAGCACGCTGAGCAAGAAACGGCGCGCCTCTGGCGTGAAGACCTTAGTACCGGACCTACCGTCGTTGATAGTGTAGTCCCACAGGAGGAGTCGGTCATCCTGCTGAGGTGAGGCGGGCCTGGGCACGAGCGAACGCACGTGCAAGCCAGCAAAAAGTGAGTTGGTGTCACCAATTGCCATGTTGACGTCGTCCGCGCGGCCGAGGAACTGTGGAGACGAGGAAGATGCGGCCACGTAGTACTTCGCTTCGGCCGACTGCGCCATTGCGTTTAATCTACGCACCAGAACAGCTGGAAATGCGCCTTCCTCGCCACCTGCGTCGCTGCCCGTTGCTGCTGAGCCACCCAGCGTGACCACCCTGAGCGGCTGGCCAGCAGCAAGCAGCTCCATTGGTCTAGAGGTCACGCGACCCGCCAGGACAGTCTCTGAATCGAGGACACCGACCCCACCATATCTGGCCTCAATTTCGAGGGCCGTGTGCCGCGCCACCTGGACAAACGCAGCGCGGATCGTTGCCATCACAAAAAAAACCAAGCGTGTAATGCAAGAGATGCAAAAAGCTTGGGTTTGTTGCATTACAACGATCGGGTTCCAGGTACTCGTAGTGCATGGACATGTCGAGTCGTCCGCCACCGCCCTTCTCGGAGTGGACACACGGCTTTTGCGGTCGCACGGATGCTGATAGAGGAGGAAAATGTACGCCAAACGACTTCAAGGGCTCGTGGGCTTTTGGGCTCTCACCTGAGCAGTGCGTCGCTCGGTGCATTGGATGCCCACGTTGCGGCTATGTCTCTTACTCACCGGCTGACCTTGATTGCTCCTGGTTCGCCCACTCGTCCAACCTGACGATGAAGAAGAAGCTGCGCATCGACTGCGAGAGGCTGCGCACGGGATTTTCGTGGGTGCGCGGCTCAACGGGCCACCGTACACTACGTGTGCGCGGTGACGACGGCTTGCCACTGTATGGGAAGCGCGAGACGCCGGACGAGCCGTTACGTACGCTTCTGCTTCTACTAGGAGGGTTACGCGGTGGCGAGGCGGCTTGGAGCTCGCTCTACCGCAACCTGATTGAGCCTAATGGGCCGCACATCGACACTGCTCTCGTGCTGGGCATCAAGCCCTCGCGCCTCGCGTGGGCGCGCAAGACAAGCCTTGTACATCGCGCAACATATTCATTGTTTACGCGCGACGTCGCAGACTGGGGTTCTCACCTGGACGAGCTGGCCAACTCGACAATCTGGCGGAAGACGCTCGCTGCACAGCACGTCAAGGGCGAGCTTGGCGTTCACGGCCACTCTGCGTTTGGCGGCGTGCTGCTCTCGCGCTGCCGGAGCTGTCAGAGCTCATGCAGATCACGAACCGAGCCGTGGCTTGCACATGGATATGGCCCGATATGCAAGCGCTGCCGCCGGGAGTGCATCGGAGGCACAGGCGTGATCAACTATGTGATGCGCTGGCGGGCGTGCGCGCCGAAGCTCGAACAGACGACCCCCATGACGCCCGAAACGGGTTGGCCGTTGAGTCACCCTCGCATCACCTTTGCGTCCAGACGGCTGAAGATCATGGAACTCGGCTTGAGTGACCGCTATGCGCGGCTTGTCGTGACCCGCACCGACATGTTCTATGCCTGCCGTCTCGACCTCTTGTCGCTTGGCGGCCTTGTCACTGACGAGGACGAGCGCAGTGGGCTGCGTGTCGACATTCCGCGAGGTGAAGACTGGTACGGCGTCTACGATCGCTTCGCCGTCTGCTCGGGGTGCGTGCTGCGCACCTCTTGCTGCGCAAATGTGCAACGCTGAGCTGCATCCACCCTTCGCGAGCATCGCAGGTCCCGAATGCTCGCCTGCCTACGCATTGTTGATCCTGTGGTGACGAGACCCGAGGCAGAGGGGCATGCGGCGATGATGAGGCTCTCGCCTGAGGCCTTCTATATGGCACGCCTCAAGCAGCTCAACGCGACGATTATGCGCTTCCCACGTACCATGTTCACCGTAAGCGACGCCACCGAGCTCCAACCCGGCGGCGGCTGGGGGGATGGCGGCACCGGCCCGAGCCACACGGGCGACCCACGCGCCGATCCTGCGTTTGGAGCGCACGTGAAGTACGCATCGGAGTACTACGGAGCGCTGCAGACGTGCTTCCGTGACCGGCCACTGCAGTCACTCGGGGTCAATTGATGTTCACCGTCGCGTCGTCGTAGTGATGTGAAGTGCTGACTTTTCAGTTGTTATCAATGCCTATACTTCCGCGCCGACACCAAAAAGCTGGACAGGTTCTTGCTCCACGCACCGCGTGCGCACCCGAGCAGCTTTGACAAGGCCTGCTGGCTGCGCACGCCCCTGGTGGGACTGCATCCACGGTACAAGGGCGCCAGCTCTGCCAGCTTGCTGCCGTCAGCTCCGCCGTCGTCGCCACCGCCTGCATCGGCGCCAAGGGCCGCGAGAGCAGCGCTGTCCACTGCGATGCCGATGCCCATCGCCGCGGCAGCAGCGTCCCATGCAGGCGCCGCCCACTGAGTGGCGCCCAGGTCGGCGGCAGCGCGTTGCGCGAGGCCCGACGCGAACCAGCGTGGATCGGAGATGTGATGCGGTCCACAGAGGGTGGCACGGCATGTCGGGTTGCGCTTGCATGAATAATAGGCCGTCCACTGCTCGCGCAGGTCACCGAGCGCGGCGGCGGCAAAGGGCTGTGCGCGCGAGGTGAGCGACGACGCAAACGGCACGTGGCGCATCGGCAGCGACGGCGAAGTCGGGTTTGCAATCTTGAGCCCACACGAGAGGATGCCGGCCCACTGCGAGAAGCCCGATGAGCCCACCAGCAGGATGTCGGACGACGCCATTCGCACGAGCGCCTCGAGGGTCGCCGGCTGGCTCGCGTCGGTGTGCACCTCCGCGCCCGGCGCCAGTGTGTGGACGGCTGCAGTGTCGTTGGCGAGCCAGCCACGCTCGGTGTGGACGTGGACGTGGACGGCGGGCGGCGTGAGTGGTCGCCGCAGTACCTGCTGCACGCCGCGCAGCACCTCGAGCACCGTCGACGTCTCCACCCACCGCGAAGACGGCCGCCCCTTCAGGTCGATGTACGTCACGTCGCCGCGGCGCACGTGCACGCTCACCGAGATCGGCTCTTCGTCGGCAGCCGTCGCGCCCGCACCGCCCGCCGCGTCCCTGCCACCCTCAGCAGCATTAGCACCGCCAGCACCACCAGCGGCACCCTTGCCGCCGCCGCCCTTGCCGCCGCCGCCCTTGCCGCCGCGCGCGAGCGACGGCGAGGTCGCGCCGCTCTGCATGGCCCGCCGCCGCGCGCCGACCGCCTGCCAAAAGCGCTCACGCAGCCAGAGCGCCGCGTAGCGCACCTCGCCGTTGTACGAGCAGTTGCACGTGTCGTGGAAGGCGAAGCGGCCGTTGCGCACCCACACGATCGCGCGCTTACTCGAGTTGAGGTACGAGCCAATGTGATGCGCTGACGAGCCCTTGCGTAGCTCGCCGTACGTGGCTGGCATGCCGTCGACGAGCGGTGGCGCGCTGGCATCGGGTCCACCGGCCACGAGCCGCGGCGCCGCGAGTGGCGGCACGAGGCCGCGCGGGTCGGACCAGAGGAAGTCGTCGATCGCGTAATCCATGCCGTGCGCCGTGCGAAACGGCTGGTAGATGAGCTGGCGATCGTGGCGGTCGGCAAGCGCGATGCCCGCGAGGTAGGTGTTGATCGCATGCGCAAAGCCGGCAAAGGCGTCCACATCTTTCAGCAGGTATCCGTGTGAAAATGATGTAGGTGACGGCGCTGCGGTTGGTGCTGTGCTGGCGGCCAGGCTGGCACGCCGCCGAGCGCCTCCGCCTTTGCCAACCAACGCCTCGAGCCTGGCCTCCAGCTCTCCATACTTGGACTCCATCGTTGCGTGCAGCGCTTGCATCTCGGCTCTGAGCTCATGAACTAAGCTGTGGTTTCGACGACCACGGTGTGTGCCGTCGTTCGGGGCTGCAGCGACAAGCTCCATGTCAAACTCAAGAAGGAAAAATACTGTACAAATCACACCACCCAACGGAAGGCCACCAAGTTCGAAGATCGGCGGATGAAGCAAAGTGTCGTGAGGATGGCTTTCGAGGCAGTAACTCACCACGAAACACTACATACGTGTAAACACTACACGCAAAACTACCACCGTCCGCACAAAATGGCTCGTCGTGTGCCGGCCAGCTTGTCAGTTCACGGGCCGTAATCGACAATCAACCTTTTCGGCCTGAACCGGCGGCCGACGCGCGACGTCCAGTACTCCGGCCCGTAGTCGAAGAAGAGCTCCTCGCCCACCTTGACGTCCCGGCGGGTCACAATGACGACGGCACCCGGCACCTCGTAACCATCGCAGTTCTGCCGACGAAGGTTGTGGTTGAGGTAGCGCACCCAGTTGGACCGCTGCGGGTTCTCGCCGTCGACAATCCAACCCTCGGTCAGCTGCAGGGCGTAGTCGCCCGAGGTCGCGCCGGAGTTGAGGCGAGCGTCATACTCAGCATCGGTGATCACGGATCCCGTGTAGCGCGTAAGCAGCGACCCGCTCGGGATGTCCCGCAGAGCGAAGATGCCCTTGCCCTTGCCAGGGCTGTCTCGCAACTCGACGTCCTTGCCGAGCTTGACTGGCATCATTTTTACTGGCCGACCCGGTCCCTCGTCGCCCAGGTCCAAAGGCATCTTTCCCAGCCGTCTCGCGAGCCAGGCCGCGTCCGTGGCGAGGCGAGGCACGCCAAGGAACGCACCCGCGACGGGTGACGCCGCGTAGAGCAGCAGCAGGGCGGAGCTGAGCATTGCGAGATCGCCACAAAGAAACTTAGTGGAAACTGCAAACTTGTCTCTCAGATGCATCGTGGGTGTTCGCTCTCTACCCGCAGCTGATCACGTATGTGTGTGCTGAAAGCCACGCTTTGCCTAGCCGCCACGGTCCATGGGCTGCAGCTACCGTCCCTGTACACCACTCATCAGACCGCTCGCTCGTCGGTTCGCATGGTCTCCGAGTTGGACGCCGCAAAAGAGGCGCAGATTCGGGAGCAGCTGGAGGGCAAACCTACGATGCGCCACACGTCGTCGACGCCCACCGAAGCGGCGGCCAAGCAGGTGTCCTTCGAGGAGGCCCAGGACCTCGGCGCAACGCTCGCAACGATGCTGACTGAGTCGTGCGCCGCGGGTGAGCCGATGCCTGCTGAAGCGGTGGCCACTCTGCGTGCTCTCATCTCGACCACTGCAGGCGCGCGCGGGTGGTTCGTGACGCTGCTGACTGATCCTGCCTTCGAGCCAGTGTTTCGACCTCCGCTCGACGAGGCGCTCCTCGAAGCCATCGAGGCCTCGCCAGACCCGAACATTAAGCTCATGACAATGAATGTTGCCATGTCCACTGCGACAGAGCTGGTCCACCTTGCGAACGGCAACGACGATCTCGCGGCGGCGTCGCGCATGACGAGCGAGCGATCGACGGTGTTGCTAACGACGCTGTTGGACAGGCTGCCCGGCCTGCGCGAGGCGGCCGAGGCGCTGCTCGCCGCTGTGCAGCCAGACGATGACTCCGCCGCCGCCGACGATGATGGCTCCCGGGCCGAGTGGCTGAAGTTCTGCAAAAAGTGGGGGTACAAGGCCGAGCAAAAAGCGGCGATCCGGAACAAACTCGAGTCTCTGCTCTAATAAGACACCCTGTTCAAACAGCAACTCACAAATATCACAGTTTACACCACAAAATATCGTCGCCGCCCCGTGCCACGGTCCCACGGACAGTGTGTGGTCTCAAGCCTCAAGCGGCCGCGGCCTTCTTCTTCTCGTCGGCCACCTTTTTGCGCGCCTCAGCGAGCGAGCCCTTCTTGGGCTTGTCCGCCTCGCCGCCCGCACCCGCCTTGGCCGCCTTTTTTGCAGCGCGCGCCTCGGCCTTGGCCTTGGCCTCCTCCTCCTTCTGCTCGCGCAGCCGCTTCTCGCGCGGGTCCTCCACCGCCAGCTCGCCCGCCTCGATGGCCTTGGCGCGCGCCTCCTGCTTGGCGCGTCGCGCCTCGATGGCCTTGCGCATCGCCGCACCGGGATCGTCGGCGCCCCCTCCATCCGACCCTGCACCCGCCGCGGCACCGCCCGCTGCGGGCGGCGGTGGAGGCGGCGGTGGAGGCGGTGGCGGTGGTGGCGGCGGCGGTGCAGGTGGTGGCGGCGGGCCGCCCGCCGCTCCGGGGGGCCTCGGCGGCGGCGGAGGCAGCTTCACGCCTGGTGGCAGCGGCGGTGGCGGCGGAGGCGGCGGCGGCGGCGGTGGCGGCGGCCCACCTCCAGGCGGCGGCGGCACGAGCCCTCCCGGCGGCGGTGGGGGCGGCGGCGGCGGCGGCGGCACGCCCGGGTCGCCCTGCTTCCTCCGGCGCGGCGTGCCGCCCACGCCGTCGCCGGATGAGCTCAACCCGCCGGGGCTGAGGCCCTCCCGGACAGCCGCCGCGGCTGAGCTGCCCAGCCCGCTCAGACTTCGCGACAGGCGCGTGATCAGGTTGGGCGGACCCACAGGGCCTGTGCTGCTGCTCATCGCGGGCCTCCCGGGCAGGTTGGCTGCCCAGACCGGCGGCTGGCACAGCGTGCGCACCTCGGCGTCCGAGGGCGCCTTGGTGCCAAGCTTGCCGCGGAGCGCCGCCACGAACTTCTCGGCGTGCTTGGGCGCGCCGGGCAGCGTCAGGTGATGCAGCAGGCAGCGCATCTCGGCGGCGCGCAGCCCGTTGCACGACATGTTCTGCCAATTGTACGGCGAGAGCCGCTTGAGCGCGTCCTGCTTCTCGTTGAGCAGCTTCAGCTCGGCCTTCCGCCGGAAGCGCTTCACCTCGGCCTCGTCGCCCTTGCCATCTTGCAGCGCGAGCCACACGTACCCGAGCGCCTCGTAGATCTTCTTGTTGGTCGCCACCTGCGCCGCCATCGCCTCCATCTGCGCCTTCTCTCGCTTGGCCTTCTCGACGCGCTCCTTCTCCTGCTCCGCCTTCTTTTGCAGCTGCGCCTGATACGCCTGCACGCGCACGTGGCGCGGCTGGTCCATCAGCTCGCCGAGCTTGATGCTCATCATCTCCGCAAAGCCGAGCGTCGCATCGTCCACGTCGTCGGGGTCGATGTTGAGGCTCTCGAGGGTCTCATCGTCGGCCTCGTCGACGTCTGCGCACGGTGCGGTGGGTGTGTACGGTGGGTCCAGTGTGCTCTGGAGAGAGGGTCAGCCTGAGAGGCGCTGTCCAGGTCTCGGCGCGGCGCACATATCATCATAAAGGCCTGATAGATCCCGCGGATGTGCTCCTCGCTCAGCTGGACCATTGCCGCATTATACTCATCGAAGACGCCCTGGTCGAACTTGCCCTCGCGCCGCAGCTCGAGGATCCGACCCAGCTGCTCGACGAAGGCGTCGCGCAGCGCCGCGTCGTCGTCAGCCGACATCGCACCCCCGGTCGTCGCCTTGAGCTTGCGGTTCTCGTCTTGCAGCTGCTCCTCGCGCCGCTGCATCTCAGCGAGCTCCGCGCGCATCCGTTCGAGCTCGGCGCTTCCCTCACTCCCCTTCCTCGCACCGCCACCGCCGCCGTCGCTCCCCTTCTTGCCAGCGGTGTCGGCGCGCGCGCGCATCGCTGTCGCCTCGGCGACCTCCCTTCGCAGCTCGGCGAGCTCTGCCGCCCCCTCCTCCTCCTCCTCGATTCCCGCCATCTCCTCCGTCATCTCCTCCGTCATCGCCTGCATCGCCGAGATCGCCTGCTCGAGCCTCGCCTTCTCCTCTCGGACCTTCTTCCGCATCGCCATCGTCTGAGAGCGCCGGTCGAGCTCGCCGCTCCCCGACGCCTCCTCGCCGTCTCCTTTCCCCGCCGACGCGCTCCCTTCCGCGTCCGCCGCCGCCGCCTCCTCCTCCGCAATCGACAAGTCCGACTTGCGCAGCGACGTGCTCAGCTTGCGTCGGCTCTTCTCGTTCAGATTGAGCTCCTTGCGCACGACCGAGCTCGCCATCGCCGCGCGCTCCGTCGCCGTGAGCGACGGCGCCGCCGAACCCATCATGTCGGCGCGAGACATGCCGATCTGCAGCCGCGGCACCTCCTCCACGTCGTCGTCGACGTCGCTGTCGTCGCTCCGACGGCTCTCGCTCCGCTCGTCGCCGCTCACGTCGCCCTTGCCGCTGCCCCCGCTCGTCCCACCGGTCGGCTTGGCGGCCTTTGGCGGCGACGCCGTCGCCGCGGCCTTTTGCGCGAGCCGCTCCTTGAGACTCGCCACCTCCGCGAGCAGCGCGCGCCTCACGCGCTCCACCTCCTCCCGCTCATTCGAGCTCGTGCCATTCGCGACGCCGCCCGTGCCACCCGCATGGTCCGCCGTGCCCTCGCCACCTGTGCCGTTCCCACCGCCACTGACGCCGCCTCCACCGGCGCCACCGCCGAGGCTGACCGTGTAAACTGGCATCGCGTTCAGCCACCGCCTCAGCTGGTCGGCATTGGCGCACTTGAGCTCAAACGACGCGAGGTCGGCGGCGTAGCACCGGAACATGAACGGGTGCGCCGGGCTCGGGTGGTGCGCCGACTGCTGCACCGTCAGCGTGCCGCGCTGCTCGGCGTGCATCGCCACGGCGCGCTCGTCGTCCTTAGCGGCGCACGCGTACAAGCTGAGCTGCTGCGAGCGCGCGTGGTAGACCATGTACCGCCTCTTCCACCCCTTCTTGCCCGGTCGCGCGACGTCGACGAAGCCGCACGTCGTCGCCTCGTCGCGCGCCTTGTTGAGCGCGTCCACCCACATCTGCACGTGGCCCTGGGCATCGCTCGCCGCGGTGGGGTCGGCGAGCCGGCACTCAAACTGAAAGCCCGCATCTGACCAGACGTGCAGGTCGTGCGGCTTCTCGGGCAGGTCCTTGAGCTCGCGTGGGCCGCGCCGCGCCCACGCTACGATGACGTCGGCGACGCCCTGCCGGCCGTACTCGGCGTCGTCGGCGCGCTCGAAGAGCCGGAGCCGGTACGCCTTCTGGTGGAAGACGGCAAAGAGCTTCTCACGACCGCCGCCGCCGCCGTACTCCTCGGGCAGCCGCACGGCGAGCCAGCCCTTGATCACGTCCGTCGACTCGAGCAGCGCGAGGTTGGCCTCGCGCGTCGCGCCGTCTGTCGCGCCAGCTGGCTGCGGCTTTGACGCCGCGGCCGCGCCGCGCGCCTTGCGGCCGCGGCCAAAGGAGAGCACCCGCACGACCTTGTCCGCGCCCGTCTCCCTCGGGTGCCGGACGCTCTGGTTGCGCTCAAAGTCCAGCGCTGTGAATTGGCTCTGCGCCCTCGCTGGGTCCGCCTGCTTCGGCTCCTTCTTCTTGCCGAACGAGAAGTGCCGCATGAGGCCGGCGGGGCTCTGTGGGCTGGCCTCGCCGCTCTGGGAGGTGCTGCTGAGGTCGGACTTCTCCTTCTCCTTCCTGCCGAACGAGAAGCGCCTCATGATGCCCTTGCCCGACTCGGCGGACGAGCCCTGCGATGAGCTAAGGTCGGAGGGCCTGTCGAGCCCGCCGATCGTGGCCTTGTCCTTGAGGTCGACCTCTTTCTTCTTGCGACCGAACGACAGCTTGCGCACGACGGCCCCGCTCTTGCGAGGCTGCACGCAGCACGCCAGATCGGCCATTGCAGGTCGACCTGGTGTCAGGATGCGCTACTAGCGGTGCAAGCGCGACGGAGTAGATTACCTTCGCGGGCTCCGACTTGCTGTGCCGTCGCTTTCGGGCCGTAAGCGACGGGGCTCAAAGTTCGGCGTTGGGAGGGCACACCACCCAACGTAACTTAGATGCCCGAACCATGCGCACAAACTAAGTCTAAGTAGCAACGACTAACTACGAAAGGCGCGTTGTATCATTCATAATCAAGGACACCTACGCTGTTTAGGCGATACGCTCGTCGTTGTCAGCCGGGCTCCCAGGCGGACCGCCGCGGTACCGATGCAGAGCGTTGCAAGAGCGCCGTTTCGCGTTGCAAGAGCGGCGTTGCAACGCTCCAACGGCGGTCTCGCAACGCTAAACGGCGGGTAGCGCGGCGCTCCGCACCGGTACCGGTGTGAGGGAGCGCCGCGCTCGCCGGGGGTCTGGCGGGGGAGCGCTGCAGAGCGCCGCGGTGGCGTTGCGAGCGCAGCGGGTACCGCAGCGGGTACCGCTGCGG
>Ga0209713_10001881_pt1 | contig 12798 bp, 8 predicted proteins | sample ArcOceMetagenome_3_FD_187444 | JGI IMG/M metagenome (GOLD analysis project Ga0209713, IMG submission 187444) | Marine eukaryotic phytoplankton communities from Arctic Ocean - Arctic Ocean- Svalbard ARC20M Metagenome (SPAdes) (version 2) | ecosystem: Environmental > Aquatic > Marine > Oceanic...
AGGCCCCGGGAGAGGGCCTCTCTGTGCGCACACAATCAAGCCAAAAAACAAAGATTATCATGCGATCGTTAGTCGGCGGCGGTCGCCGGCAAGAAAAAGCGAGCCAGCGCGCTGTGCGTGCATGCTGGGGACACTCTTGTGTGCGTTGATGTTACTCCCGCGTCAGAACAAGTTTCGAAGTAAATAAGTAAGTGTGTAGCGTAATAGTGTAGCCCTGTATGCGTGATACCATAATCTTACTTACTTACTTACTTACTTCAGAACACGTCGTGCCCACTCGGACGTGCACCTCAGCTGGCGGCGAGGGCGATGCCGCCCGTCGCCGCTGAGGCTCTGCTTCAACGTGAGGTCGCCCAGCCGCTGAGCTTGTCGGCGACGCTCACGACTTGCTATCGGAGAGGGGACTTCGGGGAATCGAACGAGGGTGGGTATGTTCTCGCGGTTCTGTAGCGGTTTGTGGTCATTTCAGCAAACCGGCACAACTCCATGGAACACATTTGACTCCAGGACCCGTGGCGTCTCTGATGTGATGTTCAGGGCGCCTCGCCTAGCTCGCTGCATCGTCTGCATCGGCCCGTCTCACGTGCGCCTCAGCTGGCGGCGAGGGCGATACCGCCCGTCGCCACCCCCGCCGCCGCACCGCGCTCCTCGCTGTCGGGGTCGGGCGTGAGGTACGGCTTGAGGCTCGCGAGGACCTGCGCGATGCGCGTGCTGCCGGCGTCGCGCTCGCCGTGGCGCGCGACGCTCAGCCCGTGCGCGCGGCGGAGCGCCGCGTGCGCCGCGTCGTACTGCTTGAGCAGCACGCGCGCCTTGCACAGCGCCTCGGCCGTCGCGATGAGCTGCGCGCCGCCCTCGCCGTGCAGCACCGCCTGCATCGCGAGGAGGTGCTCGTAGTCCTCGGCGGCCTGCTCGTGCTTGCCGAGCCGCAGCCGCAGCCGCGCCACCTCGTCCCACAGCCGCAGCACGCGCGAGTCGCTCATGCCGTGCGCCTCCTCGAGGTACGGGATCGCGCGGAGGAAGGCCGCCGCCGCCTGCGCCCACTGCTCGAGCTCGACGCACGCGTGGCCGAGCTTCACCGCCATCCGCGCGCCGTCCTCGTTGAGCGGCGCCGCCGCCGCCGCCGCCGCGCCGGCGCCGCCCTGGCCGCCCTGCGCCGACGCGAGCAGCAGCTGAATCGCCTTGTCGCGCAGCTCGGAAGCCCGCTGCAGCTCGGCGCTCCGCGCCGCCGGCGTGAGGGCCGCCGCGCCCGCGCCGCCCTTTGCGCTCGCCGCCTGCACCTTGAGCGCGAGCTGCGCCTCCACCTGCTTCGCCGCCTGCAGCATCATCTCCGCCAGCTCCTGCCCGAGCGCCACCAGCTCGTCGCACTCCTCCGGGCTCGGCTGCCGCCCCATGTTCGCCTGCCTCACCTCGAGCTCCTTGCTCAGCAGCTGGATGGCGAGCGGGTAGTCGCCGTTGCGCTTCACGGCCATGCGGGCCCAGCCGCGCAGGACGGGGCAGCACGAGACGTGGCCCTTGCCGAACACCTCGGTCGACGCGGCGAGCGCGCGATTGAAGTACTCGGCCGCGCGCCGGTACTTCTCGCACTTGGCGTGCGCGTTCGCGAGCGTCTGCAGCACGTGCGGCAGCATCGCCGCCGCGTCCGTTCGCCCGGCCTCGCTGAGAAGCAGCGCCTCGGCGCGCTCGGCGTGCCGCAGCGCGGCGTCGGCGGCGCCCGCGGCGAGGTAGGCGGCGGCCAGGTTGCCGCACGCGCGTCCGAGCTGGTACCTGTCTGGCGCGCCGGTGTCCGTGCGGCACGCCAGCTGCGCCAGCGCCAGGCACTCCTGACGCCACTCGACGAGGGTGCTGGCCATCACGCCGCCCTCCCGGGTGGCGCGCTCGATGCGCTCCTCCACGGCGCGCAGCTTCTGCTCCGGAGCCTCCTCGAGCGGGATCATCTCGGTGTGTCGGTGTGTGCAGCTAGCGAGCGTTAGTCAGCTCTTGAAAAAGTTGCGCAGGCAAGGCTGAGTGAGGCGGATGACCACTCAATTTTCTGTAAAGCAATTAATATCTAAATTATTAAATTGCGCAGGGAAGGCCTAGTATGGGGCATGACCACTCAACGGCTGAGCTTTTCGGTGCAATTATCTAAATTATTAAACACGTCACTACAAAACTACGCGGCAAACGTCAGCGCGCTCGTGACGCCGGAGGGCGCCGGCTGCACGCCGGAGCGCCTCATGATCGGCGAAACGACCTCGCCGCGGCCGGCGAGCGCCTTGAAGGCGGCGTGCTGCGCGGCGCACTCGCGCCACGCCCTCCAGCAGCGCGCGAGCAGGCCGAGGCTCTGCTTCGAGAAGGCCTGCTCGACGAGCGAGCCGCGCAGCCGCATCATCTTAAGCTGCATCGCCTCGCGCTGCGCGCGCTCCTCGGCGAGGTCCGCGTCGGAGCGCGTCGCGCGCATCTGCTGCGCCTGCAGCTTGGCGTGCTGGTCGGCCTTCTCGTCCTCGTCCTTCTGCCGCAGCTCCTGCGCCTCCGACTGCAGTGCCGCCGAGCGCTTCGAGAGCCGCGCGCGCCGCCGCTTCTCGCCGTCGAGCGCCGACTTGAGCTCGGCCGCCTCCTTGGCGCGCGCGTCGCCCGCCGCGCGGTGGCGGCCCACCGCCGCGACCGCGTCGGCGTCGGCGTCGTCGAGCGTCGCCGCGAGCACGCGCGCCTCCGCCGCCATCCGCGAGTGCTCGAGCACCGCCCACTCGGCCGAGACCATCGTGCCGTTGAGCGAGACCGACCCGCCGCGCGGCGCGCCCGCGCTCTCCTTCGCCGCCGCCGCCGCCAGCTCGCGCTTGAGCGCGGCGACCTCCTTCTCGAGCTGCTCGGCGCGCAGGCTGACGGCGCGCAGCTCCTTCTGCGCCTGCGCGCCCACCTGCGCCAGCTGCGCCGCGTTGGCGCTCGCGCCGTTGGCGAGCGCCGCCGAGTCGGCGCCGGCCGTCTCGAGCGCGTCCCTCACCACCTTCTCGTTGGCGCGCAGCTCCGCGCGCAGCTCCTGCAGCGCCCGGACGCTCTCGCCGCGCGCCTCGTCGCGCGCCGTGTTGAGCAGCCGCAGCTGCTTCTCGAGGCTCTCGCTCCGCCGGCGCACCGACGCGATCTCATCGACGTAGAACTTGGTGTGCGCCTTGGCCGTCGCCTCGCGCACGGCGGCGTCGAGCTGCCTCGCCCTCCCGAGCTGCCCCGAGAGCGACTCGACGTCGGCGGCGTTGGCGGCGCGCGTCACGTCGATCTGCTCGGCCTGCAGCGCCTCGAGCTCCTGCTTGCGCCGCTCGAAGAAGCCCCGCTCGTCGGCGAAGAGCTTGATGACGCGCTCGAACATCGGCGCGTTGCTCTGGAAGATCATCGGGTCGACGCGCATCGTGTAGCCGTGGTTGACGTGCGTGAGCACCTCCTTCTCCCACGTGGTCACGCGCGCGTGCATCTTGCTCGCCGCCTCCATCTCGCCCGCCTGCACCTGGATCATCAGCGCGCGCGTCTTCTCGAGCGCCTGCTGCCGCGCCCTCACCTCGCGGTCGAGCTGCTTGCGCATCTCCTCGACCGCCGCGGCGCTGCTCTCCGCCTGCGCGGCGTGCTGGTCGCGCTCCGCCTCGGCGGTCGCCAGCGCCTGTCGCAGCTCCGTGACCTCGTCGCACAGCTTCTTGCGCGTCTGCGGGAACTGCTTCGCCTCGAGGTAGCTGGTCTTCGCAAACTGCTCCGCCAGCTGGCACTGGTGGTCGCTCAGCCGCAGCTCGCTGCGCAGCAGCTGGAACTCGGCCCCCTGGATGCTGCGCGGGTGCGACTGCTCCCGGCCGGTGAGGCTCGAAGCGCGCGGCCGCGCCACCGGCGGCCGCGCCACCGGCGTGCTGCTCGAGCGCGTGATGGGCTGTCCGCCATCCGGCGCCGAGGTCGCCGAGCGCCTGCTCGTCGAGCGCGAGCTGAGCGGCTGCGGCGAGCCGCCCGGGTCCGGTGTGCCGGCCGCCGAACGCCGGCTCTCGCGACGCTTCGCGCCGCTCCGCTTGCCGCTAGGCGAGGGGTTGGGCGTCGACATGCGCCTCGCCCTCCTGGGTAGCCGCCCCAACACCAACCAAAGTTCCAAAAAGCTATACTCGTATGCAAGGAGTGTATGCAGATACGTATACGAATCTTGATATCGGCCAACACGCATTATATTATGGCGAACGTGACCGAGCTCGAGCGCAGGCTGGCGCAGGCCATCGCGCTGCGCGAGCAGACGGCGGCCGCGGCAGCGGCAGTGGTGACGACGCACGAGGAAGAGCAGCTCTCGGTCAACGTCACAGCCAACTCGACAGCTAATGTGCCGAACGCCACGCAGTACACTCCGCCGCGATCACCGCCACCGCCACCGCCACTGTCACCATTACCATCACCAGCGCCGGCACCGACACCGTCACCGTCACCATCACCCTCGCCCTCGCCCTCACCCTCACCCTCACCGTCGCCAGCCGTCGCCGACGCCAGCTCGCCGCTTGCTTCGTCATCTCCGGCTACCTCTGAGACCTCGCCGTCTCCATCGCCAGCAGCCTCGACCGTGGCCGCCTCGCCATCGCCATCTCCGAGTCCTACGCGAGCCGACTTTCTCCAGTGCGCATCGTGCTGCCCACCGCCGCCTCCGCCGCCACCTTTGTCGCCGCCGCCGCCACCGCCACCGCCGCTGCCGACACCCGGCGCACTGCCTCCGCCCATCGCATCGCCGCCGCCTCCCCATCCACCGCCCGCAGACGTGTCGCGCGCGTGCGTCGCCATCGCTCCGGCCAGCTACCAGCCGGGGCTGGCACTGCCCGCCGCTCTGCTGGGCTGCCTGGTGGGGTGCGTGGCCGGCACAAACCTCGAGCGCTTTCGGCGACGGCGGAAGTCGGTCGCCGGCGCAAAGGCGACCGACGACTGGATCAACGAGCTGCAGCTGTCCAAGCTGGCGGCCGCCGGCGCCACCACCGCCACGCCCCTCAAGAGCACCGCGCAGCGGTGCGAGGGCGGCGACGGTGCAACGCGTCGCGTCGGTCGAACCAAGGGCGCCGAGACGCCGACTCCGTCGCAGTCGTCGTTTTCGCAAGCAGACCCACGACAGGAGGAAGTGCAGTTTGGCGGCTTCAGCGCCGCTCCTGCTGCGCCGCCGAGCCGGCCGAGCGACGCCTTCGAGTCGCTGTGGCAGTCGGCGGCTCAAGACGTGAGGCGGTCCTCTACTAGTTGTACTACGTAGTTCGGAGTCTTTACGTTTTGGTATGTTACGAATTCACCCTGCGCCTCCTCGTGAGTACGGGCTGTATCGTTTCGGCTGCTCTTTGATCCGCATCTTGCCGATGCGCCCCATGACCTCGTTGGTCTCGAGCGTCTGATACACGTTTTTGAAGATGTTGTCCATCATCTTTGAAACCATATCCTCCGTCGATGCGAGTGGCAGGTCAAAGGCGAGCGGCGCTGATGAGTCGGCGCTCGATGCGGCCTCCTCCGCGGGCGGCGGCTCTTGCGCAGCGGTGGCGGGCGGATCGGCGGCGGCGGGCGGCTCGAGGCTCAGCCTGTCGACAGCGGGGAGATCCTGCATCCGGCTGTCGAGCCGCGTGACCTCGAGGGGCGTGGCGGTGGTGGCGCCTGTTAGCTCCTCGACGGGGCTCGGCATCGTCAGCTCCGTGTTCTCACGCCAGCTCCAACCGTAACTCGCCTTTGAGCCTGAGCGCATAGTTTGGTATGCATGTCACGGTTTTTGCTTTATTTCGCGGACTGCTCTGCGACCCTAGCCGCTAACCCGCCTGCATGGCCTCCTCCAGCGACGAGGACGAGGCCCTCGCATCCTCCTGCGCGCGGCTGCTGGCCGACAGCCCGACGGATGCAGGCGGAGACAAGGTTGAGCAGCTGCGCCAGCTCCTCGACCAGACATCGCTGACGGAGTTGCTGCGGGCCAACGGCGGCACGGCGTTCACGGCTGCGGAGGTCGCGGCGCTGCTGCGAGTCGAGCTAGCGTGCCGTGGTCACGCCTCGGACCTCAGCCAGCTCGCCGGCTGCCCTCGCTCGTGGATATGGGTTAGCTGGCCGCGGCCGCGTGGTTGCTGCGTGGTCAGCCGCGGACACACGATGCGAGTGGAGCGGCTGCGGCCCGAGCCGCGGATGGCGCTGGTCCACGAGTTCCTGACGCCGGCCGAATGCGCGCACATCATCGAGCTGGCTCGCGACCGGCTGCACCCGTCTCGCGTGGTCAACTACGACCCGGCGGCCGCCGTGGGCGAGGTCACCTCGGGGCGCACGTCGCACTCGTGCAAGGTCTCCGCCAAGGAGGACATCGTCGTGATGCGCGCGGTGCAGCGCGCCGCCTACCTCGTGGGCCTCGCGCCGCAGAACTCCGAGGCGGTGCAGGTCGTGCACTACGAGGTGGGCCAGCAGTACAAGCCGCACTACGACTGGTTCAGCCGCGAGGCGAAATCGGCCGACCGCGTCGACCAGCGCGGCAACCGGCTGCTCTCGATCTTCGTCTACCTAGCGTTGCCCGAGGCGGGCGGCAGGACGGGCTTCCCGCAGCTAGGCCAGTCCTTCCAGCCGGGCGCAGGCGGCGCGCTGGCGTGGTACAACCTCGACCGGCACGGGATCACCGACGAGCGGACGCTGCACGCGGGCGAGCCCGTCACGCAGGGCGAGAAGTGGGGCATGAACATCTGGCTGCGCGAGGGCGCCGCGCCTCGCCGCCCGCGGGTCGCCCTCGCTCTGCGCGTGGGCGACGGCGGCGTCGCGGTGCGCGCGGAGCTCAGCCTGTCCACGTCTACTCCCGCGAAGCAGCCGGACGCAGCCGTCGTCGCCCCGAGGTGCAGCCGCTGTGGGGACGTTGCGACCCCGCTGGGCCTGTGCCTGTGCAAGGCGCAGTACGAGGGGGCGCTGTCGGAGGCGGCCGTGCTTGCGGCAGGCATTAGTATGAAATAGCTTCTCTGATGCTTCAAACAACTACATGTGAATATGTGGTTCGCTGGTGTTGCCCTCTTTCTCTCCTCTGTGCACGGCGACTAGATTTTCAACATGGTCGACGGAGCGAAATATCCCGTCTCAGGCGGCCCGCCTACGCCTCGAGGCGCGCGAGCTCGAGCTCCATCGGCGTGACGCGCATCTTGGTGGCCCACGACGCCTCGGCGGCGCTGCCCGGGATGTCCGAGATGCCCGAGCACGTGGTGAAGGCGGCGTCACAGTTGGACTGGACGCACGTCTTGCACGCAGAGCTCTCGCCCTTGATGCACTTGAGCATGCAGTGGTCCTTGGTGCACTGCGCCAGGGCGCCGAAGCACGACGAGCACGCGTCCGAGTAGCCCTCGGCGCTCTCGATGCACGACTTGACGCACGAGCCGCTGCCGAGGCACTTGTGGCCGCACGTACTCATGTCCGCCTCGAAGGCGGCCTTGCCCTTGCTCGTCCAGACGGCGGTGTCGGCCGCGTTCGAGCACGCGCCCGTCGCGGCCGTCGCCGCCTCCGCCTCGACCGCCGCCGCGGTCGACGGCACGCTGATCGCGAGCGAGAACTTGGTCTCGCCCCGCTTGAGGTCGGCGGCCGTCGTCACGTTGGTCAGACCGCACGTCAGCTCCTGCGACATGTACGACTGCACCGCGTACGCCGAGCCGTTGTACCCCACCAGGAAGCGGCACGAGTCGCCCTGCGACGCGCCCTTCTCGTCGATCTCGAAGTACTGCGCGCCGGCCGACTCGTTCACGCGCGCGTACACGAAGCCGTTCAGGTGATCCGCACACCACTCCGTGCCCGAGCCCTCGCGACCGCGGCTGTCCACCGTCGGGCCGATGTTGTAGTCGGACTCCTTGGGCACGGCGATCGTGAAGCAGCCACCAGGCGCCTTGGTGCACTCCTTGTACCAGTGCGGCTGCAGCGCCGAGCCCATCTTGGTGCAGTCCTCCGGGTAAGGTCCCGCGAGCACGGCGGCAAATGAGAGCATCTTGTGATTAGCTTGTGTGACGGACGAGCAGTGCCGGCGGCGTTGCCGCCGTGAATTCACGGTGAATTGTGATGGCGGCGTGGGCAGACGACCCAACCTATGTAATAGGTTCCTGGCCATGCGTTCAGGCGAAGTAATGATATACGCTATCCAAAGCTTGTCTCGACTGCAAAAGCGGCGCGTCGCTCACGACCGCGCCACGGGCTCTGGCGCTTGCGTCGGCGTCGGCAACCATCGGTGCCAGCGCGTGTGCAGCGTCGCGGTCGACCGAGTGGTAGGCAAGCACGCCACTGGCTGCGCCGCGCGTCAGCCTGATGAACGGGCGCGTGTTGAACGCGAGTGGAAGCTCGTACACGACTGTCCGAGTGCTCGCCCATAAGAGCTCCCACACCTCCTGGTCGCCTCCGTCGCGCGTACGGTTGCGCGTCGCGCGCATCAAGGCGTCCGCTCGGTCGGCGAGCGACGCGTCGGGTGCCAGCAGCATGACGCCCGAGTTCAGACCCTGTGCGAGCACCTGGAAGACCATGGCGGGCGTCGGGCCATGGAGCAGCAGCTCGTCGAGATTGCGGCTGGCGTTGACATCATTGTCGAGGAAGAGCACCTTCTCGAATTGGTGCAGGCGCAGCAGACGAAGCTTGGCAAAAGTCGGAGCGTGGTACGATGACGCCCAGGCTGGCAACGGTGGACCGGTCGGAAGTGGGAGGATCGCGCTGCCGAGGCCCTCGAGCAGGCTGGCGACCGCAGGTGTGTGCGGATCGACCAGTGTTTGGATGGGTACCGTCGTGCGCACGGACGCAAGACTGCGCAGCAGCCGAACGAGCAGGCCGAGCTGCATCTCGAAGCAACGGAGCGCGCTGCAGCCATTTGCGCCGCGTGATTGCTTCCCGTTGCGCATCAGAAGCATGGTCACGATGCTCACCCTCGCCGGCCGCGAGCGCATTGCTGCCGGCGAGGGAGAGCGGGTCGCACCGTGGCCGCAAAAGTGCGAGGCCACGCAGCGGATGCCACGCTGCCAGCAGCCACGCTCGCTGCACGGGCAGTCGGTGCTTGAGAATCGGCGCTGCGAGCACGAGGCGTTGGCGATGATTGCGTCCATTGCGCATGCCAAACTGCTGCATGACAAGTTTGGCGCTCAGCTGGCGGAGCTGGTGCAATGCCTTTGTATTATTTCTCTTAAACAGCGTCGCCTCAACGTAAAAAGTAGACATGGGAGCAAACAGAATCAAAGCTTCTTTGTAGCGCGCGCAAACCAACGCACGTGGGCAGCGCGTGAAGATGCAGGAAGCGAGCGAAGGGGCCTGCATCTTTCTCTCCGAGGTCGAACCATGCTTTTCGCCACGGCTGGAGCCGCCTCCTTCCACTCTCCCAGCGCTGTCGGGCAAGCACGTGGCGCCGCTAGCAGGCGCCATAACCCCGTGGTGTTGGCTGAGCCATCACCCTTCGACGGCCTCGTCACCGGCTACTCCAAGTTCTCGACTGGCTATTCCAAGTTCCAGGCGGCGCTCCAAGAGGGCCGAGACTGGAAGCAGGGGCTCGCCGAGGCGCTTGCGGGCGAGTACGACCGGACCGCGATCGCGGCGGACGTGACAGCGCTCAAAGACTCCGAGCCGCTCGTCGTCTTCCTTTGGAACAACTCTCCGGCGTCCAAGAAGGCGGTGCGCCTCCTGCAGCAGGCGGGCGTCGAGCCCAAGGTGATCGACCTCGACCCTAGCTCGGAGACTGGCAACGCGCGGCGTGCCGAGCTGGGTCGCATCACTGGGCGCTCCTCCGTCCCGTCCATCTGGATCGATGGCGAGTACGCCGGCGGCTGCGACGACGGCCCCACGCCGTCGGCGCCAGGCATCGTCGACATGGCCTTCGCGGGCACGCTGCGCCAGAACCTTGAGGCGGCAGGGGTGCTGCCGACGGCTCAACCAGCTGCAATGGCGCCGCGTGCTGGGGCCGACGTGGCGGCTCTTCAGGAGCGTGTGGCGGCTCTCGAGGCGGAGCTCGCGGCGGCGCGTGCTGAGGTGGTGGAAGCGCAGGCGGAGGTGGCGGCCGCACAGGCGTCGCTGCGTGCCCAGAAGGCCTCGCCGCTGGCGATCGAGTCGGTGAACGACGAGGTCGAGTACACCGAGGCGCTGCAGAAGCCTGAGGGCGGGCGGCCGGGGCGGCGGCTGCAGGACCTGCACGCGACCCAAGTCCTGAGGCTGCAGGTGGCGCAGGCCAAGGCGCAGGCCAAGGCGGACGCAGCAGCGGCGGTGCAGGCGCGCCTGGAGGCGGAGGCGAGGGCGCAGATGGTGGAGAACCTTCACGAGGCCCAAAAGGTGAGGCTGCAGCAGGCAGATGCAAAGAAGGATGCCGAGGCGGCGGAGGCAGAGGCGAAGGGGAACGCTGAGGCGCAGGCAGCAATGGCGGACCTCCATGCCGCCCAGATGCTGAGGCTGCAGGAGGCAGAGGCCAAGGCCAAGGCCGAGGCGCCGGCGCAGCTGCGTCGGGAGGCGGAAGCCCAGGCGGAGGCTGAGGTGGAGACTGCAATGGCAGCTGTGGTGGAGGCTGCGGTGAAGGCGGAGGCTGCGGCGAAGGCGGAGGCTGCGGCGGAGGCGGCGGTGGAGGCTGCGGCGAAGGCGGAGGCGGAGGCCGCGGAGGTGGCGGCAGTGGAGGCGGAGGCTGCGGCGGTGGCCGAGGCCGAGGCGGAGGCTGCGGCGGTGGCCGAGGCGGAAGCCGCGGCAGAGGCCGCGGCAGAGGCCGCAGCGGTGGCTGCGGCGGAGGCTGAGGCGGAGACCGCGGCGCTGGCCATACTCAGGCAGGAGGGCGCTGCGGCCATCGAGCGGCGAGAGCGCGTGATGTCTGCCCTCAAGATCGCCACGCTGAAGAGGGAGGGCGCAGAGACCATCCAGCGGCGGGAGCAGATCGCCGCGGCGAAGGTGGAGGCCAAGGTTGACGAGATGCCGGAGGCCAAGGCTGACGAGATGCCGGAGGCCAAGGTTGACGAGGTGGCGGAGGCGAAGGCTGACGAGATAGTCGGCATGGTGGTTCCGACGACACGGACGGCGGCTCCACATGCCACGCCAGAGCCCGAGCCCACCGCCTTCGAGGACGTCTTCTGGGGGACCCCAGTCTCGGTCATCTCGTCAGCGTCGTCGTGAGCCAGCGCAGCTCCTTCTCACGCTCAGGACCGAGGAGCACTCAGCAGTCTTGTGTGAGCTTGGGGTCGTTCATGTTTTGTTCGCTGTAGCTGTATTCTCGGGATCAACACTGTATTATACGCTTGGTACTCAGTATAGCGAGCTGACTGGACTGACTGACTGACTCAAAGAAAGGCATCGAGGCTAGTGGTTCAACCCCTCCCATCCACACTGTCATAATCTGCTCCACTTTGGAACGCTAGCGCAAAACAAGCCATTCTAAGCACTCTGCCAGTACCACATACACGAGTAGCCTCCACACTCACTACGGCTAGGCGAGCGACTCGTAGCGTCCAGGATGTGCGCGCGCAGCAGCTGCTCAAAGTCAGCTTGCGGCCGGGCGGTTGAGCGATGTGATGGCCCGCGACGTAGTACCGCGCGATTCTCACACCTCCGACGCGCCGGCGTGCTCGTATCAGGTGTCCGCTTCAAACGTGCCGCTTCTTGTCGGTGACGGGCGCCGTCACGACCGATGTCGCGGTCGACGCCTCGTGCGAGCGCCAGCGATGGCCGCCGTGGTTGGTGTCGACGAGACCTCGTTGCGCTAGTTCGTCACAATCACGGCGAGCGCCCTAACAGACCGAGGGCGGCGCGCGCATGCCGCTGCGACGCAGGCGCAGCCGTCAGGAGCGCGGGGTTGGGGCGTGCGAGCTTCAAAGGACGATCAACCGACAGTCGCTATCGACCAAAAAGCTCAGAGTCGTCTGACAGTGTGACTCCTGCTAAAGCAGGCCTAGGCCTAGATGTCCACCATTTCTGCTAAAGTTTCCAGTCCGGAGCATTTTCTTGCTAAAGCGGCCTCGCCTACGCGGCACCCGGCAGGCGATACATGATTTGTCGACAATTTGTACACAAACAACAATTTGTCGACAAAACGTGACTTTTGTCTAGAGGGGCCTCCGCACTCAAGGCCTCGGCGGCTGAGCAGAATTGCTAAAGTGGCCGGCCGCCAGGCCGGGAGAAACATTGCTAAAGAGTGCTAAAGTGCGGAGCTTTTCTTATGTCTACTTACCCTCCGTGCTATTGAGGCGTTGTCGAAGATTGCAAAGATTCTCTCCTTCGAAAAAACTGTCTTTCCTTCGTAAGTAAGATTATGGTATCACGCATACAGGGCTTACTTACTTCACGCTGCCTGCGCTGCGCCCGCTGCGTGACCGACGCGCTGCACGCTCCTCGTGACCGCCGCTCAGGTGATTGCTGCTGTAATGCGTGCTGCTCGATGGCTAGGCTCAGGCTCTGGTAGGCGACGGGCGGGGGGGAGCAACACTCTGAGCGTTCTGGGGATCTAGGCTCATCTTGAGGGTTGGGATACACTGGGATAGAATCACGAGTAGAGTGATTAGAAGCTACCACCGTGCTCAGCTCGGCGAGTAGCCCAACTTTGATTTTTCCGGTAGAAGACGTACGGAAGACCCCAAGGTCGATCCTCCTCGTGGAAATTGCTCTCATCCCTCCCCCAAGGGCCTCAAAATTTTCTAAAAGCGCCGCTACGCGGCGGTGTGCGCTGCGCGCATGGCGCTGCGCACACAGACCACCCGCCCGTGTCGACGCACGACGGACCAGGCTCGAACCGATTTTCTGGATTTCCTTCTCTCAAATCCTTCAAAATCGCAGTCACGGCTGGTGGTGGCATGCGGTGGCATGCGTCGCTTGCTTGAGTGGTCACTAGGCGCAGCAAGCGATGATCATGCAGCC
>Ga0209713_10001883_pt1 | contig 12793 bp, 1 predicted proteins | sample ArcOceMetagenome_3_FD_187444 | JGI IMG/M metagenome (GOLD analysis project Ga0209713, IMG submission 187444) | Marine eukaryotic phytoplankton communities from Arctic Ocean - Arctic Ocean- Svalbard ARC20M Metagenome (SPAdes) (version 2) | ecosystem: Environmental > Aquatic > Marine > Oceanic...
ACTGGCCATCGTCGGTGGGGAAACATAATTCAGCTTTACACTCATAAAAATTACCACAAGGCTGCGGAACAATATCGGCTGACGGAGTCCAGCCGCTGCCGACAATTTCAGCTAGGCGAATGTTGATGCTATCCACGTCAATAGTGTTGTTGAAGCGATCCAGCACAGCGACACCATACGGGAGACCGGGTAGAGCACCAAGGTTTACATCATCGATTTTGAAACTTGTCGGCATTGTGGAAAGCGAGATTCGAAACGGCGTTTCTGCGTTGACAAGAATCTCAGCCGAACTCACCGTCTGCAAATACGCGAAGTCCAATGTGATCCGACCAGCATATTGAACGCTGAATTCAAGTTCAAAACGACCATAACTTGCATGAGCCTGAGTTTGACCTAAAATCCACGATGAGACTGAAAAATCTTCATCAAGCCAATCGGCACGTACTGAAAGTACTGAAAGCTGTTCTCGAGGCTGAACACTCAACATGTCGGGCAGGTTGAAAATAATGTTGCCGAAGACGTCTACAACATACAAAGCAAAGGGCAATGGTTCGCCGGCGGTGACAATCTGAGTGTGCTCGATGTTGCCCGAGACAGTGTCAAACAGCAAACGGTCGGCATCTGACGGATATATAGTAAGTTCGCTGCTGCGTTCGACAATATCACTACCGTTAATACTGATGTAGACCCGATAAGATCCTGCTCGAAAGACGGTCACGTTTGAAACCTCAAAATCGGAGTGTCCTACAACATATGTCATGTTTCCTGAGAAGATCGTCCGATTCGAATTGTCGTCCATCTGGGTCACATCACTCGTCGTGAGCAAAGTACCATCTCCGGCCTCAAGACGAACATGGACAAGAAAATTTTGGCCCACTTGGTGCGGATCATACGCAGTTCCATACGACGAGGCGTTCGCGGAAGGATCGTACTCGTTACCTTCTGCATCCGTAAGTCTAACTGTGAAAGGGGGCAGCTGAACGCCAGCTTTCACCTGGTCAAAGGGCAGCAATATGTCCAGACCTGCCAGACTGCCCCGTATGCATTCGAAGGGATCTGAGACGGCAGCCAGGGTCGAGGTCCACCATTGATGTGTTTGAAACGGAAATCTGGATTGTTTTTCTTCAACCCTAAAGGACAATCGCACGTCCGGAGCAGCTTTCTTGACAAACAAGTCGAAATGCCACTTCCCTGGCTCGCGAACCACAGCCTCATAAGAACAAGCTTGATTGACACATCGGACTTGATTCTGCGTGTCGTAGGCCAATGAGAACACGTCAACGCCATTCGAAGTTACGAATATTTTAGCATTTGTGATCGGGCAGACATTCGAATAACGGTCCAGGAGCGCAAGAGTGATCTGAAATTTGACGTTGCTCGTAACTGCGTCTGGGGCTTGCTGTATGATCGACAATTGAACAGGATCTTCGGGAACAACTGCAAATGTCGACGTGTCAGCAGTCATCCCATCGACATAATAAAATCGAATGAAAACACTGCTGTTCGCTTTCTCAACCCAAAGCTGCTGGAACGTAGCCATACCGTTGTGAATCTTGATCTGCTTCTCCCCAAGCATTGGGTGTTCAGGGCCACGCTCTTGAGTATGCAATGTGGCAACCACAGGAGTATCTGTCGATTGCACTAAGCCACCATCGAGGTCAATCAACACAACATCAATGCTCGGCAGCATTTGGCCTGCTTTCACGCGATGCTCCCCCAAGTCGGTTGTTATATTAAGCGCTTTGGCCAACACAAAATGAAGCCGGTGTCCAGCATAAAAGATTGGCCCTGACTCCGGTGATTCATAGCGAAATCGTATAAGGGCTTTGAATGTGGGTAATGAAGGTTGAAACGATGAAGATGGGGTCATTGAGTCAGCCAAGTTTTTAATCGACAGTCCGTGGTGTTCTGCGGTTCCTCCATCCCACCACTTTGAAGTCTTGATAGCACCTCCTCCCAACATCCGTGTAATCATGGGGACATAGCTACAGACGAATCCTTGGCTAGCAAAGTCACAATCATGATCATCCCATGCTCTTGGATGACTTGAATGTTTTCCGAATATTCGAGTGCACCGTCCCACGCGATCGGGCTTGACAGCAAATGCCCAGTCCGCCTCGAAGTTCAATTGAAAACCTGACACCCATTCCAGGGAACCATATCCTTCAGACCACCCGCCAAAGCCTTGGAATTTTAGGCCTATGTACACTTCAGAGTTGTTACCAACCAATTCAGAAACTAAATGGTTCATTGCAATAGAACTTATGGTTGCTACCCTCGAGTCGAAGACAGATGCTGTCATTGCCTTACATACCTCATCCGCCTCAGCAAACGAAGTGCCCGTCGAGTTGAACAGAAAGCATGAGCCGTCTGCTTCCGACCATCCGGGCAGGCATAAGGGGTCGCGTGTCACAATGGCCGACCCATTACTAGCGTCAGCATCTTCGGCAGCAAAACAGGAAGGTTCTGATGGAAGTAGTCCATATGCGTCGCAAGTTCGCGTGAAAAGCAAGCAAGTTTCATTTCGGTTGGTGACTGACTGATTGGAGATCGCTTTGAAACATGTGGCATTTTGATCGAACGCCTCTTCACAAATCGACACCCATTCAGTGAATGATGGCGCCTCGCACGATTCTCCAGCCGTCAGAAACATTGGACATCTGCTTCTAGCAAAAGCGAAGAAGGCGCTGCAACTTTCAATGTTGAATTCATCTGGCAATGTCAGTGGTGCAACGTGGAAGTCTGGGAATATGGGGATTTGTATAACGTCAGCAGTGACAATTAGATCTCCTACTCCATTCCCAAAGAGATCGACAGGACGCACGACCGGAGTAGTACTGATATTACAATATGTGTGACCGAGAGTCCTTAAGACGCAGTCTCCTGGCTCAGTCAATATCTCAATCCCGCTGACAGAACCTGGCGTGACATTGAATTCTCGGGAATAGCCAGCAGCCCACGTATATTGCAGAGATTTTTGGAAAAAAATGTTCTCCCCAGCAACGGCATTATCGTCCGAGAAATTTGCTGTCCTGGCGTACAGGCGGTATGTTCCCACATTCACAATGCTTGCGTTGAATAGAATTGCACCTTGGAACATCACATACTCCACCTCATCGCCAGGCGCAGTCAAGTGGCCCGACCCGCTGGCCTGTCCCGACCCATTCTCAACACAGAATGGGTCGCACTCCCCCCAGTGATCTGACGACACATCAGGAGAGGTGCGACACCATGAACGGCCGGAGTCAAAGTTTTCCCTTTCCATCCTGGTACATTCGGTGAAGAGGGACCCGTTGAATTCAAACGGAAAATGGCATCGAGTGCCATTTGGAACATTTCCGTAACCATTGTTTACAGAACTGCAATCGTATGGAATGTTTACAAGACCTGCTAGCACGTTGCGCAATCTGCCCTCAGCATGACATTGTAATCCACTAGCACTCACGTCAGTCGACATGCATGGTCGTCCATCAAGTGTCTTCGTCTTTATTGCTGTGACAAGAACAGAGTTGCCAGACCTCATTTGCCGGGTTGGCGGTATTGAAACAGCAACAGGAAGCACAAAAATAGGTAGTGGGAGGTCTTCCGCCACAACTTCATCCGAATCTTGCGAGTATAGCATGCGGATGTTTACTCCACTCTGACCATCATGCATGAGCTTTTCGCCCGCAACAACAGCAGGGATATTTTGAAATCTCAGCACTGGGTGCGGTGCAATCGGAATCACAAAACTGGTCTGAGCAAGGTCAACCCCTCCGTACTGACCGTCACGACTGAAAATTCGTACGCGGAGTCGATAGAGGCCGTGATAGGCGAAGACTAGCCCATCAACTTTTGTCGACGCAGGAATCGCTCCTAAGTGACAGAGCGTCTGGTTTCGGTCGTTGCTCGAACAATATGCCTCCCGTGAACTGAGCAGCCCTCGCGATACAGTTGCACAAGGTCCATGTACTCCAATTTGCAAACTTTCGTTGATTCCAGTGACACCAGGAGCGCAATAGGCTGGGATGCCTTGAATGGTGGCTTCGTGCGTGCCATTGACTTCATTCCCCCATCGATCTACAATGATGATTTGAGGTGAATTGTACAGAATTTCATTGACCATACCGGTGACTGCCCTCTCAGATGTGATGATAATGCGATGGGGTCTATCTGGCAAAACGTTGATTGGAATCTGTGGCTCAAATGTTCCAAACAAGGCAAAACTTATTGTGAAGTTAAGCAAGAGCTTCGTGATCGATTTTGTTGCATTGAAGTCATTGAATGTGTAAGCTCCCTCCAGTTGATTCTTCACGTCGCTGGAGGTTGTGATCCAACTTGCATAGTTTCCCGGCAGGTATTGCATTTGGCCTGGGGGAGTGTAATAAATTCGATTTCCATAGAGATCGCGGAAAAAGATGACCAGTTTAAATATCTTTCCTGCTACTTCTTCCCCCGGCCATACCTCCACATCCCACTGATAGATGTCTCCCCACATCACTCGGAACCCCTCCGAATAAATTACCAGATCGTTGTAATGAAATTCCAGCACATGATTTTGTCGCGAATCGGGAAGTAGTTCATAAGTCGTCAAGTTACGGAAGAATACTGTTCCATTCGTCGCTGGTACTGCGGTACAATCTTTGCTTCCACTCCAGCTGCCTGGCGGAGGAGCAGCACAGCGTGCACATGCCCATTCTCCAACGCCATAGGAGCAATACGCCGTCTCTCCCGAATCTGCCGGTTCATCGCATACTTCCCCCTCCTGCTGACCTCTCCAACAATTATCGCTGACAATCACCGTGTCATTGAAAGAGCATGGCAATTTGTTGATCGTATTGAACTCTCCAACACAACTGAGTTCAAAGCCCCCTTTTAGTTTTGCCACGACGGGCACAGACGATTCCTTTACTGTATGGTTGTTCACGTCAAGAAGCTCCACTGTTAGAGTTTCACCACCAACCGCCTTAATCTCCTTGCCAACAGCTTGCGTATCGCTAGCTTGTAAAGGAGACAGCTTCAGTCTCATCGAAGTCACCACTCTGACTTCAAAGTTATTCGACATTCCTATGATTCTCCCTTGTCTGTGAAATATGAGCCTACAGATGAAAGGATCGCTCAGAGAACTGTCGGAAACGATCCTGAGGTCTGAAAACACTGCCAAACCGTCGCCAGACACTGTCGACAATTTCCCTTTAAGAGTCGGTGGATTTCCAGTGCCAAGGGAAACCAATTCTAACGAGACATCCAACTCAACAACCTCCGTGGCTAAATTCTTGCAAGGTGACTCGTCTTGGAGCATGAGCTTCACCGCTCGCAGGGGCTCATTTGCAACTGACGTTCCAATTGGTTCATAAAGGGCAAAGGAGTGCACGGGGCCCGGTTCAATCTCCACTATATCACTTAGATACCGAACCGTGTATTGAGTTTTTATCTCGGCGGAATACCGAATCTTGAATCTCCCCGCGCACTGCATGCGTACAGACGTAAATTGAGCTTCGGCATATATCAACTGGGCCTCCCCAACCGTGTCGTCACATTGGCCACCAAATTCGTTGCAGCTATGCATAAAAACTGTAACAGCTTGTTGTACGCAATATGGGTTCCCATATTTATCACTGAGACGGACGACAGGAGGTATGAGAAAGTCTGATACCGCGTCCGAAACAACTGGCTCAACCATCACTGTGAATCCATTTGGCCTGGGAAAACCAGGTGTGATGTAAATGGGCAGGGAATCCAGTTCCATTGTCTTTTTCCGGAACACACCAGCGACCTCTCTCCGGAACTCGCCAGTAATGCGGAAAATCTGTTCTTCCGAACACATGGGACTACCTGCAGTCCAAAATACACTCTCCTTACCCATGGTAGTCAGTTGCACCCTATGCTGCCTGCCTCGTTCCTCTACTTTGTACTGTCCATCAACCATCATCACGTCCACCGGGCTCCATATCGTTTGCCTTACTTCAGGTGGATTGGTATCCTTTAGGTATGCAATGAGAGTGAGATCGTAAAGCTTCAATGTTGGCATTGCAGTGATGGGATTATCTAATTGATCCACCAGCTCAATAATCGGCTGTGGGACGAAATACGTACCGGCCTCAATTTCACGCGGTGGTAATGCGTCCGCATGAAATCTTATCCCATACCAAGGAAACACCGTCATATCCTGTGCCTTTACCAAGATTGCATCAGTCATGTCACTTACGACATCGAACGGTTCACCCAGACGAAATCGAAGCTTGTACTTTCCAGCCTTTCTAAACGTCAGCTCGGTGAAGTTTGCTACACCTATCACTTTGAGGACGGGATCGTAATCCCGACATATGCCTTGCATCGAAGTGTCTACGCCTTCAAGTGACTGCGTCGGCGACACTCCCGGTGCACCACATTGTGAATAGAGTTTCTCATCACTTAATTCATACGTAGAAGATGATTCACTGCACTCTGATGTCAGGCACTCGTACACATCAATGTAGAAATCTATGCCCTGATTAACTATAAATCCAAGCCTGTCCTCAGCATACACCGAGAATGTGAATTGTACTCCTGCATTTACACCAATGTAGGGATTGTGCAAAAGCGGTGGTGAGAATGATTGCACGCGGATGGCCGAAGGCCCCCCCGAGTTGATTGCAAAGGGTTTTGATTCAGCGTATAATGCCACCTCGGCTGGAGCAGTGCCGCACGACATCTCATAGAACACTGTCACTTTGACGAACGCGACACTGGCTATTTGGGTGACGGAAAATGAAAATAGTAACTCGCCCGGACCCTCCAACCTGGCGGTCTCATCCGCCAGCATCAATCTGGTCAGTCGCATGTAGTTTGTGTCAACTGAGTCGAATGGATCCGCATCCGGGGCACCTTGCCACACCTCGAGCATGGCAGTATACAAACCATCTGACGTCCTGCAATTCAAATTCGTGCATATCCAATCCCCCTCTTGAGATCCAAGAGGCCGATCCAACGTATCTCTCACTCGGGAGCGGACGGAAAGAACTGTTCCAACAGCGACGTTATATGGATCTTCAATAATGACCGGTCTCTTAAGAGCATTCACGATGATTCGATACGACACATCCATAGATTGGACTGCCTCACTTCCGAACAATCGCAAGTTGAATCGCAAGTTGTAAGTGCCTGTGGCGTTCAGACGCAAGTTGTGGAACACCGCTGCACCGTCCACAATCTGGACGCTAGTGGCTCCATACAAAGTTTTGTCAATAGTGCACGCTGGAGTGACTTTCTGGAAGAGGATATCGTATGTCCCCAGCTGTTTCTCATCGAATGCCCTTGCCGAGGAGGCATCAGACCTCCTAATCAACTCCCTCCACTCCTCAACAATCTTCGTCGGCAAGAATGCCGCGTCACAAGTATGGTAGAAGGCTTTGTCGACTTTGTAGTCCTCGATGCCAACCGTACCGTCTTCACAGTAATGAGCCAACATGCCAAGAGCCCAAAATGATGACCCGCACCCTGCCACTTCATCACCCCCTCCAAAAAAATTCCGTGTGCTGTTTGCATCACAGTAGTACAAATAGTAATTTTCACCTTCTCCCACGGCTCGCGGGCTGCCGTCCTTGATTTCTTCATACAACGTTCCTACTTCTCCCTTATAATATGGCCTTCCATTGAAATATGCACCCATTGAAACATCCCGCTCAAATTTCCCCCTAATTACACTGGTGACAGAAACGCGGTGAGGTATCGAATGCGTAGTACCTGCGATTGTATCTTCTACATCAGGCTCCTGTTCAGTACACTTGAGCGCAAAGACATCAGCAAGCCCCTGGGCGATGGGGGTCATCAATTGCGCGTCTTCTGGTGGTGCATGGGGCGAATTACCAATGAGTGAAATAGTAGGAGGGGGAAATATTGGACACCCACTAGGCGTTGGACCAGGTCGATTGTCGAATTTGATTGATTGCACCCCAAATGTGTCGAACGAAAGCGTTGAAGCTTTCGCCTCGTAACCCTGTTCGTAACCCATATTAAAGAAATCGTTCAAAGTAAGGTCCGGGAAAGTTGCTTCAAGGACCAAGTCTGTGCGCATAGATGTGACGGCAATGTCCAGGAATGTCACGTACCCTTTACTGCTGTAAGCATCACACGACAGACATGTCAAATCTGAAGATGCTCTCTTGTTGCAGTTCCCACATGTCAAAAGCCCTTCTTCCTGCGCGTGCAGATTCTTGCAAGCTACTCGCACAAGAAATCTTCCGTCCTGAGCAATATTTTGCCACTTGTCTCGCACTTTGAATACAGGCTGTGGCGTCAACGTACCACCTTTTCGGCATGTGAGTGAGGCATATTTGCAACTGGAATCCCGGGGCGAAATGTGCGCATAAATTCTAGATGCGCGTCCCGAACCCACATAAAAGGGCTCAGCGTTGACTGTCAGAGTACCCGAGAAGAACTGAAGCACATAGGTACCAACGCGCAGCAGGGCTATGTCTGTGAATGTTGCCACTCCGTGTTTCGGCACAGCAAACACTGAGGTTTCTGGTTTGCACGTGAAGGCGTTAGAGGAGAGATGGCACCCAGCATATATAGATCCTGAGGGCCAAAGACTATCCTCTTCGGACACATTGCTGATCCGGATGCCAATATTCATGTTGCATTTGCCTGTGTCGTCACTTTCGCAGTGTGCCAGGGTAAGTATGTTGTCATCGGGATCTGCAAACGCCGCAGTGGGCTGCTGAGTCAAAACCTCCTCCCTCATGCTTGCTCCTCCAATCTCTAACCGGTAGCCCTGCGCTCCGAGCTGGGACCCTGGTTGACGCATCGGCAAGATCTGACTTGCCCATGTGTAGTCAACCTTAAAGTAATCTGAAACTGCTGTCGCGAAAGCACTCTCAGCAGGAGCCTGGCAGTTCCGGCTTGCTGATGCCACCCCTGAGAAAACCGAGAAATTGAAAAAATAACCTTGCGCAGCAAGCGCAATGTCCAGATTCGTGAAGACTGCGATACCGTCTGATACCTTGACCTGAACGTCGCCGCGAAGCGAGGTCATGTAATAATTTATGTCATCAGAAGTTGAATTTGCCTTTTGCAAACGCACGCATGCAAACCAATTGCCAGTAAGCACCACGTTGTCGCTAACATCTGCAAGTTGAATTCTAGGCGGACGCCGCAAATCCGTTCGCACGCAAATTGAGCCCTCCATTTGGGTGCAGGTTGCCCCAATCACCATGCCCGTGTACCCCGAGACAGGCTGCTGCAAAATGAGGAGCGAAGCAGCGTCACCGTGTTCCACGTCAAATTTGTGAGATACCGCCGATGCCATTTGGTCGTCAATAAGCCCACCATCAGCACTACACTCGGGTTCGCCGTAACAAGTGGTGAATACCAGCCGAAAATTAGCACCCAGCTCCGCATATCCCGAGACATCCAGTCGCAAATCTGTCCAATGTGCCTCGCCGCCAGTGGGCCAGACAGTGCGTCTGCCATACAAAGTGACACCTGGCATGTTAAACGATGCCGTAACGCTAAATTTATATTCCCTATGCCTAACAGCGTAGGGCTTCCCCATTCGATCATGCTTGACCGTCAGTATTCGCACGATGGGTTGTACCAGAAATTCCTCTCTGCTGTAACATTCTGATGGGTGCTGTTCAACTTGCAACACGGCCGAACGCATAGAAAATTCGTCACTGAAGACGTCGTCAGTGAGCAGAAACGTATTGTCGCGGCAGGGCTCTACACAGAAGCGCAAAATGTAGCCCGCGCCACCTCCTTTGATGTTCAGATCTGTAAAAGTGGCAGTATCACCAACCAACGGAGCCACGAGGTTGCCAGTCAGCACACCGCAGCCTGGCGTGCTATGAAGGCGCACGCCTATCGACACATTTCCCAAAGCAGCCGCACGCTCTTCACTCGTGAGGCCGTCCATAATTTGCATGCGCGGCTGCACGTCGAACGGCAATCCCCCGATGCCGCCTGACCTTTCAGCCTGGAGTCCATCTCGATCGGTGATGTGGGTTCCAGGCGGACGTGCGATTACAAGACGCCGCCGGTGCGGCGCAAACCCCTCCGGGCAGTAGTAACCCTGGCATTGTTCAGACCCGCCTCCAGTCAAGGGCAGCCAGGGCGGGCACGTGTGGGCACGTGCATGCAGAGCAGTGAGGAGTTTGCGACTTGCAGACGGGACTTACCACGGGACACTGTGACAGTCCAGCGCACTGTCCGTTCAAGTTAAATGTTGTGCGATCAATGCACTGACACCGATCTCGACTGCATGCACCCGTGCTTGACGTCATTCCGGCTGGGCATAAGCGCGGTAGCTGTGAATCTGGGCAGTAGTAGCCCGCTGCAACACACAAGACAAGAAAGCGGTGCTCAGATGCTTCATGCATGCCATCGCAAGCCTCGGCAGGCCATGCGCCACAGAAGTAGCCTCAGCTGAGCATGCACAGGAGTCGCGCCAACCTGGGCAGCGGGAGGTCGGTGTACATGCATCGACTGACACGTCAAGTTCGGCTTGTACAAGCCTTCGAAAGAATTCCAGCGAGGTGTTGAAGTACCCTGCACCGCACTGGCATCGCAGCAGTGGCAGCCCCGCTGGCCCTACCCCATACTCGACTGCATCAGCATGCTCTGGACACGAAAAGTTCTGGGCGGCAGCGCCTGGCGGAAAGCACCCAGACAGTCCGCCGTCGCCCCGCAAGTGCTGGATTAGCCAGGCAAGGTCACCAGCGACCGCCAGGGCGACCAATAAAAGCCAAGGCAGAAGCAGGCGATTACGTTGTGTTGTGAGTCTCCTGCGCCAGCGGGGCTCCTGCCACAGAGCCGTTCGTGGTGCCTCACGCCGTGCGCGGCACAGCTGGACGCTATGGCCTGCGCCTTCTGCGCCTCTTTGCCCGTCCATCAGTGGGCGTGTGTCCTGCGTCTGTGCCTCCCTGCTGCGAAGTGAACTCGATCCCCTGCACGACATGCGGCTTAGCAGTCAGTTTCCGCAGCAGGCCGCAGGAGCACGCGCGGGGCGCGGGCCGCGCACCATCTGGCGCCGGGCGGGTGTGCAGGAGGGGCGTTCTGCTCTTGAGCGCTGTGCGCAAGTCGTGACGATGTCCACGCCGGCCGAGGGCCAGACTCGCAGTGCGAGTCCTGCGCGCGCGGGCAGGCTGGCCGCGCTGGGACCTCCTGCTCCTCGCCCGCCCCCAAGTGCGTGTGTGCCTGTGCGCCGACATGGGCATGCCCACCGGGCATGGAAGCGTCTCAAGCGAAATGCACCCGCGGGTGCGGTGGCGGCGGCGGCCTGCGTGTCCGCAGCCACGTCGCTCTGGCAAGCACGGCGCAGGGAACAGGGACGCTCGTTCCCCGCCCGGCAGACCTGGCCGCGCCAGCGTCGCCTTCGCTCCGCCTTCAAGATGAAGCGTCAGGCACTGTTCGTGGATGTTATTGGGCACCCTGCGAACAGCCACTATGAGAGGCGGATTGGATTTTCGAGCTGTAAAGCTGCCGCAGCTGCAGGCGAACATGATGATGAGCAGCTTGCGGCGAGGGCGCGGGAGCGGGAGGGTCGTGCGGGGACCGGGATAGGCATGTCCGCGCGGCTCCTCCGCGGTGTGCTGCTTGCGGGGGTCCTGACGCTGGAGTTGCTGTCGCCGGCACGCGCGGCGACGGTGCGGAGGCCATGCGCGTGTCCGCAGACGGAGCCGACGATGGGCAGGAACCTGCAGCAGGTGGTTGCGTGGCAACGCCCGTCACAGGCGGACGACAGTCACAGCCAGCGACAGTCACAGCCAGCGACAGTCCACAGGACAACGTTTGATCCGCGTGACAGTAAACTTTGTTAGAGGTCAAGCGTGCGTGGAGCGTCAGGCAGGCGCTCACAGCGCCGCGTGCCCATGCGACTTGCTGCCCACGCCTGGCGAGCTGATGGCGCATCGGCTCCGCACCAGGCCTTGCAGGATGAGGCACTCCGCTGGCTGACGTGCATTGGGCTCACGCCCGACGAGATCCACGCGTAAGTGCGTCGCGGTGCTGTTCGCAAGCCCGCCTGTGCCATCTCAGATGCTTCATGCATGCCGTCGCTGGGGGGCAACAGCGGCCTTGGAATAACAGACTATGACACGATCGTGCCCCGACACAGGATAGCACTCGCTGGGTATACGCTGTGGGACCTGCTTGACATGTGCCAAGAGGAAGCGCTCGCGCTGCTCGCTGTCTCCAGGTGGTCGCATTCATGGTTGGAAAACAGCACGGCGCGCGTCCTCGGCGGCACGGGAGATTCTGACGCGCATGTTTGCGCGCAGGGAGCAGGCACAGCGTATTGCAGTTTGTGGCCCCAGTGGCCCGACGTTGGCGGAGGAGGAGTGTGCAATCGGGCCCGACGACGACGACGACGGTGGCGGCAATCAAGGGCGTGAGCGGGGTCTTTGGAGGGGGAACGGAGCGTGCGCGTCTGCAATGGCGACGGCGGGCCAAGGGCAGGACACGGCTCCTGGCATCATCTGCGTGCATGATGATGCGCGCCGCGCAGGGGGTAGCATGCACGGAAGCCAGTGCAGCCGTCAGCTAACCCAAAGCTTCGAGGTTCACGCAAGAGGCGGGGAGGGGGGGTGGGGGGGAGGACGAGGAGGAGGAGGGGAGGGGCCGCCAGTTAGTGATAGCGCAGCGGACGCGCGAGAGGCGGGGACTGAGGCGGTGGTGGCGGCGGCGACGACGACGGAGGTGGAAGTGGAGGTGGAAATGGATGCATACCGAGGGCCGGTCGCAGAGTATTGGAGCCAGCTTGCAGGCACTAAACACACACACACACAGAGAGAGAGAGAGAGAGCGAGAGAGAGAGAGAGGGAGAGGGAGGGAGGGA
>Ga0209713_10001884_pt1 | contig 12789 bp, 7 predicted proteins | sample ArcOceMetagenome_3_FD_187444 | JGI IMG/M metagenome (GOLD analysis project Ga0209713, IMG submission 187444) | Marine eukaryotic phytoplankton communities from Arctic Ocean - Arctic Ocean- Svalbard ARC20M Metagenome (SPAdes) (version 2) | ecosystem: Environmental > Aquatic > Marine > Oceanic...
GGTGTACCAAGAAATGGGTTTGCTATATTAAATGGGGCGCGCTGCAGGGAGCCGATTTGTTGTGTTCTGAGGTGGAGAGAGTGTAACTGAGACGCGGGCCCTCGGGGCCTGTAGCTGTAGCTGTGTTGCAGCTTTGGTTGCCTTCTTTTATTGTAAATCCGTTTGTACTTGTTGGGATGGTACCTGTCTATAGGGTTGCTCTGCAATGCTGTGGTTATGGTTGGTATATTATGTATTATTGTCTCTTTCAGGTTATTTCAAACTAGAGTGGCAGTCCATTCTTCTACTTTTAGGATGGTATGTTTTTTTTGGGGGGGAAGTTGTAAGAGAGAGAAAAGAATGGCGAGCAAGGGTAGATCCGGGGAAAAAGAGAAAGGTCAACTTTTTTGGTTTGGTACACCTGGGGGCAAAAAGGGGGCATCTCCTCTCAACTTTGAAACACAATTTTATCAGAATGCCTGCAGTTTGTGCCTAGTTTTGCTACATTTTCAAATCAGTTTGTTTCGACTTGAAATCGAGGTTTATTAGTGCAAAACAAGTGTTTCAAATATGTTCCAGTGAGGGTCCAAGTATGTCATGGAGTATGAAACACTTCAACTGAGCAGGCAACCTCAATATTGAGTCGTCGGTTGGCGAAGAGGTGGTCTGGTAGCGATGAAGCCTGGGACCTCCATTACTCAGTTTTCACAAGTGTCTCCTCTGGTCCATGTGCACATCGATTTTACTGCTAGATAAAGCCATGAATATCTACAAGAGAGATGCCTGATTTTCGGCGCGCACCCCAAGGGTGACATTCCGGGTATTTTGAATGTGGGGTAGGGTAATAAGCTCCACATCCTCCACATCGCAAGCAAGAGAGGGGTTAGATTTCCTGATTCTAATTTTTGAGGCATAAGTAAAGCAATTTTCTGCGGGTGTCTCTCTCCAATCCTCCAAACCACATCACCATGTCAACCACGGAAGCACTACTCTCCCTATTAGAGACATTAGACACTAGACACAAATAAAACACAGATAAAAGTAGCATTAACATGACCGCATGGCTAACGCTGACATGAGATTGATTGGTAGTGTTAATTATATTCACCATCTACGCAGCAAACTCACTCAAATAATCGAATGACAGTAGAAGCTCCGATGGCATTTGTACATAGATACTGACAAAGAACAAACCTTGTGTAGACGGATATATAAACATGAATTACTTAACAGCATCACTACTGCGGACATGTTAGGCGAAGGGATTAATTAATTACATTTAAAATAGGCTAAGAAAAGCAATATATGATGGCGCTTAACACGGTTTGGGTGACAAATACGTTTCTTCCCCTCCCCCAGAATTCTCACTTCGTTTATCTGCTGTAGTTCTGTCGTTCCACTAGTTCGCCGCATGGGATAAGGTCGTTGTCGTCTTAGAATCACGTCAAAATAACAGACGCTGTATTGTTCTATATTTCATTCCTGTAATTTCGGCTGGAGGTAGTTGAGTCTCATGTACAAGATCGATCCCGGCACCGACTTACGTTCTGCCTCAGCGTCTGTTGCGTTTTTAATATTATCCCCGTTCGACTCACACTTCTTTTCTTCCTGATAGTCTAATATAATCTTCTCTATAGATTTGTTTGGGCTGAGCAATTTTGCGATGGTCACATGTCTCTGCATTATCATCTTTGCTCTAACTACGTTACCATCAGATTCGCACAGCAACTTTTCCGCTATTGTCGCTCCTACTCCTGTGTCTGCCAATCGAAGGTGGTTACGTAATTGTGCAATTTTCTCTCCTTGGTGGCGTCTCTTATCATCCGCTCTTTTTGTGTTCCGCGTGCGGGTTGGTTTGTTCTTCACACAGACTTTGTGTGTCAACAACTTAACCATTGGATATGTGAACGTGCTGCTAGTTCTAGTCTTCATTTGTTAGTATAATATTCCGTCTCCATCATACGTTGTTTGTTGTACCGACTTTGTTGCCTTTTAATCCTTGTGGGTTTCTCTTGTGTGTCTTGATGATGTTGTTGTGAGTGGTGAGATCGGTACTTATTACTGAAGACTGAAGTGACCAGCGAGCGTTGACGTTGACCCAGACTGGCATGCGATAACGAGTGACGATGCGTCTTTTTGCTTCAACACTTCGGCGATAGATTTTTTAAGTTTCCCGCCACATCATCGTCGTCCAACTTGGTGATTGGTGCATCACGTCAATGATGTGTCTCCACCCCTCTTGTAATGGTTAACGTTAGGTCAAAAGATCTCCGTGTCGTTCGTTCTCGTGTAGAGCGCCCCATTCTTCGTCGTAAACTTCTGACTCTATTGGATGAGTACAACGAACTTTATGACAGCTCTGCCTCCCGCGTCGGCCTTCCTCGAAAGTTAGGTAATAGAGTTGCTGTGCTTAGTGATTCTTGTGTTGCGAAAGTCTTCTCTTCAGACATGAATTCTCTTTCGGCGTTTCGAAGGGCTAGTGGAGTATTGATTAGTACTTCTTTATCCATCCAATTTCAAGATAGGCGAAACATTCTGTGCGATACTGACTTTTGGAGCCTCTGGGACATAATTGTAATGCGATCCGGTTGGGTGTTAATTGATGTACAGCAGTTCAACTCCGCCTTTAATGGCGGTGGGTGCCGCTATCTTGGGCTTGTTCGTTTTTTACCATCTCTCCTATGCGGTCAGCGTTGCTGTACTTCATCAGGCTTATGTCGAGTTCCTTTGTGCACCATGTCCATCTCGAGATTGTGCTCATCTGATGGAGCATACTCTGCATGTGGTGATATATGGACGATGCTGATGAAACAGTCATCGAAAATTGGTATTAGCGGGCGTGGAAGAGTTGGATATTCTTCTGCTGAAAAATTTGAACGAAGCCAGGTCCTTTCCTTTGAGTATCAGTTGAAGCTTCTTCGGAGTATGATCGATTGCCGCCTCCCCATTTGCGATGTTATATTGTTTTGTATGGAGATCAACGCGATGATTGTCGGCTTCTCTTCGCCGCTCTCTCCAGATTTTGACGCTGAAAACCAATCTCATTGCGGAGATCTTCTTGCTCGAGAGTTGATGGTTTATATTCATTTCACCAACTACGCTGACGATGTAATGCAGCTGGTATCATTTATCGACGCTGACTTCATATAGTGTAGTCTAATCATTATCCCCGTTTAACTAGTTATTTATTCTATGCTCCCTTTTCTGTTTCAACTTCACTGTCCAGATTAATCCCAATTTCCCCCTTCATGATCAGTGCCATTCTTTAGACTTCCAGAGGAGTCCGACTTCACATCCGCATCACTGTCCTCCTTGTTACAGGCGTTCTTCCTTAAACTAGTGTATCTTGTGGTCTCGTTGCTTCCGTTCCCATTGTCTGTCATGTCCATTTTTAGTATGAACAAAGTATCCTTTGCATCTTTGACATTGTACTTTTTCTCGCCGAACAATTTTCTCTTGTTTCTTGTAATGACCTTGATATTCCTCTCGAGTTTGTTTGCGATGTCTTTCATTGCCATGTCTACAGTCATCCCAATGCCGATCGTATCTTTCCACCAGGTGTGAATTGTTTCGATTTCCTGAGCCCTTAGCTTTTTCAAAAAAACCTTGTCTCCTCCCGGTCTACTCAATATATACTTAGAATATTGGTAACTTCTTTTCAGAGCGTCTTGCAACACTAAATCTTGATCGTCTCTCACATAATAGTAGCCTTCTACCTCGATGTCCATCATGTTGGCATCTTCGTCGTGGTGGTCCTCAGTGGTGATCTCCTCAATCTCTGTATTCGTCTCGAGAAATTGCATAAATGTTTTGGCGGCTGATTTTGAACTCTCTTCGGTTAGTGTAACGCCCTGGCTACGAAACGTCTCCTTCATTCCCTTTGATACAGTCTCTAAGCTACTTGTCACTGTGCACACGGTTGATGCGTCAGCCGTCATCGCAATAGAAGTTGAAGCTCTTGGTGTGTCAGCCTGCGCAGCAATATCATTAATAGAAGCCGAAGCACTTGTATCACTCCCTGTCTTAGGTCTCTTGCTGCTTTCTTCTGCTGCATTGTTAAGAGTAGCAGGAGCGCTTCGTTTTGTGCTATCCTCCACTGGGCTTTTCTGAATAGTCGCTTCTGCCGGGCCGGTGGTCGAAGGTTCGTTTGCATTGACCTTGGTAGCGTGTGTTACAATCTTTGTTGCTCTCACTGTGGCATCGACTCCTGCAGCACCAAAAAATGCTTCGTATGTATCGCTCAAATCGATGAACCCCCGTTCGTTTGTAGTATTAGTAGTCGGCACATAATCGCATGGACTATTCAATCGTCTTGGCTCGACTCCGTCATCGTGGATTTCGAAAGGATCCGTCTCTTTGTTTCCAGCTGCTGCTCCATCTCTGATATGAAATACTCTGTCGCCGTAAAGGAATTTTGCTAATTCGCTATCAGAATATTGTTCCTTCTTTCGTAGTAGATTAGTAATGAAAGTCATTTGACAGATCTCCAATCTCGATGGTAGGTCCTTGAAAGTGCGGTACCAGTAAGTCAAGAACCATTTCAATTCTGTATCTATTGAATTCGACACTCCTTCCTTTCCTGATGAAGCGTGCTTATTACTCACAACGAGTGCCTTAATTGCGTTTTTTGCCAGAGAAAGGATGCTTTCCTTTTTGTTTAGTTCGGCGGTGTCATTGAACAAATAGCTTCTAATTGCCTTGTTGAGCTGTTTCTGCACATCTTCATTTGACAACGTGTCATTAAACTCTGGATTTGATCCTCCTCTTAAGTACAGATTCATCCACTGATACGTAAGAGCGAGTCTGATGACCGGGGCTATGGCAGATACTTTGTAATCCTTTTTGTTTGCTCCTTCTTTATTTGGTTTGGAGCTGGGTTTTGGAACATATGTGTTACCCAACAAGTCGGTTAGGAGTCTGGTTTGAATTGCAATCAATCCATTGGCCCTGGCTGTAATAATTGTGTAGGTGGCAGACCGATATTGTCAGCATAGCAATATTAGAATAGAGCGGCGGTCCGTTCTTACACGGACTCGCTCAAACGCACTTTAACTCACCAAAAGTCCTCAACAATATCATTTGGGCTGTACCTGCTTCCAACACCGCTGTATCTAACGTTTTTCGCAGCAACGCGACATTATCATAAACATTCGCTACCGCCATCCATTCGACTAGAAATGAACTCACTGACGCCGCGTCACCGAGTGGGCTATTTTCAAATGCTTTCGGAATCAAAGTTGCCACCTCTGAAACATATGATGTGCTCAGGGTGAGTTTGAAAGTTTTGCTGTTGTAAACGAGACCGCCAAGTAGAAGCTCCGCTATCATGGGGCCGGTGAATTCATCACAGTCGCAGTATTTGCTTACTGTCTTCAGAATAAAAGGTCCAAGGATCCGAGCATTTTGTTCTTTCATTGACACATTTACATCTACGGTCGATATGTTGGTCAAGTTCAACGCTGCTGGCAACCTAATCAGTTTGGTTGTATCATTGACACTATGTCCGTTGACACGAATTCCACCAATCGCTCTGTCAAATCCTCCCACTGGGTCTTCAAGGAACTCTTCTATAAAGGCATTAGCGGAGAATTCATCATCCTGAAGCTGTAATAATTTCATTCGTCCAGTCTGAGTGGCTCCGACGATAGTTTGAGGTTTAGCCTTCTTGTCGACGGTGTTATTGCTCCTTACCCTCAATTCGCCGTTGCCTGTCGATATCCCTTGGTTGTTTTCTGATTTCGAGGTATGAAGCTTGTCCAGAAAGCTAACTATATGCGTGAGGAAGTTGCTCCTGGATGAATCATGCTTTGTATCTGCTATCAGCTTACTCGTTCCTACAAGAATAAGGTCGATGAGATTGGAAGCAGGGTGCTTGTCTGTAGCATCTTTCTTTGATACCATCATGTCAACATTCACTAATTGGTTCAACTGCATTGATATATCATTGTTCACTAAAGAATCAAAGACAGCGCTCATCGCATCTGTTGATTTGTTGGTATCGACCTTCACACCTAGGTACTCACTGGATAGATAATGATCGCTCTCATTGTCGCATGCTTTCGTTGGACTATTACTCTTTGCTTTGCACTTCAACAGAGAATTTTTTGCTGCGTTGATTCTGTTGTTGCCTTCGATTGGAGACGCATGGAATAGAAGTGCATTGTTGAAGCCGGACTGGAAGATCACGTATCCCTCATATCCGTCATCTTTGGCTACCTTTACAGTACTTGTTTTGGTTTGATCAAGCCATTCATGTTTCACTGCAACATCTAACAGCTCTTTCTGGCCTTTAATTGTGGTCAAGTTTGATCTCAACGCTTGCTGTACTTCTTTGTCATTCTCACTGGATCCGTTCAAACTATCCACCAACTTATTCAATACTGCAAGTGGCTTGAATGGCGTACAGAAATGAACGCCTCCTCCCGCTGATCCCGTTGTAGAAGTATGATAAGTAGAGACAGTCGATGCAATGTCCTGTTGGTAGTACAATTTTCGGTATTCATAAGCAATAAAGAGTGGAAATGATAGTCAGTATTTGGTCTGGTAAAATGGAGTGGCGCTCCATTCTAATTTTTAGGAGCCCGACTCAAAGAATTATTGCTCTGTCAGTATTTGGCCTGGCAAAATGGAGTGGCGCTCCATTCTAATTTTCAGGAACCCAACTCAAAGAATCATTTGCTCTGGTCACAGTAGAGTGCTTGTCGATTCTATTTTTTTGCTCCGCTAAAGTAGAGTAGAGCGCCACTCCATTCTAATATCAGAAGGGCAGAAGTTGTAAAGTTACTGTTGGACACTCACCTTTTTATCTGCTTTTTCATCGTCCTTATCTGGCTTAATTGAGAGGAACAGCGCCATCTTTGAATCGTTCAATGTTCCATTACCTACATTGTCAATTCCAGCAAGTGACGATTGCATTTTGAACATCTTGCTTTCGTCTGGCGCAGCTTGGTTACAATTAACTGCGTAAATGCAGGATTTGTCGTCGACCGCTACAAAAATCGTAATCACAGTTGGATGAATTAGAGCCGGCATGCCTGGCGTCGTCTCGTTGATGTATTCATCTTTCAACTTCGTCATCCCCGCTTGTTCGACATGTGCTACAGCAGCGTTACTCTCACTGCCGTCGCCCGCTTGTGGTTGACTCCTGTTATGCGCTACGGCGGTATCAATCTCATTGTTGCCGCTTCTGGCGCTGGGGGAGCCGATGCCACTACACTTGCCGCTTGCCATGTTCCTTACTGTATTATTTCGGAGCGTACGATGATTGTTCGGTCTCTTGTTCTTTTGTGAGGTGCCTTATTTTGCGTGCTGCTTTTGATGGATGGGAGGTGGTTTTTTTGGCCTTGTTGAAGTTCAATTATCAACGTTGGAATTAGTACATCAAGATTTGGCGCGAGCGAGTGAATTTGGGAGGAACACGCTGATTGCAACTTGAAGTAGCTTGAAGTCTTCCGTAATTTGCATTTGCAAAATTGTCTGAAGATGAATATACAAGTAGGTCCAAGGCTACAACAAAACCGTAGTATTGCATTATGCTAATGAAATTGAATTCCATCAGCGCTGTAAATCTTTGCTGACGTTTTATCAAAGATACGCTTTTACGTCAGTGGCCAAGTTTGATTCTTACAATCCAAATCTTCTGGGTAGTTGAAGTGCTCGATTGGATCTGCCACACGGATCAAATCTTCTCCGCCACGTACGCAAGAGAAAGCATCACGTAGGAATCAATATAATCTAGAAATTGTTCTTCATCACTGCGGCCTAGCGTCTGTCATTTGTCATACTCATACTACTTCTGCTGGACATAGCTGTTCCTCCCACCTCATTCGCTGACGACGACTTGAAGTGTATCCAAATGAACAGATCTCCGCTCATTAGTGACACATCCTTGTATTACGTAGGAATTAATATACTCTGAAGCCGTTGTTCCTCGCTGAGGCCATCACCAATTGAGCGTTACTTTTGCGCTTGTACAGAAGCAGCCATTTTATCTCATAAATTTGCATCTTGCTTCCATATCAAGTATCCAAATTCAAACAACATACGATGAAATTAGCTAACACCAAGCAAGGAACCTCTACCGTGGGCGCGAGTGGCAAGGGCTTTCGCAAGACCAAAGGCGGAGGAATGAGTCGCCAGCCTAAAGGTGCACGCGATGCTCCTGTTGCTTCGGCTGTTTCTGCAGTTGCAGATCCAAGCACCGTTCCTTCACGTCGACGTAAGTGGAAGGTGAACGAGATCTCGTGGAAGACTCTACGCATCTCTGATGCCATCGTTAGCGAGATGGCTGGGTCCATGCTAGGACAGAACGTTGATCTTCCGGAGGACCAAACCCTCCTGCTGGCAACAGCGCTGAAAGTGTTTGGTGTTACGTCTCTTCAGTTCATCGTCGCTTCGCTTGGCGGTGATGAGGTTCCGTCTACAAAAGCAAGCTTGATTCCAATCATCGTTAATCTGATTTTGAACCGTAGTAATCTCACTGCTAAGGGCTCTGCTACGCTCGGTTCTATTGTATCGGTATCTCCCAAAAAATTGAGAGAAGATTCCATGTAAGTTCAATAACCTTCGATAACCCGTAATTTGTGTTCTGGCAGAATGGATCGGCGGTCCATTCTACCACCACGCGTGACAGCAAATATCCCTAACTTATTTTTAGCCCCACTCATTCTGTTCAAGGGAAACAAAAGGCAGTTGGTTCTATTGTATCGGTATCTCCCAAAAAATTGAGAGAAGATTCCATGTAAGTTCAATAACCTTCGATAACCCGTAATTTGTGCTCTGGTAGAATGGATCGCCGATCCATTCTTACACCACTGTATCGCCGATCCATCTAACACCACGCGCGTGACAACAAATATCCCTAACTTATTTTTAGCCCCAGTCATTCTGTTCAAGGGAAACAAAAGGCAGCTACTTCCAGCATCGACATCAGTGTCAACGACTCCATGCTAAGTCCAGTTGAAGGGAAACAAAAGGCAACTACTTCCAGCAGCGGTGGTTCTATTGCAAACGATATCATGCCAAGGTCAGTGACGGTATTGCGTTGCTCAATCCTTCTGTGGACTATTTCAAAACTGACCGCCGCTCCATTCTTATATTTTTGCTTTCAGGAATGATATCGAACCATTTCATCATCCCAAACTCAGGTTTAAATGGACGAGGAAAACTTGCGTTCGTAAGTCTGGCAAGTCGAAGGGGCAGACTTATTATCAATACATTGGTCCCCATGGTGATACTTTCTCTAGTCTAAAAAAGGCGATTGAGCATGACATCCTCATCAAAACGCTCTCTCATGCAACTTATGATAGTGACGTATCTTGGAACAGCAGAGAAGATCATATCTATGACGTTCTTGCTGAAAATGAAGAAGAATTAGACGACGTTGGTTTTTATAACGGCGGTGTTTGCGAAACCGAAGTGTTTAGTAAAATTGAGAGGGCTATGGTTTCAAACATCACGAATACCCCTGCTCTTAAGAAATTCACGTACTTTGAGACGCTTGCTGTCGACGATGATGAGGACACAAAGAGCTTCAACGAGCTTCGCAGCAATCATGGATTCAAAACGACCACCGGCGCAAGTAACAAGATCGATCCTCTGGGAACAATCGACATTGCCCAAGCGCTGGCTACCTACTTCCGCAACGAAGGCATGGTTGTTTTCAACACAAGGGAGAAAATTCTCAAATTTATTCACATGCTATTGGAATCCGCTGGCAATGCCAAGACAGGTGGCTACTTTATTGATACAGGAACCGTGGTGAAAGAATGGCTGATGGAATCAGCGGATGAAATCTCAAATGGGAAAGTTCACACTATCCAGTGGTACTTCACTCTCTCCCACGCTTTGAGCCGTTTTTTTGGAATGGAAATTATTCTCCTTCTCCCACCAGATGGAAATAACCTGGCGTCCGGGACAAGGATGTTACACTTCCCCCACGTTAATTATGATGAATCGGACGATAACTACAAAGAAATGATAGTCTTTAGGCTCATCATCAATCGAGGAATAGATATTCAAGGACGTGTCGGCGATGGCGGAGAAAATGTCGTCGGTGTTACAGTCTGTACTTATTCAAATCCAAACGCAGAATTGTCTGAGGATGACGGTATAGATTCAATGTTTGATGATTCCGACTGCGACGACAATGAAATTGAGGCTAGCGTAGGTAGCGTATGCAGTTCAGACAATTCCATCATGGAAGAGAAGCAAAGATCAGTCAGCACAAACGCGTCTTTGAACTTGACTGCTGATGCGAAGAAACGCAAGGCTGCATCGAAAGCAATCGACGTTGTCAAGGACCGCAAGAACACCAAGAAGGCAATTAGTTCCAGTCATCTTCAGTCAAGAGAATCTCCTACCAGGAGTCTTTTTACTACCCCTGTTCGTGCGTCTCAGTTTGACATTGGGCTATCTAGTGCTCCTTTTTTTGAACGCGGAATCGACTACGATCGTCAACAAGTTGAAATGCTGAAGAAGAAGATTGAAGAGATCGAAAGAAGGCAAGCAGGAGCATCCAATTCAGAGGAACTAAGTGTGGCAGCAAAACCCAAAGGTAAGTACAAAACAGAGGGTCTTTCATCCTCTAATGGATCTGGTATTGATGATGGCAGGATGAAGGGAATTGAGAGGGTCGAGGCAGGTGTTCAGCCTGTAAAGAGCTCGAATAATGGAGATTGGCCCGATTCAGTTGACATGCAATCTATCCTATCAAAATCGCCGTCACCAGGTAGGAGGGCAAATGGATCCGTCACTCTTGAAGTTAGCTATCCGTTCACAAACAAGAGCACCGGCGAAAAGTGTTACCATCTGTTGTTCACGGATCTAGGCCGCAAGGGATGGTACACGAAAGGAGCTACAATGATTCGCATTAGTGAAGCCTTCTTGAGAAATGGACCATCTCATGGGGAGAAACTTCCAAGCTTTTACACAATGTTTGACGAATGCTTTATTAAGAAGTTTGACCACGGCGTCGATGATACTCTAGCGAGAAAGAATCCCAAAGGAACCGAGGCTGTGAGGTATCCAGTCACAAAATTGAGGACCATTGTAAACATTACGAATGGTAGCTTTCCCTTTGGAACACACTTGAAGAAATTTGAAGATTCTTTAAAGAGAATGATGGCAAACGCAAGAATCCCAGCTTTAATTGCTGTCGACTCGATGAAGTCTGAGGCTCCAGCTTTGTACAATGGATTCATGGCTGGTTCTTTCAGGGATGTACCCAACAAGAGAACTCCTTACAAATCCGAAGACGAATTGGTCGAGGAGGTCAAGTCTGATTTCGAAGCAACATGGAAGCTTGGATTTGGAACAATTCAAAGGAATCAATACTTGGACAAGCACTTGTCAAATTATGCGATCAAAGCTCATCTCCTTTCACTTGGCTACACATCTTTCGAGGACGTGCCAGAAGTTGAACGAATCCAAATCTACCGCAGCGGAAACTTTCCAAATTGGGATACAATTGTTGAGGAGCCTATCTCCGGATAAAGGTTCAAACATGGGGTGGGGTGGGGGACACTATGCACGAAGTAAACGATAGGGAAACATAACACTTCTAACACTTCTTTTTCTATCCATATTTTATTTCCAGTGGTCACACCATCAAAGCAAAACACATCAAATAAGAGCCTACTTAGTGAGTATGCCTCCACAACAACATCTTTTTGCAATAAGTTTGTGCATACTCTGACACACAAGTAAATTCTACTGCCACCCTGTTTTACTTTCAGCATGTCAAATATCGGTTCCGCATATAATACTATTCGTGACGCACTGGCTACAGGTCGTACTTGGTGTCAAGTATCTGAATTGCAGGGGCATAGGAAAGAAGGAAATCTCAAAACAAAGCGAAGCCGTTCGGAACAAACTCCAAGATGGACATCGCGAGGCGAGGATCCAGTTCAACGCAAAACAACAATCTAAGACGCTGAAGGTCGTGATTGTTGTAGTGACTCTAGCAAGCATCCTTGCAGTCCAGAAACACCCCGTAAACAGCTCCATTGCGAGCACAATCTGCGATAACATGGTCAAAGTTGGTATACAATCTCAGGAGAATGAAATATCGCCAGAGTCGGCTAGCTTGTTTGAGGAGAGCTTTGCGCCGCTCGTTGACGTCGATGACAACGACCGATGTTTTGTCCTTCCTTTCAAATCGAGCAATAATAGTCTTTTATCGGCAGATGGGCGCTCATCGGATCTATCCTCCAGATTGACGAAGCTTGTGGGCAATGGAGACGTTTCATCGTTGTCTGGATATTTTGAAAACTCTCTGAAGGACACCATCAAAACAAACTCCGTGGTTATTCATGGAATGGATCTGGCGACACTCAAGCCGCAGCAGTGTTTGAATGACGCGGTACTGAAGTTTTGGTTCAAGTGGCTGGGTACACCCAGATCGCCGGATGATGGGACATCTCATGTTCACATCTGTTCAACCTACTTCCTAGCAGGCGTATTGAACGATGGGTACAGCAGCAGGCTCCAGAAGTGGCTGAAGAATGTCAATATATTCGAGAAGAAATTGGTAGTGTTTCCAGTTCATCTCGGCCATCATTGGAGTGTCGTTGCAGTGCTCAATCCGGGATTGATCAAGAAGACGACGGCTCGATGGGGCCATGAGAATTACACCGGAGCTGTCACTGCTATGATTCACCTCGACTCTCTGGGGAGTGGAACCATGCACAACCGACAGAAGCTGGCGTGTGCTGTTCGCGACGTGCTCAACAAGGAGTGGGACAAATACTACAACAACAATGCTCTGGATAAATTTTCGAGGCCATTCACGCATAGGCACAAGTCGTTCCA
>Ga0209713_10001887_pt1 | contig 12784 bp, 5 predicted proteins | sample ArcOceMetagenome_3_FD_187444 | JGI IMG/M metagenome (GOLD analysis project Ga0209713, IMG submission 187444) | Marine eukaryotic phytoplankton communities from Arctic Ocean - Arctic Ocean- Svalbard ARC20M Metagenome (SPAdes) (version 2) | ecosystem: Environmental > Aquatic > Marine > Oceanic...
ACATAATAAACCCTTGTGTTTTTCAACACGGCTGTGTGCTTAGTCCTAGAGCCCGGTGGGGGGACGGCACTCTGACGGATAGATTGAGGATCACGGCCCTCCCTAGCGAGCAGCGTGCGGTCGGCATCGGCCATTGGTAAGGCCCCGGCTGTTCGGACTGTGACCACGGAGGCGATCCGATAGCTAACCGCCTAAACAGCCTAAACAGCCTAAGGCAACAGAGAGTGCGTATGCATGTGCGTATGACATGTAACGACTAGCCCTCGCCGGTCATCCACGCCAGATTCACGCACATAACCGTCGAACTTGATGATGGCCATGCTGGCGAGACGACAAATTCTACGACGTCAGGAGTTGTGGCGGCCATATGTATGTCCTTGCATTGCGCAGCGACTAAGGGTTAGGGGCGGCTTGTCTCGCCCCCTGCCTGGGAATTTGGGGTGAGTTTTAGTCCCCCCCCCCCTCTCCGATTTCCGGCGGTGTGAGAGTCGTTTTCGATGGGTGTGTCGTTTCTTTGTCTCTTCAGGACGTCTTCTGTCCTCTCACCTACTTTGACAACCACCGAACGGTTCTCCAACACCACCTCATTCCTCACGCACTGCAGTGAAGCTCTGTGCTGTCGCCGGGCAGGAGCGGTGCTGGGTAGGGCAGCAGCAGCTTCGCGAGCAGCCAGGGCGGCGGCGTCGCCAGCCGCAGCTCGTCCGCATTGCACCGGCGCGCTTCGACCCAGCGCAGTGGGCCGGAGCGAGCGCGGACGCAAGAGCCATCGGCGCCAATGGTCACCGCGCTCCCGCGATGGGCGAGCCACTCGGCAGGGGTGCGGAGCGCGTGCGGCAGGCGCACGGCCGTCGCCTCCGCCTCGAGGTGCTGCGCTCGGGCGGCGGCGAGAGCGCGTCGCAGCTCAAACGCCGGCATCGCCACGGGGAGGGCGGGCGCGGCGACCGCGTGGCCGGCCGCGTCGAGCGACGCCATCCTGCCCGGCGAGTAGTACGCCGCGAGCTGGCGGCCGCTGTGGCCGGAGGCGCGCAGCAGGTGCGCTACGCGCGGCACCGGCTCGAGGCTCGCCCAGCAGTTGAGCGCCTCGAGACTCAGCCCACGCACGCGGTCGACGCGCACGAGGCCACCGCCGAAGGCGCTGCCCAGCGCGCCGCCCGCGTCGGCGAGCCAGTCCTGCAGCAGGCCGGTGGGCACGAGCAGGTGGTTGCTGCCGCCCCAGTGCTTGAGGTTGGCGTACATCGAGCTCGACCCCATGTGCTGCAGCCCGAGCACGGGCAGGGCCACGGCGTAGAGCGCTGTGGCCCACGCAGCGCCGCTCGTCAGGGAGCGCCGCTCGCCATGCGACAGGCGTGCAGGCGGCGGAGGCGCCGTGGCTGGTGCGTCACGTGGGACCAGCGCGACGAGGTGTGCGGTGCCGATGGCGGCGAAGGCGGCGAGCGTGGCGCTGGGCTCGGCAGTGGCCGCGGCGGCGAGTGAGGCGGCGAGTGCAGGACCCACGGCAAGCAGCTGCACGTGGGCCGCGCGAGTGGGTGGGAGGCAGAGCAGCAAGCGAGCCGCACACGAGACGGAGAAGCCGCCCGCATAGTTGGGTGCAGGTGTGAGGAGGACGAGCCCGTGGAAGAGCAGCGCCAGCGCAACACCCGCTCGCGGCCGAAAGTACAGCAGGGCGGGGATCAGCAGCTCCACTGCAATGGCAAGGGTAGGGGCGCACGCCGCCACAGCCGCTGCCGCTGTCGAGGCAAGAGCGGGCGGCGCGAATGCGGCGAGTTGCTGCATGAGGATGACGGTTGCACACGACGTGGTCGGATCCAGAAAGCTCGTGTTGAGCTTCCAGAACGCCGCGCTCGCATAGAGCAGCACGAGCTGCACGCGTGCTGCTTCAAAGAACGCTGGCGCCGGCTCAAGCGGCGAGAGCAGACACGCACCGACCAGCGCGGCCTCGTTGAGCGTGGCCCACCACTCGTGGTCCCACACAAACGGCAGCCGCATGAAGAAGAGAGCCAGCTTGACCAGGTGCGCCGCTGCGAGCGTTCGTGGCGATACACACCGCCAGCATGCGAGCAACGCCAGCGGCAGCAGCAGCAGGTCTCCGTGTGTGAGAGGACGGCTGTCCACGGCGCCCTGCGCGCCGGAGAGGGCGGCGTCGAGTGCCGGCACCCAGGTGTAGAGCGTCCAGATGGAGGCGTAGCAAGCTAGGGCCTTCGAATGCGCGTCGGTCGCGAGGAGGCCGTCGTCGCGGGTGTGTTGCATATATCAATGTCGTCCGAAGCTGCGACGCCCCTCCCTCCGCGCTGCATGCAAATTACCAAAATGAGAAGCTTTTGCTCTGGCAGTTTACGGGGTTGGTGGCGGTTGTGCCGTCAACTGGTTTAGCATCCACGGTGGTTCGCGATACCGCACAAGCGAGGCTATGGGGTGAAATCACCGCACCATAAGCTCGCCAAGTTTGGTAAGCAGCAAAGCGCAGCATCGGCTCGCCGGCCTTCCTCTCGACGGCGGGACCTCTGTGACGGACAAACCCGATGGCGGCGCGTGCGGGTATGGGTGACGCCGCTTCGGCGGCGGCACCGGCAGCGGCTCCGGCGGCGGCGGCGGCAGGCCCCGCCGCGGACCCACTGACGCAGTTCAATACGCTCTATTCTGGCTCTTTGGTGGCGACACGCTCAAAGGGGCCGGACAACGGGGGCGCCGTCGGCTTCTGCCTCGGCGGCCCCCCCGGCAAGGCCTGCATCGTCGGCGTCGGCGCCGATTGCCCCAACGACGTGCGCGAGTGGGACGGCCAAGAAAGGATAACGCTCAGCTCCATGCAGTACAGCGCCCTGACGCGCGACTGGGTCGTCTTGGTGCGAGGGGCGTGCAAGGCGGAGGACGGCACCTCGGGCGCGGAGGTGCCAATGCAGGGGGCGTCGACCCGGCTCATGCGGATCAAGAAGGGCGGCTCGACGGCGACTGACGGGCAGGTCCTGTTTGACGCTCAAAAACCGGACCTGTCGGTCGAGGTGACGCCCGCGGGCGGCACGTCGACCACGATCAAGATGCCAATGGGGCGCTACTTCGACGCGGTCCGCGACGGCTTCCTCCAGAGTAGGTGGGGCCAGGCGACGGCGGCCGGCGCCCGCTCGTCGGTCTCGGTCGGCGCCCGCCCGTCGCAGCTGGCTGCAGACGATCGGACGGTCGACCTGTCCACGGAGGAGTCCACGGGCGTCCTGCAGATCGTCCGGTGCTTGGCTGCGGCGGACGACTGCCTGGATGCGTCGACCGCGGCGCTGGCGATGGCGGAGGGCAAGCCGCTGCTCCGCGTGGCGGCGCAGGCGATGGCGGCGATCTCGCGCGACTACTTCAACTTCTACCAGATGGTGCTCTCGCGCAGCGAGATTACGCAGATCTCGATCCGCGCGGCGGTCACCGCGTGGCAGTCCTTCGTGATGCTCGCCTGGGACAGCGGCGCCGCCCTGACGGCGGGCGTCGAGCGCGCCGAGGGGCAGGCGCGGCCGGGGTCGGCCGACTTGGGGGGCTCGGCCAGGGCGCAGATGCTGCGCGACACCCGAGTGATGCGAGGCGCCGATTCGTGCAAGGAGGCGCGCGAGGAGGCGAAGCGGCTGGCGGCGGAGAAGGAGGCGGCGCGGCTGGCGGCGGAGCGGGCGCAAGCGGGCGCCGCCGGCGCGCAGCAGCAGACGCAACAGCGGCTGCAGGAGCTCCAGCAGCAGCTGGCGGCGATGCAGCAACAGATGCGGGCGCAGCAGCAGACGCAGGCGGGGGTGCCGCAGCAGCGGGCGTCGACCCGCCCGCAGGAGCTGGTCGGCCGTTTCGGCGCCGCGGCGGCGTTGCAGGCGCCGGCGCAGGCGGCGGGCGGCGGCGGCCTCAACCCCCTCTACGGCCATCTCTACCCCCCCGGCGCCGCGGCGGCGAGGCCGGCGGCGGCGCAAGCAGCGGGCGGCGGCGGCGGCCGCTTCGGCGTGTCCTTCGGGCCGCCGAGGCCCCCGGAAGGGCCGCCGCCTGGTTTCCCGCCGCCGCCTGGTTTCCCGCCGCCGCCGCCGCGGTCCGAAACCGACGCCTTTCTCAACTCGCTCGGCCCGGGTGCGGGCGGCGGAGGCGCGGCGCCGGCGGCGGCGGGCGGCGCGGGCTTCGGCGACCTGGGCTTCGACGACGGGGGCATGGCAGCGGCGGCGGCGGGCGGCGGGGGGCTCGGCTACGGGGGCGGGGGCGGCGACGCCGCCGACCAGGCGCTGCAGCAGGCCATCGCGGCGGCGCGCGTCGTGGGCGACATGTCGTCGAGCATGGGCTCGTCGTCGGACTCGGAGGGCGGCGGCGCCTCGGGCGGCTCGGCCGACGCGAAGCGGCAGCGGCTGACGACCCAGTACCCCCACCTGTGGCGGCTGCTGCGCGGCACGAGCGCCTCGGCCGAGCAGCTCGGCATCTTGCTCGGCGCGCACGGCTCGGCGGGCATGATCCAGCTCGCCGAGGCGCTGGGGCGCAAGCAGCAGCAGGTCAACCAGTACGTCGTCACCGGCTCGCCCCCCGACGCGCAGGCGACGACGGCCGACGCGCTCGTCGGCGAGATGTACGACGTGCTCGAGGGCTCGGATCTCGGCAGCCAGCTCCAGGTCGCCGAGACCACGGAGGGCAACGCCCTCCAGCGGCTCAACCGCCTGCGGCTGCTCACGACGCGCCGAGTCGCTGAGATCGACAGCGCAGGCGGCGCTGCGGCGGGCGCCGGCGCGCGCGCCGGCGGCGGCGGCGGCGGCGCCGCCGCCTCCACCTTCGGCATCCTCCAGGCGGCGCACGGGGCCTTCGCGCCGACGGCTGACTCGCAGGCCCACGTCGCCAAGGCGGCGGAGGTCTCCGCGCGGGTCGTCGACGACTTGACCAAGGAGTACGAAAAGCGCGGATCGCCGCTCAGGGCGTGGGCCGACGCCGTGCCGACCGTGGGCGATGGTGGCGCCGCCGACCCCGCGCCCCTCAACGCCGTGCGCTACAACATGTCGGACGACAGGTCGCGCGAGGTCTTCAAGAGTGCGCTGCAACCCCGCCTCCTCACTGCCCTCGACGCTGACCGGGCGGGCAGGGTGGTGCGGGCGAAGGGGGAGCTCCGGACGGTGCTCGGCGTCGCGGCGATGGACAACAGGCAGGTCAAGCGGCACCTCGCGGCGATCCTGTCGCTGCGCCTCGCCTTGCTGACGAGCCCCACCGAGCTGGTAGCGGCGGCGGCGCAGCCGGGCACGGGCGCCTTCGGCGTGCAGCTCGTCGGGCGCACGACTAGCGTCTCGGCGGTACTCACCGCCACGGCGCGGGCGGTCAAGCAGGCGTTCCCCGAGATCGACACGACGCCGTTCAGCGAGGCGGTGACGTCGGTCAACAACCTCCTCGCCGACGACGGCGAGCACGTGCAGGAGCATGCGCAGCTCCTCTACACCGACAGCGTCTGCCGGCCGCTGCAGCGAACCGCCGACGCGATCCGACGCGGCGACGCGGTCCCGATGCAGCTCGCCAGCGACCCCAAGACCTTCATCGCCACCATCGCCGCCAGGGTCGACATCGCGCGTGAGAACGCCGCACGCGACGCTCGCTACGTCGTCAAGGGCGGCGCAGGCGGCGGCGGCGCGCCCTCACCTGCAGCGGCGCCGCTCGGCGCGGGGCTCGGCGCGGGGCCGCCGAAGGGCAAGTTCCTCGACGTCCTCTTCGGCTTCGAGCTCGGCGGCAAGAAGGCGGCCGACACCCTCGATTCGTGGCGGAAGACCTTCGGCGACGCGTGCATCTACGGCGCGTTCGGCAAGTGCGGCCGCAAGCCGGGCGACTGCCAGCACTGCAAGAAGCCGGTCGACACCGCCGCGCGCGACGCGTGGCAGGACGAGGCGCGCAAGCTGCTCTGAGGCGGCGAGCGGCCGGCGGCGGCGGCGGACACCAGCCACGCGGAACTGGCCAAGGGCGGGCGCGTCGCTCGCGTGGGGCCGGGCGACGACGCGACGGGTCGGCGGCGCGACGCGGTCGAGGGCGACGTCTACGCGATGGACGCGCTGCGGGGCGAGTCCCAGCCGCCGTCGCCGGGCCGCGCGCCGCGCTCGGCGCCGGCGCTGACTACGCGCCAACAGAGGACCCAGCACGCGCACGCGGAGCATGCGCAGCAGGCGGCGGCGGAGCTACTACGGCCGGCGGCGGCGCTCGCGGCGGGCGTCTGCGCGGGCTGCGAGCCAAGCGGTCACAGCGGCGGGCGGCTGCACGACATGGGGCCGACGCCGTACTCGTCCCCCCCTCGCAGTCGACAGCCGTGCTCGTCCCCTCCCCGCAGTCGACAGCCTCATGCCGTGGCGGTGGACAAGGTCCTCGGCTCCTGCCAGGGCGGCGTCCCGCGTGGTGTGGGGGCGGCGCCACGACAGCCCGGCCTGCTCCACCTCTTCTCGGGCCCGTCGAGGCCGGATTCGCTGGCGGCGCCCTTTGCGGCGCGCGGCTGGCGCGTGCGCGAGCTCGACGTGCTGCGGGGCGGCGCGAGGCACGACCTCGCACACGACTCGGTCTTCGCGGCGCTCCTCGAGCGCGCCACGGCGGGCGAGTGGCGGCTACTCGTCGCTGGGCCGCCCTGCAGCACCTTCTCCGTCGCGCGTTTTCGCTCGGAGTCGGGCGACGCGCGGCCGCTGCGACGGCGCTCGTGCGGCGGGCGCATCGACGACATGACCTTCAACGAGCGCTGCCGCGCGGACGAGGCCGACCTGCTCGTGCGGCGCACCCTCCAGCTGGCGCGCGCGGTCGTAGCGGCGGGCGGCGACGTCGTCATCGAGAACCCTATCGACAGGGGCGACGAGCAGCTTAGCGACGAGGTGCGCACGCGCTCTCCGAACGGCGTCGGCGTCTACGACGAGCCCGACCACTTCCCGCTGTGGCTCGTGCCCCTCGTCGAGGCGTACCGCACCGACACCGGCTCGTCGGCGCTGCATTTCCCGCTCTGCGCCTTCGGCTCCGAGTTCCAGAAATGGACGACGATCCTCTGCACGCCGACGGCGGCGGAGCTCATGCGGGCCGACCTCTCGCGCCGGCGGTGCGACCACGGGCGTCACGAGTCCGTCGCGGTTGGTTACGGCCCCAACGGCGCGCGCGCGCCGGCGGCGGCCAAGTACCCGGCAGAGCTACACGGCTTCTGGGCGGCGGCGCTCGCCGGCTCGGGCGGCGATGGAGGGCTGCTCGCAGACCAGCCGGCGGGCTACCTCGCGGGCGGCATCCCCGCCGGCGGCGACGACGCCGCCGGCGGCGGCGCGGTGCTGCCGCAGCGGCAGCACGACTTCGACGCGTGGCTGCGCGACTGGATCGAGGCCCCCGCGCTCCGGCGCGCGATGGCAGACTCCACGGCGGTCGTCGGCCAGTACTCGCTCGCCACGATGCTGCCGGAGCGGCGCGACGTGGTCGCTGGCCTCGTGCTCGAGTCGGCCGAGGCCGAGGCCGTCGAGACGCAGGCGCGCGGCGACTGGCGTGGCAGGCAGGGCCCCGTCGAGGGCGCCTCGCCGCTCGTGCGATCCCAGCCCACTACGCGGCACCCGCTCGCGCCGGTGGACGTCGGGTGCAGCGGGCGGCAGCCGCGGGCGGGGTACCAGCAGCTCTGGGTCGGCCGCGCGGATCGTCGGCGGCGCAAACGCGATCACGCGGGCGACGACGGCTCGGTGCTCGCGGGCCTCGAGGGCGTGCTCGGGAACCCCTTCACGCTCACCAACGACCGTCGGCCGGCGGAGGCGAGGCGGAGCCAGAGCACGCGCGACGCAGCCGTCGACGCGTACGCGCAGCTGCTGCGCGCGCCGCCAGAGCCGGGGCAGGCGCAGCGCATCGCCAACGGCCTCAGCGTCGTGGCCGCCCTCGACACGGCCGATGCGGCGCGGGCGCGCGAGCGGGCGATTGGCGAACTCGCGCGGCGCGTCGGTGACGGCGAGGCGTTCCAGCTCACGTGCTCGTGCACGCCGCAGCGCTGCCACGCCGACGAGGTCGCCGCGCTCGTGCTCGAGCGCGCCGGCTGGCAGCCGCAGCAGTCCAACAGCGACCTGACCGACGCCGACCCGAGCTGGAGGCCACACGGCGGCGCGGCGGGGCTCTTCTGGGACCCAGCCGACTTCGAGGCCATCCGCGGCTGGCGCCAGGGGGCGATGGCGGCGGCGCGGGCGATGCGCAGCGGCGTCGAGTTCGAGCGGCCGGCGGATCTGCACATCCCAGCGACGCGCATGCGGCCCGAGGCGCGCGCGCTTGCGCCGTGGCTCACGGGCGGCGACTACGCAGACCAGCCCGAGCCGGTGGCGGCTGCGGCGACGGAGCCGCCGGCATGCGGGCTGCGCGCGGGCGTCTTCCAGCGCATGGCCAGCGGCGGGGACGAGGAGATCGCGGCGGAGCTGCCGTGGGGCCTCGAGGACGACGCGACGGGGCTCGACACCTACCTCGCCTTCCACCACCCGTCCTGCTACGCGGAGCAGCGCTACGCGCAGGCCGCCACTGACGTGATCGACGCCGAGGGGCCCCAGGGCACGGGCTGGCTCGCCGATCGAGGAGAGGTGCCCACGGTGCCGCTCCGCGCCGTGCCACGCGGCGTCGTCGACCAAGTGCACAAGCTGCGCGTCGTCACCGACCACACCCACCCCTTCGGCTTTGGCATCTCTGCCAACGACGGCGTGTCGGTCGAGCACCTGCCCGACATCAAGCTCAGCAGCGGGGTGCGCTACGCGAGGATGGTGGCGACCATGCAGACGGCCGGAGCCGGCGTCCTCATGTGGAAGCGCGACGCGGTCTCGGCCTACCGCCAGGTCCCCATCCACCCGCGCGACCTCTGGAAGTGCGGCGTTCTCACCGGGGGGGGCTTCCTCGTCGACACGAGGCTCAGCTTCGGCGCGCGAATGGCGCCCAACAAGTTCCAGCGGCTGATGCTGGTGCTCATGGGCGAGGCGCGCAGGAGGATGGCGCGCTTCGATCGCGACCACCCGCCCACCGACGTCAATGTCAGAGCGTGGCTCGAGGCGAGGCGGCTGCGTCTCGGCGACGAGCAGGCGATGCTGTCCGCGGCGGTCCAGTACATCGACGACACCCTCGGCGTCTCAGTCAACGACGTCATCGCGGCCACGGGGCGGGGCCGCGGCGAGCACCATGCCGAGATCTTCGACGAGGTGATGGCGGAGGCCGGCGTCGAGATGGCGACCGGCGACAAGTACGTCAACTCGCCCGACGACGTCGAGGCGCTCGGCATCGGCGTCAGCGCGAAGCACGGCTACGTCTACTACCCCGACAAGAAGCGCGTGCGGCTCGAGGCGCGGATTGGGGCGCTGCTCGAGCGGGCGGCGCAGGGCAAGATGCTGGCCAGGGCCGACATCGAGTCACTGGTGGGCAAGGAGAACTGGGTCGCGCACATCGCGCCCGTGCTCCAGCCGCTCCTCCGATCGGCCTTCGCGATGGCGCACGCGCGGGGCAGACCGCAGTACGTCGCGGCGAGCCCCCAGTTCGTCCTGGACCAGCGGCGGATCCTCGAGGCGCTGCCGGACCTGCCGCCGCGGCCGCTCGTGCCGCGGGCCGAGTTCCCGCAGCTCGACGCCGCCGACTCGACGGTCCTCTTCCAGGATGCGTCGGGCTCGTGGGGCATCGGCGGCTTCTTCGTCGACGGCGACGAGGCGTGCTACTTCGCTGAGCCGTACCCGTCGGACCTCAAGGAGGCGCTTGCGACGCGGCAGCTCTCGATCGGGCCGGCCGAGCTCGCCGCCGAGGTCGCGGCGGTGCTCCTCGCGCTGGAGCGCCGCGGCCGCACGGCGCCCTTCTTCACCGACTTCACCGACAACGAGTCGGCGAGGGCGGCGGCGACGAAGGGCACATCGGGCACGGCCACGATGGCGCCGCTCGCGCACGCGCTCGCGTCGGCGACGGCGGCGGCGGGCGTCGCGCTGCGCACGCTGCGCGTCACCACCAAGGAGAACGCGGTGGCGGACGCGCTCTCGCGCGACGGGTCGACGGACGCGCTCGAGCGGGCGGCGGCGGCGGCGCGACTCACGCCCGTGCGGCTGGAGGTGCCGCGGGCGGTCTGGGACCTCATGCGCAGTGGCGCCGAGATGCCGCGGCTGCTCGACGATGACGAGGGCGGCGAGGGCGGCGCGTGAGGGAACGACGTGGGGGGGGCACACCACACGCTGCTGGCTCCGCTCGCGCCCCCCCCTCCCTTCTCCCGCTTCCACCGCGTGCGCTCTCGTCTACTCGGCGCAGGTGGCGGGCGCGGCGCCGGCGACGGGCGCGTCTTCGCCAATCGCGACGGCTCCCGGCGGCAGCGCGGGGGGGGAGCGGCGCTCGAGCACGAGGCGACGGCGGCGGTGCAGCACGAGGCGCGGCGCACGCGGCCGGCCGCGGAGGCGATGCGGTGGGCCCCGCCGGGCGGGCAGAACGCGGCGCACATGCTTCCCGTCGACATGGGCACGCTGAGCGTGCCGAAGCACAGCGGCAGAGGCCGCAAGCCGAAGTACGCGCACCCGTCGAGGGCGCCGGTCGACTACCACGAGCTCGTCTCGGAGATCGAGACCCTCTGCACCGACGCCTACGAGCCGGCGTCGCAGAGGGTGGTCATGTCGGCGCGGCGGTGCTTCGACGCCTTCCGCCTCGAGTACCAGACGGATCGCCCGCGCATGTTCATGCAGCCGGACTTCGCCGCCACCGGCCTCTCCATGCAGGCCTCCCTGCACAACGAGATCTCGCTCATGATGTGGGCCGCGTGGATGCTGCGCATCGGCCTGGCGTCGTCGACGGCGTCGACGTACCTCTCCCTCGCCCGCACGTCGATGGAGACCACCCTCGGCTACAGGCTCACGAACGTCGGCCAGGCGGTGCGGCTCCCGCGGGTCATGCGCCGGCTGCGCAAGATGTACAAGTGCGTGCGGCGCAAGCGCCTCGGCTGGCGCGCGCACCACGCGCGGCTGCTGCGGCAGGAGCGTGGGGCCGCCTCGACCCCGGCGGACAAGGTGGTGCACGCGGTGCTCTCGGTGGCGCGGGAGGGCCTGGCGCGCTGCTGCGAGCTCGGGCCGTCGACGGTGCACGGCTTCGACAAGGCCAAGCACCCCACGCTGCGAGACCTCACCTTGCACAGCGAGCCGCAGCCCCACCTCATCCTCTCTCTGCTCCCGGCGAAGAAGGCGCCTGGCAGCAGGCCGAAGGTGCCGGTGCCGCTGCCGCAGGCGACGGGCGCCGAGATCGGCGCGTTCTCGGCGGTCACGGCGATGCTCGAGGCGCGCTTCGGCGAGCTCACTTGGGGCGACGACGGGCACCTCTGCGGCGTCGACCTGGACGCGTCGCTCTTCGAGCTCGACGGCCAGCCGGTCACGTCGGGGCGCATGGTCGACATGTTTGTACACGCGGCGCGTGAGATAGGCATCGACGGACAGGTCAGCGGCCACTCGGGGCGGATCGGCGGCGCGACCGACCACTTCGCCCAGGCGACGCCGCCGTCGATCCTGCAGATCTGCGGCAGGTGGGACTCCGACCTCTGGATGATCTACACGCGGCAGTGCGTCGACCAGACCATCCAGTACACGATCCGAGCGACACAGTGCGCAGACGCGTCGATGGAGGAGATCTTCGACGACTACACGCAGCCGGCAGTCGTCATGCACACGTGCGACTAACGTCGGCTCCGCCCTTACCCGCGCCCGCGCCCGGCCCCCGGCCCAACAAACTTCTTTCTTGCAGCAGCAGCACCGCCACGCCTCACCTCAGAGGCGCACGGCGACAGCACGACGGCAGACGCCGCACAGACAGCAGCAGGCAGGGCCGCAGCCGGGAGGGACCGCGCGGAAGCGTACGGGGGTGGCTCGGCACTGCCGCCCCCGGAAGGAGAGTCATGCATGCCCGCGTGCCGCAATCAGCACTTTGCGCGCACGTGGGAGGGGCCCTCAGCATTGGGCCCCCTCTCCTGGTTCATCTCCGGCTCGGTCGATGGCCGCGCGACAGCGCACGGGCGGTGGCTCGGCATTGCCACCGTTCGGAAGGAGCCCGCGCGCCGCGATCAGCACTTCGCGACGCGCGGGCCCACGCGCCGCAATCAGCATTTTGCGACGCGTGGGCGGGAACCCTCGGCATTGGGTTCCCCCTCCTGGCCTCATCTCGGGAGACGCGCCACGCGCGCCCACGCGCAGCAGTCAGCATTCTGCGCGCGTGGGGGAGACTTTCTCCTCTCCTGGCCTATCGACATCAACGACAACGCACAGACATAGTCCGCACCAGGTCGCCGCAGCCGCACGACAGGCACTACGGCCGCCGGCAGCGCAGGATGACGCAGCATTGGCACGCAGCTGAGATGCGCTGCCGTCGGCCGTCCGGCGCGGCGCCGCGCGCACGCGCGCGGCGCCGCGCCGGTCATCTCTATCTACCAGTTTGGGTGCAGACACATCGCACTCTCATGCACCGCACTTGCACACATCTCACACACACATACTCGATGCGTCCAATCACACCACACAAAAGCACGCATGGTCTATCGCAAAGCGATCTTTCGTCAGAGACGACATGGGTTTCTGCATAGGCCCAATTGGGCTGCAGACTCAGCCGCACTAGCCCATAAGCAGGCTGGCACCCACTCTAGTAGCCTCGATGGCACCGGAGCGCACACCCGAAGACGGGAGCGCCAGCTCACGGTCAGAGGATACACATCACGAACCACCCTACTACTGCTAAGGCAGTTTACGGGGTTGGTGGCGGTTGTGCCGTCAACTGGTTTAGCATCCACGGTGGTTCGCGATACCGCACAAGCGAGGCTATGGGGTGAAATCACCGCACCATAAGCTCGCCAAGTTTGGTAAGC
>Ga0209713_10001889_pt1 | contig 12779 bp, 6 predicted proteins | sample ArcOceMetagenome_3_FD_187444 | JGI IMG/M metagenome (GOLD analysis project Ga0209713, IMG submission 187444) | Marine eukaryotic phytoplankton communities from Arctic Ocean - Arctic Ocean- Svalbard ARC20M Metagenome (SPAdes) (version 2) | ecosystem: Environmental > Aquatic > Marine > Oceanic...
CGAGAGAGACCTTGAAGAGCAGGATGATGGATCATGGCTCCGAGCGTCGAAAAGTTGGCCGAGACGGGGGTGTTTTTCACTGTTACATCGCTGCCTACGGTCATGAACGTCCACGCCGACGCCGAAAACCCTCTGTAGAGGGCCGTGCTGGGCCGTGGGAGGCGTCGGGCGTGCGTAGGTGCTATGTCGCGTTCTCCGTAGACGGGAAGGGGTTAACGTGTTAATCCCACCCCAAACCGGCCGTGGGGTGCTGAGCTTGTTAATCCACCTCAAAAACAACGATGTGCCGCCACCTGGTTACCCCCCCTCCCTGCCGAGCGCTCTCAACCCATTTGTGGATTGACCATGGCTGGCTCTGCTCCTCCGAGCGCCGGAAGCATCACTCGCCGTCGGATGGACGGTGGCCGCCAAGCGGTTGGAGGCACGCCGCGTGACCGTCGAGTAAAGCTTTACACCGCCAGCGCTGAACCAGAGTCTCATCGCACGCCCAGAAGGTGCCTGCGTGCGATGAGACAGCGTCAGCGACTGGAGCGTGGAGGCATGGCGTGGTCTCCTTGTTCCTTGTACCTTGAGCAGCATCGCTGCCTCGGATCGCGTTTTTTGCGAATACTATCTGAATTCGTTACAAGTTCAGACACGCCCCCGTGCAACATATACCGTGCATGAGCGGTGTGTCACATCAACATATGCTTTCTTCAACAGAGTGGCGATCGACGATGCACAAGTGCCCTTGAAGCAGAACAGGAAGAAGGATAGTCGCCATGCAGGAAAGAGAGACAGAACAGGAAGGACGGTCGCCGCCTCGAAAGCCACCACCACCACCGTCGGGCATTCGGCCGCTCAGCTCGAGGCCGCCATCTGCTCGCGCTGCAGGTCAAGAGACATGATGGCCGCGAGCAGGCAGAGGATCATCTTTGGCTGCAGCTCGACAATGTCGCGCCAGCCGAGAAAGGTGTTGCAGCCGGCCTTGTGCGCGCATGAGATGGCGTACTTGGCGTTCTCCTCGCGCTCCTCAGCGCTCTCGCCCGGCAGCACGATGGCGGTGTCGACGCACTCGGGCGCGACTGCCTCGAGGCAGCGCAGCAGGAAGACGCCATCGCGCAACGCTGGGTCCTTGAACGATGAGACCGCGACCTCGTCGGCGTAGCCAAGGTCAGCCACGACGCGGTTGGCCCACTCGCGGATGCCCGCCTCGTCGACCTGCACGTTGTTGAGGAACTGCATGACGTCGGCGTGCATGATCCGCCAGACCACCGCCATCGTCAGCTTGCCGTCCTGCGCGCCCGTCGCGATGTCCTGCCCGCCGATGCCGACAGTGGGGATGCCGAGGCCGCCGAGGACCTTGAGCGCGTACGAGCAAGTCTCGGCGCGCGCGTAGACCTGCCAGTTGGGAAGGCAGGCAACGGTGGATTCTTGAGCACGGACGGCGCCAGGCTTTTTCCTCTTCAGCCCGTGGGGCTTGCAAGCGGCTCGGAATGCGCTGCGTCGGTCTGAGAGCCCTCAGCCAGGAATTCGCGCATGCAGTGGTGTGATGCGCAGCCAGCAGACAGCCCGGGACACTTGCTTTGCTTGACCAGCTGGTCGACCGACATCCGCCGCGTCGAGACGCGCTTCCACTCGACGCAGCCTGGCTTGAGCCGCTCCGCCATCGTCAGGAGCACCGTGCCGTCGCGGCACGCCTCGTCGACCGACGGGATCGAACGGCCCAGCCCGAGCGACGCCATCCAGTTGCGCAGCGCTACCTCCTCGCGCTTGGCGGGCGAGTCGGCGGCGGCGGCGGCGCTGCCGCGCTCCGACGAGAGGCCGCGCGACCCCCAAAAGGACGTCATCATCGCGGCGACCTGGCAGAAGAGTAGCCTCTGATTGCCCGCCGACACGTCGCAAGCGTCGAGCTCGAACTCAGCGCCGATGGCACGGGCATCGTGCAGCAGCTGCGCCAAACATGCACGCACACGCGCGGTTGACGGTGAGCATATGTGGCGGGGGTCGGGTTGGGCAAGTAAAGGGGCGTGTGTGGAATGGGAAACTACCTGCGCGGCGCGCTGCTCGGCGTCGTCGATGGCAAGGAGCCGCTCGAGGTCGGTCGTTCCGTCGGGCGCAATCTGGTGGAGCACAATGGCGAGCGCCTTACCGTCGGCGAGGTCGGCGCCCAAGTTGGAGACGCGGTAGTCGGAATCGACGGCGGTCTGGCCCGGCACTGACGCGGTGTAGGCGGCCAGGTGGAGGTTGAGCCAGCGACACATCTTATCCTCTTCGTTCTCGGCGGGCGCGAGCGACACACTCGGGAAGGAGGGGCCGTCGCCGAGCTTGCGTAGCACCGGCGCCATCTTCGCCTTGAACTTGGCACGTGTCAGGTTCCAGAGCAGTTCGAGCGCCTGCGAACGGGCAGCGTTGGGTGTGCATGGGGCAGTGGTGCCCCTCGGCTGTTGGCAGGCTGGGGAGGAGAACCAGTGCGTGTGGTGTGGACCCCACCTTGGCTCGGTGGCTCATGGGTTCGCACAGGTGCGATGGTGCAAGCCCGCTGACACCGGCGCCGATGGCGGTGGCGGCGTTGAGGCAGAGTGTGTGGTTCTGCAGCTGCGCCGCCTCGCTGATCTCCTCGAGCTCCCAGCCGCCGCCGCCGCCGCCGCCGGCACCGCCGCCGCCACCGCCGGCGCCAGCGCCGCCGCCCGACTGCACCGAGGAGGAGCCACGGTCGTCGCCGGTGGCAAAGCTCGAGATCGAGCGCGTCAGCCCGCCGCCACCACCGCCGCGAAAGCTCGCCATGCGTCCAAACGTCGAGATGGATCGCTCGAGCCCGCCGCCGAGGTCGCCGCCGCTAGTGCGGCGCTCCATGAGGGTAGGTCGGTTGAGGGCGCGCGCGTCGAGGGCGCCGGGGTCGGCCTTACTCACCAGCTTAGCGAGCAGCACGCCCGACCCCGCCGCGTGGTAGACGCCGTCTGACCACGGGTCGAGACGCAGCAGGTGCGCCACGTCGCGGTCGCCCGCAAGGGTCGTGTTGAGGTGCCGCACAAGCGCCGCCTGCTCAGGGGCCGGATCGGAGTGAGGGTGGCTGTGGAGGGTGGGTGCAGGCCAAAGTGAGCCTGAGGCGGAGGGGGCAGCGTTGGGGTGCGGGCAAGCCGCCTGCTCGCCCTCGTCGAAGTCGCCCAGGTCGACGTTGCGGCAGCCACGCGGCGCGCGCGGCGTGTGCAGCGACGACATGCCATCGCCCGCACGCACGCTGCTGCCGCGGCTGCCGCGCAGCGAGCCGGAGCGACGGAAGGACGACACCCGGCCGGGTGCGCCGCCGCCGCCACCGCCGCCGGATCCATCGGACTTGTCGGTCTTGCGGTCGCTGCTCGGGAGAGAGAAGCGGAGCGACGACGTCCGCCCGAAGCCAAGGCTCGGCGTGAGCGGCGTGAGCGGCTCAGGCACGCTGCCGCGTCCGTCGAGCTTCTCAGACGGCAACCCGCTCAGCCGATCCTTGTCGTCGTCGTTCTCGTCGTTCTCGTCGTTCTCGTCGTTCTCTCCGGAGTTGGCGTCGCCGACGTCGATGTCGTCTAGCATCACGGGCGGCTTCATGAACGTCATCATCGGCTCCTCACGCGCCATTGCCAGCTTGCGCTGTGTGTCGTCGGGTGCGACGGGAGCGACGGCGTCGGCGCCAAGTGCGTGCAGCTGCCGCGGCCTGCCCAGGTCGAGAAGCGACGAGGAAGGCTGGCTGGCGTGCTGCTCCGTCTCGATCGTCTCCACCCACCTGCCGCCATCGGCGATGGCGCCGGCGTGGAGCGGCGCGCGCCCCGCGGCAGGGCCGAAGCTGTCCCTCTCCATCGAGAGGCCTGGCCAGCCGATCCCGCCGGCCTCGGACATTTCGAGCTGCACCGACGGCCGTGGAGCCATCTCGTCGAGCGAGATGCGTCGCCGCTTCGGTGCCTCCTCGTGCACGACCAGCTGGTCGTCGGGGTCGCCGTACATGTCTCGCAGGCTGTCCTCGTCGTTGGGCTCGAGTCGCAGGCTGTCGCGCTCGCTCCTGTCAAACATGTCCTCGCTCGACATTGACGGCAAGCACGCCGGCGGAGCCGACAGGTCCTGCCGTGGCGTGCCGACGGGCGTACCCAGGTTTGCGCCGCCATCGCCGCCCGCAGGGCTGCCAGGCCGCGCCACATCGTTGAGAGTGGCGCGGCCGAGCGCCGGCGCGCCGTTGTCGTCGGTGGCGGGCGTCGATTCCTCCGGCATCTGCCCAAGGTCAAGGCCAGTCGACACGAGCGAGCCTGCCGGGCCGAGCGAGCCGCGCCGCTTGAGAGGCTTGGCGCGCGGGTCAAATGACGACGTGCGCCCCCAGTCGTCACCAAGTGTCTCGAGGAAGTCGAGCGACTCCTGCGCCACTGGTGGCAGCGTCATGATGATGTCCGACGGCGCCGCTGCCGTGCCGTCGCTGCTGCTCGCCCGCACCGCCGCCTCCGACGAAGATGAGCGCCGGGCATCCTTGAGCGCCTTGGATGAGTCCGATGAGAGGCGCTTCGCGGAGCCAGAGCCCGAGGAGCGGCGAAACGACGGCAGCTTTGTCAGTGACGCACCGTCCGTCGAGAGCCGAGGCAGCAGGCTCAGCAGCGACGACGAGCGCCGGCCCCGCGGCGCTGCGGCAGTCGTCGCCTCGTCGCCGACCGGCGCAACGTCTTGCACGGGCAGCTCCTCCATACGGGGCGCGGAGAGATCTGCGGCGCTGTCGGCGCGCCCGGCAAGCTCCTCGGGCGGCGGCACGTTGGCGGAGGCCCTCGAGGGCTCGCGACTGCGCAGCGGCGCGGCGGCGGTGGGCGGCGGCGGCACCCTCTCGCTCTCAATTGGCAGGGGCGGGAAGCCCCCCACGCCATCGCTGCCGCTCGGCCGCGCGGCCTCGTCGGCGCCCATCGGTCCCAGATTAGGCAGGCTCATCTCGCTGCTCGTGGAGGCGGGACGCGTGGCGTTGCTACTGCCCGTCACCTCCCGTGGCGCCTCGTCCGCACCCATCGGCTCGGGCCGCGCTAACCCCAGGTCATTAAATGTGCCACCGGGCGCGTGGCCGGCGTCACCGCCGGCTGGCCGCGCCGCAGCGGCCTCGCTGCCGCGACTGTCTCGCGGTGCCGCACTGGGGTCGTCAACGGGTATGAGCTTGGGAGCAAACATGTCCTCTGGCCGCGCCGCGCTGCCGCTGCGGCTCTTGCCTCTAGCCGGCGCCTCGTCGTCTCTCAGTGGCTCCTGCGGCGGCACCACCATCTCAATGCTGCTGCTCAGTGGGCGCGCCTCGTTACCGCTGCGGCTCCTGCCGGGCGGCAAGATCGGCGCATCGCCGCCGCTGTCGCCCGCGGGCCGCGACGCGCCGTCGCCGCGCCGTGGCGCCGCCACGACGTCGTCGCCGTCGGCTGGCGCCTCGCCAACCCTCGCGCTGTCGGCCAGGTTGGAGTGCGGCAGCGCCTCGTAGCTTCGCGCTGCCAGCTGGAGCTCAAGCATCGTCGTGGGCGGCGAGTCGTCCGGCTTGCTACCGTCGCTAGGCATGACCGGGGCGCCAGCGCTGCTTGGTGGCGCCGCTGCCACTTCCGCCTCGTTGCTCGGCGGTGGCAGCCTTTCAGACGACATGCTCAGATCGAGCTTGGGCGCTGTCGCCTCCTCCTCTGGGTCGGGTGTCGGGTCGGCGACTGAGGTGCGCGACAGCAGGAAGCTCGACAGCTGCCGAAAGAAACCGCCCAGGATGCTCGGCGGCGGCTCGGCCGGCTGCTCTAGCGGTGCGTCAGGTGCGCCGCTCTCCCCTGGCGCGTCATCGTCGCCTGGCAGCCGCGTCGCCTCGCCTCCCAATGGCAGCGGCGGCTGCATCTGCTCCCGCGTGCCCGGCGGCCTGGCCGGCAGGCCGCTGCCAGGCGGCGGATCGTCCCTGCCAGGCAGCCCATGCGCGCCCAACGGCGCATCGCTGGTTGGGCGCGCACTGGGAGAACGCGCGCTCTCGGGTGGGTCGTCGCCTCCGGGCAGGTCGTGCTCCGCACCCGACGTTGGGCAGGAGCGAGTCGGCGGCGGTAGACCTGGTGAGGTGTTGCCGCCCGGAGGCGCCGCATTCTGCGCGGGGTCGTCGTCGCCTGGCAGGTCTTGCTCAGCGCCCGACGCGGGGCGGGGGCGGGTCGGCGGCCGCCCAGGCACGTTGCTCGTGGCGGGGGCGTCTCGCCCTGGCAGCCCACGTGTGCCAGATGGCTCGCCGGTAGGCTCGCCCTGCTCATGCGTCGGCGGGCGCGCTGGCGCGTCGTTCTCGGCCGGGTTGTCGTCGCCAGGAAGGTCGTGTTCTGCGCCCGACGCCGGTGGCTCCTCCCGCCCAGGCCGCCCTGGTGGCACCGCGTTCTCTGCAGGCGTATCGTCACCAGGCAAATCGTGCTCTGCACGAGGCGCTGGTGGTTCATTTTGCCCTGGCTGCCCAGGACACGCAGCATTCTCGACGCGATCGTCACCAACCGGCAAATCGTGCTCTGCGCCTGAGGCTGGGCCGCCGCGCTTCGGTGGCTTGCCTGGTACCGCATTCTCGCTAGGGTCGTCACTGCCCGGCAGATCACCCGCTACGCCAGACGCAGGCGGTCCGCGCCCTTGCCCTGGCGGCGCGCCCTCCTCAGCAGGATCGTCGTCGCCAGGCAAATCATGCTCAGCGTTTGAGGTGGGCCCACCGCGTGGTAGTGGCTTTGCCGGCGCGGCATTCTCGCCAGGGTCGTCGCCGCCTGGCAGATCGCCCACCGCCCCAGATGAAGGCTGCCTGGGTCGAGGTGGCCACCCGGCAGGCGCCGGATTCTCTGTGGGGTCGCAATCGCCAGGCAGATCGTGCTCTGCACCCGATGTGAGATCGCGGCCACAGGCAGGCCGCTTGTGAGGCACCGGATTCTCAACGGGGTTGTCATCATCAGGCAAGGCATGCTCCGCGCCCGACTGCGGCCTGACGGGCCTGCCGCGACGCCCAGGCGCGCCCGCCTCTCCTGGCTCGTCGCCAGCGGGCAAGTCACCTGCCGCCTGGTCGAGCGGCCCGCGCTTGCCACGCCGCCCACCAGGAGCGCCCGCCTCGTCGGGATCGTCCTCAGCAGGCAGGTCACCCGCGGCCTGGTTGAGGCCGGGCTGGCCTTGCCCGCGCCGCCCCGGTGGTGCGCCCGCCTCGTCAGCGTCGCCGGCGGGCAGATCGTGCGCAGCCTGGCCCAGCACAGGCTGCCCTTGCCCACGCTGCCCTGGTGGCACGTTGTTCTCGGCAGGGTCATCGTTGCCAAGCAAGGCATGCTCCGCGCCCAACTGCGGCCCGCCATGCCCGCCACGCCGCCCAGTAGGCGCGGCATTCTCGCGCGGGGTCTCGGTTCCGACTATGATGGCCTCCGCTTGATTGAGAGGGTCGCCGCGGCCACGCCGCCCCGCCGGTGGACTGACCTCGTCTGGCTCCTCACCACCTGGTATGCTGCTCGCCGCCTGGTCGAGAGGGCCGCCGCTGCTGCCGCGCTTACCGACGGGCGCCGCTGCTTCGAGGCTCTCCCGCCGACTCGCGAGGTCGGGCAGCACATCGTCCCAATTGTCAAAGGCCCTGAGCCTCGGCCGTGGCCGGGCCTCCTCGAGCTCCTCGCGCAGGCCAATGTTGCCCGCCGCGCTGCTTGCGACGCCGCGAGCCCCCCCCCTCTTGCTGCGTGGCTTGGCCGCCTCGAACGGATCGTCGAGAATCGTCCCGTCGTCGAGCACCTCCACAACTTTGAGCTTTCGGCGGGGGCCGCGCCGTGCCGCCGCTGGCCTTTCCTCGTCCCCCTCGGCGAGCACCTTGCCGTCGGGCTCTACCTCCACCATCATCAGCCGTCGCGGCTGCCCGCGGCGCGGCGTCGGCATCTCTGCCTCCCGCTCTTCGTTGAGGATCATCCCGTCGGCAGCGACCTCGACCAGCTTCATCAGCCGAGGACCGCGCCGCGCTGCGCTCGGCCGCGCCTCGGCGCCCTCGTCGAGCCCTGAGCTGTCCTCCGCCACCGGCACTACTCGCATCAGCCGCGGCCCACGCGGTGTCACGCTTGGCGTCGCCTCGTCGCCCTCGTTAAGCAGCACGCCGTCTTCGGTCACGGAAGCCAAGCGCAGCCGCGGCACACCTCGCAGCCCTGGCGCACCAGCCTCGGTGGCGTCATTGTAGCTGGGTAGACCAGAAGCTACCTGCCCAAGCGGCCCGCCGCGCTTACCACGCCCGGGAGCGCCCGCCTCCGATGGATCATCGTCGCCGTACACGCCGCCACCGGCCTGCCCAAGCGGCCCGCCGCGCTTGCCGCGCCCGGGAGCGCCCGCCTCCGATGGATCATCGTCGCCGTACACGCCGCCACCGGCCTGCCCAAGCGGCCCGCCGCGCTTGCCGCGCCCAGGAGCGCCCGCCTCCGATGGATCATCGTCGCCGTACACGCCGCCACCGGCCTGCCCAAGCGGCCCGCCGCGCTTGCCGCGCCGCCCGGTGGGCAGGACCCACTCTGGCGGCTCCCGCAGCACGCTCGTGCCGTCCTCGGCCACCTCCACAACCAACAGCGCATCGGTGCCCCGGCGCGCTAGCGCCTTGGCCGCCTCGACGCTCTCGTCCAGCACGCGGCCCGCATCATCCACCTCTGCCACCATCAGCCGCCTCCCACGCGCACCGCCGCCCGGCGACGTCTCTGATGGGTCCGAAGGAAAGCTGCCAGCGTATGCGCCGGCGCTGAGCACGCCACCGCCACGCCGTCGCGCCGCCGTGGTGGCCGCCTCGCGCGGCGAGGGTGGAATGAGCGCCTCCACGCAGCACGACCCGCCCTTCAGATTGAGCCGGAATGCCGGCCCATCCTGCCTGAGCTTGCCCCTGTTCGCGCGGCTCACAGTCGCCTCACGCGGCGTGCCCAGCTCTCCGTTGTCATCCTCGGCGCCGGCACGCGGCCTGGCTTTGCTGCGGAGGGGCCGCATCGCACTCACGTTGCGCGACAGCGGCGCCTCGCGCGGGCTGTTGGATCGATTGGGCAAGGGCGGGTGAGTAGCATCCGACGGGCTAAGCTGCGAGTCGCGGGTTTGTGAGCTTTAACTCTGGCATACGACACAGGGAAGTCGTCGTCGAGGGAGCCTTGCTGGATGAGCCCCAGTCGGTTGGCGAGGTCAGTACGCTTGCCACGCGCCTCCTTGGTCGAGCGCTTCGGCGCCGCCTCACGCGGCGTGCCAATGGCCTGGGCCACGGCCGAGTCGTCGAGCGAGCCCGAACCAAGCAACACGCGTGACTTGAGGCAGGTCGGCCGCCCCTTCATGCCAATCGCAACGCCGCCCTCTTCGTCTTCGACAGCGCCGGCGAGGGCCTCGCCTGACAGAGCTGGCATCGGTTCGGGCAGCGCCATCCCACCGAGGTGCGTCGCGCGGCCGCGCTTGCGCCGCAGCGAGCCGGCGCGCGCAAACGGCGCCTCTTCGCCCTCGTCAATCGAGACAGCGCGCCGGTGGAAATCGGTGTCGTCGTCGTCGAAACGCTCGCGAGCCGCTAGCAGTGCGTCTCGCGCCTGACGAACGATGAGGCGAGCGGGAACATGCAGGGTGGGGGGTGGGTGCCTGGGCGTGAACAGTGGCGCGTGTGCCGCGCGCCTGCGAGCTCAGCGCGTTCTCCTCGTCAACGTCGAGATCGAGCCCCGCCAGCTCGTCGCCCAGGGCTGCAAACACCGACGCGTTCATCACCGTCGGCTGCGGTGGGAGCGCGCGAGGCGACGGCGGCATCGCAGTCCCCCCGCCGCCCAGCCGCAGCTTGGGTATGCCCTTCGGTATGCCCAGCTGCTTGACCGCATGAGGTCCTGTCACGAGCATCCGGCCGCGGCCGGCTGCCCCCGCCGAGTCCCCGCCGCAGGCTCCTGCCTCGTTGCCCTCATCGAGCTCCTCCCCTGGCAGATCAACGCCTGACATGATCAGACAAGACGATGGCCGCGGCACCAGCGCCTGCTTGCCGCGGCTCAGGGGCGCCTCGCGAGGCGTGCCAATACCACCGTGGCCGCCAAGCCGCTCCGCCATTGCGCCGTCGTCCTCCTCGAAGGCACCATCATCAAAATGCGACGAGAGCAGATGCATCAGCGGCGCCTTTGAGAGGCGGTCCATCCGCGCATGCGCCAGGTGCGCCTCCTGGTAGTCCTCGTCCTCCTCGAGCCCGAGCGACGAGGTCGTTGACGCGAACAGCCCAGCACCCGCCTTGTCGGCGCGATGCAGCAGTCCCTGGTGCTTGTAGTAGACGCGGTTGCCCGCTGGGTCGACCTCCGACGAGAGGATCCCCTCCATCTCCTCGTCGAGATCGAGATCGCCGTCGAGCGTCGACGCACGCCGCCCGCGCGTCACCACCATGCTGCCACCGTTTGCAATGCTCTGCGCGCGCTCGAAGCTTGACGCGCGCCGGTCCCGCGTCTGGACACGGTGGTGCGGACGGTGCGCCGTGTTGCCGCGCTCGATTGAGCTGGAGCGGCGGTGCGTCGGCGGTTTGGCGGTGGAATGGTGCCCAGCCACGTTGAAGTTGCGCTCCAGGCTGCGGGAGCGCCGCCGCCCACCGCCACCGCCGCCGCCGCCGCCGCCGCCGCCACGAACGCGCGTCGGCGGCTTTTCAGGAAACGCTGCGAAGATACCCGCGATGGCACCGCCCCCGTCGTGGCGCGCAGCGACAGACGGCGCCCGGCTGCCCCTGAGCTCGTCGGGTGCCATCGCCTCCGGATGGACCAACTGCTCGCCCGAGTGACCGGCGTGAGCAGCGGCTCGTGGCCACTGGAGCGGCGGTCGCGTGCGTCACTCGAGCGGCGGTCAGCCCCAGCCGTCCCCGCCCAACCTGCAGCGTACTTCTTCAGCGAGGTCGGCTGATGCTTCGGCGGGGGTGAGCCCTGCGGCCGCGCTGCCGCGGCGCCCGCCGCCGCCGCCGTCTCCGGCGAAGCGCCCGTCTTGATGGCCTTGCTCGCGGCGGTCGCGGCCAGCTCGGCCAGCGCAGGCCCCAGCCCGTCGGTGAGGGCCTGCTGAAAGGCTTTCGCACTCGCAGCGGCGGCGGTGGCCTTTTGCTGGTTGGAGAGCGCGGTCGCGGCGGCCGCGGACGAGCCCCGCACCGGTGGCGAGGCAGACGACGACGCGTCGCCTCCCAGCGTGGCGGCGGCGGTTGCGGACAGCGGCGACGCTGAGGCGGCGCTGGAGACGGAGGTGTTGCGCCCGGCTGGCAGCAGCTGCGACACGGGTGATGTAGGTGCCTTGAACACAAACGAGGGTGCACCCGCATTTGGCGACGGCGAGGGTGCCGACGACGACAACCCGTCGTTCAGGAACGACGGCGCATGGCTGAGTTGCAGAAAGCGCGGCGACGACGCGCCGGCGCCGTTGGTGGTGGCAGGCGCGGCGCCGAGGGGCAAGAGTGGGAAGGTGCGTGGCGCAGCCTCCCTAGGGATGGATGCCTGCTGAGGCATGGATCTGGTCGAGTCGTCGTCGTTGGACTCGCCGCCGGTCATCGACGTTGCCGAAGGGATGCTCATGAAGCTCGGCGCGCCCTGCAGCGAGCCGCGCACCATCCGCGCCGCGTGCATGGCCTCGCGAGCCATCTCGGACAAGTGCGCCTCGTCCTGCGGCTTGAGGTCAAGATTGGCGAGCTCATCGCCCAGCGTCAGCCACTGGTCGAAGCGGTTGAGCTCGCCCGTCGCGGTCGCGTTGCTGTCGCGCCGCGCTCGCCCCCCGACTGGCGTGGCCTGCGCGTTGCGCTGCCTTGAGAGCTGGAACATGTCGCGCGCGGCAGCAAGGGCCTGGCGTGCGCCGCTCCGAGGCGTGGTCGTGCCCGCAGCCGCGGGTACGGCCGTCCCGGCCAGGTCCTGCCCGCACGATTGCATCGGGTCGCGCAAGTTGCGCCCACTGCACGGCGTCGACTGCATCATCTGCAGGCCCTTGTACGAGCGGAGGAACTCTTGCTGCTGCTGTGGGCTCGGCGACGCCTCGCCACCCGCAGCCGCCTCGGGAGGCGGCGGCGCGGGGCGCGAAGGCTTGGGCGGGAACGCCGGCTCCTGTCCCCGCGCCGCCGCCGCCGCCGCCGCCAGTAGAGGAGCGCCGTGGCGCTCCTGGCGCTTCTGCGACTTCATGAAGGCCATTATTTCCTTAGCGCTCATCACCGTCGGCTCGGAGCCGTCCCCGCCCATGGGCGCCGCGGGCTCGGGCGCGGCGACTGCTGGGCGGTCGGCCTTTTTGAGGCCCCGGCGCGGAGTCGAGCCTCGCGGAGTCGAGCCACGCGGCGTGCAGGCAGCTGCCTTCTCCTTGGCGCCCCCGAAGGGTGCGAGCCTCTTGACTCCGGTCGCCTTCGCGGCGGACGTCTCCGATGCCTCGGCGTCGGCAACCTTGGGCAGCGCCTCGGTCGACGGTCCGGCGCCCGCAATGATGTCCTCCCTGCTTGCCTTGACCTTGCCTCCGCCAAACGCCTTGACGAGGTGCTTGATGGACCCACGACGCGGGGCAGCCTCGTCTGGCTTCTTGATCGATGCGAGGTCTCCGGCGCTGGCGCTGGCGTCGTTGGCAGACGACGCAGCCTTCGCCTGCTGGGCGGCACGACGCAACATGCAGCTCACCGCTGTGAGCAGGAATTCCGCTGCGGGCGTGCCGCCGACAGCGTGAACAACGAGTCCGTCCAGCGCACTCGCGCCCTTGACAAAAACAAAAGCAGGCCGCGGGGAGGGCTGACTGAAGTTTTTAGAACGCACACCGTCACCACCTATCCGGCGCCTAAGTCCCCGGGACACCAGCACTGGGTCAGTACCAGCCTAGGGCGTCATGCCGACGCCGCTGCCGCGCGCATCCTACCG
>Ga0209713_10001891_pt1 | contig 12776 bp, 11 predicted proteins | sample ArcOceMetagenome_3_FD_187444 | JGI IMG/M metagenome (GOLD analysis project Ga0209713, IMG submission 187444) | Marine eukaryotic phytoplankton communities from Arctic Ocean - Arctic Ocean- Svalbard ARC20M Metagenome (SPAdes) (version 2) | ecosystem: Environmental > Aquatic > Marine > Oceanic...
CCCCACCGTGCCTCGACGTTGGGCGCGAGGCACGAGCCGCCCGGCTCGTCGCCGGCCAGCCGCTCCCACACGATGCCGTCCGTGCTCTGCGCGAGCCCGATGCAGCCCGTGGCGATGGGCCCGGAAGCCTGCGGGCCGACCGGCGTACCACATCATCCAGCGGTCGTCGTGCATCTCGTCCGTGAACCGCTTGACCACGCAGGAGCCGACCGTCCTGCCGTCGAACCATCCGGCCTCCGGCGGCGCCGCGGCGCCCTCGGGCACGGGCGAGCCGGTCGTGGACAGGGCGCGGCGCGTGCCGTCGGCGCGCGGTGCGAGTGCGGGCAGGCCGAGGCCGAGGGCGGCGGTCGGCATGAGCGACAGCATCGAAATTATGTTTGTGAACGCCAAGCGCGAGTCCAACTCTGGAACACTGCATGCACGCATGCAACTCACCAAACGTTTTAAGCAGCCAATAGCCGCAAAATGTCTCACGCCCTACAGTACCTCTCGCGCCGCGATCCTCTCGAAGTCCAGCTGGCGCGGCTCGCAAACGCGCAGCGCAACGCCTCGGCGCTGACGGCGCTCCATCCACATGCACATGCACATGGGTATAAGTGTGCACATGTGCCCTCAAACGTTGTTTAATCGCATGCAAAAAAAACGGCATGCATCAAGTTTGGTCGCCGCGTCAGAGCCGAGCTGACTACGCCTGTGGTCGGGAAGGAGCTCGCGGTGAAGCGTCAGTCGCTGCAGTTCGCGTCGGCGGCAGACCGAGTCGCAGGAGGTAGACATGCCGTCACCGTCACGCATGCCCCCCGGAAACGTCCGCCGAGCGGCACGCACCGGCGACTTTCTCACTGTCGCGGCTTGGCTAGATCAAGGCGGCGATATCGACTGCCGTATAGATTCTTACGGTGGCACGCTGCTAATCGACGCTGCCCACCACAACCCCGGTCCCGCCGAAGCGACTGACGCTGTGGTGCATGGCCTCATCGCACGGGGCTGCGATCTCGAACTCGAGGCGTGGCACGATCAGGCTCAGAATTTCTGGACCGCGCTCGAGTTTGCTGCCTCCAGCGGCAACTTCAGGGCGGTCGCGCTCCTTCTCAACGCTGGGGCGAAACGAGGCACCGAAGCGGCCGCTCTTGCACTCTCAAAGAGGGACCCCCTCACCACGTCGCTAATGATGCAACACACCCGGAAGACCTGCTCGTGGTGCGCTTGCCCAGGCGCCAAGAAGCGGTGCGCTCGCTGCGTGGAAGAGAAGCTGGTGCCAGCCTGCTGCTTTTGCTCCGAGGAGTGCATGAGGGCCGCCTGGCCTGACCACAAGCGGTGGCACAAGAGCATGTCGCTCTGCGGCGTCATTGAAGTGCGCCGTACGCCGTGGCGGCACTGGCTCGCGCATCGTTGTTCCGTCATGCTCACGTGCCTCGAGACGGCCGCGGCCTTCCTCGTGTGTGGTGCTTACTTCACGGCCCAAAACCTGCTGCTGACCTTCCTGCTGATATGGCACGTGCTCACGGGCATGCTCTTCCTGTGGCCCGACACGAGCATGATTGCGTTCGGGCTGGTACCGTTTTGTCTCGGCAAGGATATCAGGAGTCTCGCAGCTGTCTACTGCGTCTTGTTTCTGCGGTCGCTCTGGTTGGCGATGGCTGGGCCACCTGCGCTGTGCTGGCTCTGGTGCGACGCCGTCGAGCCAGCCGAGTCGGCTGATGACGAGGATTGGATCTGGGTGCCATGGAGCTTGCTTGGCCGGATGGCCTGGTCCTTGCTTCCGGGCATGGCAATGTACTACGCCTCGCACGCAAGCGAGGTCCTCGCGGACTGCAGCATGATGGCCTTGGCCTGGGCTGGGGGCACCCCGTTCCGGCTGTACCTTCAGTATCTGTACCCCTACCTGATCGGACGGCATCCCTCAGAATGGGGGTCGCTCGTGACGGTTCTACCTATGCACATCATCGGGTGCGTCGTCCGCGGGCATGCATGGACGGCCGGTGTTGAATGGGCACCCTTGACCTTGATCTACGGATTCGTCATCACCTTCGCAGAGCCTCTCACTGAGCCTGTCGAGCCCGTCTGGTTCCTGGCTTCGGTCGAGTGGCTGCTCCGGTCTGAGAGCCACTCCCCGAGGCCGACTAACGAGGTCTGGCAAGGCCCTAGCTGGGCCTGGCAAGCCTTGCGGCTCCTCGTCCTCTTCATCGTCATCATGAATGCGAAGTCCTTCTGCCAGCGCAAGCTATCAAGGACCGAATGGTGGCGCCCGCATTACTGCAAGATCACCACCGTGATCGTTGCTCTCTCGTCGCTCCTCGTCTTCGACGTGCGCCTGTGCGTTGCACTGCTGCTGTGCGTTGCCGCCAGCCCGGTCATCGCCGCCACCGGAGTCCTCGAGGCCGCCAGTCAGGCAGCAGAAACTGCGCAGATGATACTTCTGGGGCGAGCTCTCGACCTGGCGCGAGCTGTCGATTCGATGGTGAAAACCATGGGGCCCTTCTGCGTCCGCGTCGCCACCTCGGCTGCCTCCGCGTGCGCGTCCGCCGTCACAGCCGGCCCCTCCGCTCTGCTCGCATGGCACAAGGCGCGGCGGGAGCGCGCGGCCAACCAAGCGATGGGAGAGCTGACGTCGGCGGAGGAGGAGCGCAAGGGAAAGGCGGCGCAGCGCAAGGACAAGGCGGTGGATCGGCGGCGCGCAGCGGAGGCGGCGGCCGCCACCACGGCCGCGGTGCAGGCAGAGGCGAGAGCGAAGGCGGAGGCGGAGGCGGCGGCCAAGGAGGAGGCCAAGAAGGATGCTGCCCGAGCAAAGGCGAAGGCCAAGAAGGAGGAGGCGGCCAAGGCGAAGGCCAGGGAGGAGGAGGCACGGCAGCAGGCGGCTGCGGATGCCGCATCGGCAAGGGCGGTCAAAGAGGCAGCTACCACGGCGAAGGCAGCGGCGGAGGCGGCTGCGGCAGCGGCCGAGGTGGCGGCGCAGGAGGTGGCGGCGCAGACAGCGGCGCAGGCGGCGGTGGCCCTGGCTGCCTCGCCCGCCGCGCCCGCCGCGCCCGCCGCGCCCGCCGCGCCCGCCGCGCCCGCCGCGCCCGCCGCGCCCGCCGCGCCGCCGTGGCAGCCGAGCGTGCCCGACGAGTTCTGCTGCCCGCTGACCCACGACATCATGCACGACCCCGTGCTGACGGTGGACGGCCAGGCGTACGAGCGCACCGCCATCGCCGAGTGGCTGGTGCGGTCGCAGACCTCGCCGCTGACGAACGAGCCGCTCTCCAGCACCCTTCTCATCGACTGTGTGCCGCTGCGCGGCCAGATCCGTCGCTTCCTTGAGCTCCACCCGGAGCTGGCGCCGCCGGCACCGCCGCCCGCAGCCGCAGAGGCGCCCGCGCCCGCCGTCGCCGCGAAGGGGGGCGGCCGCGGAGGCCGCGGAGGTCGAGGCGGACGGGGCATCGGGTAGGCATCGGGCGAGGCGGGGGGTATTAGGTCGTACTTCGGGGCCATGAAATGAATTCGTCCATTTCTCTCAGTTTAGCTCTGCTTCGCATAACGTCGCCGCACATGGCGCTCGCGCACGCACTGGCTCTCGCGCACGCGCTCGACTCGAACGGCACCTCGCGCTGGTGCTTGAACTAGTTGATGCTTCTTCCGTAATAACGGTCTGTAGATAAAAAAACGGTCTAAGAAACGGTCTGTAGATAAGACGGGAAAACCTATGGCTATACACGCCAAACCTACAGACCTACAATCGAGAGTGAGAAAGTGACATGACACCAACCCATACCAATCGCCCCCGTGGCGCCACCCGAGCTACCCGAGCTCAAGCGCCCTCACGCCCGCCCAGCCCATCGCCCTCGCCCGCCGCCCACGCGGCATCGTCCTCGCCGGTGCCCTCGTCGGCGTTCACCTCCGCCTCCGCCACCGCGCCCCGCGCGGCGGTGGTGGCGGCGCCGTCGCCGTAGCCGAGCTCGTTGATGATCTCGTACGCGACGGCGAACTGGACGGCGAGAGAGAGGCGCTGCCCCTGCAGCGCCGTCCACGAGCGCGTCGACTCATACCAATATCTTCAGATGATAGAAGATGGTGGTTTCTTTTCTGTCTGAGTTTACACATGCACTACACGCACCGACATTTGGTCGGGGGGCGTTTTGGTGGCTTGCAAGCCTGGTCGAGGAGAGGCACCTTCGATTTGCATCTGATGCACTGGAGCGGCTTTCCTTGAATGGAGCACCGCTCCAAGGCGGCGTTGTAAAAGATGTCGCTCTCGAACGGCAGCGCGCGTACCACTTCGGTCTTCCAACAGCGAAGGCAAGAACCTCCCGGACCGCTTCCTTGGTGTCGCAAGATTAGGGTGTCCACCTGCGCTGCTCGCGCGATGTCCACATGTGTCCTTCCGTGTGCCGCGAGGATCTTCAGTCTGGGTCGCCAGTCCCACACACACTGCTCAAAGGGCGAGGCCCTCGTTGGATTATGTGTAGTGCACGGGTGTACGCCGCGCAGCTTGTGCGGCAGCAACTCGTGGGCAGGACGTCCGCATGCACTCACGTTGTTCCGCCGCAGCTCCTGTTGCGCCAGATCGACCAGATCGGAGAAATTGCGCCTCAACTTTCGGGCGACCAACTGGAATAACAAGTCGAAGGGGCTGTCGGCGACAACAGCAACGCCGGTCCGCACGTACATGTCTGAGCATCCCGCGGCCAGGTAGTAGTAGTGCCGGTCCAGCACACCCCAATTGGTATGGTTGGTGTGCGTCACTGGTAGGAAGGGCATTTCCTCGAAATCGCGACCGCGAAGATATGCGCACCGCTCACGACTGCTGAGCAACACGGCACTCGGTGGCAGGCCAAATAAGCCGCCAACGCCTGACGCGTTGCCAGTCCCGCACAGGTTGCTTGGAGTTCTGCGCGCGCTGCCGACCTGCGGGTGATTGTGCACCATCGCGCATAATGTGTGGGCGATAGGAGCGCTGGTAGGCGAGGCGCTGGTAGGCGAGGCGCTGGTAGGCGAGGCGGGCTGCAACCGCGTAATGCTAGTAGCGTGCGCTGGTAATGCCCTACCAGGTTGCAGGGCGCTAGTCGTCGATGTTTGCGGCTACTGTGCGACCCACATGAGCACGAAGAAGCGGTCGGCGCCCATGCCGCGCGTCATCCACGCCGCGGGCCGGCTCCCATTCTGCAGCGCAAGGCTGCGCACAGCCTGCAGCGCGTCGGCGCGGAAGCTGCCGTCCGGTCGGGCGCGCGCCACGAACTCGTACCTCATCTTGCACACGGCCTCGCGCCTTAGTGCGCGCTGCAGGCACCGAGCGATGATCCACATCTGCGTGGAGTTGAATGGCGACAAGTATGTCACGCACGAAAACGGGTCGGGGTCCGCCGAGACCAACCTTCTCGAACTGGTGTTCAAGGACGGCAAGCGGCTGCGCAAACACACGCATGCTGAAATCATGAGCGCAATCGACAACGCACAGATTCGGTTCCACGGCATTGTTGGAGGCAAGCGCAAGGCAGCGGACGCTTTTGCGTAACAGAGAGTGTCAGTAGAATGAAAGTAAGGGAGCGGCGGCGGCGGCTGGCCCGCCGGAGGGAGCCTACCTGGACTGGCTTTAAAGGTCTACACGTTTTGTCCAACCCGTGACGCGGTCGAAGGCGTGCACCAGCCCCACCTCCATCGTCTCGTTCGACCCGTCCGACTCCGCCAGCTGGGCGCGCACCTTCTCCGTGGGCCGGCGCCCGCGAACGATCATACGGCCTCTGCCGACCGCGGGGAGCGCCGCCACACGCACCTTAGCGCGGTGCATCATGCAGCCCAGCCGGCACTCGATGCAGCCGAGGCGGTTGCGGCGGCCCACCGGTCTGTTATCCACGCGGACGCGCATCACATGTGCCTCGTTGACCGTCGTCTTCCACTTGGACGAGGGCAGCAGCTGCGTGCCCGCGCACGAGGTGTGCCAGAACCAGTGCCCGAAGTAGACGGTTGCGACGCTCCGGCTCATGAAGCCCCAGTTGTCGTCGGCGCACATGCCGTTGCTGTTGAGCAGCGCGGGGCGGATGCGGCTCGTCGCTCCGCACGCGGTGCCGTTGTCGCCGCTGCCGATGTAGTCGGTATAGAGTGTCGGCTGCGTCGGCTGCGGCCACGCGCGGAGCGGCGGGAAGGGGCGCGTGAACGCCATGTCGGGCCGCAGCCGCATCACCCACGCGTAGTCGACGCCGCGCCGCAGCTCGTGCCACCGCATGAGCTGCCGCCCGCGCACGAGCGAATTGTCCTGCCCCGCGCTCTTGCCGACGACGCTGTGGTTGGTGGGGCGGAGGCGGGCGAGGACGTGCGCCAGCAAGCGGCCGCTGAGCCTTGCGCTCGTGTTGCCCGCGACCGAGCGGTCGATGGCGAGGTAGAGGTCGGCGTCGTCGCGGAGCCTCGCGAGCGACGCGCGCACGTTGTGCTGCACGGGCGTCAGCGAGAGCGTGCGCGTCTGGCCGCACATCAGGATGGCGAGGGCGTGCGGCGGCGGCGGCGCCGCCACGACCGGCGCCTTGCCCTTGTGCTGCGCTTGACGAGCCGCCTCGTCGCGGCGGAGCCGGGCGTGCGGGGGGGCGCTCCGGCTGCCCGCGCGTCGCGCCGCGAGGCGCCGCCCCCGGCCCGTGCCGTTGGCGTTGGCCACGAGGTCGGAGTGCAGCCTCGTGTCGAAGTGGAGTGCGACGCCGCCGCGGCGGAGCATCGTGATGATCAGGCACTCGGTGGAGACGGAGCCCACGTGCGCGTCGCTGCACGCGGAGCGGTCGGCGTGCCAGTGTGGTGCGGTCCCCCCGCCGCAGTTGGCGGCGCTGTACGCGCCCAGCAGGCCGCGCGCCATCACGGGCACTGCCGCGCGGCTGAGCACGAAGAAGCGGTCGGCGCCCATGCCGCGCGTCATCCACGCCGCGGGCCGGCTCCCATTCTGCAGCGCAAGGCTGCGCACAGCCTGCAGCGCGTCGGCGCTGAAGCTGCCGTCCGGTCGGGCGCGCGCCACGAACTCGTACCTCCTCTTGCACGCGGCCTCGCGCCTTAGTGCGCGCTGCAGGCACCGAGCGATGATCCACATCTGCGCATAGTGGTGGCTGAAGTGGCCGGATGTGTTGCTCCAGCAGCTTGCCCTCGCGGCGAGCATCGGAGGGTCGTAGTTTGCCGAGGAGTACAGCTGCCAGTCCGCGGCACGCACGCGCTGGAGCCCGCTCAGCAGCTCGCTCATTCTGTGGTGCGCGCCACCGCCCTTGCCCATGTCTTGTAGGTTGATGTGCAGCACGCTCTCGGCCTACCCGCGTCCGCCCAGCGCCCGGGCCAACGCGGCCAGGCTGAACGATGCCTGCTCGAAGCTGCGCACCTGCCCTGCTAGGCACACAGCGGCGGTCGCGGAAGAGCAGTTGGCCTCGTAGGTGCCGCGGCCTGCCGCGGCGGCCTCGGCGATGGGGTCGAGCGCTGCCATGATGCGACCTCCACACGCGCCGCGTCAGCGGCGTCCAGACGCGCTGCGGCGTGGCCCTCGACGCGCAGCGACCGACGCCTACAGGACTCGAGCGCGGCCGAGCGATGCAGAAGTTGATAGTAAGTCGACACGAAGTTCAGGTGAAAACAACTTTATTTAGAGCTATCCTATGTATACCTACGCACTCCACCGGAGGCTGTCAAACGAAACAGTCCTTAACCCAGATTCGCTCCCCTCAAAATCCCTCCCGAAGCCCGCGGGCAAAAGCCGCGGTGGCGACGAAGTTGATAGTAAGTCGTACTTTCGCCGCGTCCCACAATATTAAATACAGGTATTAAAACAATATAATATAATACGCATGTACACGCATACATTCATCGCTACTGTCTCCCCGCCCGCCGAACCCAACCCACACCCGCACACCCCGCGCCTCCCTACCACCCCTACACCGCAGCGCTCCGCGGCGACGTGCGACCATAGCCAGCACGGTTAGACTTATATGGCGCCTTCGCGCTCGCTCGTGCACGTTCATGCAAAAGTCCGTGACAGCAAACCCACCCCACCTTCACAGAAGGCGCTGCCCGCGATCGTCACGCACGAGGCATGGCTTGACGGATGGCCTCCGGGGACGCGTGGTCGTGCAGCTCGACGACTTTCGTTGAGAGCTGCTTCTTGATGCACTGCAATCTCTTCTTGCACATGTCGTACGAGCGTCCAGGAATGCACCGCGCCATGCCATGTGCTCCAGACCATATAGCCTCGAGTAGCTGCACGTCCTCTCCATACTCCCCCACGGGGCCATGCCCCCAGCTACCCTGTACATTTGGGGCCTGGGCCCTGGATCTAGAAACTTGAAATTCTCACCAAGGCCTTGGCCAAACTGGATTTTTTTTGCGGTTCCCAGTTCAACTCACCGAGTACTACAACTTTGGTCGAATTGAACCTGGTCGACAAGGCTGTTTTTTTGGTCTAGAAAATTGCCATCCGAGGGCTCAAATCATCATTCTGTCCCGCTGCGCGGCCTTGGCGAAGGCTGCGCCCTATGGCGCGAGAGGAAATCTTCATTGACCTGGGGGGCGGCGCGCCAAAAACGCCGATTTTTTACGGAAAACTTCTTCGCCCCTTGCGACGCCCATGCTGGATGGCCTGCGGACCCCTGACACTTGAGAATCTACAGGGTAGCTGGGGGCATGGCCCCGTGGGGGAGTATGGCGTCCTCTTCCTGGGTCCAGTCACCGAGACGAGGCGCCGTGCACGCATGCGTTTCATCATCTGGGTCGGCGCTTTTGCGCTTGCGACCACGGCGGAGATTCGACAGATTCAGAGCGTAATGTACCTGCAGGCCGATGTGCGAAAGCAAGCATCGTCAGCACTCGGCCCTAGAGTCTAAGCTGGCAGGGAGAGTGCAGAAAGTGGCCGACACGGACCTGCGCGGCCACGCCATGGGGCCACGACGACTGCCCACTGGATCATCTCGTCGTCTGGATCGTCGTCGGCCGACGTGGTTCGACCGCACGAGCCGCATCCCCGACTGCAAGCATGCATATGATCAGAATATACGAGGAGAACAGACGAGGTTCGGCGAGCTGGCGGCCGAAAAGACTAGCTAGCGTCCCCGGAATCCCAATTGCGACTTTTGCTGGGAAGGTCAAAACAGTGCTGATCTTAAACAAATCGTACGTACGTACGATTTGTTTAGTCTAATTCTCCTTTGGACAAGTGGTGCATGTTTCCTAGCTTGCGCTGGTAATGCCCTACCAGGTTGCAGGTTCCAGGTCGCTCGTCGTCGATGTTTGCGGCTTCAGCGGCAATGTGTCAAAGCTTGATCAACGTCGTGATCAGCGTGTCATGGGCCGCCAAGTCCGCTTCGCCTCCTCCAAACCTAAGTCGTCTCCGTCGCTTACCACGACACGCGGAAGCGCCGGCGGTGAAGCCATCTCGGCACAGCTCAGAGCGAACAACGCGCCGGCACCGTTGCTCGAAGCCTCCGAAACGCTTCAGCGACTCTGGCTGTCCGCCGGCAGTGTGGAGGAGACGCCGCGGACTTCGTGCAGCTCGGACGTGACTGCGACAGTGGACGAGCCCGTCTTGCTCATCGACGGCTTCGCGCAGTGCCAGCTTGAGGCTAATGGCAAGAAGCTCAACTCCTTCGCGTGGGAGTTCTGCCGAGCAGAAGTGTGGAAGCTCCGGCCCAGGGAGTACGAGATCGTCGTGCAGTCTCTCGGCTTCTGCTTCACGAGCGCGCCCAAACTCTGTCGAGTGCGATGGTCGCAAGTCGAAAGCTGGACCGGCACCGACTCGACGAGGAGATTCGAGATCCGTGTCGCCGACCAGACGCTCAAGCTGCGCTTCGACGACATGCAGGAGTTCCACGAGTGGCGCAAGCTGTTCACAGCGATGCTGAAGGAGAAGATGGGCGGCAAGTTGCGGTCCGCGATCAACGCGGCGCTCGTGGTGAATCGCGCGGGGCTGTGATACGAGATCACGCTGCTTGCGCGCCGGCGGAGTTCCATGCGGAGTTCCAAAATGACTAGAGCGCACTCGCTCATAGTGTCCGCGCCCAGTCGGGCCGGCTGTAGCCGAAGCACGTGTAGTCGACCCCTTGGACCCCTCGCGACCCGTCAGTAAAGGTCTCGTAAACAGTGACATACACTTTACTTTACTACTAGATACTTTAGATCATTGCTTTTCCTAAGCTGCCGGTCAGGAGAGCCCACGTGGGGAGACACTGATCCCGAGCCAGCCGGACTCGCGGGGCCTCGCCAGCGAACGCCTTTGCCTTTGGTGCCGGCGTTTCTTATGGATCTTTAGGAAATCCGGAACGCCATGTGGTTTACCCCCTTGGTCAAACTTAGAGCCGGCCGACTACCAGCTAAGCTCCACATTATGCTCTGGCTCGCCCAACTATCCGCTCTCTCGCTCGTCGTGCCGCCGCTCGCTGCTCCGCTGCCACGCCGCCCGTCGCCGCCGTCGTCGTGTCGCCGCGCCTCGGCTCCGACCGCCGGCCTGAGCACGGAGGACCCGCGCGTCGTGCGGGTGACTCTGGATCGCAAGACGGGCATCGACTTCGGCTGCGACCTGACGCTGTCGTGGCCGTACGTGCTATCGCTCGAGGCCAACGGCGCGGCGGACCGCTCGGGAGAGGTGGAGATCGGCGACCAGCTCGTGGCCGTGGGCGGAGCCAGCACGGTGGGCTCTCCGATCGGGCAGGTCATGGAGCGGATGGCGGCGCTGGAGGGCGCCGACGTCGAGCTGATCTTCTTCCGCGGGTCGCGCGCGCTGCTGCAAGAGATCGTCGTCAAGCCGACGGACCAGCAGACCGTCACGATCACCGTGCATCAGAGCGGGCAGCCCGACCAGGAGATCGTGGTGCCCTACGGCGCCAACCTGCGAGACGAGCTCGTGAGGCGAGAGATCAACGTGTACCAGAGCGTGACGCGCTGGACCAACTGCAACGGCAAGCAGCTGTGCGGCACGTGCATCGTCGACGTCGCGCAGGGCGTCGAGAACTGCACGCGGCGCTCGATCGACGAGGCGAGCACGCTGCGGGAGAACCCGGACACGTACAAGCTGGCGTGCATCACCAACCTCTGTGCGCCCGCGTCCGTCCCCACGCACGCACGCGCCCGTGCCCCCCGCGCGCGCCCTCCTTCGTCAGCGCGACCCTCTTTGCGCCGTTGCGACAGATGGCGACGTCGTCGTGAAGATTGCGCCAAAGGTCGGCGCCGCGCAGTGGACGAGGTGACCCTGGCGGTGACGTCGTGACGAGGGCTGCGTGCTAGCTGCGTGCGTATATGTGAGAGAGTGCGTCTTGACACAGACGCGGCTTACTGCTACAACTCAACACATCGATGCACAATCGACACGCACAGGGCGCAGGGCATCGCACCGGACCGTACTGCGTCCGGGAGATCGCGAGCGAGAAAGCTGAAAGGGACGATGGGCGTCACACGTGGGTGTGTGCGTCGTTGCGTCACTCCTCGGCCGCCGCGCCGCCGCCCTGCGCATCGCCACCAGCAAAGTCGCTCACCGCCTCGGCTGCCGTCTCGGCAGAGGCGGCACTGGCGGCGGCCATGGCGGCCGCCGCGCCAGGGGCGTCGCTTGCGCCGCTCGCGGTCACGGCGGCGGCGGGCTCGGAGGCGGCGGCGGGCTCGGAGGCATTCGGCACGGTGGCGATCGTGGTGAGCTCGGCCTCCACGGTTGTGACGGTCCTGGGCGGCGCCGAGCCAGGTACCGAGCGCGCGAAACGGCCGAGGAAGCCACCGCCGCCTCCGGAGCGCTGCGCACGCGGCGGTGGAGGGGCGGCGGCGGCGGCCGTGGCGTCGTCGGTTGGGGCGGCGGTCCGGGTCCGGGCGGCGGACGGCGGCGGCAGCGAGGTCGACGAGACACACGACGGCACGGCGCGGGTGGGCCGCGTGTTGGAGGGTGGCTCCATCTCCTTGTCCCCAGGGTTGAGCACCACGAGCGTCGCCGGCATCGACATGTCTCCTTGTCTGGGCCCCGCCGGGGTGAGCGTAAGGTCGTCGCGCCACGCAATGAGACCCGCGCCGTCGAGCAGGTCGGGCTTGATCTCGACCGTCGTGATCGACGGCAGCAGCTGATCGGCGAGCTCCGTCGCCACCTGCTGCACCTGTTGGAAGAGGACGTTGAACGGCTGCGCGCGGAAGGTGTAACCGATGCCGACGGCGATGCCGAGCTCCATCAGCTGATGCACCAGCACAAAGAGCCAAAACCAGTCGTCGTAGTGGCCCTGCGCTCGTCCCACGGTGCGCGGCGTGGCGGGGTGGCGCGTGAGGGGTCTGCGCAACTCGTGAGGCTCTGGTGGCCGGTCCAGCGGTGTGTGTGCGTGTGTGTGTGTGTGTGTGTGTGTTCTGAGCGGCGGTGGGTGGGCGCGCGCGCACGGTGAAGGCCGTGTGGATGACGAGCTCGCCCAGCACGTAGAGCGCCGTGTACTTTGCGAGGCGCACGAACATGACGTACTTGCGGTGGGCGGGCGTCGTGCGCGGGTCGATGCCAAACGAGCGGAGCGCGAGGAGCTGCGCCTTGAGGATGCGAAGGTTGGCGAAGATCGAGAGCGAGATGTCGCCCAGCATCGCGAGGTACCTGCGGCGGCAGACGAGGCGGCGCCGGGAGGGCGCGTCAGTCGAGGCACGCGGCATGTGCAGGCATCATGCAGCGTGCACCCCATCCGATGAGAGGTGTAGGCGCAGGTGCAGGTGTAGGTATGCGTGCGTGGCGTGGCGTGGCGTGGCGTGGCGTGGCGTGGCGTGGCGTGGCGTGGCGTGGCGTGGCGTGGCGTGGCGTGGCATGCGGCGCACATCATGATCATCGGGACCGTCGAGAGTGGCGTCTGCAC
>Ga0209713_10001892_pt1 | contig 12774 bp, 5 predicted proteins | sample ArcOceMetagenome_3_FD_187444 | JGI IMG/M metagenome (GOLD analysis project Ga0209713, IMG submission 187444) | Marine eukaryotic phytoplankton communities from Arctic Ocean - Arctic Ocean- Svalbard ARC20M Metagenome (SPAdes) (version 2) | ecosystem: Environmental > Aquatic > Marine > Oceanic...
GCAATCGTTTTTCCATTCGCCGTTTTTCCTTCGCCTCACACGACTCCCGCATCCACCAGCCCTTGGGCTGGTCCAGCGCGATGAATGTCAGCGCCGTCGTCGCCGACTGGCTCGCTGACCTCCAGCTGCTGCACGATGACGAGCGCGAGGGCCCGGCTGGCCACAGCCCGCTCGTGACGCTCTCTCCGGCGGTGCGCCGACCCACATAGCCCCAGCCCGGCCCTCGCATCCGTGTCTTGACAGGCTCCGTTTGACCACGCAGGCGACCGCGTACTTCGAGAACGGCGTGCGTGTGGCACAGCTCCTTCGCCTGCTCTCGCCGGATGGCGCCGAGCTCGGACTCGATACGCTCAAGGAGCTGCACACGCCGGTCGCCCGCCTGTTCAACTGGAACATGCTGCTGCCGATTCTGCGCGCGAGGGGCGTCGAGGTGGACGCCGACATGAAGGTGCTGATCGTCGCGGGCGATCTGGACATCGTGGCCGACGTGCTCGAGCAGCTGCACGCCGGTGGCGGTGGCGGAGGGAGGAAGGCCGGGCTGCCCTCGGCGGCGGGCGCGTTGGCCCAGCAGCCGGCCAGCGCGACGGCCGCGAGGAGCATGGCGCAGTTCCTGGCGTTCTGCTGCTGCGAGCAGCTCGGGACGTCGTGGCCTCAGGCGCTCGACCTCGTGGGCGCCGCCGGGCACAAGCAGCTCGCGCGGATGCAGGGGCAGGGCGTCGCGGGCGACCACCAGGCGGCCGTGCGCTGGTTCAAGCTCGTCTTCGCTCACTGCAAGCACCTGGCGTCGCTGTGCGCCGGCGACTCGGCCGAGGCGGAGCTGGCGCTCTCAGCGCTGCGCGGCGGCCTCGGCTCGCACAATTCCGACGTCGTCGTCTGGTGCTCGCGGCTGCTCTGCCGCCTGGCGGCCGACCTGACGCAGCGCGGCACGCAGGCCGCCACGCTGTGGGCGTGGTTCTCGCGGCCGGCGGGCGGCGCGGCGACGCTGCTCGACGCGTGGCGCGCGCACCCGGCGCTGCGGCCCGAGGGCGTGCTGCTGCCGCTCGTGCTCCACTTCTCGGGCGAGCACCTGCACAAGTTCTTCACGACGGTGCTGCCGCGCCACCTGCCGGCGCCCGCCGCCTTCCTCTCCTTCACGCTCGAGCTGCTGCCGCTGCTCACCGGCTCGGACGCGACGCGCGAGTTCCTCACGCAGAGCGGCACGCTCAAGCACCTGCTCCACCAGTCGCTGCAGGTGGCGCGCGCGCACTCGGCGCCGCCGCCGACGCGCGGCCTCGCGCTCGAGATGCTATCCCGGCTGTGGCTTCTCTTTGCGCGCGAGCTGCAGGGGGTGTCGCTGCAGGCGGCCGACGAGGGCGAGCTGCCCTCATCGCTCGAGGCGCTGAGCAAAAGGGGCGGCGCCAGGGGCGGCGGCAAGGACGAGGGCGGCAAGGACGCGGCGTCGGTCGTGCTGGCCGAGCTGAAGCGCGCGTGCCGCGACGGCGACTTTGAGCTGCAGCTGACGGCGCACATGCAGCTCTTCCGGCTGCTCGACGCCTTCGCGGCGTCGACGCACCCGGTGGCGCCGATCCTCTTCAAGGTGCTCGCCTTCTCGCTCATCGAGAACCACCACGAGCCGGTGCTCCGCCAGTTCCTCGCGCGCAACATGCAGCACACGCTGCAGCAGCAGCCCTTCATCCCGGTCGGCGTGCTGCTCAAGCCGCTCGTCAAGCAGGCGACGCTCTACGGCTACAACAACTGCGACTTCGACTTCTTCCTGACGCTCGCCAAGCACCAGCGCCTCGGGCTGCGCCACGCGCTGCTGCTGCTGCAGTTCCTCGGCAAGGTCTGCCTCAACGACGCGCTGCACGGCCGCATTGCCACCGTGCCCTTCCTGGTGCTCGTCGAGCGATTCCACGACTCGGAGGTCCTCCACGACTTCCTCGAGATCTTCTGCGAGCAGGCGCTCGGCACGCTCATCCCGACGGCCGACGACAAGGGCAGCGACAAGAAGGCGAGCGGATCGACGCGGACGGTCGACGCCACCTCGATCCGCTCGACGCTGTGCGTCGAGCTCGTCGCCAAGCTGCTGCACCTGCCGCACACGCAGCTGCTGCGGCGCATCTCTCCGACGGTGCTGGGCGCCGCGCAGCAGCACGTCACGCTGCGCGGCGTCGAGCACCCGGGGCTCGTCGCGTTGATGCACTTTGCCGACAAGAACAAGCACGCCTCGACGCTGCTGCTGCCGCCGCCGCCGCCGCAGTCGGACGACCTCTCGTTCGCCCCGCCGCCGCCGCCGCCGCCGCCGCGCCCGCCGCCGCCCGTCATGACCGACGACGCCGACGACGAGGAGCCCGCGTTCATGGTGCGCCCCCCCGAGGAGCGCGGCCGCGCGCAGAGGGCCGCGCCCAACGACAGCCTGATGAGCCTCGAGAGTCTCGACTCGAAGCCAACGCCCTCGGGCGGCGGCGGCGGCGGCGGGTACGCGGCGGCCAAGCCCGCGGCGCCGACCAGGCCCGCGCAGCGTGCCGCGCCCGAGCCGCCGGCGAAGCTGCCGCCCAAGCAGGCGGCGAGTGGCGGCGGGGGCGCCGGCGGCGGCTACGCGCGCCCGGCGGCGGCCAAGCCGAAGCCGGCGCCCAAGCCGGCGGCACAGCCCAAGCCGGCGGCGGCCAAGACGACGCCGCCGAGGGGTGGCGGCGGCGGGTATGCCGCCAAGCCGGCGCCCAAGAAGATTCGCACCGACGCCGAGGGCGGCAGCGCACCCGCGCCCAAGCGCGCGGCGCCCGCCGCCAAGCCGGCGGCGGCGGCGGCCGCCAAGCCGCCGCCCGCCAAGAAGGCGGCGGCGCCGCGACGCGACGTCCTCTCGGAGCCGACGCCGGAGCCGCCGCTCGACGACGACGAGCGCGAGCTGCGCGACCAGGAGGTGGCGATCGCCGAGCAGATCAAGGCGCTCGACGAGAAGGTCGCGCAGGCGGAGGACGAGGCCAAGGCGCCGCCGCCGGGCGGCGAGGAGGAGTCGCTCGGCGAGAAGCGCGACCGCGAGAGCGCCGTCAAGAAGGTGAAGGCCGACGCGCGGGCCGAGAAGGCACGGCTCGAGGAGGAGCGCAAGAAGATCCGCACCGCGCGCATCAAGCGGCGCACCAAGGCCAAGTACGACGCCAAGCTCAAGGCGGCCAGGGGCGAGGCGGCTGCGGCGGCGGGGGACGACGCGCCGGCCAAGCCGAAGCCGAAGCCGAAGCCGCGCGCCAAGCCCAAGCCCAAGGAGGAGGAGGCGCCGCCCAAGAAGAGCGCCGCCCAGCTGCGGAAGGAGAAGGGCGCCGCGGCGAGGAGCGCCGGCGCCGACCCGAGGGGGAGGGCGGCCAAGATCGCCGGGCTCGAGGCGAAGCTCGCGGCGGCCGACGACCCGAACACGGTGGCGATGCCGGCGGGGTACGAGGTCAAGGCGACGGTCAAGGAGGCGCAGCCGGTCTACGCGGTGCCGCCGGCGCTCGGGCTGCCCGAGGGCCTCAGCGCGGCGCTCGAGCTGCTCGAGAGCGTCAGCGTCGCCGCCATCGGCGTGCACACGCTGCAGCCGGTCACGGCGACCAAGGAGACGGTCCTGCGCGTCGTGCCCGCCACGGCCAAGCCCCGGCCCGCGCCCGCGCCGCGGCCGGCGGCAAAGTCGCCCGCGAAGCCGCGCGCCAAGCCCACCCCCAAGGGGGAGGAGGAGCCACCCAAGAAGAGCGCGGCGCAGCTGCGGCGCGAGAAGGGCGCCGCGGCGAAGGAGAAGGACGCCGCGAAGCCCGATACGTCTCCAACGAAGCCGAGGCCCGCGCCCAAGCCGAGGCCCGCCGCGCCCAAGCCGGCCGCGAAGAAGCCGCCGGGCCCGCCGAAGGACGCCGCCGAGCTCGGCGAGGCGCCCAAGTCGGACAACCCGCTGCGCGCGGACGTGAAGAAGTACCAAAAGGAGCAGGAGCGGCTGGCGAAGCAGGCGGAGCAGAACGAGCGGATCGAGAAGCGGCGCAAGGAGACGCAGCAGAAGCTCGAGGAGTACCAGACGGAGAAGGCGCGCAAGAAGGAGGCGGCCGAGGAGGAGAAGCGACTCGCCAAGGAGGCCGAGGAGGCCGAGGCGGCCAAGAAGCGCGAGAAGGAGAAGAAGCGGCAGGAGGCCATCAAGAAGAAGCTCGCCAAGCACAAGGAGGAGCAGGAGGCGGCGGCCGACGCCGAGCGCGCGCGGCTCGAGGCCGAGGAGGCCGAGGCGGCGGCCACCGCCGCGGTCGCCGCCGCGTCCAAGCCGAAGCCCTCGCCGACCAAGGCGGCGGCCGCGGACGAGTCGGCGGCGGAGCCGCCGCCGGATGCGCCGCCCTCGCCGCCACAGGACACGGAGACGGAGTTTTCAGACGCCCTCAAGACTGCCGGCGAGGCAGCGGAGCCAAAGGCAGCGGAGGCAGCGGAGGCAGCGGAGGCAGCGGAGGCAGCGGAGGCAGCGGAGGCAGGCGAGGCGGCAGCGGCGCCTGCGGCGGAGCCCGATAGCACCTAAAGAGCCGTTACTGTGTTGTGCTGCATGATGCATGGCGTCCGAACGTTCGCTTCATTTTTTCATTCAGCAAATTAATTCGCCAATGGCCGTAGTAGAACCCCCTGGTACCCCCTCGCTCTCTCTCCGCTCTACCGGGCCATCGTGCTTCTCGGTAAGTGCTGCGCGGTCTAGCTCGCGAGGAGCTTCCACCTGGCGACGAGGGCCTGGGCGCGGGCCGCGACGGAGGGCACCTCCTTGCGAAGCTTGTTGATCACCTTGCCGACGCCCGTCGAGCGCAGCAGGTCGAGCGTCATCCGCGAGGTCTCGAGCGCAACGAGCACCTCCTTCACGGCGGCCTCGTCCACCACGTCGCCTTCGGTCGCGCGCGTCAGCTGCGCCAGCAGCGACGTGAGCTCACCGGCCGACAGCGGCGCACCAGCGGACTCCTCCTTCGCCTTCTTGGGCGCTGGCTCGTCATCGTCGTCCGAATCCGCGATCTTGCGCTTGGGCGCCGACTCGGCCTTCGCAGCTGGCTTCTCAGGCTCCGGCGCGGGCTTGGGCGGCTTGGGCTTCTCCGGCTTTGGCTCCAGCTTTGGCTTCTTGCTCTCTTTGCTCGCGGCCTTCTCGGCCTTCTCGGCCTCCTCCTTCTGCTGCCGTTTCCGCTCCTGCGCCTGCTCCTTGCGCTTCTGCGCCTGGTCCGCCTGCTGCGCCTCGAGCGCCTTCAGCGCCTTCTCGACGTCGCGCAGCTCGTCCTCCAGCTTGGCCTTCTTGGCCCGCGTCTGCGTGTCGTAGGCGGCGATGTCGGCCAGCAGCTTCGCCGCCTCCGCCTTCGGGTCCTTGCTGCCAGCCTCGGCCGCCGCCGGCGCCTCCCCCTCGGCCGCTGCCGGCGCCTCCCCCTCGGCCGCTGCCGGCGCCTCCCCCTCGGCCGCTGCCGGCGCCTCCCCCTCGGGCTCGGCCTCCTCGGGCTTTGCCTCCTCGGCCTTCTCCTCCGCTGCCGGCTCCGGCGCCGCATCCAACGCCTTCTGCGCGTCCGCTCGCTTCTGCTCGAGGCGCCCCAGCATCTTATCCTGCTTGGCGATCTGTCGCTTCAGCTCATCGCGCTCCTGCTCCTTGGCCAGCACCTTGGCCTTGGCGTCGTTCCGCTCCGGCGGTGGCTTGCTCGGGTCGCGTGGCTTGCGCGGCGCCTTCGGCTGCAGCCCCTTGTCCTTGCGCTTCTGCTCCGCCTGCGTGACGCCACCATTCGCCTTGAAGGCAGCCAGCTCCTCCTCGTAGCGCACCTTGTCCGCATCGGCGACGCCCTGCCAGTGCTTCTGATCCTCCTCGGACAGCTCCCGGTAGCGGGCGCCCAGCAGCTTGCCGAACTCGCCCATCGACAGGCCTGGCTGCTCGGCTTTCAGCTCGGGCCGCTTCGCGTTGGAGAAGAGCATGAACGCATTCATGGGCCTCTTGGGCTCTCCGCTGGCCTCGCGTGCCGCCTTCGCCTTCCCGCGCTTGCCACCCGCCTCCGACTTGGACCGCTTGCCCTTTGTCTTCTTCAGCTTCTTCGGCGCGTCGCCGTCGTCGTCAGAAGAGTCGCTGCTGTCTGCGTCGGCCTTCTGGCCGCCGCCGTTGAAGTCGTTGTCACCAGCAGCCTCCCCATCCGCGTCCTCCGCCTCGTCGTCGTCCTCGTCGTCGTCGTCCTCCTCCTCGGCAGCCGGCTCCTCCTCGGCCGGTGCAGGCGCTGGGGCGTCCTCCTCGTCGCTGCTGTCAGCCGCGATCGCACGCTTCTTCTTTGGCGACTTGGCGGGAGGTGCAGGCTTGGGCTTGGCCTTCGGCTTGGCCTTCGGCTTGGCCTTCGGCTTGGGCTTGGCCTTCGGCGCGGGCTCGTCGTCGCTGCTGTCCGCCGCCGCCGCACCACTCGTGCCGGGCTGCGCGGCTCCATCCTCGTCAGCCTCCTCTCCGGCCTCCTCCTCCTCCTCCTCGCCGTCCTCCTCCTCCGGATCCTCGTCGTCCTCCTCCTCATGGAGTGGCGTTGGGCTCGCAATCTCGATCTCGGCCTCCGCCACGGCTGCCATGTAATTCTTCTGGTCGCGCTTCTTGACCTTGAGCCCGGTCTTGAGCTGCTTGGCCGCGGAGTCGTCCCAGGCGAGCAGCGTCTCGCAGAAGGCGTGGTCATGCGTGCCGAAGAAGCGAACACACGCCTGGGAAGCGCTGTTCTTCCCGAGCTGCTTCGGCGGCTTGACCACCATGCCTGGCCAGAACGGGAAGCCCTGCAGCTTTGCCCACAGGACCGTGCCCAGGCGGAACTCACCACCGGCGTCGGCTGGCGGCGCAGCAGCGGCGGCGGCTGGTGCGGCGGCTGGGGCGGCAGCTGCAGCCTCCGCGGCCATGCGCGCCTGGGAGATCTCATCGACCTGCGTCCGAAGCCACGCCTTATCGTAGTCTCGGCCTTGTTCCACGCCCAGGTCCTTGCTCAGCGCCCCGCGAATGCCTTTCACGGTCAGCGTGCTCATGTCGGCCACCTTTATCAGGTCCTCCACAAAAGAGCGGATCTTCTCCTGGTCCATCGCGGGCGCGGGCGCGGCCGCAGGCGCGTCGTCCGCGGCCGCGGCCTCGGGCGTTTCGCCGGCGACCATCGCAAGCCTGGGCGTCAATGTGCGGGCCCGACGCGCCGCTGCAGCGTGGCCCCCGGGACCGGGACCAGCTCCGGGAGGGGGCGGCTCCCGGGAGAGGGCGGCTTCCGACGGGAGCGCCGCTCCCAGTCTCGCCAGCTGCAGTGTAGAGGCTCAGTCAGTTGCGCTGTCCGCTCCTGCCCTGAATGCGACCAGCGCCATCGCCACGTCGCGTCGCTGGATCCAGCTTCCAGGACATCGCCGGGGTCCAGAGCCACGGAGAGCTCACGTCCAGCCCGTGGCGCGTCGATCCGCTCCAGTTAGTCCATGCTCAACCCCGACGCGAGCGTCTTCGTGCCCGTCATCGCGCCGGAGAGGCTAGGAGGCTTCGTCAGCGGGCCAGCAGGAGCACCGCCGGCAGCCGCCAGCACGATCAAGGCGGCGCCTCCGCAGCCAGTGTCGCTGGCAGAGTTCGAGCCCTCCCCCATCTTCGCCGGAGCTCGTGAGGGCAAGGTGTTTCGGGATGGCCCGCATGGGCTGGGCTACTATGCCGACAAGCGACAGGCGCGTGCGGCTGCTGTGGCTGATGGCTCCGCGCCGGCCTCTGCCAAGAAGAAAAAGAAGGCGAAGAAGAAGGCATCCGGCGATGGCTTGGAGGACGGCGCGGCGGACGGCGCAGCGGGCGATGCGGCTGCGCTAGCCGCCTCAGGATCAGACCTTCCGGCAACAGATTCGCTGAGAGCGGGTGGCCGCCCTGCCGCCTCGGCGCCCGCACCGACTGTCAACTATGCGAGTGCGGTGCGCATGGCGGCCGCGAACAAGAAGGCAGAGCAGAATCCGAGTCCCACCGGCAGGCAGAAGGCATCACAGCGGATGCAGCAAGAAGCTGGGCCCGCAGTCGAAGCACCCAGCAGCGCGCGAGGCAAGGCCGCGGACTCCTCCAGGGGCGACGCCGCCAAGCCTCGCGGGGCGTGGGGCAAGGAGCCAGCAGCTCGCGCTGTGAGCCCACCCATCGGCCGCAGCAAGGGTGCTTGGGGAAGCAGGGAGCTGGAGCCACCCGCAGGCAGCGACCTCCATGGCGCTGAGAGGCCTGGGCCCGTCGGTAAGGGAGGCCGCGCTGGCGCTCGCGCCGATGCAGCCGCGGGTGCTGGTCGCGGCCGCGGCCGCGGCAAGGGTACTAGCGGCGCCATGACTGCAGGAGATGCCGCCGCGGCTGCCGCTGTGTCGCACGACGACGAGGGGCCCTCTCGACCAAAGATCGCAGGGAGGCTTTGGGATCCGAGCAAGCCAGAGCCGACGCAAGGCAAACCCGCATGCGTCAAGGCGCCTGGAGGCAAGGGTGCCGGCTCGAGTCAAAGCAGCGCCAGCCGAGTCTGCTACTCTGGTGATGTCATCGAGGGCTTTGGTGGCTCGGCTCCCGGTGCACTCATGGCCGTGGATGGTCCCAGCATCACGGGCGGCGGCGGTGCGTGCCCAGCGCCAGCTGCCAAGGGTCCCACCGTCGGAGGTTGCTGGGCGAATCGGGCCATGCTGGACGTCGTCCGGGCCGCGCCGCCAGAGGGCCGGCAGCTCACGTCCGAGATTGCCTCCGTGCTGCGCCAACAAATGGAGGAGCGTGTTGCAGCCGAGGCGGCGACCGCGCCCAACAAGAAGAAGGCCAAGGCGCAAAAGGCCAAGGCGGAGACGGCTGCTGCGCCTGCAGTGCAGAGCCATGCGCCCGCGGCCAAGCCCGGCAAGCCAAAGCCGCAGGCCAACGTGATGCTGAGCGACCTCTTCGACCTGGCGATGCCGACGCCGAGCGCAAAGCCCGCGAAGGCGGGCGTACCCTCCTCCTCGAAGCCAGCCGTCTCGGCCAGCGCGTCGATGGGCCGCACGACGGGACCGGTCACGCAGCCGCTCAGCCAGGGCGAACGCAAGGCCGCGGCGAAGGCAGAGGCTCTGGCAAAGGCCAGGGCGGGTGCGGACACGGCGGTGCAGGTGAGCGGGCTCGGCAAGACGCAGCGCTTCGGCAAGCAGAAGGAGGGGCCCAAGAAGGTGCGGCTGTCGAAGATGAAGAAGACCATCCTGCGCGAGCTGATGATGCGCCACGGCCTGCTGCCAGGCGCCGACGGCGAGCTCGCACCGGCAGCTGCGGGAGCCGCCTCAACCACGGCCGACGCCGTCGGCGAGGGAGGCGCGGCTGCACCGGCGGCCGCAGCGCTGGATGCGGACGTGGAGGAGGAGATCCTGGCGAAGGCCTATGAGCAGCTCTACCCCGACGGAGACCCCGAGGCAGATGATGATGACGACGACGAGGACGCCGACGAGGCTGGCGAGGGCGATGATGGCGACGACGGTGCGGACGCCGGCGAGGCTGGCGAGGGCGATGATGGCGACGACGGCGCGGAAGCGTCCGACGAGATTGCGGCGGCTGCCAAGAAGCTCTCCTTGGATGAGGCGGACGGTGCGAATGCCGAGGCCGACAAAGCGGCCAAAGGCGGTGGCAGCAAGCCCAAGGAGGGCGCAGACGACGAGGCCGAGGGGGGTGGTGCGAGCGGTGATGACGCGGAGGAGGAGGAGGGCAAAGCTGAAGGAAGCAAGGACACGTCACTACGGCGACCCGACGCCGCCTTTTCGGACCCGTGGCTCATTCGGGAGTATGTCGACCAGCTCGTTCTGCCGGAGGTCAACGAGGCATGCTCAGCGTTGCTGCAAGAGCTGAGCCGCTTTCAGGAGCGGCTGTACCTCAAGGATCCTGTCAAGGCGAACACAAAGAAGCGCTACCTCTGCGGTCTGCGCGAGGTGACGCGCTCCCTCAAGACGAACAAGGCGAAGGCGGTCATCATCGCACACAACGTCGAGCGGATCGAGTCGGAGAACGGGCTGGACGACATCGTCGCGCAGCTGATGGAGCTGTCCAAGTCGAGGCAGGAGTGGGTCTTCGACGATGAGACGAAGAAGTCGATGCAGGAGCTCGTTCCGCGCGAGGACGCCATCCCGGTCATTTATGCGTTCACGCGCAAGAAGCTCGCCAAGACGCTCAAGCGATCGGTCCGAACCTCCGTGGTCGCGGTCCTCAACTACGACGGAGCAGGAGAGCAGTTCGCCAAGATGGTCGCAGAGACGAAGGTGGCGAGGCAGCGATGGCAGGATTTGATGGCGCCCTGGCTTGTGGCCGGGCAGCCTCAGCCAGAGCGCTCTCTGGTGCAGCAGTCTATCGAGGGCAAGCAGCAGTGGACAGATCCGCTGCTTCTTCACGCCAGGATCGGGATGGTGGAGGAGTGAAGACGGTAGGAGTTTCATTTTCGACGTACGACCACGACATTAGTAAAATAACAATTGTTTGGCACGTACACGTACCGATGTGGAGAACAGAACTGTCACCCGCTCTTCATGCGTTCGGCAAGGTCCGAAGAGAGGCGCGTAATTTGGCGCACGAGGTGTTCGCAGTATCGCTCGGCCGACTTGGCGCACGCTGATGCCAGGAGCGTGTCTGCACCACCTGCGCTTGCCAGCTGAGCCAACGTGCTCGACCCTTCCATATCCAGGTAGAGGACCCGCTCTCGTCGATTGATCTCAAGCATGGGCAGCCGCGCCCCTTTCAGGAATGCCCGCTCAACTTCAGAGACGCGTATGCTGGATACAGGTTTGCTGGTGCCAGCCTCAAGCAGCAAGCGGGCCAAATCTCGCTCATTGAGCATTTGCTCCTTCCTGAGCTCTCTCTTGCCAAATGGTTCGACCCATTTCATCGAATGGGGCACGAGCATGCAGCACGCATCGAACGGGGGGCGTTTGCGTGGCGGCGACAGCAGGATGTTGCCTGGATCGACAGCCAGCTGCGTGGGTGTTGTGGCAATGTGGGCGACTGAGCTCTGGTTTGTGCACAGTGACTCGTTGTTGAGTGCCAACACGGTCATTTGTCCTCTGAGAACTAATGGCACATTGCCCTCATCGGGCGGGCCTCGCTTGTTGCTGCACGCGAGGAAGGGCAACACGGCACGCCTTCCCAGTGCCAGTGCGAGGAGCGTGAAGCGCAGAAGCTCGATCCACACGCTGAGGACGACGCTGTGGTCGGGTGATCTCAGCTGCAGCCCATGGCGGCGCATCGCGAGCACTCGAACGTCTTCGGGAAACACACGAGGACTGGGCGTGCTGGTGAGAATGGCGGAGGGCTCTGGGCGTGAAGCGTCATAGTGCCAAAATCCCAGTGCTCGCATCACGAAGAGCTTGGACTTGCCAAAGACCAGATGCGCGACGACGACGGGCGAAGGATGGCGTACCCAGCCGCCATTCCACGCGTTGCCGTGCGGACCAATCATGAATGGCGTGAAGAACCAAAGCGGCAGCCCCGCGAGCGTCTCGTCCGCTTCTCCGGTGTGCGGGTTGTGCAGCTGCAACCATACTGTCTCCACACTGGGCCTGCCATCGAAGAAGCTCGTGTGTTCGTGCCTCCAATCAAACGTCTTCGCCTGCTCGTTCAGATCTGAGGGACTTGTACCAGCATGGTAGAGCGCATGGCGGAACGACGGCGGCTTGATATTGAATGCAAACGTCTCCACGACATCTCGGAATACGTCCTGCTCCCAGAGCATGTTGATCGCCACGTGACCTTCGCGATTGCGGATTGACTCGTTCGACAGCAGATGCTCCTCCACTCGTCGAGTCAAATCCGCGATCAATCGCTGCACGGTGCCGTTGGGTCGGCTCCGGCAGTAGACAAAGCCCAGGTTGACCGCGGGAAACACGTAATGGTTTGCTTTCGCCGGCTTCTCCGATTCGATTGCAACCACGAGCTGGCGATGAGGGTACGCGAACCGCAGGAGAGGGTAAGGGTCTGCCCTCAACGAGATGTCCGTGTCAAGGCTGAGAGTGTTGTAGCCGCGCAAGACGGCGAAGCCGACGTACCTCCAGCGCTGCCACCACAGGTGGAAGACGTGGTCATCTTTTATGCGCCATCGTTGCAGCCCTGCTGCGATCGTCGCGTTGCCCGACTCTCGCAGGTAGCTGCTGTGCGCGCAGCCGCCGTACGACGTGATCTTGCTCGACGTCATCCGCAGATGGAGCGATGAGCACACCTCGGCGGCACTCGCAATCACCAGGCTGTGGTGGATGTTGAGGCCATGCAGGTTGATCAGGAAGGAATGTGCCCATTGTTGATTGTTCGCATCCGTCACCATGAATATGACCTCGCGTCCCTCACTCACATGCTCCAGCGCATGAGCCAGTACGCCCTGTTCCTCAAGATCACCCAGCGAACCGGTCGGTTGCTCGGCAGCCTGGTCTCTTATGCACGGTTCTCGTGTGGCCACTACAGTGTGACACGCATCGCGTGCGGTTCGCGCAGCTGCCTGCAGTGACGGCTTGATATTCCGAGCGCCACCGTCGTCCAGGATCCAGTGTGTACGGTGTTGGCGCGACAAGACGATGGTAGCGCATGCAGCCAGAATGCAAGAGAGGACGCCGCGCCGCGAGCAGCAGGGGCATTGCGGCGTCCTTGCTGCTGATCGCGACGCTTGCATATGTACAAAGAACACGCCGCGCGGTCGCGCCGGTGGCAAAACTGTACGTGTGAGCGAGTCGAGTCGCTCCGAAAAAGTATGCGCAATGCATTTTTTAGAATTTCCGGATCCTGTAGGTTGTTCGCCTCTTGTTATTAGGTGGAGTCGGGTCGGAAGCACCACGCGCCAGTGCGCAGGTTTGATGAAAGCTGGTCTCTCTTATCCAAGGCAC
>Ga0209713_10001895_pt1 | contig 12765 bp, 7 predicted proteins | sample ArcOceMetagenome_3_FD_187444 | JGI IMG/M metagenome (GOLD analysis project Ga0209713, IMG submission 187444) | Marine eukaryotic phytoplankton communities from Arctic Ocean - Arctic Ocean- Svalbard ARC20M Metagenome (SPAdes) (version 2) | ecosystem: Environmental > Aquatic > Marine > Oceanic...
TTGTGTACTGCCACGTCCTACCACCGGGAACCAAAGATATAGAAATACACAGCCATTCACTGATCCGATCCTTCATGTTGCACGAAAACTTCGGGAACAAACAACTCACGAAAAACTACCATAAAATCTTTGGTCACAGACGAACAGGTGCTGGCTTGGCAGCCCGCCATGAAATCGCGATGTTTGGCGAACAACACTCGCTGCTCTTCATCACATCGTTGCTCGATGCCGTGCTCCTACAGCTGAGTCAACGCACAGGCAGCACAGCAAAGGCAGCAAGGAAGAAATCAACACGGACAAAAGCGAAAAAGAATTTGACAACCGCAAAAGCAAAGAAAATTATCGTGTAGCTGGGATAGGGGTCGGTCCGCGATTACAAGACGCGGGTGGCACGAGATGATCTGAAGGCGGCCCTCGAGAGAATGAAGAAACAGCAGTCGCTGTTGCGGCAACTCGACAGTCCGGCACGGAAATCACTGACGTCTTGTACGACCCGCACGTCGACAAAGGTCGGCCACATATTGCGCTGCCTCACCAAGGATCGAGTAGAATTGAAGCTCCATCAAAACAGATTCCAATTGACGCGTAAAAAAATAGTTTTCACATTTTTCACACACACATTCATTCACACACACATGCCAAGGACTGCCGACAGCGACTGGGTGGCGGCCGGGGGTAGTGGTAGTGGTACCGTCTGTACTGCCGCCTCCCCCGGTGCTGTGAACGGTATCATCGCTGTGCGCTTCCTCTTGGTGCCAACCGCAGCACTGCTTATGGCGTCGACAATAACTTCGGCCACCCGTTCTTCCGCGGCGTCTTCTTTCTCATCATCGCAGCTTCCGTCGTTGTTGCTGTCCTCCCCGTCTTCCAGTGTAAGGCGCAAGGTCGCCGCCTTGGCTTCCGACGGACCGTTCACCACCTTAGCTAATGCCTCCGGAATTTCGTTCATGACAAACTCACGTTCTTCGCTCGTCCAGAGCTTGAAGGTCGCCTTCAAGCGTGGACTGGCCATACTGCTCTGCAGGTCAGCATGGTCGTCGCCGGGCACAAAATTAAGAACCAACTCGTCGCGGCGCACCTTCTTCCCCAACATCGGCTGAGTCAGCGCCTTCCCGCATCGCTTTGTTATCGCCAGACGAAAGAGGGGGGTGACCCGGCACATTTTGCGCGAGAGTGAGTAGTACCATCCCATCATAAGTGCATCGCACACATCGGTTTGGTGCTTGCGTGGAAAACTCATGATCTGCTCCCATTTCTTCGGAAGGATGACTTCCTGCACGAAATCCATGTTTGCACGCTTATTACTGATGTACGATCCTGTACTTGTGCCAAAAAACAGCTTCACTGTCCGCGGGGTTACAATCACGGCCTTCGAGTAGTCAAATGCACGAAACGCTGTCTGAAGCTGTTTCATCTTCGCTGTCATCTGGCGCTCGATCAACAGAACGTCGAGAATTTGGAAAAGTGCGCTGTAAGTCTTGCGGAACTCGAACGCCATTCAGCAATAATCATTGCGATACTTCTTGGGAACAGATTCGCGCAGGTTACAGACACCAAAGCGACTAGCAGCATCACGATACAGGTTGTGGTCGGGGCTAACCACAGCCCAGCCCATCGCCGTGACACCAATATCAAGACACCAAATGTTCGTCATGTTTAGAAACTAAGACCCTCGCTCGAGAATACAAGACAAATACGTAAACTTTCTCATTGTACTCGTGTTTTACCTTCCTATCTTTATATATGAAATCACTTTAAATCTATAGTCGACAAACCAAGGGTCTGTACGGCCACCGGAACCGGTGCACACTCGGTACGCTGTACTTTGCGGCGGGGCTGCTCCGTCGCGGCATCCGCACGTCGTTTGCTTTGCACTTGCGTATTTTGAAATTCGTGCTGTGTACACTTGCAAGTGAACTGCCTCTTATGGACCCGCCAGACACCTGATGATGCTCTACGGGGGGGGAAATCACGCCGGCATCCAAGTACAAAAAAAGCGAGTTGTTGGAGGGGCTTTTAGGCTACACTTATGTACTGCTTTGGTCGGAGTGCATGTCGCGCAACTTGGTTTTAGGGGTCTTGTCACGCACGGAGACGACGTCCAGCCTTTCGGAAGCCGATACCTTCCCTTCGCGCATCCACACCGCGCCGACGCTGTCGGCATCGAGGCGGTTTTCAAGTAGCCACTGTCTTGGTCGGAACTGCTGCGCCGCGCGCCAATCGTCGTCCATGAACGACTGTACGCGGGTGTCCATGCAGGCGGCCGTCGTGCACGTGACCCCTGTGATGTTCTCTTCGAAGTAGGGGACGCTGCTTGCCGGCGCACCGTTGAAGCACGAGTACTCCGAATGCGAGTTATGGTAGCGCGGCGTTTCCCAGACGAGCAATGGCACGTCGTGTGCGAGCGCTTCCATGTACCCGAACCCTTGCGACTCGGTGTTGGTCAGCACAACGGCGAATTTCGCCTGTTCGAGCGCCGAATGGTACGTTTTCCGGTCGTAGGTCCCGTATTGAAACAGGCGCGTTTGGTCGTCGGCGCGAAGCGCTCTCGGTCGCGATCGATACCAATCGTTTTGAGCTGGCGACATACTCTTCGTGATCAGCACGACGATTGAACGGGGCTGCCCCGACGGCCGAGGGATTGGGATGCCTGCTGGCAACAGCATCGGTCGTACTCGAAGCGCCGACCAAACGGCGTCGATTACCCAGGCGCTCGGAGCGATCACGTGAACGTTCGCGTAGGCGCCCAAGGCGTTCGTTTGCGTTGGGTTCATTGAGCACGCATACTGCGGTCCAACGATAAAGGTCTTGTTGGCGTACCGCTGAACCGTGGGCAGCGTCAACTCGGCTAGAATCGGCACATACACCACCATGGCGGCCTCAATAGTATCGACGACCGTCCCGTTGCTCCGTCCCCACCCAAATCGTACGTACTCCACAAGGGTGCGGTGGGCCCTCTGGCCCGGGTCAAGGACGAACAATCGGTTCTCACGCCGAGCCATCGAACCGCGAGTCGGCGTTGATAACGAACGCCACCGTTTCATGTTCGCGCTGGAAGGGTCGAGCTGCGGTGGTCTGGCGGGCGGCCCCGCATCGCCCCCCTTACGGAAGACGTGCACGCGTTGAACTTCGCCGCTGTACTTGGCTGGCGGCGCGCGCCATTGTTGGCGCCAATTCGTGACCAAATATGGCCAACGCGCCGCGCCGTAGCGGCGATGCGCGTTGAAATGCAGTTCGTCGTCGCCGTCCATCACGCCGACCACCAGCGCCCCGCCGTCCTGAGTGATGCACCAGGCGCGTGCCGCCTCCAAAATGTCGCCCCACGGATTGAGCGCGTCGCCGTACCGTCCGAGGCCGGAGTGTTCCAAGGACGAAAACGACACGACGGCGTCAAACAATCCGAGCGTACTGTTGACGTACCGCGACCGCCATTCCAGCGGCGTCAACGTCTCGATTTGTTGGTGTCCGCTCTCAATGGTTGCGAAATCCAGAGTCACTACCGAAGCGGCGCCGGCCTCGAGAACGCAGGCCTCCACCCACGGATTTTCGGAGCCAATGACGAGCACACGCCCTCCCTGCAGCCTGACGACGCGCAGCGCCTCTCGCAAGGCGTTGGTCTCGTGCCGACCGTAGTTGCCGTCGAGTTCGCCCTTTCGGGCCAAGTCAACCATTGAATTCACGTAGGTTTCAGACCAACGAAGGACTTGACTCCCGGCGTTGGTGACGGTCGAGATCACTTCGTCGGCCTCGACGTAGTTTTCGTCGATGTAACAGTCGGCTACTGGTACGCTGCCGTTGATTGTGAACGCGTTACGCCACTCGCTCGGAATGTGCTGCGGTGCGTGGGGTTGGCCGTGGCCTTCAATCCGCAGCACCTCGGAATGGAAATAGGCGTCGCACTCCATTCGGGGGAGCGTGCGTTGTTGGAAGTAGGGCCCGTCGATAAAGTCACCTGCGCCGAACACGCACAACGCGCCGCACCTTTGCTGAATCGTCCAAAGGTAGTCGTAGTATCCCGTCAGGCTCGGCTTAACAACCCTCCCCCCGCGCGCCTCCACGACCGAGGCGACAAGCCTTGAAAACCCTCCGCCGCCCTGCACAAAGACGCGTGCCGAGCACAGGAACGCAAAGTCGTTGTCCGGAGTCGAGCCTGCGTGCTCGACCACGTCAAAGCCTTGATTACGGAACCACTCCGCCACGTCTGCTCGATATTTGGTGCCCAGGCTGCGATCCTCACCGCGAGGGTCGGGCCGAATTCGAGTCCAGTGCTCGTCGTCGCTAACAATCACGATCGGGTGCGTTTGATCCAAAACGCCTGCCACGGAGTCGTACCAGTCGGACGAGTACGCGTAGCGTCTGTCGCCGTCGATCCAGCAATCAGAGTCGTGTCGCCAACAATCGGGAACGCCGTTACGCTTCCGCCGACACTTGGCATCATTTCCAACGCAAAGGCCGTCACCTAAGCGCAAGTGAAGAACAGTTGCATTTGGTGGCGCCGACGGCAAGACGGTTTCATCAAGAACACGGAGCAATGCGCCCAAGTCCGAAGCGCGCCCACGCTCTCGTGTGTATGCGCATCCGATGGACGCAGGGAATTGATCGCATGCCGGCGCATCGTGGGCGCCCTTGAAGATATCACCGATCCGATACTCGTTCCAGTAGGAAGGCGGGTTCCCGTTTCGAAGAGCGCGTTCGTCCCACACTGACAACGGCAGATCCACATACACCACTTGATCAGAGCGCGTCAAACCTTTGAACACACGTTCAATGAACTCTTGGTCTTCACTGTGATGCGGTTGCCACGTTTGGTTGTACTGTAGGTACGTACGTGTTTGAACCGTTGGATGGCCATTGTGAACGTCGTATTTGCAGTTGGGCGTCACTTTGCGCCCGTCGTTCCATTGGTGACCGAGTCGCTTTGCCACCAGCACATCGCCGTGCACGACAGCCCGATCGACGTCGCGTGCGACGTCGATCGGTACCAAACGCGTTCGATTGTGGCCGTGCAGCGCTAAAACAAGATCCGTCGGTTCCGAGTCCAGAACACGGCGAAAGATTTCCAGTCGTTTTGGGTGCATGATGTCGTCGCTGTCCACAAAGGCAATCCAGTGTGCAGAGACGTGGGCAGCGACACTATTACGGGCTTCGTTCGCGTATTGTAACGTCTCGTCCGTGAGGAACGTCAATGGGATCCCATCCAAACGTCGTGCGTACGTGTGCTCGAGATCCGCGCGCTTGGCAGTCGGGACGCCGCTCATGAAGACGACGACTTCGTTAGGAGTCAACGTTTGGGCCGTAACGGAGTCAAGGCAGCGGAGGAGGAGGTTTCGATCATCGTATATGCTCGGAATCCCCACGGCGATTGATTCGTTCGTTTGAATTTTGTGCTGCTGTCCATCGTTTGGCAGGTTGTCCATGTGGTCAGCGAGGAATGATTTGATTCGCCGGTACTCGTCCCGATTAGGAAAGTGAATGCCGAATCGTGGAGGGGCGGATGACGGGCAGAGCGAGGTATCGTACGTCATAAACTCCGACGGTGGCAGAACTTTGATATGCTCTTTGTCTCGGTCCTCGGTCACGTGTTCGAATGCAGCCTGGTCATGATTGGGGTTCCTATAAAAATCGTGGTACTGCGCTTCCCACGCATCCAAAAACTTCAAACTCCACTCGGAAGACCGCATCAGCAGGGTTCCCGACATGAGTTTCCACTCGTTCCCAGGAATACACTAATGGGAAAAGATCCTATCTTTGCTCGGATCCAACGGCATTGGTGCGGAGAGATTGGTGAACAGAAAATCGACGTTGCACAATAAGACCCAGTCATACTTTCGGAGGTAGTGGCGAAGGACTGGGATTTCAGCCCAAGAAGCTTTCCGCGATGTGTCCACCAACGCTTTGTTCTCCGTATGGATATCATACCCGTGGTGTGCTGCGTAGCGGTGCCAATTCGTCAGGGTGATTGGTATGAATTTAGCGTACGAGTCCCAGTCAAAGTATTCAGGATGCTTCGAAGGGGCATAGGCGGTGACGATCGTCACGGTCGGGCGAGGTTGTAGCAAAACACTAGTACCACCAATGTCATTGTGGCTGAAGAAGACTATAAAGAGGCTGATTGCGACGGATGCTACTACATGACGATATGCCACGATCATAACTAACGATTTCCAATAAAGTTGACATTGGTGTCGTTGGGTGTGGGGAATTTGGGGTCAGTTTTAAACTGAATACATCAAATTGGGACATGATAATGGGACAATATTGTTTGACTAAATATGCCATAAGGATGAAACTACTATTCTTGGATAAAGATGAACTGTAAGTCTTTAAATCCTAGGAAATAACATTCCCACACAATGGAAGCCGTCTCTATTCTATCCCATTCTATCATTTCTATTATGAAGTGGGATAATTATAGTCACAAACCACAAGAACAAATAACGATAACCCTAATTAATAGCACATAATATCGTGTAGGACTAAATCTGGTTGAAAATCAACTCTCACTTTGATTCGCCTAATAATCCCTGTAACAATGTAACATTTGACAGAGGAGTTGTAAGCGGTATGGGGAGGAAGTAGGAGGGGGAGGCGACAAGAGCAAGGGAGCATGCTTGTAAAGGGGAGGTAAATTAGTGTGAAGACGCAGCGTTCAAATACATAAATACATCCCTCTATACCACCGCGCTACCCTGTTCTTCGTCCAGCAATCCTCGCATCTCATCTGCACTTTTATCCTCTCCCATGATTTCGTCCACGCTTGCATATCTAACAACCCTGTGCGTGTCGTAGCAGTCCAGGAGGACATCCAAGACCTCCTTTGCCTCGCACCTGTACATGGGTTCAGTCATCCAGCACCTCTTGACGATCTCCACCACCTCCTCCCTAATCTCCTTCCCCTCAAGCACGGGCCTATTCCTGCCGTCGTACACGAACAGGGCGAAGTCCTCCATACTGCACCTGGCTAGTTCCCTCGTGTCGAAAGGAATCTCACCGAGCAACATCTCGCTCAGCACCATGCCGAGAGAGTAAACGTCGAGGGTGTAATCGTGCTCAATGTAGGTGCCACTGAGTACCTCAGGGGGGCTCCAATTCCTGTTCTTTGGAAGCGGTCGGTAGTTCTCCTCCCCTCTGCCGTCCTCTCCTTCCGTCCCCCTCCCCTGGTTCTCCCTGAACACTCTGTGTTCTCCCAAATCGCTCAGTTTCACTACGAGGGCGTCAGTGACAAGGAAGTTGAGACTCTTGATGTCTCCGTGTAAGATCCCCATCTTGTGCAAGTATGACACCCCCCTGGCAGCGTCCACCATCATGCTGAGCTTCCTGTTCCATCCCAGCCTCTCGTAGTACTGCTCCCTAGTCTGCCTCTTGTAGAGAAACTCGTATAGGCTCCCGTGAGAACAGAATTCTGTCAGCATGCAGAGTGCTGGCGGCATTATACAGATACCCTCGCACCTCACGACGTTCGGGTCGCTCAAACTGTTCAAGAGTTGAACCTCCTGCCCGAACCTTTCAATCACGTCCGAGTTGAGTTCCATGCAGAAAAGCATCTTGATGGCTACAGTTTGTTTCGTTTTCTTGCTCGCGTTGTAAAGGTGCCCTTTATACACCCTCGCTGATGCACCGGCCGCGTAGCTCCTCCTATCCTCGAACTTGACCATCCCGTAAGGGATTTGCTTGACCTGTTTCATGTCCGTGAGCGTTCCCGCAATTTGCTCTACGGAGTCTCTCCTGAGGATTCCGTGCCCTCCCATCAGGGGTGCGTTCAGACTGTCGTCCTCCGGCGAGTACATTCCCTGCCAGTACAAACAGTCGCTTCTCAGGGTCCTCAGCACGACGAATGGCCCGAGCACCCCAAAGAGGCCCCACTTGTTTGCGCACTCAAGGCAGAAGGGCCAGTCAATGTTGTAACTTGTGACCACAACGTCGAACACTGTGATGCCCTCGTACAAGAGCCAGTAAGCACTGTAGAGTCTAAGCGCAGGCCTCTGAGCGTGGAATAGGCCCGGTAAAAAGAAGAGTAGGCCATAGAACACAATCAACAAGCTACTGTAACCGGCAGAGATTGCGACAGACATATGAAAGCCAATGTCCGTATCGCTATTGTAGTTCCGGTTAACTTGTAGCACCGCGTCCATGTCATAACCCTCGTTTACCACCAAGAACACGCAGAGGAAGGTACAGCATCCCCAGAGAAAGGATTGGTAAAAGGCAGCCCCCAACGCCTGCTTCCCAACCCCCTGTTTTAGGAGGAGGAACGAGATCCCCTCGTAGGAGAACCTGTGGAATGCCCAGATGAGGGCTGTGAGTATTGCCGGCATGTCGTCCCCCTGAATTTTGTAGTATGTGACAGGAAATGCTGCCACTAAGGTAATGAGAACTATGAACCAAAATATACCCCTATACACTCCCAATATGAGCAAATCCGCTGCCTCTTCGTTGCCTTCGGTAGCTATTATCCTCAGAACGGCCTGGAACAAAACCATGGCCAACATGACAACAGTTTGCATGGTGTAGAGATTGATGTAAGCTGGGGCATTGGCGCTTGTGATGTAAGTCTCTGCGCAGTGGCTGCTATTGGCATTCAGCATGGTGTAGTCGTCGTAGCTGAATGGGTCGTGAACTCCCTCGATGTAATTTTCCATGCTGATTCTCAAGGGAATCCACACAGGAATCAGGTCGACCTTATTTGGGATGATCTATACAAGATAGATGAGAGGGTCGGTGTATTTCAGAATGTTTAGGTATAAATATCTATGATATAGGGCGGATGCACGGTGAACACAATAAGGAAGGCCAAAGGGAGGTGCTAAAACAGCAGGGCAGGTGTTGACGGGAGAAGTGAGGGAGGGGTGAAGAAGGGAGAGGGGACAAAGTTGCGGCGATTTGTAGCTCGCGCCCGTGGATAAAGATTGTGCCTTGGGCCAAAGAGTTCAATTACAATTCCAAAGGCGCTCTTGGCAAGAAGGTCAGATTGTGGGGGTCTGGAATTATTCCTCTCTTGCGATGTGAAAGAGTTAAGAAAGAAAAGACAAACTTAACCACCCAGTTATTGCGAATCTTTGGAATTTATCCCAAAAGGAAGCTCGCGAGCAAGCCGTGAATGTTGAGGGCGTAAAGTAATAAAATAAAATCGGCCTTTTCCCGTTTCCTCTCAAGTCTTCACACTGTTATGTTACATCCTCCCTCCTCCCCTACCCGTCCGCACAAAAAAGTTTAAATCTGTGACAGGATATCGAAGAAGTATTTGCACTCGAGCTTTCCGTCTTCCGGCAAGTCGGTGCAGTGGACTGCGCTCTTGGCGAAGTCAGTTCCGTAGACAGCCCTGAAGGTCTTGGGCCGGATGGTCTTGGCGAGCTCGACGTTGACCGGCCCGCACATCTCCCTGAAATCCTCCACGATGTTGTTCCCCACAATCTGAAGGGCCACTACGGGGCCGTCGATTAAGTGAGCAACCATGTGCTCATACTGGGGAAGGACCCCCCTGTAAACGTCGTAGAACTCGACAGCGAGCTCCCTGTCTAGGTAGAACATTTGGATGCAATTGAACTTGAAGCCCGCGGCGGTGATGTCCGAGATGATTGGGCCCAGGTTGCCCTCCTTGATGACATGGGGCTTGATGAGACAAAGGGTCGACTCATCGTTGGACTGCGAGTTGGAGAAGCTTCCCTCCCCGAAGTAGTCTGCGCAGTCCTTGACGACGTCCTCGGGTGTGGCAGAGACGTACATTTCGTCTCCGAGCTTGAGGACCGTTTCGGCAAAGACAGAGACGGCCTCCTCAGTTCCAACAACCTCACTAGCGGCCAGGACGCCGACAACCATTTCTCCATCCAGCATAACGCTCTTAAGGTCGGCTATCACGAAGCCGGCCTGCCTAATTGCCCCTAAGATTTTCCCAATATTCCCCATGGCGCTGCTCTTGATGATTCCAAAGGCCTTCCCACACTTGGCCTCGAACCTCTTCCTCGTGCCACTGTCCGCGTAGTCCACGATGTGGTATTGTCTGGAGAAGATGGTAACCGCGGACCCTATGTAGAGCATCCCCAGGGAAATCTCTGCATACGGTATGCGCTTCATGATGGTCTTGGTTCGTTCGGGGTTAAGAATCTCCACCGTCCCATCGGCGAAGTAGTTGATGCGGAACTTTTTCACCAAAGACGCGTTGGAGTCAAAGTAATCGCAAAGAAAGGCGTACACCTCAACAGTATTGCTCATCCTGAGGATGTTGTTTGATCGAGAGGGTTGGGGGAGGGGTTAGTTTGACACTGCTAGGGCACCAGCGACAAAACCGACGCCATAATCCCTCCCTTTCCGCATATAACGCGATTCCAAACCAACATAGCCCTCAACGAAACGCACCTTCAAAAAGCAAGTTGAGCCAAAGGAGATGTCTGTTGTCCCCTTTTCAGAAAAAAAGGTTATTCTTTTTAACCCTCTGGTTAATGGCACCACCGGTACCTAGCAAAGGAAAAAAGAACGGCAGATCAGCAAAAGCGCACAAGTGAGTAATTCCGTAGCTTTTATATTCCCGTCTCCTTCCTCTTTCATCTATTATCAAGTACCATTCTGCGAAACCTCGGGGTCTCCACATCTTACCCCTTACCTCCCCCCCTCTCTCACCTTTCGCCGCAGAACTCCCGACTCTCCCGACAGTAATTACGAAGACGCCCCCCCGCCCCCAGTGAGAGGATCAGGTGAGTCCCTCTTTGCCAGGAATGTACCCTTCTATGAAACTGCCGATAGCGGTTGAGAACTGGACTTGATGATATTATTTTGTTATCAGTTCCCTTGGCGGTCGCTCCCCCCTACTCCCCTTTCCCAATGTCCTTTGTTCACCCCTTTTCACCCCGTCCCATCCGTCGCAGGACATAAAGCAGCTGCAGCCATGGCTTCCCCAGGATTTGATGATGATGAGGACTTCTCCGCCCGCAGGCCTTCCCCGGCCTATAGCGACGTCGGAGATGATCCCCAGCACGAGCCTAAGAACATCCTTGAGGATGTTCCCGAGACTACCATTGGAGAGAACGTTAGCGTTAACGGTACCCTTGCCTTTGACAAGCTTCTCCGTATCGATGGAAGTTTCAACGGGCAGCTCGAGTCTGAGGGCGATCTCATCATCGGCCGCAGTGGAACCCTCATCGGTGACGTCAAGGGCATGGGCGAGCTCATCATTGACGGAAAGGTTCAGGGAAACTTGGAGGCCAACAAGATCGAGTTGAGGGCCAAGGCTTCCGTCTTTGGCGACATTGTCTGCAAGTCCCTCACTATGGACCCCACTTGCGTTGTCGTCGGAAAAATGAACATTAACCCTTACGCTCCTGGAGAGATCGATAAACTCACCCTCAAGGCCGTCAAGGATCCCGCTGCTGAGGCGGCTGCCGAGAAGGAGGCACCCAAGGCAGAGGCTCCTTCTACCAAGGAGGAGGAGAAGAAGGCCAACGAGCCTGTTGCTGAGGCTCCCGCTGAGGAGGCCAAGGCGCCGGAGGGAGAGGCTCCCCCTGCTGAGTAAGCAGTTTTGTTTTGGTTCGCAGCATAAGATGGAGAAGGGAGAGATGATGTTGATTTGGTGGTCGGTAAATTGTGTCGTTTACTCAAGAAAACAGATCAAATACAACACTATTTCTTGCACTTCTTGGGATGAGGAGAAACCCTAACAGAAACCCATGTGTTTAAGCTTGATGGCGACGGTAATCTTCCCCTTGTCACCGTCCTTGATCGCCCCCAAACCCGCACCGTGGCTGCCCGGCCTTCCCCTGCTGCCGCTACCTCCCCCAGTCCCGGTGCTTGGTCTGTGCCTAGCCAAGATGCTACTTGAGAAACTGTCCGCCCCGCCTCTCCCTCTTCGCATCATCTTGCTCGGGCTCGTCTGGGGTCTACTAGCCAAGGGCTGCCTTGGCACAGTCCTTTTCATTTCTTTGGGTGCCTGGGCGAGCTTCCAGTGCTTCCCCTCCTTCGGCGCCGAGTCGAAGAGAACCTGCTTCTGCCTCTGCATCCAACCATCCTCCACAACGCTTGTCCTCCTGTGCGTGTGGTTCACTAGGGCGGTTTTAAATACATTCAGGGTGTCCATCATTCCATCCCAATGCTTGTAAGCGATATTTGCTCCTGCGGCTGCATCCTCCTCCTTCTCGTCAAATCCTAAGGGAGAAATCCCCCTGCCCTTGGTCTTGGTTCTCTGCATCCTCTTCTTCAGTTCCTTGGCCCTCTCCTCCCTAATTAGCTCGTTTGCCGTATCCCTCGTCCAAGATGTCACACGGTGTACCTTCTTCACTGGCTTCATGAGGCTTCTGGTGCTGCCGAAACCAACAACCTTCTTCTCCAAATGATGGAACTCCCTGTTGAGGAAATTCTCTTGGCTCGGGTGGCGGTGCAAAACCTTATTTGTCGCAACTTTGTTGCTTATCGTCTTAGAGGGTGCAACTTCGGGGACGGGTTGGTGCATTAACATCTCATGGAAGTCCTCTTCGTGGTTTGTGTGTTGCACAGTTTTGGCAACTTCTGGTTTGTACTTCCAAAGCCTCTTGCTTTGAATCGCCGTGTTGACTCCAGGCTCGTTGTAATCGAGCTTCCCGAGGAGATTGCCGTCAAGGTCCCAAATCTTGGCCAGGAAATCGTGGGAGGCGGTAATTAGTCCGTCCGGGTTCTTCATGAGGCTAGTACGGGGAGAGAGAGCGCAGTGGGGGTGAGAATACAACGCTGATTCCGGCCGATAGTGCAACTTCGACTCACCTGATCTTGCTGATCATCTCGTCGTGCGCCCTCCAGAAGTAA
>Ga0209713_10001897_pt1 | contig 12764 bp, 7 predicted proteins | sample ArcOceMetagenome_3_FD_187444 | JGI IMG/M metagenome (GOLD analysis project Ga0209713, IMG submission 187444) | Marine eukaryotic phytoplankton communities from Arctic Ocean - Arctic Ocean- Svalbard ARC20M Metagenome (SPAdes) (version 2) | ecosystem: Environmental > Aquatic > Marine > Oceanic...
CCGTGGCAGCAGCAGCTGCCAGTCTACGCCGATCCGGAAGCGGCAGGCGGTCTCGCCGGCGACGACGTCGGGCGGCGGCCGTCGTGCGGCTCGGCGGTCGAGCGCCGACACGGCGGCGAGTGCAGACAAAGGCCCCATTACTAAGTCACCGGCGGCTTAGGCAAAGCAATGATCTAAAGTATCTAAAGCACCGCTGCGAAAGAAAAGGGAAGAATAGGCTCCAAAGGCACTGGCACTCCGCCACCAAGACCAACGTTTTAGATTCAACAACTCCCTACGGGCTACGGTACACTACATGTACTCCACGGATCACCGCTTCCCCCGATGGCTCGGCGGCTGCACGTCGGTGGTCCTGCGGCCGCACGAGGGCGGAGGCGCATGGAACGCCTCGAGCTCAATCGCGTCGAGGTACGGACGGTCCCAGTAGGTGACGTCCGACAGGTCGGTGCTGCTCTTGGCCCACTTCCCGGGACCATCGGGAACCTGCTCCGTCGCTGGGCCCTGGCCTTCGAAGACTCGCCTGCGAACATATTGCGTGCGAGAGCCATTCGCATTCGCCCGATTCGCGTGCTGCAGGGCGGGGGGTGGGTGGGCGACCCGGGATCCGGCGCACCTTCTGAGGTCGGTCACCTTGAGTGGATTGTGGTAGTACTGAATGTCGCTCTCGATGCGACGATTCGTCCCGGAGGCAAAGCGCTGTTCGGCCGCTAGCTGTCGTGGGCGTGGCGATTCTTGGGTGAGACCGAGATCTGAACGACCGTAGCCGATGTTTCCAGGGTCATAGTCCGGTCGATAGGGCCGGCCGATGTGCACATGGTTGATGCTGATGCCCTCCTTTCTCACGTCGCTCTGCTTTTTGGTCTTTTCCGGCGAGGCGCCAAAAGGGGAAACGGTGCTTGGGTCCATACCCAGGTCTGTCTTCTGGAGGCCATAGTACGAGCGCGGCGAGGCAACCTCGCCGTTGACCGCTGTGCGCATGCCCGGTAGATCGGCAAGTATGGCTGGAGCACCCGTCGTCGTGCCTTCCCTGGCCATGCACTTCTCAAACGTGAGGCGACCGTGATCCCGCGGCGCTGGCTCAAAGATGCGCTGCTGCTGCATCCAACTCTCAAAGTGCGCACCGATCGGGTGCACCGGCGGCTCCTCCACTGGGGCCGCTGGGGCCTCGAACTCCCAGGAGGTGGTGGCTAGTCGTGACACCTTCCTCGTCTCTGGCGGCTGGTGCCGCGGTGATGGCGACGGGGGCTGAACTACGTCCCGTTGCAGACGTTGCCACAGTGGGCTGTCATCGTGGGGCTCTTTGCGCGCGTAGCGTGGCGAAATCAGTGATACATTTGGGACCGGCCTCGGCCCATGAAATGGCAGAATCGGAATGTCTCTCACTGACGCACCCGAGCCAAGGGCACGAAGCTCCTCAGGCGCGTGCTCGATCCAATGACGCCACGTCTTGCCGGCTTCTGGTGCCACCATGGCTTTGCCATGAGTGCTTCCCAGGTTCCACAAGGCACCTTGCTGATTGAACGCCATTGGTCAGCGCACGGGCAGAGAGTTCGTTGTCTCTTGAGCGTCGAGAAAACAACAAATCAAGGCTAGATACGAGAAGGTGAACCACCCAAAGGCGCATCAGCGCGCGCAGAAGCCCCGCAGTGCCGCCGAGTCCGGAAGTGCGAGACAGCTCCGAGTCGCCAACGAGCACATGAGTGTGCATAGTGGCGTCGATCCGGGGTCTAGAGCCCAAATCCTAGCCCAAATGTAGGCTGGGCGGGGTCGCTTGCAGGGTGGAGCGTGCAGGCCCGGCTGGTGGCAGCGTGAGCAGATAGGCCTTGAAACGCCCCGCGGCGACCAGCGGGGGAACCAACGGGGCTCCGCTCGCGCTATTCTGAGCCTGCCAAGTCTGTTTGCGCACGGGAAGCGCAGCGGACGAATAACAACTTGCTGCAACCAGCAAGGTTTTGGGGCCAGTCGAGCGACATTGCAGTCAATGAGCGTCGTGCGTCGAGTAAGCTGTGGTGGCAGGCCAGACACGGGGATTAGTACCACCCAGGAGAGCGTGAGTAGGGTGGTATCGGCTTTGACCGGCAACGACGATGGCTTGGCAAAGATGGCGACCACTGACGAGGTGCTGCGATGCCTCGGAAAGAGCCCGCAGGTCCGTACCAATGACGACCTGCGCGTGATTCAGAAGGCCACCTCGGATGTCAAGTTCTTTCAGCAGCTCTCGACGGAGGAGCACTACGAGCTCTGCCGCGTCATGACGCACAGTGAGTGCCCGCGCATCATGCCCGGCCGCCCCAGGAGCGCAACTGACCCGCGGTCACCCCACCCGTTGGCAGAGTTCCTGCCGAGTGACACATTGGTGTTTGCACAGGGCGACGAGGGCGTGTCCTTCTACATCATCTACATGGGTGCCACCAAGGTGCTCGTGCAGTTCGCAAAACCCGGACAGGCTGCATCGTTGGGCATGGCGACGAATCTGAGCTCAGTCAAGCTCGGGGCGCAGGAAGCTGATGATGGCGCAGACAACGACGACGACGATCGGCTCAGCAAATTGGGCACCTGCGTCGTGACACTCAAGGACGGCGACTCCTTTGGGGAGCTCGCACTGATGGGCAATGGCATCCGCTCGGCCAGCGTGGTGACAGGGATGGATACGCACTTCTTCAAGATCGAGAAGAAGGCATACGAGCAATCGCTGCAGAAGCTACATGAGGCGGAGCTGCTTCAACGCACGAAGTTTGTGCAGGGCGTCTTCATCTTCTCGGACTGGACCGACGAGGACCTGCGTCGCGTCGCTTACGTGATGACCTCGCGCCGGTACGAGAAGAACACGACCATCATCGCCCAGGGCTCTCAGACCGACTCAATCTACTTCCTCAGGGAGGGCAGCTGTAGGGTGATCAAACGAATGCAGCTCAACCGGCGACAAAAGGTGATGCTTGGACTGGTCGCCGAGTCTCCGCGCAGCGGTGCTACGCGCCACAAGAAGAGCGACCGACCCGAGGATCACATGCTTGAGATTGGCGACCTCTGCGTGCGCCAGTACTTTGGGGAGCTGGCGATGCTGGAAAAGAGAGCGCACACGGCTTCCGTTGTGAGCGTCACCCCTGTGGAGGTGCTCATCCTGTCCAAGTACGACTTTTATCACCTCATGGACACGCGCACGCAGGAAATGATGCAGGCCTACGCCAAGAAGTTCTACATCGACGAGGACTCGATCAAACAGACGATTCAGGACCAGCACGAGTGGACCAGGTACAAGGACGGCCTCACGCGTGGGCTGTCGTCGGTGCCAAACTCGCCCCGGAACGGAGGCGGCCGGTAGCACTAGCAGTGGTTTTCTGTTGAGCTGTCGTTCTTTGAAAGTCTTCACGTTCTGCTTCTGGTCTCTTCCACGCGACGTCTCTCCACACCCCACCCGCACACTTTCTCCACACAACACAACCACCGCTCACGTTGCTATTCACTGAGCTGCTCTGTTTGGCCTTGGAGCCCGAGGGCTCGCGTTGGTGCCGGGCGCGGCGGGCGCGCGCGCCTTGGACGCCCGCGGGCTGGCGCTTGGACCCCCGGTCCGAGGGCTGCTGGCGGCGGTACGTGAGCTGCTGGCGGCCGACGCGCGGGGGCTTCTGGCGGGACGAGGCGTGGTCGAGGTCGTGGCGCGCGACGCGGCCTTCTTGGGGAGCAGCTCGTTGAGGAGGTCGCACTTGTACGAGGCCCAGCGGTGCTGCTCGACGATCGAGCTGCGGATCGCGGCGTCGTCCATGTAGAACTTCTTGGCGTGCGCCTGCATCAGCGTCTGGATCTGCGGCTCGAGCGAGAGGCAGTGGTAGAAGTCGCGCTTGCTCAGCACGAGGAGCTCGACCGTCGACGACGCGACGATCGTCGCGCTGTGCGCCGTGCCGCGCTCGAGCATCGCGAGCTCGCCAAAGTACATGCGCGGCTGCAGCCGCCCAATCTCGAGCAGCACCTCGCGAGCTATCTCGCGGTGCTCGACGCTTCCCTTGTCGCTGCCCCCTGAGCTGCTCCCCTCGTCGCCGCCGCCTGCGCCACCGCTCTCGGTGTCGGCGCCCGCGCCGGCGCAGCGCAGCATCGCGCGCTGCTGGCCTGAGAGCGGCAGCCTCTTCAGGACGCGGCAGCCGCCGTCCTTGAGAAAGTAGACCAGGTCGGTGGCGTCGCCCTCGCTGATGACGGTGGCGCCCTTCTCGACGCGCCGCTGCGTCATCACGCCCGCCACGCTGCGCAGGTCCTGCTCCGACCACGTCGCGAAGATGAAGACCGACTGCAGGAAGTCGACGCGGCGCGACAGCTCGGCCTCGTGCATCTTCTGCAGTGACACCTCGTAGACGTCCTTGTCGATCTTGAGGAAGTGCGTCGGCGCCGCCGTGACCACCGTCGCCTGCCGCGTGCCCGAGCCCATCAGCGCCAGCTCGCCGAACGAGTCGCCGTCCTCGAGCACGCACACCTGCGTCCCCAGCGCCGCGTCCTCGCCGTCGTCCATGCCGTCGTCCTTGGCGTCATCGGAGGACGACTGGGCGGCGGCGGCGAGCGCGCGGCTGTCGGCGACGAAGACCTTGACCGCGCCGCTGAGGATGATGTACAAGGTGGTCCCCTCGTCGCCTTGCGAGAAGACGGTCGCCGCCTCGCCGGTCTGCTCGTACGACATGACGCGGCAGAGCTCGAGGTGCTCCGACGGCGTGAGGCGCTCGAAGAACTTGACGTTTGCCGTCGCCGCGTGGACCTTGTGCAGGTCGGCCTCGTTGCGCTGCTCGGGCTGCTTGCTCAGCGCGTCGAGGACGTCCAACTCCCCCTGCGACATCGCGTGCGGGGCCTCCCCCTCCCCCACACCCACACCCACACCGCCGCCAGTCGTCGAGTGTGGGTTGGGCGCGTCGTGGATGTCCTCGCTCAGCACGGTGCCGATGGGCGTGGTCTTGGCGATGCTCGCGCGGCGCGCGGCGCTCTTGGCGTCGTCGATGGTCGAGAGCATGCGCATCGACGACATCCCCATTGACGGCATCCGCATGCTGCCGCGCCGCGAGGCCGCGTCCTCGACGGGGCGAGCATCGATGCCCATCGCGCTGAGCCTGCGGCGTGAGGGTTTGGATTGTGTGTGGAGCAGGGTTAAGGTGGGGCAGCTGGAGACGAGGTGACCGCGCGGCGTACGGGTCGGCGATCGTGCCGTCGATGGCCATGCGCAACACGGAGTTCTTGGGCGTCTTGGGCGAGAGGGTCGAGACCGACTTGGGCGGCGAGAGGTCTCTGGGCGGCGACTCCATTCAACCACAACGATTCCGACGTTTCTTTCTGAACTGAAATCACAAAATTTCAAAACAATTTGTTAGTAGCTACGTACAGTAGTAGACTGACTGACTGAAGTTTTTTAGAACGCACACCTATCCGGCGTCTAAGCCCCCGGGACACCAGCACTGGGTCAGTACCAGCCTAGGGCGCATCCCGCGCCGCTGGCCGCGCACATCCTACCGGCTCATGACATGCGCGGACTTCGGTTTCAAGTTGGCGACCACATTGTAATGTATGATGCGCACGCGGCGGGCTGCGCAGGCGTCCCTGAAGGCGGGCAACGCCGGAGAGAGCGACTTCGGGTACTCGGCGGCGCTCTCGGGAAACTCGTCGTCGTTGCCCGAGAGTCGTCGTCGATGCACTGCTGATCTGCTGATCAACCCACACCCGCTTCGCCGCCCTCTCGCGCTCCGTGCTCCTCTTCTCCGCCTGCGCCCTCTTCCTCTCCGTGGGCTCGACCGACTGCAGCTTGCGAGGGCGCGGCTGTGCACTGCGTCGCCGCCAGCTAGCCCACCGGCCCCTACGCACCCCCTACCCTCCAGTGCTCCCTTTCACCCCTCGCTCCTCGCGAGTTCAGGAGCGTTGCACCCCTGCACATTGAGTCGGTGATACCGCTTCTTCTTTTACATCTCGAAGGTCGCAACTAGCTCTGCGTGTTTTGACCTAGATGGAAAGGATACCTGGAATTTGAAGCCCGGGGGCAGTCCTTTGACATTGAGTGCGCCCCACACGCCCCACACGCCACACTTTGCTTGGCCTGCGCATGTGTAGGGCGCTGCCGCTGGGCGCTGAGTATTGAGAGGTTTGATATCTATAGAGATTTGACGGCTGATACGAGTGTGTGCGGTCACATTGAAGGGGAGGATTAGGCGGCGCCGACGACGCTGGCATACCGTGTCAGCCATGCCTGCGGCACGCTGCGCCGGAACTGCTGCAGCGGCGGGTGCCAGCTGCCGCTGCGGGCGCCCGCAGCGAGCACGTCGTTGGTGCGCAGCGCGGCGTCGGCGACGAGGCGCTCGAGGATGCGCATCTGCTGCGGGCTCGCCTCGGCGTGGCTGTGCCGCGCGGCCGCGGCGGCCTGCGCGTTGCGCGACGAGTTGCCCTTGTGCGAGATGACGGCGCCGCGCTTGTCCTCGGTGTTGTACGCGACGGCCGTGTTGAAGGCGTAGGCGTGCAGCCCCAGGAAGGAGCGCACGCGCTCCATCACGGCGGCCGCGTCGGTGAAGACGTCGTCCGAGAACTCGAGCAGCAGCCGGTCGCCAAACGCGAGCCAGCGCGGCAGGAAGAGCTGGTACCACGACTGCCACACCACCGGCGGCACCTGGCAGCGGCCCTCGTCGGCGCCGGAGAGGACGGTGGGCGCCGCCGCGCCGGCGCCTGTCCGTGGGGGCGGCGCGCCGTGCGGCGCGCCGTGGGGATGCGGCGCGGCGAGGAAGCGCTGGCACGGCTCGCAGCTGGCGTAGAGCTGCGCGGGCGTGCAGCCGTCGGCGGCGGGGCGGAGCGCCTCGGCGAGCGGGCCGAAGCGCTTGTAGCCCCACACCCACTGCGCCGGCTTGTCGCCGCCCTTGAGCATCAGGTCGCGCTTGTTCTTGTACTCGGAGAAGGCGCGCTCGGCGGGGTCGCGCAGCAGCAGCAGCAGCCGCGCGTGCGCCATCAGCTTGTGTCCAAAGAAGAGCGCCGCCGACGCCGAGTAGACGTACGCCGGCGACGCCTCGCCCGTCACCGCAAACTCGCGCGGGTCCACCTCCGGGAAGAAGTCGAGGTACGCCGACATGACCCGCCGCACCGCCGGCGTCGACGGCGGCTCGCGCAGCGCGTCGCCGCCGGCGGTCCGCCCGCCGCGCGGCCGCGCCGCCGCCACGTCGTCCTTGCGCCCGCCGCCGCCCTTTTTGCCGCCGCCCTGCTTGCCGTCGCCGGCGTCGGCGTCGGCGCCCTCGGCCGCCGCCTCGGCCTCGCTCGCGCGCGTCGCGGCGAGCACGGCGCAGCTCGAGCGGTCGAGGCACGCCTTGTCGGGCGTCAGCACGGGCGCCCACATGTGCAGCTCCTTGCGCTGCGGCGCGCGCACCTCGGGGTGCTGCAGCACCCAGTTGAAGAGCGACGTCGAGCCGCTCTTGGGCACGCCGAGCAGCGCAAAGTGCGGCAGGCAGCGCGAGTACCAGTTGGCGGGGCCCGACATCTTGCGCGTGTACTCGGCGAGGATCCGGCAGCGCACGTCGCGGAACTCGGGCCGCGCGGCGAGCGGCATCACGCGGTGGTACGAGATGACCTTGGACGGGTCGAGCCGCGCCGACTTCTGCGCGCGCAGGATCTCGCGCGCGCCCGTCGAGCCCTTGGAGGCGACGAGGACCGTGCCGGGCGGCAGCGGCGGGTAGACCCACGGCGGGCCGCGCCGGAAGAGCTCCGAGACGTCGCCGCTCACGCCGAGCTCGTCGGTCATCTGGCAGCGCACGCCCAGGAACTCCATGCACTTGGCGATCATCAGGTCGCCGCCCGCCTTCTCGAGCTTGTCCATCAGCGTGCGCAGCGGCGCGCAGTGCTCGAGCGCCGGGCACGTCTTCTGCAGCAGCGGCCGCGACAGCAGGATGCCCGGCCCGCCGCCGACGCCGCGGAGCACGTGCTTGTTGCCCGCCGCCCAGCGGCGCTTGCACATGCCCGTGTACACGACCTCCGTCGGCTTGAGCGGCCGGACGAAGTCCTCCAGGTTGGTGCGGTTGACCGACGTGTCGGCGTCCATGATGAAGGCGTAGTTGAAGGCGTGGCTCTGCATCGCGCGGCAGATCTCGCGCATCATCTCGAAGACCTTGTGGCGCAAGAAGAGGTTGTACTTGCGCGTCAGTGCCCACGCCTTCTCCGCCAGCTTCTTCGTCTGTGCCGACGGCAGCGCGCTCGCTGACGCTGCCGTCGCGTTGCTCGGCTGGACCTCGAGGAGTATCTCGTGCGCCGTCCGGTTGTCGAACGCCGACGCGACGGTGGTGGTGAGCTGCTTGTTGAGCTCGAAGCGGCTCTTTGCGATGAGCTGTGATGAGCTCAGCCCGCTCAGCCAGTGCAGCGACTGGTCGGCCGACGTGCTCAGCCCGCGCGCCACACAGAAACGCGCGTCGGCGCCAGCGCCGCGCATCCACGAGTTGCGGATCGCGTCGACGACCGCGTCGGTGCCGGCCTCGGGCGTGATGATCCAGTAACTGATCGAGGGCGCCGCGCCGAGCGGGGCGGCGGTTGTCAGGGGGAGCATCGCCCGCCGACGAGTGCGGGACACGGACGCCGGCGTGCACTCGTGTTATTTTGGTCTCGAAGTTCGATGCATGCATAAAAAAACGTAACGTAACCCGCGGGCGCCCTAAAGTAACTCGGTCCTGGGGTAGTCGCTGGCAAACGCGTCGCCTCAATAGCCTCAATAGCCTCAATAGCCCCGCTAGAGCCTGTACAACAGCTTAAACACACCCCCCCTACTTCCCACGACCCTCCATCTCAGCGCGGCGCGGCAGCGCGGGGCGGAGCAGCAGGTAGGCGCACAGCCCGTAGAAGGGAACAAACTTCGCGACGGCGCCGAGCGCGCCGGCGTCGGCGGGCTGGACGCCGCGGCGGCGCAGGTCGTCGTCGACGAGCCAGCCCTGGAAGAGGCCGAAGAGCACGAGGTCGACGACGAAGCTCGAGCCGAGGCGGTCGTCGGCGAGCAGCGCGCCGAGCGAGGCGAGGCGCGTCGGCAGGTCGCCAAACTCGGGGCGCGCGGCGCAGCCCCACGCGACGGCGGCGGTGCCCACCGCAGCGAGCACCACTGGCAGCGCGCGCGACTCGCTCACCATCGCCTCGGTCGGCTCCAGGTCCTCGTACGCGACCGGCGGCGCGTCGGCCGGCTCGGGCGCGCGCACGACGAGGTACGGCAGCAGGAAGGCGTTGGTGAGAAGCTGCATCCCCGCGGCGACCGGCGCCATCGAGCCCGAGGGGCGGCCGGGGCGGCCGTCGGAGAGGAAGCCGGCGAAGGCGGCGGCCCACGCGAGCAGCAGGTTGAAGATGCCCTCGAGCCCCGGGTGCAGCGCGGGCGCGAACGGCAGGTTGAGCGCCGGCGCGATCAGCCAGAAGTTGAGCGAGAGCCCGAGCACCTCCTCCCACGTCGCGCCGTCGAGCTGCGTCGCGTCGGGGCCGGGCAGGATGCCGTTCGAGAAGAAGACGATCGAGACGTACGCCACCCACGCGGCGAGCGGCACCGCGCGCACCGGCTCCGCAATCAGCTTGGACGCGACGCCGAGCAGAAGCAGGCTCGCCGAGCCGGGCTTGATCGGGGCCGGCTCGGGCACGTCGAAGCCGTAGACGAGCTTGCCCGTCTCGGGGCTCGCCTTGTAGAGCGAGCAGCCGCGTGTGAACGGCAGCGGCTGCCCGTTGTTCTCGACGTGCCACTGCACACCCACCGAGCTGCCGCCGTCGGCCACCTCGTCGATGCAGAACTGGAACGTTGGCGGCAGCGCGTCTGCCACACGGTACAGGTGCGCCTCGAGCGCCTCCTTGCCGCTAAAGGCACCCGCGTACTGCGTGTCGTCATAGACGCACTCGTCGTCGAACTGCTCGCATGCCGTCGCCATGTCGCGACGGTTCCACGCCTCAAAGTAGGCCCGGATTCGGGTGACGGCTAGGCCCTCCTCCGTGGTGGCTGCGGCGGCAGCGGCAGGCTCGGTGGCGACGGCCGTCGGGCGTGCGTGCCGACGCTGCGGGAGCGACGGCCGGTACGCGTGGAGCGCCGGCACTACGCTGACGAGCATCACGAACATTCCGAGTACACACAGAAAGTTGTTGGCATGCGATGCAACACAGTTGTTTCTCGCCCTAGTGCAGGGTGCTGGGGTAATCGCTGGCAAACGCGTCGCCTCAATAGCCTCAATAGCCGTCCGTCCGTCGTCGTCGTCGCCGCCGTTCGGGAAATCCCCCTCGCCGAGTCGTGAAGTCAGCGCGGTGCACGTCGCTCTCGTTGACGTGGTCGCCGAGGCCCTCTCTCTCGTGCTCGCGACGCCAAAGTTGCACGTTTATGTACCCAAGACTTCCAACGAGCCGCGAAAGGCAATAGCGTCGGGAACGCGCTCGGCCAGCCATGCCATCATGGCTGGGTGCTCCTGTCTTTGCCTCGCTTCCAGCGCACGCCTGCGACGAGTATCCCTCTGAGCGTTGCAGATCGCCCTGGCCCGCCTCCCGATCGCGGCATGGGAAGCCGCAGGCGCAGGATCTCAGCAGCGTCATGCAGCCGCCGATGTCGCAGTGGCTGCATCTGCTGTCAGACGGGCCGCCCGCCTCTTCCATTGCGAGACTGGCAATATGCATCACTGGCCAGGCTCGCACCTTTGATCGGGCCAGAACCAACATGGCTGCCGCTCTTGAGCCGCTGAGAAACGACTCGGTGCTCTTTTTCGCAATGGACTCTCGCCGTGGCAAGACGGGCGTTGGCAGCTACTCAGAGGGAGAGGTCGAGGGATTGATCAACGAGACATTCGTGCCGATCTTTGGCCCCGCTGGTGGTGTGGACGTTGTGAGGCAGAGCACGAGCATATTCGACACGTTGAGGCGCGGCGCGGCACTCGTGGAGTCTCACGAGGAGCGGCGGCGGGACGGCAGACCGTTTGCGCTGGTCATGCGCCTTCGTCCGGACACGATCTATGCCGCGCGATTCCCGCCGCTCAAGGCGTGGTCGGAGCCACTGGCGCAGGACGGCGCGCTGTGGCTACTGAGCGACTATCTCGGGGACGGCAGCGACTCCTGCGGTCCGACGTCGACGTGCACGGGCTTTGCAGAGCAGGGCGCGTGCGTGGACGACAACGTCGGCGTCTTCACGAGAGCAGTGCTGCCCTATTACATGTCCACCAATTGGCTCGAGAGCTGCCCGTCGCAGGCTCGCAGTTCTTGCATCGAGTGCCGATTGGGCTGCACCATGCGAATGGCCAACGTCTCGGTCGCCACGTTCGGGCTCGGCAGCGACGGCTTCAGACGCTCGATCCTGCGCGAGGACGACACACACGAGGTGGAGCTTCCTGCCCGTGCACTGGAAGGCTTTCCCGTGGGCTCGTACGACCAAGCCAATGGAAGTCTGATGAGGCTGGACAGCGAGGAGAGCGGTCGCGACCGCGCGTCCAAGCAGGTGTATGGGACTGGTATCGTGCGTAGCCCACATCGTGTGGTCGGGGGTAAAAGTAAATCTTGAATTGTACAAAATCACGCTTATGAATACAAATTGACACAAATTTTGTCGCTCACAAGCAATCAATAATCATGCCGCTGGTGCGAAGCCCTTCTTGTTGGTCTTTTTCAAGCCCTTCTTGGCTGCCTTATCCGCGGCTCGGCGCTCCTTGCGGCTGGCACCCGCCGGCACGGCGGGCGCACGCGGCACGGCGGGCGTGGCCGTCGCACCGCCGCCCCAGTCGACGGGCGGGCGGGCGGCGAGCGAGGGGTCGTCGAGGCACGCGAAGATCCACGAGAGCGCCTCGACCTCGACGGGCTGCAGGTCGGGGTGCCACACGCGCATCATCAGCACGTAGCGGTCGCGCGCGGCCTCGTTGGCGGCGGAGTGCATGACCGACGTGTCGAAGAGCAGCACCTTGCCCTCGCGCCACTCGCGCCGCTGGTCGCCCACCTTCAGCCAGCACTCGCCCTCGGGCACGTCGATGCCGAGGTGCGACGTCAGGTGGAAGTTGCAGCCGTCGGAGTGGGCGCCGATGCTGGTGCCCGCGGGCATCTTGGCGAAGAAGGCCTCGACGCACGGAATGCCCGACCGCTTCAGCAGCTGCACCGTCTTGGGGAAGAGCCGCATGTTGATCGGGTCCCACACGCCGCGGTCCTGCAGCCCCAGCGTGCGCCACTCGGGCCCGTACGCGACGGTCGTGGCGTCGCGGATGTCCGCGAGGCCCGTCCACACGTTGTTGCCCTCACGCTCGAGCACGTCGCTGTGCACCACCGACAGGAACTCGTCACGCACCTCCTGCGCGCCCTCCTCGAGCGCGCGCGCCCACGGGTAGCGGCTCGGCGCGTCCTCGTAAAAGAGCCGGACCGGCAGCCCGTCGACGTACGAGTTGGACTGCTGGCGGAGCATCGGGTCGGCCTCGCCGCCAGGCAGCGGCACGTCGTGCACGTGGCCGTCGGACATGCGCTTCCACGCGTCCAGCACCCGCGTCACGTCGCGCCCGTCGAAGCGGTGGCGCACGCTGGCCTCGATGTCCTCGATGAGCGAGGCGCGGGGCGGTGGTGTGTGGCGGAGGCAGCAGCCACCGAGCAGTATTGTTGTTGTGAGGCGCGAGGCCGCGGTGGGGAGGAGCATACCTGAGCTAGCCGGCTGGCAATCTGATGGACGAGACGCACCGGTCGCAAGTCTCCGCACGAGTCCGGGTGGAGCATCACCACTTTGACCGCGCTTCTACGCTTAAAATCGAGCGGCTCAACGCGACGATCACGCGAGTCGTCAAGGAGTCGGCGGAGGCCATCCTCGAGAAGCA
>Ga0209713_10001898_pt1 | contig 12758 bp, 4 predicted proteins | sample ArcOceMetagenome_3_FD_187444 | JGI IMG/M metagenome (GOLD analysis project Ga0209713, IMG submission 187444) | Marine eukaryotic phytoplankton communities from Arctic Ocean - Arctic Ocean- Svalbard ARC20M Metagenome (SPAdes) (version 2) | ecosystem: Environmental > Aquatic > Marine > Oceanic...
GCGACGGCTCGGACGAGATCTTTTCGAGCTCGGATTACGACCCTTCCACCGAACTCCTTACGCTCAAGATACCTGTAGGCGAGCGGGCGGGAAGGATCGGCCCGCTGTGGAACCTTGAAAAAGGAGCAAAGTGGAACCTGGGGAAATGGAGCGTGACGGTGCAATCCTTGGAAGGTGTCTAGACATGAGAATGGGACAGAATGCATTGAAATCCGCTATAGGGCGGCGCGCGCCCCCCCGCGCCGGCGGAGGGGGGCAGGGGCGTCCTGGTGCACTCGAAATCGCGAGTAGCTCTGGTGCACCCGACGGCGACTGCTGGTGCCTGTACAACGCGGGCTTCTCGCGTACGTCATATCCAACCTACAGTACTTTACGGTAGCGTACATCATCCAGCCAACAGAGAGCCACGCCAGCTGCCGCCCACGTCGGGCTGGAAGGCCTGCGGTGCTGGCACACCGGGCAGGGAGCCCGCACCGACGCTCAGGGTCTGGACGCCGCCGTAGCGCACGTCAAAGGTTTTTTTGCGCAATAGTGCTCTTACGCCTCCAATTCCCCAGATTAGCCTCAGTTGTTCAGTTGCAGCCCCCAGCCCCTCTGCAGCCATTACGTCCGCCATGGACCCGTTCGGCACCGGTCCCACCACGCCGGTAGACGTCTACAACATGCCTACGGGCTCCGGCCTCGACGTCGCGCGGCGCCGCGGTGGCAGCGCGCGCCCGAGGAAGCGGCAGCAGTGGGACGACTCGCCGGGGACTTGTCTTCCGCTGCGACCGCAGACGGCTCTCTTCAACGCGGAGCGGCTGAAGCTGCTCAAGGAGCGCAACTTGGAGCGCGATAATTCGTCGCCTGAGGACGCCCGACGCCCCGTCCAGCCTCGAGGCCGCAAAGGGCCGATGATGACCTTTGAGGAGAAGCAGGTCGCCGTCGACCACGCGATGGAGGCGACGGTTCGGCACGCGCTCGAGGGCGTGATCAAGAACAACGTGGGCGACGCCGAGACGGCGGTCGCGCTCCAGGGCCCCGGCAACGCGGCGGTCGCCGCGTCGGTGGCCGCCCTGCAAGCGGATGCCGGCCTCGCGCCGCCACCGGAGACGGTCAGCGCGGTACAGGGGTGGAAGCTGGCCGACATGCTCAGGTCGGTCGACCTGGGCGGCGCGGTCGCGAACGCGCTGACGTCCAAGCTCAGGCGGAACGTCGAGCGCTCGGGCAGGGCGTGGGACCCGTCGATGGAGCTCAGCTTTGCGACGCAGCTCTCGTCGAGCGGCGGCTCGGAGCTCGTGCAGGGGCTGCTCCGCGACGTGCGCCTCCACGCGGTCCTCGCGGCGCCGGTCGCCGAGGGACTCAAGCAGCTGGGCCCCGCAGACGACGGCGGCGCCTCGACGGCGTCGCCGCAGCGCCCCGCGTCCGCAAGCCCGGTGGCCGCCGCGGCGCAGCCGCCGCAGCGCCCCGCGTCCGCCGCCCCCGTCGCGCATCGGTCTCCGGCGCCGCCGCCCGCGCCCGCGCCCGCGCCGGTGCCGGTCAGCCTGCCCGGCAAGTTTGTCGACGACGGCGCGGGCGCGGTGCCGCCGCCGCAGGTCGCGATCTCCTTCAAGGTGCTCCACGCGGAGGGGCGCGCGGCCGAGCTCGCGCCGCACCGCTACCGCGCCTCGCTGTGCGCCGCCTTCGGCCTGACCGAGGCGGAGGTGACGCTCCCGCGGCTGACGAGCGTCGTCGAGGACCGCGCCATGCCCGAGCTGACGCGCCGCGCGCTGTGGGGCGGCCCCGACGCGCCCGGCGTCGTGCGCGTCGCGACGTACCAGCTGTGCGTCCTCGCGTCGCCCGAGACGGTGCGCCGCGTCTCCGGGATGGTCGAGGGCGCGACGTTCGCCGAGTGGGCGCGCTGGCTGAGCCCGGCGACGCCGCGCGCGGCGGTCACCTTCTCGCTCGAGCTCGAGAGCGAGATGGGCGTCGCGGCGTACGAGCGGCACCACGCGCCGCGCGCCAAGCGGGCGCTGCTGGCGCAGATCGTGCGCGCGGCGCCGCCCAAGGAGCGCAGGGCGCTGCAGTCCCTCTCCGAGGACGACGTCAGGTTCGTGCTGCGCGCCGGCTCGATTCGCATCGACGTGGCCGTCCACAACATCGACGCGGCGGCGGCGGCCGCGTGCTCCGACGCGACCGCCGCCGTGCTCGACGAGCAGGCGCGCCGCGCGACGGGCGAGTCGGAGGCGGAGGACGTCTTCGGCGCGCCGCTCAAGGCGATCACGAGCCAGCCCAAGGTGGACCCGACGGCCAGGCCGCCGCCCGGCGCCGACAGGCACTGCAAGCCGCTCGAGACGCCCAAGACGGAGACGAAGAACGACGTGCCGGCGCTCGCGCTCGGCTCGCTGCCCGACCTGATGGCGGGCCTCGATGGGCTGGTGGGTCCGATGCCGGCGGAGGTGCTCACCAAGGAGGTTAGCGGCGACGCGGCGGGCGCCGCCACGGCGCTGCGCGCGGCGATGACGGCCGAGCACACCGAGCGCGTCGACTCGTTCGTGCCGTGGGACACGGGCAACTACGGCGTGCACACGAGCTCGGCCGTCGAGTTCTGGTTCGTCGTCGAGCCGGCGTGCGACGACGCGGCGAGGGCGCGCCAGATGACGGCGGCCGCCACCGGCGACACGCTCGACCAGCTGAAGGCGCTCATCGAGAGGACGACCGAGGGCGAGCTCAGCGCGGCGCAGTTTTTGCAGCGGCAGGCGCAGCTGCTTGCGCCGGACGCGGCGTGCGCCGGAGGCGCGGAGGACGGCGGCGGGTGGCCGGTGGAGGAGAAGATGCGCGCGGGGCTGAGCGAGAAGAGCAAGCTGGTCGAGGGCCTGCGGCGCGGCGAGCTGACCGAGCACGAGTACGCGCGCCGCAAGTCGCAGCTCGACGGGCGGATCGCCGAGCTGACGCGGCGGTACGAGGCCGGCGCGCTGACGTCCATGGAGTTCAGCGACGAGAAGGCGAAGCTGGTGAGCGAGGACGGCGAGGTGCGGTGGGGGCGGCGGCGCAAGCCGCGCGCGATGGCGGAGTTCATGCGCGAGTTCGTCGCCGACGCCAACCACCGCACGCCCGACCAGCCCAGCGTGCACCTGCCCGACGTCGTGCAGGGCGGGCGCAGCATCGTCGACGCGCAGCTCGCGCAGCTCGGCCAGCCGCCGCTCTCGGACGAGGAGTTCTACGGCGGGCGGCTGTACACCGGGCCGCTCTTCGAAAAGTACAATGCCGTGCTGCGCGCGCTGCCCAACCGCGTGCCCTGCTTCGTGGACGGCTACATGGAGCGCTGCCTCGGCAACCGCTACGTGGCGACGATCCACGCGATCAACCGCTGCCTCGTCAAGCTGTCCAAGGTGACGCCCGCCAGGAAGCTCTACCGCGGCGTGAGCGGGATGCGGCTGCCGGACTGCTTCTTCGACTGCTCGGACGCCACCTACCGCGTCAGCGGCGGCGTCGAGTTTGGCTTCATGTCGGCTAGCGCCGACAAGGAGGAGAGCATGAAGTACGCGACGGCGCGCACGCCGAGCCTGCTCTACGAGATCGAGCAGGGGATGCTCGACCGCGGCGCCCAGTTGGGCTGGCTCAGCCAGTACCCACACGAGGCGGAGACGTGCTTCCCGCCGTGCACCGGCCTCGAGCTCAAGCGCAGATCCGACGGCGAGGCCGACACCGAGCAGACCGCCAAGGTGAAGATCATCAAGATGCGGGCGCAGCCGAGGGTGCCCGACGGCGCGGCGCCGCCGCGGCCACCGCCGGCGACGGTGGCGTTTGGCGGGTGCGAGGGCGTGGATCTCGAGGCGGCGTGGCGCAAGGCGCAGCAGAAGAAGGCGGCCGCGGCGAGGGCGAAGGAGGCCGACGACAGGGACAGGATGGCGGCGCACGTGAAGGAGCTGCAGGCGCCCGAGGTGCGCCGCATCGAGGAGGAGCGCAAGCGGAAGGCGGAGGAGGCGAGGCGGCGCGCCGCCGAGCAGCAGCTGCGCGAGGCGACCGACGCGCCCTTGGAGGCGGTCAACTCCTCCTCCTCCTCCACGCGCGTAGCCAGCGAGGAGTGGCTCGACGGCGCGATCAAGGCGGCGGTGGCGGTGCGCGCCGACACGGAGCTCGTGCGCAAGGGCGAGGCGCGCCTCGCCAAGCTCGTGGCGGCGCGCGTGGCGGCGGCGAAGCGGCTGGAGGAGGAGAGGCTGAGGGGACAGCAGCAGGCGGCGCGCGCGCTGAGGGAGGCGACGGCCGCGGACGATGCCGAGGCGCTCACCGCCGCCATCGAGGCGGCCGAGATCCTCGCTGTCGAGGCGCCGCTGATCGAGGCGGGCTTGGCGAAGCTCGCCGAGCTGGCCGAGGCGAAGCGGCTGGAGGAGGAGAGGCTGAGGGGGCAGCAGCAGGCGGCGCGCGCGCTGAAGGAGGCGACGGCCGCGGACGATGCCGAGACGCTCACCGCCGCCATCGAGGCGGCCGAGATCCTCGCTGTCGAGGCGCCGCTGATCGAGGCGGGCTTGACGAAGCTCGCCGAGCTGGCCGAGGTGGAGCGGCGCAAGGAGGCGCTCGAGGAGGCGACAAAGACGTTTGACAAAGAAGTTGCGCGTTTCGACAGGCAGAACTGGAAGACAGGTGCAATGGGTGCAATGTCCACTCTGGAAAACTCTGTGATAGCCCACGGGAAGGAAATTGCCGAAGCAGAGGCGGCGGGCGTCGATGCGTCACTGATCCAGAAAGGCAAGGACAACGTCGCCCGTGTGAAGGGTCTTCTGCAGGAGAGGCGGGAGAAGGAAAAGGCGGCGGCCGCAGATGCCAAGGCAGCGGCTGATGCAAAGGCAGCGGCTGAAGCAAAGGCAGCGGACGCAGATGCGAAGGCAGCGGCTGATGCCAAGGCAGCGGCTGAAGCCAAGGCGGCGGCCGCAGATGCCAAGGCAGCGGATGAGGCGGCGGAGAAGGCGAGAAAGGAGGCGGAGGAGAGCGCGAGAAAGGAGGCGGAGGAGAGCGCGAGAAAGGAGGCGGAGGAGAGGGCGAGAAAGAAGGCGGAGGAGAGCGCGAGAAAGGAGGCGGAGGAGAGGGCGCTTAGGGAGACGGAGGAGAGGGCGCGCAGGGAGGCGGCGGAGAAGGCGAGAAAGGAGGCGGAGGAGAGGGCGAGGAAGGAGGCAGCGGATCAAAGGAAGAGGGAGGAGGCAGCGGATCAAAGGCATCGGGAGCAGAGGGAGCGACAGCGGGCGCCGAAGACAGTGCACTTTGAGGGGCGCCACGAAAATGGTACCAAGATTGACGGTCACATCACGCTCAGCTGCGCGTCGGGCGATCCATCGGGCAAGTGGGCGGTGACGGGCAACTACAGTCGGAAGAAAAAGGATAAGGGCGGCAAGTGGAAGGGCGACGGCTCGGACGAGATCTTTTCGAGCTCGGAGTACGACCCTTCCACCGAACTCCTTACGCTCAAGATACCTGTAGGCGAGCGGGCGGGAAGGATCGGCCCGCTGGGGAACCTTGAAAAAGGAGCAAAGTGGAACCTGGGGAAATGGAGCGTGACGGTGCAATCCTTGGAAGGTGTCTAGACACATGAGAATGCTCCTAACCTAGACATCCGTGTATCAACCAGGCTCCAGGCAGGCGCCGTCGCCGTCCAAGTAGACGCGCCCGACGTCCCATCCGCTGCGGCGCATCGCCTCGAGCGCGTGAGGCCACGAGGCGTGCGCGAGCGCGTGCAGCTCGTCGAGGGGGCGCGTCGCCACCGTCGCCGCCGTCGCCGTCGCCGTCGCCGCGTCGGTGTCCGGGGGCTGCGTCCAGGCGGCGTGGTGGTGGCGCAGCAGGCACGCGTGCCACACGGCGCGCAGCTTGGCCTCGGCGGTCGCCTCGGCGCGGTGCCACACGAGCACCTGCGCCGTCGCCGCCGCCGCGCCGCCCGCCTCGGCGGCGGCGGCGGCGCGATGAGCGATGGCGTAGAGCGGCGCTGCCGCCGTTGTCTCCGCCGCCGACGCCGCCACTGTGCCATCGGGATCGGTGCCGTGCCAGGCCGCGCACCAGCCACCACTGGCCTCTGCGGCATCGGCGGCGGCGGCGACGGCGTCGCCGGTGCCCGACGGCAGCAAGGGGCGCACGGCCCGCAAATCGGCGGTGGCGCCCGCACGCAGCCAGAACTGCACGCCCCCCGTCGCTGGCCCGAGGAGAGGCTGCAGCTGCAGCTCGCTGTCGGCGCCAAGCACCGAGACGTAGTCGCGCGCGAAGGTCTCCTCGCGCGCGATGGCGGCGGGCGGCGGCGCGTCGAGGGACAGCAGCTCGGTGGCGCCGAGCGGCGCGGCGGCGCCGCCGGCCGAGCCGTGCTGCGCGCCGACGGGATGCTCAGGCAGCTGTCTTAGCATGTCCAAGAACAGCAGCTCCGTCCTCTGCAGGTTGAGCGACGGCAGCACCACCAGCGACGACGAGCGGTACATGGCCGCGATCGAGACGGCGGCGAGCGGCGTGCACGCCGCGAGCACCACCAGCGGCTCGGGCCCCAGCACCCACGACAGCGTGGCGCCCAGCCCAGTGCCCATCAGGCTGCATATCTTGGACTGCGACTGGCCAGCGCGCGAGAGGTCTGCGAGGTTGCCACCGGTCGAGAACGAGGCGTAGATCCGTGCGCGCGCCGAGACGGTGGCGACCGACGAGGTCGACGACAGCACCGCCGACGCCGACGCCATCGGCATGAACATACCTGGCCACAGCGGCATCACCACGGCGATCGCGTCGGCCGCGGTCGCCGCCACCACCGAACGGAAGCGGTGGCGCTTCGCGTCGGCGTCGAAGCGCGTGTTGACCGCGGTGGCGTACACGATCGCACCCAGGTGGCCAACGCCGTCCTTGAGCACCCACTGAATCGCCGCGGCCATCGGCACCGCGCCAGCACCGAGCCCGATGGCAAAGAGCGAGGCCTGCGTCGCCAGCACCGACTGCACGCGTCCTGACACCAGGCCAACCGCCGTCCATCGAACGTACGCTGCGTAGTTGGTGTTAGTCGTCTCCGGCCAGCCCTTTGGCATCACGGCAGCGATGAACGCCTGCCGGAGACTGGTGGACGCTGAGGGCGGCGCGCTATCGCGGCGGCCGACCATGTGGGTGCTTTGCGCCGTGAGGGTGCGCCAGCCACCGTTGGGCAGGCGCTGCCTCGCGATCACCGTCGACAGCGCGCGTGATTCCGGCCGGCGGGCTAGACGACAGCTGGTTAGCAACATCTCCTACCCTATAAATCCAAAAACTCGCACGCATGCGGAACATGAAAGTTTGAGGTATGCACTAGCCAGGCGCGCAAAACGCGTTGTGAATAGCCTCAATAGCCTCTCTCTCCGACCTGACTGGTCGAGATGCCGTCCTTCGACGATGGGAACCGCGCCACCAGCTGCAACAACGAATGCGGCCAACCCGACAACCCCCAATGGGTCGGCGACGGCTTCTGCGACGACGGTGGGACTGGCTCTGAATACGAGCTCTGCGCCATGGGCACCGACTGCCGCGACTGCGGCGCCCGATACCCTTTGCCGCCTCCGCCACCGCCTCCCTCGCCGTCTCCCTTGATTCCGAATCCCTCGCCACCGCCGGGACCTCCACCGCCGCCTCCTCTGCCGCCTCCCGAAGGCCCGGTCCCCCTGATCATCGACACTGACATGTCGATTGATGTGGACGACGTCGGGGCTCTGTGCGCAGCACATGCGCTGGCTGATGCGGGCGAGGCGCGGCTGCTTGCAATCGTGCACGACACCGGCTACACCAAAGGCGTTGGTGCAATCTCAGTCATCAACCGCCACTTTGCGCGAGACGTGCCTGTCGGTGCCTACCGCGGCATAGTGGGCAACCCGGATGAGGCGGTGGGCCCTGCATTCGACAATTGGCACAGAGGCTGCCATGGCCCTCAACGCAACTGCCAGGGTTCTGCCTTTTGGACAGCGAAAGGAGCTGGCCATTTTGTCGCCGATCTGGTCGATCAGTTGCCGTCGTACATTCAGGACAGCACGCAGGTGCAGTCAGCCGATGCGGTCTACCGTCAGGCGCTCTCAGAAGCCGCCGATGGGGAGGTGAGCATCGTGGTAATCGGCCACGTCACGAACCTGCTGCCACTGCTCGAGGAGCCCTCGGGACTCGAGCTGCTTCGGCGCAAGACGCGGCGGCTCGTTGTGATGGGTGGATTCGAGTTTCCGTCAAGCGGCGTCGAGTGGAACTTTGGAGCAGGAGATTGTCACGGAGGATGTGGGCCTACCTATGACCCGATTGGTGACATTACGCGGCGCGTCTTCGAACTGTGGCCGGCCGAAGTGCCTGTCGTCTTCCTCGGCTTCTCGGCAGGTGTGGTCGTGCAGACCGGTGGCGCCACGTACCATACGGACGGCAACCACGCTGTTCTTCCGGAGTCGAGCCCGTGCCGTCTGGGATACGAGTTGTTTTGCCAACGGATGCCCGGCTGGTGCGGCTCCGCTGGGCGAGCATCGTGGGATCCCATGGCAGTCGTGCTTGCTGTGCGAGGGATTGAGGGACACTACGTGTTGCAGCCAGGGAAGAACATTATAGACGGCCGCGGTGGCAATGTCTGGACGCCAAGCATGGCAGATTCAGGTGATGAGGCGTCTCAAACGTACGCGCTGCTGCAGGAGGGCCAGCTCGAGTCAGTCGCGGCCGAGATCGACGAGCTCTTACTGCGCACGCCGCTCCGCCTCTCGTCACCGCCGCCTCCCCCGTTGCCGCCACTGCCATGGCTGCCCCCTCTGACTCCACACGAGCCACCACTGCCGCTGCGCCCTCCACCTCCGCAGAGCCCGCCGGAACGACCGCCATCGCCGCCACCACCACGATCGCCGGTGCCCCCAGTGGCACCGCCACCACCCACATGGCCACCTCCACTGCCAGCATCTCCCCCGGCTCCGTCACCTAGTTCACCTCCACCATCTGCGCCGTCTCCCAGCCCACCTCCTCCATTGGCGCCGCCATCGGACCCACCGCACGGGCCGCCCCCATCCCCGCCGCTACCGTCCTCTCCGATGCCCAGCCCACCTTCTCCTCAGACCCCACCTTCGCCGCCTCCTCCGTTGCCTCCGCCGCCACGGCTTCCCCCTCCGCCGCCATCGCTTCCGCCACCACGACCTTTGTCACCTCCGCCATCGGCACCGCCGCCGCTCCCGCCTCCACCATCACCGCAGCCGCCCCCACAGATGCCGCCTGAGGCACCTCCCCCGCCAGCTCCGCCAGCTCCACCGCCAAACCCGCCTCCGCTCGCCGACCGCTTCCGCCAAGGGCAGGTGTGCGGCAGACAGGCGGAGCATCTGGGTGCCCTTGCGTCCCCAGAGGAGTGCGCAGCCGCAACCACCACGACCGAAGGCTGCAGCAACGTCTTCATGTTCTCCTCGCGATTGAGCGCCACGAGTGGCTGCCGGTGCTGCGCAGTTGGAGGCGTAGAGGGAGGCCGGATGGATGCTGAGTGGGACCTTTGGGAAGCGACACGGCTGACTCGATCGTCCTCACTTGCACCACCGCCACTGCCGTTGGCTCCTCCACTCAGGTCGCCGCTTGTGCCGCCGGCAATGCCGCCGAATCTTCCCCTCTCGCCCAGGCACGCTCCTCCACAAGTGCTGCGTCGCGATTCTGCTGCTGCTGCCGAGTCGGCTGGGTCGCTTTTCAACGGGGTCGCGATTTTCGGCTCACTAAGCTGCGTCGCCTTTCTCTGGTCTTGCAAGCGCAGGGTTTGTCGGAAGGCAGGCAGCCATCTCGTTGACGAGAGCAGCACCAGCGGTGATCGTACGACGCGCAAGCAGACACCAGACGCTGACGCAACGCATGCGGCCTCGGCGGTGTCTGCCAGGGCTGTGATTCGCCCGCGCCCATACGCTCAGCTCAAGGACCCGTCCGATGCGCACGTGCTACTTGATAGTCCTGGGTGCGAGCTGGAGAACAGGCATACCAGCAGGGATGCTCCGACTATCGCACAACACGAGGAGGCGGGAGATTCCGGTGGCGCGGCGGTCCAGCCCAGGAGGAAGGTGCCCGGGTTGCTACTGCTCCCGCCTTCGAAGCGTGACTTGGATTAGTATCAGCTTCCTGTTTCAAGGGTCTTGATACTTTCATTTCTCCTTGCCTAGCCGTTTCACAATGGTGTTAAACAATTGAATTACTAGTACTAAGTACCGGTTTCACGTTTCCAGCCCCTATGAAGTGGGCGAAGCCTGCGGCTCGTGTCCGCATCGCACACGAAGCCCACCGTCTCGCGCAGGATGAACCCTTGGCTTGCTGGGCAGGGCATGGGCACTGGATAACGTACCTCGGACGTGTTTGGGCGGGTTCCATTGTGCTTCTTGCGCACGGCATGCTCCCTCGAGCGCCACACCTTCTTCCAGGAGAGAAAGTGGAATCCGAGGACCTCAAGGCGACGGTGAGTCGTCACCTGCATCAGGTTCTCGCCCGGGTTCCTCAGGCACTGTGAGCACATCGACAGCCCATACTGAGCAACGATGTCATTGGGACAGATGCAAGGTCCATGGCGCTCTGCGATGAGGCTCCCGTCGCGCTTCCATCGCACCTCCGTCGTGGCCCGGAAGTTGAGTCCCGGGAAGTGACCTGAGGCGAAATTGTGTCGACTTCTGGAGCCAGAGGGCGTCGACTTGTCGACTTGGGCGGCCTCTGGCTCCAAAGCTACGGCCTCTCGGTGAAATCTGAGGTGATGGGTCGCTTTTCCTGAGTGCGGTGGGCAGCCCCAAGCCTTCAGATGCATACTGATGAGCCCGCAGAGGCGAGGCCCGCTATGGCCTCGCCAAGACGGCCACTTTGACATTTCTGAGTGACGGCCACGCTGGACAATGTTGTCCTGCACCAGCAGCCGCCTCGTCGGTCTCGCGCACAATTGTCCGGAAAGCATCATCTCCAAGTACACCGCCCGCATCGTTGCCGAGCCTTCGCCGTGCAGGTCGAATCCGCCCTCAGATGTCACTCTCCTCGTCGACGCCATCGAGGCGTTTGGGTCGAACCGGTCGAGTTCGCCGCCCCACTCATCGAAGCGCATATAGACAGGGGACCGCAGCATCCGTCGCCACGCGCCGCGCCGATACGCGTTCACCATCTTGTCATTCGCGCGCATGAGCAGGAAGTTGCCATTGGCCAATGGTTCCGGGTAGAAGGCGGCGGGCACCAGCAGCTCGTCCTCCTGCCCGAGATGCGCAACCTCGCTCGCGAGGTGGCCGAATACAATGTCGTCGTCTGCGTAGCCAATCCACTCGTGCCGCGACGTCAACTCGGGCAGGAGAGCGGGCCAGAGCGGCTTGAGGTCGCAAAGCTTGCGCGTGCCAAAGTAACCGCTCAAAGGATCGCCGTTGGCATCGACGATTCCTGACACGGTTGCCCGCGGCACGTTTAGCAGCGACTCGAGGCGGTCGAGCAGCCCCAGCGAATTGAGAGGCAGCCAATGACAGTTCTTCGGGCAGTGCTCTGCCAGGTCGAGCGGCAGCGGGTCACCTATGAAGTAGAAGCTGATCGCGGCAGCTTGCGCTGCGGCAACTTGCGCCAACACCCACACCCACGGCGGCCAGTGACCAAAGTGTACGTAGAGCAAGCCGGCGCGCTGCGCGTTGGAGCCGAGCTGGCCGAGCGCAGTGGACCAGTTGATGCCGAGCTGCGAGCTGTGGATGGTAGGTTGGTTCCAGAGATAGTCGACGTCAAGCGTCGCCGCCATCTTGCTTGCATGCGTGTTGCATGCGTGGCATGCATGGCGAGACTCCCTGTCCCCTGACGCCGTCCACGAGACGACGCGTGGGCGACTGGGTGATTTTTCGTCCCGTTATTTTGCCGGGAGCAAAGTACCTCACGTTGAAAAAGAATTGATTTCCTGGATGTTCGGGAGCTGCACGCTGCTGCAACCCGTCTTGCCCATACTGCGGCTGAACGGGCCTAATGGCAGCGCAGATGGCTGCGTCGCGAGCAGCTGGCAAGCCCGAGCGACGGGGCAACACCGGCTCACCGACCCAGACGGCGGAGGTGAAGGTCCAAATGGAGCAGGGAGCGACAAGCCAGAAACACATCGAGCAGCTGGCCAAGAGGGAACACACGTCGGTCTTGCATGCCTCGAACGCTCTCATGATGAGCGGGCTAAACGACGCGGCGGCGAAGGCCGCGCAGCTCCTAACGTCGCAGCCAGACGACGGGCAGCGCGACACCTCCGAGCAGATCGCGGCTGGGTTCCTGCGCGACTGCCGGCGGCGCGGCCTGGACGCGGCGCACGTGCTGAAGAACATCATCCGGCTGCAGCGCGCCTACCGGCTGCAGATCTACGTGTACAAGAACTTCGGCGCGGCGCTCTTCTTCGACAGCCAGGGCGGCTCGAGCCACGGTCCGCGCCCTCTCCCGCGCCACCCCCGCGCCACCCCCGCGCCACCCCCCTCCCCATCACTCCTCACCGCGCATGCACTGCCCACGTGTGTCTCTTCAGGGAGCATCGACTTTCTCGAGGGGTCGCTCGTCAACGCAAACTGGATCCGCGTCGTGCCGACGAGCTCGACGGGGCGCCTCGTCAAGATGCTCGACCACTACTGGGGCCTCCAGAAGCCCGAGCTGGTCATCACCATCACCGGCGGCGCCCAGAACTTTGCGCTCTCCTCGGCGCTGCAGGCATGCCCACACCCCCCCCCCCCCCCCCCTCCCCCCCCCCCCCCCCCCCCCCCCCCCCCCCCACTCCCCCCCCCCCCCCCCCCCCCCCCCCCCCCCCCCCCCCCCCCCCCCCCCCCCCCCCCCCCCCCCCCCCCCCCCCCCCCCCCCCCCCCCCCCCCCCC
>Ga0209713_10001899_pt1 | contig 12756 bp, 11 predicted proteins | sample ArcOceMetagenome_3_FD_187444 | JGI IMG/M metagenome (GOLD analysis project Ga0209713, IMG submission 187444) | Marine eukaryotic phytoplankton communities from Arctic Ocean - Arctic Ocean- Svalbard ARC20M Metagenome (SPAdes) (version 2) | ecosystem: Environmental > Aquatic > Marine > Oceanic...
AGCCGGGGCTGGGCACGCGATGTGGCGGCGGCAGGGGTGGGCACATGCGCACCTCGTGCGATGCGGCGTCGGCGTCCGGGGCGCCAAACGCAAGGCGCAGGAGCAAAGAGGAGCGCGGAGCTGGCGGTGCTGCTGGCGCCATGCTGATGGACCTGCGACCTATTCAGCAAAAAAGCGTTACGACGTCATCGTCGGCCAGGCCGAGCAGCGAAGACAAACCAGAACAGAAACGAAACAAAGAGATACATAGAATACGTGTTTCAACGACTGCGGAGGGGCTTTCGGACATTCCCAGGCCGCCTCACGCAGGCCTGACAAGGCAATCCTTTCACGCCGCGGTCGAAGCCTGCGATTTTTTGTAAGCATTGACGTCTTTGGCTGGTGTGCTTCTCCGGCTATTGAGGGATTCTACACTTAGCTTTCCCGAGTTCCTGTCCGCGTCCATTGACGAGCGCGCTCTAAGCCATCGTCGTCATGATCGCCTCAACGCATGAGCCCTCATCTTCATCCGAACCGAGCGAGCTGGAGGCGGCGCTGCAGCGCTGCGGCGCCCTAGAGGGGGAGCTGAGCCAGCTCAAGCGCGAACACGAGCGCACGACCGCGAAGCTCTCGCACCTTCTGAAGAAGCGAGGCGGCGGCGACGACGGGGGTGAGACGGAGACGGGCGCCGAGCTGGCACAGCTTCGGCAGCAGGTGGTGATCTTGCAGTGGCGCGAGCAGCAGTACAAGCAGGCTCTGCTCGCTCGGAGCTCACCCAGCGATGATCAGCGGCCGCAGCACCCGGCCGCCCAGGGCCCGACTGCGCACCTTCCATCGCGCGCCGGCATCCCAGATACGAAGTTTCAGTCCCGGGCCGGCATCCCGGATACGCATCCGCGCTTTGCAGCCGCCGTTCGCCAGGCCAGCATGCCGAGCCGCCAGATCACCCCACCATCGCCGGCGCCGCCGTCGTGTGGCGTCAAACGGACCGCGCCCACCGACGACTGCCATGTGGTACGCCGATGCGCATCTCGCGTCACTTGCCCCCGCGCCACTCTTCTGCTGACTCCGCAGCCACCTTCTCTTCCGCTCGCAGGCCAAGCGCAAGCTTTCGATGCAGATGGGACCCACGACCGAGACCGAGCACCATGTGCAGCCGCAGCCCTCCTCTGGCAGCCCGCCGTGCGCCGTCCCCGCGTTTGGGTACATGGCAGGAGCCATCAGTATCCAGCCGCCCGCGACCAAGGGTCGTCGCGCGTACGCAGCTGCCTAGAGGCACGAGCGACTGCGGCGCCAATGGGCGCCGATGTGCCGGCCAGAGCTAGGCAATCGTTCTGTTCACGCTGTTGGGAGTGCAGCGCCTGCACGTCTGGGCGGCTGCGCGTGCTGCGTGTGTGTGAGCATGGACGGACGTGTGTTTCGTCGAGACCCGACGTACGAGGCGTGTTGTGAGCTATCGTGGAATAAAAAGAAAGGTAGGAGGAGCGCCTCTACCGTATGCCAAGTGTCGGAAGTCGAGGCTTCGTCCCGGTGCCGTGGACTAATTGGATCATCCTCTGCGAATCCCCGCCGTGGGCGTCGGCCTGAACTCGCCAGGGCCGAGTCCGGTTGGACTGGTCACAACCACGGCGTCAGAGTGCGATTGTTGGGGAATGAGTAGCCTCCAAACTCGATATCTTCCCGGTACCGCTGTCGGACGAGCTCGACGAGGTCGTGCTGATCGTCCTCGAAGTAGTAGTGGATGAGCTTCATCTCACGATCGACTGGCGCCTCGGGCGGGCGCGTCTTGCGATGCAAGTGCTCAAACTGCTTCCGGTCTCGCTCCTTCAGCCCGATGGCATCCATGATGTGCGAGAAGTCTTCGGCGAGCGATTCGGCCTGCGAAAGCAACAAGTAGCGAGCTCTCACAGGGCGGGGCCGTGACTGGGCTTGCCAGGTGCGTGGTCTGTTTGCCAAAGTCCCTTTTTCTTTTGACCGGCGGCTCCGCCCGGCCAATGAAGCTGTACTTGACGTGGCCAAATCGGCACGTCTCCGAGAACGGCTGCCACGGGCGGTGCATGGCCGCAGGCTCCTGCTGCACAACCCACCTAACAAAGTGAGAGAACGTGATCGGGTCCTTCTCGCCCAGATGATGCAGCTCGCGGATCCACGCCCGGTAGACCTGTAGGGGAAACAGCACGCAAGCGGGGCGCGGGGGGCTGAGTAGGGGGTTGAGTGTGGGTTTGCCGACATGACAGCCCCCCTGCGCACTGCTCCGTTTGTGGCCGCCGTGCTATAGCCGTGCTACACTCATCAACAAGCCGGGCTGAACCGCCGTTGCCTTGTCGGGTACAGCGATGTACGACGTGTATGCCGAGACCAGCCGATCAAAGGGGTTGCGGACGATCGCGAATGAGAACCCTGGTAGAGCCGTCCTCGCAGACGCCCTGGCGCGTTTGCGCCGCGTGCCGATCTGCTCCTGGACAATCTCAAATGGGTACTCGCCCCAACGGCGCATCCACTTGCTTCGACGCGGGGGGCACCGGTCTCCCGCCGCGTCGGGGAAGCAAGCTGGGCCATTTGTCGAGCGAGGAGCGTTCACCTGTGTGCGTTTGGATCCAGAATGATGCAAGGATGCTCTTGGGAAGGATCTATGACCACTGGGGTCACGCTAGCGAGCGGATTCACGCACCCGCGCAAAGAAGCGAAAGATCGGTGCTGTCGCGGCCAACCGAATCGGACACCAAAGGAAGCTCGGATCGTAGGAGTGCTTGAGCAGCAGCACCGACGTTGGGGCGGCTGAAGAGGAAGTGGAAGTTGAGGAAATGTTGTCTGCAGACGCCCGTGCAGCACGCGTCGCCTCGCGTGCGGCCCGCTTCGTGCTATGCTCCTCGAGCCCGGCTCTGCCCAAGAGTGCTGCAGCGGCCGTTGGCTTGTACCCCAGACGTGACATGACACTTGAGCACTGCTCTTCGATGACCACCCTGGAGCGCGGCGACACGGGTGCCTTGTCCGGAAGTACGTTGAACGACTTGAAGTCAGTGTCCATCTCACGCAGGGTCGCCGCGAGCGCGGTCGCATTCGTACCAGCGCCGAGCCACGACAGCAGGTCGCTCGCGACGCGCGTCTTGCGTCGGGCGAAGCTCTCCCATCGGAGCAGCTTGAGCCTGTCGCCGACAGCCGGGAGGCTGCGCAGCATGCGCTCCATCGAGCCGCAAAGGTTGCGAGCGCACCGAGCGACCGTGGCGACCGTGCACTCTGGCCATGACGGAGCCCCTTGCACCTTCTTCGCCTGAATTCGCGCGGTCACGATCGCCACGGGATGCCGCACGAGCACAAGGATATGTACGGGTAGCCTCCGGAGCGGCTCAGGCAGCCCTGCCTCGAACCGAGTGATCCGCACGGCCGAGGCGATGCCTGGGCCGCAAAAGCGCGGTGCACTGCTGTTCGCGCCCGCCACAGAGTAGCGCTTGTCGAGCTTGACATCATCGGTAGTGGCCTTGCCCTCATCGGCCTCATCATCTGCTGAAGACTGCTCGACGCGCCTCCCTCCTTGCTCAGGCTCGTCTTCTGACTCATCGTGCGCTATCGGCTCCACTTGCGGAGCACTCTCGTGCAGCATGAGAAGCTGCTCGGCCGACACTTCACACCGGAAGAGGGCTGCAAGTGTGGCGGCGAGCAGATCATCGGGCATGTGCGAGTTGAAGCGCCACTTCTTGGGCTCCTTCCACAGCAGGTACTGTGGATGGAACGAGAACAGCTGAGAGAGAATGCCCGTGCCGGCGCCACCCTCGCCAAGGACGAGCACGGGGCGTGGCGGCGTGGCGCCGCTGCCGACAACGCGCTGCGACGGCGTCCCACTCCAGGCTGCACTCCACGAGGTCGGCTGAGCCATCGTCACCGCCTCCCGAGTGAGCAGGTGGGGGTCGACCATCGACACGCACGGCATCGCGTCCTCCGGCGCGGGCAGCGGCTCCGACCTCTTTCGACCACGGCCCGTCGCTTGCTCCCATCGCGGGCACAGCTCGTACGTGTCACACTTGTACGCCCAGTAGGGTGCCTCCAGCAGGCGCACTTGCGGGAACGCCTCGCAGAAGTGCCGCGCGTACAAGTGCTCCTTGAAGCGCAGCGAGCCGGCCATGTATTTGTGGTCGTGCAGATTTGCCGCGCGGTAGTGGAAGACGGAGATATGCGGGCACGACAGGATGGCCTGCTTCGCGAGGTACAGCTGGAAGAAGAAGTGCTCGTGCTCAAAGATGCTCATCTTGTGGTGCCACTGGTAGCGGAGCAGCGTGTCGGTCCGCGCCATGAAGAAGTTGTGCGCCGCCTGCACGCGGTGGCACTGGCCCGGCTCGGCGGGGGGCGCCTCGTAAGCCCTCCACGCGCCCTTCTCTGCCATCGGCTCGAAGAGCAGCGAATAGTCGTCCACCGTCACCGCGGCCTTGAGCGAGTCGTACTGCGCGTACGCACCCGCGACGATCTGGACCTCCGGCTGTGCCTCCAGCGCCTCGACCATGAGCTCCAGACGAGTCGACGCCGTGAAGAAGACGTCGTCGTCAAGGAGCACAAAGTACTTGGTCGTGCACGCCTGCACCAGCGCGTTGCGGCCTGCGGAGAGGCCGGACCGTGGCACCAGCTGAACGTACGTCACGTTGAGGTCGTCCATGACCTCTGAAAGACGCCGCCACTCCTCCTTGCCAACGCCAATGTACTCGTCGTCAGCCACAATCATACGTATGCCCGGATACCGGCGGTGAATCGAGTGCAGAATGAAGCTGATGTGGTTTCGCAGGTGTGTGACCGCCTTGATGCCCACACTCACGAGCTGCTGAACGCTCGCCAGCTGCCTCGCCGACGGAGGCGTCTCGCGGTCCGGGGCGGTTCGGAGGGCGCCCTGACCCATGGGCGTGGCCGGCGCGAGGCTGGTCGATGTCTTCTTTGGTTGCCAGCACAGGCCGGTGGTCGAATGGAAGTAGTTGCATTCGCGCATGACATACGAGGGCACCTTGTGGTTGTAGTAGAGCGGAAAGCACTCGCTCAAGGTGGTCTGGTAGTACTCGGGGTTGAACTGCCTCGCCACGAGCCGGGCTCTGTTCACCTGGTGGCCGATGAGCCACGAGCCTACCATCATGTCCTCGTTCGTGTAGACCTTGAGGCTCTTCCACATCGCGCCGATCGTCTGCACGAGGTCGCGGGAGAGGACATACCCCAGGCCCTGCATGTACGGCGGGTAGCAGAGGGCGTCGTCGCGAAGCAGGATGTCTTCTTGGTACCATGGGTCGTAGAACCGCTCGTGCGGGTTGTGCCTGATTTGCGAGCACGTCTCGAAGTGGCCGAGGTACAGCCGCTCACTCGTCTTGAAGCGCAGCTGCGCAGCGTCCAACATGTCGGTGACGCTGTTGAAACAAATCAGGGTGTCCAGATCGGTCTTCAGCAGAAAATCAAAGCCGGGAAGGTGGCCCGATACCCTGCACAAGAAGGAGGCACCACGCACGTCGTCTTGTTGCAATTAGTGCCCGGCGGGCGGAGGGGGTCACGTTCAAATGGTGGCAGCGCGGCTCGCCAGTGCATCATGTCCTTGACCTTGTGACCGAGGTCGAGGTACGAGTCTGGCGACCTGAGTGCGAGCTTTGGACATACCTGCGGTGCGTCACGTGCCGCAAACAGCTCGCGACGTCAGACGCATGATCGATCGCCCTGTGTGTGCGCAGGGCTGGTCGTGTCCTAGACGTGTCCTCGCTGTGCACGTACCGGGTCGCTTGTGTACTCGTAGTCTCCGCTCCCAGTGTGCCCGCCGGTGACGATGAGACAGCGCAGGCTCCACTGAGCTGAATCGCGCTGCCACGGGCACTCGCAGGCGGGCGGAGAGAGTCACTTGTGCGCGCTAACGAGCCTCTCGATGGGGTGCGCTAGGCTAACGCAAGGCATGCGCACCTCCAGCCCTCGCCACATCTCTTCGACGAACACCTGGCGCTTGACAGACGTGGGGTCCTTGCCTGCGACGTAGACGACCAACAGCCTCGAACGAGTACTTGAGTCGTGAAACGCAGTCACTGACGACGACGTGACGCCAGTCAGCGTCAGAAGTCGCGTCCACAACATCGCGCTGCCCGCCGATCGTTGCGCACAATCAAATAATATCTGCAAACAAGTTTAATTTTGCTTTTGCGCGGTTTGAAAAGTAAGAGCACTAGCGAGGAGCGTGCGGTCGGCATGGCATTGGTAAGCCCCGGCTGTTCGGACTCTGACCACGGAGGCGATCCGATAGCTAACCGCCTAAACAGCCTAAACAGCCTAACAAGGGGATGAGAGGAGCTCCAGGGGCCGGAGACGCCTGCAAATATCTCTTTCAATATAAACCAAAAGTGGCGGCCGTGCGCATCCAACTCGAATGGGGTGAGACCCTCTCTTCTGGCGCCGAGCCCACACACCCCGTCCACACCGTGACTGCACGAGCTCAACTCAGAGGACGGTGTCTTGCTGGGTCCTTGGGCGCAATTCCCTCAGTGAGAGCTTGCTCGCGGGAATCAGGTCAAATAGGTTATCGTCCGCCGGGATCTCCGCAGGGCCACTCGCATCCAGCTTGGGAAGCGTCTCTCCCAAGAAGGCGCAGATCATCGCTCGGGCCATCTTCTCGCCGATGCACCGCTTCTTCCCGTGGCCGAAGGTGACCAGCTCGAACTCGTCGCTCAGGCGCTTCAACTCATCCGGCCCCTTGAGCAAACGCATCGGGCAAAAGCTCTTGGCCTCCGTAAAGTCTGCGAGCGGACGCGGCCACAGCGGCGCGCGGTGATGGATGCAAGGCTGGTGAGAGGGTCTGCTACGCCTCCATGACCGGGCGACGTGCCAGCACCAAGCTGCGGAGCTCGCGTGCGCAGCGAGCGGTTGGAGGTGGGTGGCGCACATTGCTCATCTTGGTGCACGGCGTTAGGGTACAGCCAGATCAGCGAGCCGGCTGGGATCTGGACATCCAAGAGGCTCACGTCGGCGACGGTCTTGCGCAGCACCGTGTTGCCCGGGAGCATTGTGTGCAGGCGCACGCTCTCGTCGATGCACGAATTGACAAACTGTCGGGGCGAGGTCAGTGCGAGCCGCGTCAAGAGGGTAGCGCGAGGCGCGCATGGGGCAGCACGCGCGCGCGCGCGCCTCCATCTTCTGCAATTGCGAGTAGTCCGTGAGGTCTGAACACCCCTCCAGCTCGCGCCGCGCCATGGCCAGCAGCTCGGGTTGCGAGTAGAGATGCACAAGGATCCACGCGAGGGAAACCTGCGTGTTGAACACCGCTGCCATCAGCGTCATCGTGAGCAGGCCGACCACGCCGTCCACATCATTGTTCTCCAGCGCCCCTTCCTCGAGGTAGACTCGCATCACCTGCATGCCAGAGCAGATTGGGCTGGTATCAAGGCGAGTCGTTGCAAGCACACGCAACGCCCAGAGCTGCCGCGCAGCAGGACCGTAGGTGCGATTGGGCATGCCCCTGCCGCGAGAGGCCCATATGGCAAGGCGCGTCACCGACTGCTCGTGCGCGTATCTCTCCGGGTGAGCGAGCTGCTCGGCAATAGATTCGCTGAGGTATTCTCCGAGCTCTGCAAAGAAGCCAACCTGCGGAGTCGGGGAGCTCAAGCGTGTCGGAAGAGGCGGCGCGGGGATGGGACCCCGAGGGCGACAAATGCGCACCAGCTGCCCGTTGGCGATGTTCTCCACCCACTCGCGGAATTTGGGCATGATGCGGTCGCCGTACCTGTACAATCGAGGCGGGCCGTGGCGTGCCGAGCGGGAGTGCTGCAACCACGCGAGTCCTCGTGCTAGATTCGGGGCGTTGCGCACGTGTCGCAAAAAGACTTGCCGTACAGCACCTCGAGGTCAGCACGCAGCACATACTCGGAGAGCTCGAAGAAGACGTCGAGGCGCGCCGCTGGATCAGGCCGAGCCAGCCAGCCTTCGCGCAAGCGGTTCGCAGCGGCGAGGAAGGACGGCAGCAACGCATCCACTACCGCGCCGCTTTGGAAGAAGCTCGCCACCTGATGCGTGACCAAAGGAGCTCGCCGATGACGCGGCTGCAATGCCTAGCGCGCATCAGCGCGCACCGCCAAGAGGCCTGTGTCTCCGGATGGGCATGATTCGACACGACTGACGGGCGCCAACGAACCTTGCGCTGCAGCTCGACATCGACCTCGGAGGGGATCTTGGCCGACACGGGCAGCACATTGATCAGCTCCTGCAGCACTTGCTCCAGCGCCGCGTCCTGCTGCGACAGCACGCCGCGATTTGCCGCCTTGCCCATCATCAGATAGATCGGTGGCAGCACGGGCCACAGGTTGACGTGCACTACGTCGCCGTGCTGGCCTCGCACGTACCTGGGTTGGCGTGGAGGGCAGAAAAGGGCGCGAATCCAGAGCCTGGCCGGAGGCAAGCACGTGCCTGATGATGGCAATCATCGGCCGGGGACGCGGGGCGGGGTTCGTGGCCGCTTGGCTCCAAGCCCGCTCCGGCCGGGAGATGGCAACAGTCGCGCCGCGCCTTCTGTACGTGCCGCCGTGCAGCATGAAATCGTGGAAGGACCGGCTCTGCCACGCGCCGCGGAGCACCGTCCACGGTGACAACCCGTCCGCGGACCTCTCCGGGGCAGGCCATTCGGAGCCTGGCCGCGCTGGTGCGCTCGAGTCAGCAGCCTTGCTGAGTGTCGAGCTCAAGTTTAGGGCGCGCCCAGTGCGTGCTGCCGACGGCGCGGCTGCCGGCTCGGGCGGCGGTCGCGCCAAGGACGCGCGAATCGCGCACGGCTCCCTCCTCGTCAAAGGAGCGGTCGCGCTGCGCCACTGTGCTGCTCCGCGCGGCACGACGGCACGTCTTGCGCCGCCTCTACACGTGGAGCCCACCCAGCTGCCCAGCGCGCACAGCATGAGGAGAGCAGCCATCTGGCAGCCGAAAGCCGACGCGCCGATGATAGTCTGCGGGAGCTCTCAAGCCCGACACCAAGCAATTGGGACGCAGGGAGGCATCAACACTAGGAGTAACTTGGTCGCAAGCCATATCGAAGATAGGAAGATACATGTCAGTCAAGGTCATGGTACGTCTCATTTTTATCGTGTCCTTCTGTCCATCTCTCCCCTTCAACTGGTCTCGATTTGCCTCTTCCTCGCAAATACAGCTTTTTGCCAGGGCGATTAGATTGCATGCGGAATGCACGTCATTAGGTCTCGCGCAGCTCAAGATCGATCGCCGCAAGTAGCTGCACCATGCTCCTCTCGGCGAGCTCCCTGGGCTACTCGCTGTCGTCGGCGGCGGCGCGTGGCGCCGCGGGCGTGCAGCAGCGCTCCGCGGTGAGCATGGTCGCGACCAACTCCAACGTCGAGCAGACCGAGGACACTTCGCGCGAGAAGATCATGACGTTTAGCTACGACATGTCCCTCGACCCCAAGTATGACAAGCCCACCTACCCTGGCACGGGCAACGGGCTTGGGGGTGAGGAGGGTGAGTACGACGTCATCGTCATCGGCAGCGGCATGGGCGGCCTCGCCTGCGGCGCCATGTCGGCCAAGTATGGCCACGACGTGCTGGTGCTGGAGAGCCACATCAAGCCGGGCGGCTCTGCGCACACCTTCAGCCGGATGCACAACGGTGGCAAGTACAGCTTCGAGGTCGGACCCTCCATCTTCGAGGGCCTCGACCAGCCGTCGTACAACCCGCTCCGGATCTGCTTCGACGTGCTGGGCGAGGAGATGCCGGTCGGCACGTACGGCGGCCTCGGCTACTGGACGCCGCAGGGCTACTGGCGCTTCCAGGTCGGCTCGGACCGCGAGGAGGTGGGCGGCTTCCGCAAGACGCTGCGCGAGCACGCCACCGACCCCGAGCTGGCCATCCAGCAGTGGGAGGAGTTCCGCGCGCGCCTCAAGGACTTGTGCGGCACCATGTCGGCGGTCAGCCTCTTCAACCTGCGCCAGGACGCGGGCTTCCTCGCGACCACGGCGGGCGGCGCGCCGTTCGTGATGACGCACCCGTGGGTCCTCCCCGACCTCCCGCTCGTCTTCGAGTCGCTGGACGTGACGGTGGACAAGATCGTGACCGAGCCCTTTCTGCGCAACTGGATCGATACAATGTGCATCTTCTGCGGCTTCCCCGCCAAGGGTGCCATGACGGCGCACATCCTGTACATTCTCGATCGCTTCTTCGAGGAGGGCTCGTGCTATTCCGTTCCCATTGGTGGCACGGAGCAGATCGCGCGCACGCTCATCCGCGGCCTGGAGAAGCACGGCGGCACGCTGCAGATGAACGCGCACGTTGACCAGATCCTCACCGAGAATGGCCGCACCACCGGCGTGCGGCTGAAGAACGGCAAGGTGATCAAGGCGCGCAAGGCGGTCGTTTCGAACGCCACGCCGTTCGACACGGTCAAGATGCTGGCCGACAAGAGCAACGTGCTGCCTCCTCAGGCGGAGGAGTGGAAGAGCACCCTGGGCAAACTGCCTCGCCACGGTGCCATTCTGCACCTCTTCATCGCGATCGACGCCGAGGGGCTGGACCTGTCCCACATCCAGGACCCCGCGCACTTGGTAGTGCAGGACTGGGACCGCTCGCTGCAGGACTCCCAGAACCTGTGCTCGTTCTTCATCCCGTCGCTGGTGGACCCGTCGGTGTGCCCGCCGGGCAAGCACACGATCCACGTCTACTCCTCAGGCGGCGAGCCCTACGAGCCGTGGGAGGCGCTCACCCCCGGCAGCGAAGAGTACGAGGCGTACAAGGAGAAGCGCGCCAAATGCCTGTGGGAGGCGGTGGAGCGGTGCATCCCGGACGTGCGCGAGCGTGTCGAGTTCCACATCATCGGCTCGCCCCTCGCCCACGAGGCCTTCCTGCGACGCGACCGAGGCACGTACGGCATGGCCTGGGCCGCGGGCAACGCCGCGCCCTACGCGGGGCTGGTGAAGAATCTGCTGCCCTTCCCGTTCCCCAACCTCAAGACGCCCATCGACGGCCTGCTGCGGTGCGGCGACTCGTGCTTCCCTGGCATCGGCACTCCGTCGGCCGCAGCGAGCGGCGTGATCGCGGCAAACACCCTCACGACTGTCGGAAACCACATGGACATGCTAAAGGAGATCTCGAACAAGCACCCGCTGTACAAATTCCTGGACCCCGGACCGATGGCCAACGTCTACCTGCCGTTCGTGGCCGGGCGTACGCCGTCCGTCGAGCTTCGTGGCGTGGAGGCCGAAGTCACTGCCTGAGATATGCGGTTGGACGCGGGCAGCCAGGGCCCATGGGCGAGGAGGCAGGGTGGGTGCGCACGGCGTGCAAGAGAGGAGGAAGCGGGCCAGGCGTATCGGATGGTGTGATCGGTCATCTGCAGCCGCGCGCCCCACCCTTCCGAGCCTCCCCAGGGTCACGCGGCGAGCGCTGGGACATAGAATAGGCACGAGAGAATAAAAGATGGCATGAATGCAAAAGCACTGTTTCTTCGCGTTTTTTCTCTCTGCTGGGTGACGGTGACACTGACGCCCCGCCCGGAACACTCGACACTTTCCATCCGGCATGCGCATAACTTGAATTCATGGGTATGGGCCTCTGTCGGCGAGGCGTAAAGCACACCAGCACAGTTTCGCGGAGCATGGGACGAGAGACGGGCTTCGGCAAGGCCACTGTGCCGATACGATCTGGAGGTACTGCTTGTTAGACAGCGTGTTTGACGGGAGTGCTTCCTCCAGCTCACTCTCGTGGCGTGCACCGAAAGAGTGCCCTGCTTATGTTGGAACATGTGCGGCGGCGTTGGCGCCGCTGCAAGGTATCACCAGCACATCTGGCCGCCCGACTTCGCGCGAGGCCGCTGCAGCGACCATCCATCACAGGCTGATGCCCATGTCTGCCGCTGGAGCTGCCTTGGCCCGCTGTGGCATGCTCAGCTGCAGATCCTCGAGTATGGCCCGCCGCCGAGCGATGGCGACGATATTCTCACCCTGCCACGGGAAGGTGTGGTGTGGGAGGGAACGCTCTATGTATAGTGGGGAGAGGCTGGAGGGGCAGGTGCATCTCTCACGATGGCGGCTCTCAGCTCCTTGTCCTCGCCCTCAGTCTCTAGTGCCTCCTTGATCTCGGCATTGGAACGGACCAGATGAGCGACCTGATTCTCAATCTCCTTGATCTGCAGATCGATCGCGCTCTCCGGGGGTGGCGTCGATGCGTCCACGTCCATCATATGCCCGGCGGCGGCGAGTAGCTCCGGCGACGCCTCGCTGCGCGGCCACGTGTCGGAACTTCGCGATCGGTGTGTGCTGTGTGCACCCCTGGGCGCCAGCACCGGAATCGGAGTTCGGTCAAATAGGCTGACGCGGCTGAGGAGAAGGGCATCGTAGCGAGCCGCCGCGCGCCTTACTGTGGATTTGGCGCCGCAACGGTCAATTGCAAACCAGAAAGCGCTCAAATTTCAGGGCGCTACACGGACATGGCTCACCGGGGTGAACAGCACACAGCACACGACGGCCTTGCAGGCGGCATAGCAGCTCCCCTAGGCGCACCAAGCTCACAAGCAGCCCACACCAGCCTCCTATGCCTAGTGACAGCCTCATTGGGTCCTGCGGCCTGCCGCGGCCTGCCGGGGCCTGCCGGGGCCTGCCGGGGCCTGCCGCGGCCTGCCGCGGCCTGCCGCGGCCTGCCGCGGCCTGCCGCGGCCTGCCGCGGCCTGCCGCGGCCTCTGCGGCCTGCAGCGGCCTGCCACGGCCTGCCACGGCCTGCCCCTGGGGTCGTACTGGGGTCGTAACGGGCGGTCCGGGGTGACGGGGGGGCGCCAGGGAGTATTGATCTAACGTTAAG
>Ga0209713_10001901_pt1 | contig 12752 bp, 18 predicted proteins | sample ArcOceMetagenome_3_FD_187444 | JGI IMG/M metagenome (GOLD analysis project Ga0209713, IMG submission 187444) | Marine eukaryotic phytoplankton communities from Arctic Ocean - Arctic Ocean- Svalbard ARC20M Metagenome (SPAdes) (version 2) | ecosystem: Environmental > Aquatic > Marine > Oceanic...
GGGGGAAGGACCGCGGATGGAGGACTTCCTCGCTGAAATGTTGGACATATCATGAAAGGACGAGGACTCATTTGAGTCATTTAAGAAGCTTGAGAGTAGAATCGATGGTGAGGGGGGTCGAGGAGGACGAATCCCTGATAGGGATGAGGGAGGGGGTGGGTGATTCTCTCTGTTGTGAGCATAATAGTGAGAGTGAGGCAGGCTTCGGGAGGTTATCAGTCGGAGGTTTGAAGTATTATTTGATTGACGGGGGTTCGTTGTTGACTGAGAGCGGAAAGAAGAAGATGGTGTGTCAGAAGACGGCGGGTGGGAGTTCGGCGACAAGAATGATGACGGACGAATCAGGGTGGGAGGAGGGGTGGGCATGAGGCAATTTTGGGGTGGTTTGAGGGTGGAGGACGTGTATGTTTTTCACGACGGAATAGGCAGAAATTAATTTCACAGAATATGTTCTTTATAATTATTACCAACTTACTATGTGGGGGGGGATCGAACGAAATTTGGGAGGGTTATTCAAGCTCACTCAAAACAGTACTGAGTGGCTTCCTTCTCTTGACATCCTTAACCTCTGCCTCGGGGTAACCATACCACACGCAGCCCACTAATGTCTCCTTGCTTGCATCGATTCCGCAAATCTCATTGAATTCTTGGCTCCTTGTGACGTCTAAGATGAGTGAAGGGTGGCGAGGAGCGAATGGTGGCGAGGAGCGGAGGGTGGCGAGGAGCGGAGCGACGAGCAGGAGGTTGTTAGTTATGTAAATATGTGGTATATGCGAGGAATATTCTGAAGAAATTTCTCTTGAAGAGTTGCGGTATTGTATGTTGTTCATATTGTCGCTCCGCCTCACCTCCTGTTGTCCACTTTGTGCCCACCCCGTGGGCCCATAGTGCGAGGGAAAAGTTCTGAATGGCGCAGCACACTGCGGCGTAGTCTTCCTTCTCCAAAAGGGGGTCGGAGTGCGAGAGGGGTGAAGTGAAGACCATCCAACCTTTGATGGAGGACCAGCGGGATTGTTTGGGAGGGTTCAGGGCGGAGACCTTGTCGATTGAGTTCTGACCAAGACTAATGAAGCGCCAAGGCTCTGTGCGCCTGTGGTTCGGTGCCATTGTCGCCGCCTGGAGAGCTTCAACGACGAGATCGGAGCTGAAGGGCGTGAGGGAAGCGAGCGCAAGAAGTTCTTTGTTAGGAGATATAGACGATACGTTGCTTTCGCTTCGCTCCAGGCTCACCTAACCTCCCTATTGGAGAAGTCATTCACGGTTCTTCGTGTCTTGAGGTTCTCTAAGATTGCGGAGGGTGCCGAGGTAGTAGGATCGAGGAGGCATGTCTCAAGGTTTAGGTTGTACCACGTGCTGAACTCGTCGAAGCATATAGTACCGCCACCGTCAGAATCAAGAGAACGGAAGAGGGCCTTGACCTCATCCTGTGTTGCCACCTAGTGGAGGAGGGAAGGGGGTTGTTGGGGGGGCGGGCATGAGGACGTTGTTAGTTATGTAAATCGTATATAGACGTTATGCCGCCGCCGCTTCAATCTGACCCTCCATAAGCTCACCAGACCAAGTGAGTTCAGAAGCTCCTGGAGCTCCGATTCACAAATTTCGCCACTACCGTCAACGTCAATCTGATTGAATATCTGTTTTAGCGGGTCGATCGCTGAATCAGCTGAAACAGACAACGATAGGTGGATAAATTGAGCATTGGATCGCCGACAAAGAGGGGTAGTCGGAGTCTGAAAATTTAGAACATTTGGCAAAACCGATCGCCGAGTGAATGCTGGTGCAACGAAGGATGTGACGGTGCTTTGAGAAAGCAGTAAAATCAACACAACGGACCACATTGTAAAAATAGGAAATGAAGTGGCAGGATCAGATTTTCTAAGTAGCTTTTCGAGTGCCGCGATCAACAATGCGTGTAATTATATTATTTCTCGCGTTTTTCATTCATTTTGTGGCTCCTCTATGTTCACCCAACCCTTCGGAGATGCTTGATCAAGCTAAACGGCTTCGCCAGGAAGCGGAAGCTTTGTCGCCATCGAAAAACATTGATAATCCTGCTTCGCCTGCCTCTTATACACATCGTCTCAGTCTAAACTTCGGTAGAGAGACTAATACGTGGATGGATCCAGCTTGGGGAAGGTCTGGGAGGCGTTTGGAGTGCACTGTGGACCTTTCCTTCAAATCAGATAAGCAATGTAATACCACTCCGATACGTATCCGCTCGGGGTTCGATAATCTCCCCGTTTCGTCATCCTCCTGGTCTGTGGATAACAAGAAAAATCAACTTAAACTCGAATTCGCCACCTCGGGAACTGAGGGTTACAGCAATTTGGGGGACGTTTCCATCCCCTCCGGGACCTTCTTCGCGACCTTAGGATGGCTCGGAGGCGACCCTCGGAACAACCCTTCAAACGCCAGCGTGAGGGAGGGAATGTTGACTGTTGTTCAGCGTGGTTTTCACACTGGTTTCTACAGGAAGGAGAACAGAATAGGTAAGGCGGGCTGACTTCTCCCCTCGCTTGGCTTCTCCCCGCTAACCCTCCTCCCCCCCACCCCACCTCACTATACAGCTGGTGTTTGCTCGATGAAAGAAATAACATGACCCTCCCAATCTTTTCATTGTAAAAAGCCCTTCCCATTACCCCTTAATCCCTTTCCCGATCCCGAATCCCTTCCCCAGAACTCCCTTAACGTCCCCTTTCTCTCCTCCCTTAACGTTCTCCTTTTCCCTCCTCGGTAGTTTCCCCTTCTTAACAATATCCCTACACTCGTCCCCCGTCAGAGTCTCGTACTCAATAAGCGCCTTCGCCAACATGTGATGTTTCTTGCCGTTCTCCTTGAGCAGCTTCGTGGCGCGCGTGTAACTAGCGTCAAGGATCCTCTTGACCTCATTATCGATCTTAACCCTAGTCTGCCCGGAGCTCTGTTCCTCGCCCGCCCCGCCTGCATGGTAGACCTTCCCGATCTCGTCTGAGAAACCGTACTTCGTTACCATCGCCCGAGCCATGTTGGTCGCCTGCATGAGGTCGGAGCTTGCACCGCTGGTCACGCCATCCTCGCCGAATATAAGCTGCGAGGAGCGAAGCGACGAGTGGGGTTGTTAGCGATTGTATGTCGCAGCAGTAATCAGTCATCTCCCTGCCTTAGCTCCTCGGTCCTTCTCACCTCCTCCGCCACCCTTCCTCCCATGCAAACATCCATCCACGCTAGCATCTGCTTCAAGCTCCTGCTTGTCTGGTCCCCCTCAGGGAGCTGCATTACCATACCAAGGGACTGACCCCGAGGCATTATGGTGGCCTTATGGACGGGGTTAGATCCCTCCGTGAGGATGGCAACGAGCGCGTGCCCGGCCTCGTGGTACGCGGTGCACTTGGCCGTCTCCGCTGTTATCAACGCGGACTTCCTCTCCGGTCCCATCAGAACCTTGTCCTTCGCCCACTCCAGAGCGGCGTGGCTGATGCTGTCTAGTCCCTCTATGCTGCTCTTGAGAGCTGCCTGGTTAATAAGGTTGTAAAGCTCCGCGCCGCTCATGCCAGGAGTCCCGCGAGCGAGGACACCGACGTCGACGTCAGAAGACATTTTAGTCTGCGAAGCGTAGAGCTCGAGGATCTGCTTCCGGCCCTGGACGTCGGGGAGCTGGACGGGGACCATCTTGTCGAACCTAGGGAGTGAGAGAAGCGAGCGCAGGAAGGGTGACATTCGTGGGTTAGTTAATAGATATAGGCGGTGCGTTGCTGTCGCTTCGCTCCAGGCTGATGCTCTCCTTCCTCACCTCCCCGGTCTGACGAGTGCGTTGTCGAGTGATTTCTTGAAGTTGGTTGCCCCAATAACTATGATCCCGTTGTTCTGCGCGAACCCGTCCATCTGAACCAGGAGTTCGTTGAGGGTCATCTTCATGGCCGACTGGTCCTTGAGGTTCCTGCTACCTCCGATGGCGTCAATCTCGTCGATGAAGATTATGCAAGGGCTCTTCTTCTTGGCAGCCTCGAACAAGTCCCTGCGAGGAACGAAGCGACGAGCAAGGGGTTGCGAGAAAGGCGAGGGAGATAATGTGAGCCTCAATAGCCTTAGCTGTCTACAGCCTCGCTCCGTCCTTCCGTCCTTCTTCCGCTCGTCCTCACTCACCTGACCCTCCTCGCCCCAACTCCCACGTAAACCTCCTCGAAGCTGCTCCCTGACGCGTAGAAGAACGGCACCCCAGCCTCCCCGGCGATAGCCTTAGCAAGCAGAGTTTTTCCCGTCCCCGGCGGTCCCGTGAGTAGCAGTCCCTTAGGTAGCTTCCCCCCTAGCCTCGTGAACTTCTCGGGTTCCCTCAGGTACGCCACGATCTCCTCCAGCTCCTCCTTAGCCTCGTCGCACCCGACAACGTCCTTAAACTTCTTGTCGCTTGAAGTCGCCATCCTAACCTCGCTGCTTGCGCCGCTTAGGCGGCTCCCCAAACCCTTATCGTCGAGTATGGCACCGAGGGCCGTAACCACGATGAAAACAACTGCCAGAGTTCGACCCGTTTTCCAGAGCTGGTTCTTCCACCCGCCGGTTGAGTCAACCATTGCCACGTGAACGGGCTTGTTGGGGTTGCTGGCGCTGAAGTTACCCCCCCCTCCTCCCCCCCCATTAGTCGCAACTGAGAGAGCCTCTGCGATGGCTTTCTTACTAGCCTCCGCCCCTGCTCCGCCCTTCTCAGCGCCTGTGATTCCGATGTCCGCAAGGGACGCGAGGGCCTTGGAGGATGTTGTTGAACCGTTGGAGAGACGGTCTACCAGGGGACTGAGCTTGGTGGCGTCGAAACGGTCGAGCTGAACGAGAGCTTGCACGTACTCTCGCACGGAATTCTCACAGTACTGAGGGAGGGGCGGGAGAGGGCGGGTAAGGAGTGAAGCGACGAGTTAAGAGGGGTCTGGGAAAGAGAATGGGGAAGGTTTTGAGAGAAAGGGAAGTTGTTGTTGTTCCTCAGGATAGTTCATTGGCAGCCGTTTGGAGTACCGGCGTCATATCACTGCGCCCAATCGCCGTGTTGAAGAGTCGCATATCATAACGACGTAAGGATGGGTATAATTCCATCATAGGAACAACAACGCGCTCCCTCTTTCCCACTCGCTTCGCTCGCCCCCGCCCTCACCTTGAAATTCCCCTGTGTTTCGAACCTCCTAACCACCGCCTCGGGGTAGTGTTTATTGAGTTCCTGCATGAAGTTAAGCTGGGCGATGCTGCTTGACGGTTGGGAGTTCGCGACGCGCTCTAGTTCCTTGAGCTTCTTGTCCAGGGCGTATTTGTTTAGGGCTGTGAAGAAGGGACGTTTTAGGGGGGGGGTAGGGGGAAGGGAGGGGAGGGGAAGGGATAGGGAGGAAGGAAGGGAACGGCTAAGACCGGGAAATGACTGAGGGGGTTGGAGGGGGTGAGTGGAAGAGGGGGAGGGTGTGAGTCGAAGGGGGCCATGGGGCATGGTGTTATTGTTATAATTAGTTTGATGATATTTTGATATGGTTATAAAATAGTTAATGATAATATTATAGGATAAATTAATATGAATGTTTATATAAGTTATTATAGGATTAGGAAATGATGTCAGATAAAGGTGCTCGTTGACAAGACAGAAGGGTCATTCTATTTAATGCTTAAATTGAGTTAATAAATAATACTCACTCGGTAGGGTGCGACATAATGACGCCGCCTGAACATATTTAATATTTATTATATCAATTTATTATCAATTTATTATCAATTTATTATCAATTTATTATTGTTTTTGTTGAAATTTGAGGATTAGTTTAGGGTTATTTAGATTTGATCAATTTATTCATCAAATATAAGATAATTATGGTATGATATATAAATATTTAACCTTAAAATATCATCATCTATTAATTGCTATAATCAATATTACGTATAGATATCTACAAGTGAAATTATTATGAAATACAATCTCGAGAGTCCTTTCCACTCTATGTCAATTAATTAATCCTTACCATCATATTATTAAGAAATAGCAATAATATATACATATGCGACATCAATCGCCTCGTTATCCCCATCCATTAATCCTCTAACCCCCCTAAACCCCTCCTCTCCCTTCCCCCACTCTCTCCTGCTCCCTTTTTCCCTCCACCTTCCTCTCCCCAGGCCGCTCTCGCCCAAGCCCTTCAATTTGCCTCTCCCGAGTCTGCCAACCTGAAGCCCGGCGAGGTCTCAACCGGCACAACTATCATGGCCGTCCCCTTCCCAGGGGGCGTTGTCCTAGGAGCGGACTCAAGGGTCTCCACAGGAACCTACATCGCCAACCGCGCGTCAGACAAGATCGCACAGCTCTCAGAGCGCATCTTCTGCTGCCGTTCCGGCTCCGCCGCCGACACCCAGGCCCTCACAGACTACGTGCGCTTCTACCTCCAGCAGTGGGAGGTTGAGACAGGAAGGGACGCCACAGTCAAGGTGGCCGCCCACCTCATGAGGAAGATATGCTACGGAAACAAGGACAACCTCTCCGCCGGTGTAATCGTCGGGGGTTGGGACGAGGTGGACGGTGGGAGCGTCTACAACATTCCCCTTGGTGGAACCATCATCAAGATGGACTGCGCGATCGGGGGGAGCGGGAGCACGTACATCTATGGACTCATCGACGCGCTCCACAAGCCGGGGATGGGCAAGGAGGAGACTGTCAAACTGGTTAAGAAATCCATTTCACACGCCATGGCTAGGGACGGGAGGTGAGGGGGCGACTACTGGAGCGAAGCGACAGCAAAAGCAATATACTGCCTACACACAACTAACCACCACTTTGTGCTCGTCGCTTCGCTCCTCACCCCAACCCTTTGTTCGCGATTCTCCTCACTCATCGCAGCTCGGGGGGGATCATCAGAACGTGCGTTGTTACCAGTGAGGGGGTGGAGAGGGAGTACATCCCAGGGAATATGCTACCGTACGGACCTTAGGTTTTGGGGGGGCGAAGAATGGGGGGGGGGCTAAATAAGGCGGAACGTGTGTTGGTTTAAATGTTCATGGGATATTGCAAATATATATACACCTTACTACTCCACGAACGAGGGTGGATCACGCCAGTCGAAAGGCTCGAGTCTGAAGCTGCAGAGCAAGGTCCCCTGGAATCTAAGCAGGAGCCCCCACTCTCCTTGAACCATGTAAATGAAAACCTTAGCCTCGCTCCACGTGGGGTCTGTGTACGGTCTAGGGCTCGCGGCCGCTGTCTTCGCCAAACCAGAGACGTAACCGTATACATTGGTTCCAACGGAAGTCAGAACACCGCAGTCACAACCGTACTGACAATTACAGGAAGCCAGGGAGTGCTGGAACTTTGAGGAACCCAACCAGGTTATGCAGGTTGTGGACTTGAACGTCAAACGACCGGCTGGTACGTTCGGGTCGCCTGTTATTTTACAGCACGTCAAAGCCTTCGTTTCCTGCGTGTTCGGTCCCCTCGTTCTTCTTGTTGGTGGAAAAGGTTCGACAACGGTGCTAATTTCCTCCCTTTCCTCAACCCCTCTTCCCGTCTCAACAAGTACAACCTCCGGTCCGTGGGGGCCGTAGTTACCTGAGAATATCCCACCCTTGAACACGGCGTCAGAGGGACGGAGGGGGTAAGGTATACGCTCGTGGGGAGGGGTAAGGTAGGGGCTGGGGGAGGGTAAAGGGGTGGTGCGAAGGACTGTACGGGGGAGGTGCGAGGAGAGTTCGCTTTTGTAGTAATGGGTACCTGTTGGGGCGTGCCTGTCGACTATGGGCCAGAACGTGGTTTGGGATTGTAAATCGAAGGACGGGTCTTTGGTTTGAGTTAGGGAGGTTTGGGTTGCTGATAGTTTGAAGATCGATCTGGTTGAGAATCCAGTTACCCCGCGGAAATGCATACCTGCTGAACGGCGCATGTTCACGTTTGGGGATGTCAGGACGGCTTTGAGGAGAATGTAGGATGGGGGGGAGGAGGAAGGGGGGAATACAGATGTACGGAACTTTGAAACCAGGGAGCCCACGAGACCGCCAGAGGTAGGCTCGACATCCTCGGGTTCTCCTTCTACCTGCGAGGAGCGGGGCGAGGAGCGACGCGACGAGCAGAAGGCTTTTAGTCATTGCGCTATGCAGTGCATGGTCGTCGCTACGCTCCTCGCTCCCCCTCACCTCCTCCCACGAAACCTCTAATATACCACCTCGCACAAAATTCTTCGGATCCTTGTACTGCCATAGCCCCAGCATGTGACCGTAGAAGTACATTACTACGAAGGATATGAAAGGGTTGTCCTCCTGAAGTCTCAAACCCAGGCACACAGCATCCTTGGGGAGGGGAACTCTGTATCTGTGATCTATAAGGGATTCGTTGAAAATTGCGTTGTTTTTATCAAAACGAATGGACCAGAAGTAACGGTCAGATGATGTGAGGTTAATAATGCCGTCAAGGGTAAGATATTCACTACATTTCGCGAGAAGGTCGAGGGGGAGGAGTGAAAGGTTCATGATGTCTTGGGGTAGGATAATTTTATACGGTTTTGATGGGTGTTGGCGAGATTGGGAGGTCTTTAGTACGGGTTTTGTCCTCGTTGAAAGCAAGGATGATACACTTTTCAATTGCCCTCTCACAAATGTATTTCTTTGATTCTTGTGAAATGTAAACTGCTTTCTTACGCCTCTCCCCCCCCACCAACCACCCGTAGCCCTTCTTATACCACGATTTCTGTCCCTAGCAAGCTCAGCAGTACTCCAGGATGCTTATCAAGAAACGATATGAATTCCGCCTTCTTGAACCTCACCACGGTACACCCGTTTCCTCCAGCCCTCAGTGTCGACGAATGCCTCCCCGTACCCGTGCAGTTGGGGATATCAGACTTGTTCAGGTTGAGGGGGCTCCTTTCCATGCAAGTCGTAGGTTCTTTGACTATCATCTCTGCGACGTTGGCAAGGAAATGTCCCTTGCTTAGGACCTCCATATTATTGACGACCCTCCTGTTGTATTGTCTAGCGACGACGTCGCCTTCCTCGCCCCTGCTCTCTAAATCGTCACTTTCCATCAGAAACTGCCTCTTCTGTCGCATCCTTGCCATGATCTCCTCGTCCACCTCCTCGCTAACCCTCCTTTCGCTCATAGTAAACGCGACGCTGCTAGTTGCGATCGTGGCCCTCCTTTCCATCATCCCCCCGGCAGCGTGGTCCGCAGAGTCGCTCGACGACATGCTTGCGATAGTGGAGAGGTTCGTCTCAAAGGTGCTAGCCCCCCCTGTCGCAACCAAACTCTTTCGCTGCTCCCCCAGGTGGCGCTCGTACCTTTCGCACGACATAGACCTCTGCCGGTTTTTCCTCCCCTTGGGCCCAAAGTGCACGCTACCCTTGACGACTATGAAGGCGTAAGACGCCTCGTCTCCCCTCTTCCACAGGTATTCCCCAGGGTCGTAATCCGCGCGCTCCTCGGAGAGGGCCTCCAGATGACGCTTCTGGATGGGGGTCAAACGACGAAGCGCCGAGTTCGTCTCGATGAGATCGGCAAAATTAGTCTCCCCTGACGCTATGCGGAGGGGAAGGAGAGATTGGACGTTGCGGTACGAGAGGTAGAGGGGGGAGCCAGCTTGGAGAACAAAATCCATCTGGAGGGAGGAGGGGAGGGAGGAGCGAAGTGACGAATAGAATGCTATTAGATCCAGTGGTATGCAGTATAAGGCCCACACTCGCTCCGTCTTACCTCCGTTACACTGATCTTGATCACCTTGACCCCGTGGTTCGAGTTCGCTACAATGTTCCTATGGTGGCACTCGATGGGTGTAGAGCTTGTCTCAAAGTCTGGCTGGTACGTAAGTGGACCCGTCCAATCCCCAGCGTACCATATAGCAAAGTCCTTTTTGGAGGAGAACGTTTTGTTGTCCTTGTCGGAGCTACGGACGTACTTGAGGGTCACAGGATCGAGTGTTCCGGAGAAAGAGGCGGAGGAGAGAGGAATTGCTGATTCCACGAGAGCGCCCTCCCAAACTACGCAGATAAACTTCTTCCTGTGGTGGGTAGGGGGATGGTGTTGGAGGGAGGGGGTGAGCAGGGCTCTGGGGGTCGTTTTTTCTCAAGATAGTTTATTGGCGCCGTTTCGAGGACTAGCGCTTAATCACTACGACCAATCGCCGAGTTGAAGGGTCGCATATCATACAGGTACTTGAGATAGGTATATTTCCATCATAGGAACAACGCCGTGTTTCCCAAAGCTCTCTTATCTGCGTCCCCCCTCACCTTTCGCTGGACTTGAGCACTACAGCCCCGTCATGGAATGTCTGTACGCGTGCGAGTTCGAGGAGCTCCATCGTCGACGAGAACGGAAGGTCCTGGATGAAGGGGATTGGAGAGAGAAGGTTAAGCATGAACCAGGCGTCCGTGGAGGAGGTGGGCCGGAGTGAAAGACCAGGGGTCGACTTAGGCGTGAGGGGCTGGCGGGGGGGGAGGGGAACGAGGGGGGCTGAAACTTCGGTTGGAAGGGGAGCTGATACTTCGGTTGGAAGGGTTGCTTCGAACTGACCTCTGCCAACCTTATCGTTCATGGAAATGAAGCCGACAGACAAACTCCTACTTTTGTTTCCGGGGGAGGGAGTCTCCACGACGCTGCCTGTAATATTGCCCCCCGCAACGCTGCTGTTGGCAATCGATGCCGAGGAGGTCCTCCTGAAGGCGGCGATGCTCTTGGACCGGTCGCCGATGTGGAGCAGCTCGGGGCTGGAACAAGGAGCGAAGCGAAGCGATGAGTTAAGAGGGATTCGGGGAAGAGCGGAGCGGAGGGAGGGTTTTGAGAGAAAGGGAAGTGTTGTTGTTCCTCAGGATAGTTCATTGGCAGCCGTTTTCCGCACCGGCGTTGTATCATTGCGCCCAATCACCGTGTTGAAGGGTCGCATATCATACAATCTCCAACAACTAGGGTATATTTCCATCATAGAAACAACAACGCTAGTCTCTCTCTTCCCTCATTCCCTCATTCCCTTCTCCCCTTCCTTACCTGTTCTGGTACATGGAATCGTTCTTATGCAAGCTCTTCCTCATTTCCGAAACATGTACCCTCGACGTGAGCGTCGGTGAATGCTTCTCCGTAATTCTCTTCGGCAAGTGCTCCCCTCTCTGAGAGTCCAGCCTTATAGTTCCCGCCGTCCCCGTGGGAGCCATCCTAAGTGTGGTGTCGGGGGGGAGGTTAGACGTGTGTACGACGTAGAGGTGCGACTTCACGGACGCTGGGAGGGCCTCGAGCACCGAGAGGGGAGTGTGGATTGGGGGCACGCCTGCCTCATGGAGGAGGAGGTCGGTTTTCTGATGCGGCATGTTGTTGAGGAAGGAAGCGCGGGCGCGGGTCATCACCTTGGAGGACACGAGAGACTCAAGGACCTTGGGGTCGTTGAGGTGGTCGCCTGTAAAGGCCATCGAACGGCCACGCCACTCTACCCTGAAACCTATGCAGGGGATCGTATGGAGGGTGTAGAAGAAGTAGAAGTCGGCGCCCTGCAGCCTGAGGGGTGCGCCTATGATCGCCGCCCTGTGCCTGTGAGACCTCTTGAGGAACCCCTCAGATATCTCAGAAAGCGCAGAATATTTCCTGCGATGGGGCGAAGAGCGAAGCGACGAGGAAGGGGGTTGCGAGCGAAGCGAGGGAGAGATATGTTAGATGGGCGAGGAGCGAAGCGACGAGCAAGGGGGTTGTGAGCGAAGTTAGGGAGAAAGATGTTAGAGGTAGCACTAGCAGTCACTTCGCTCCAGCCTCCTCGTCCGATCTCACCTGATGAAGGACTCATAGATGGTCGGCGTCGTAACGATGACGATCTTGCTTCCGCTCAGAACCTTCTGGAACGCCCCGGCGTCGTGGTCAGCGTGGCAGTGGGTGAGGATTATGCCGACTATCATGTTGGAACGTATGCCCTCGCGCTCGAGGGTGGCAGTTGAGAAGGGGGGAGGATCGATCATTATACCACGACCGTTTATCCACAGGACGTAACCGGATACGGAGCCATTTTTGTCGAAACCGTGGCTTAGGGGGGAGGGAGCGAGCAAGGGAGCCTTGAGTAGGATGTGGGGGGAACGAGGAGGATATGTAGAAATGATTGGGAGGTTGAAGGCCTCAGGATTGATTATTGGCGGCCGTTTGGGTCGCCGGCGTCATATCATTGCGCCCAATCGCCGTGTTGAAGGGTCGCATATCATAAATACTTCCTTGAAATTGGTATATTTCCATCATCGGCCTTCCCTCTTCCACGTCCCCTCCCCTTCCTCCCCGCTCACCTATTACCAAGCACCGTGACCCCGAACGCAGGCGGTATGAAGTGTTTCTCCCTCGGTGTGTATGGCATGTGCGTGACCGAGTTCCTCTTCCTCCTCCCCCTCTCCTTCGGAGTGTGCACGGTCGCGGAACCTACCGAACCCAACTCCAAAACGTCATCGAAACCGTCCAGTACCAGGTGCTCGGGTACGCGGACCTGCCCGGATATGGTGGCACGTCCTATGATAACGTTGTCGTCGTTGACGTCGTGGAGGGTGTACTCGGTAGCGCCGAAGGACTTGAAGATCTCCAAACGTGCACCCATTGGGGGGGAGGAGGGGGAGTCGTAGACGCGACATACGGAGTAGCTGGATGTGGGGGAGGAGGAGAGGAAGTTGTACTACTAGACGTTCAACACTGTTTAAGGCCCTTTTACCAACGTTATTAATTCAGAGCCCCTTACATAGAGTCTTACATAAGCCAGAAGGTTTTATTCTTACAACCCCTCCCTTTGTTGAGATTAAAAGAGCGGACGTTGGCTTCTCACAGCTGG
>Ga0209713_10001902_pt1 | contig 12752 bp, 8 predicted proteins | sample ArcOceMetagenome_3_FD_187444 | JGI IMG/M metagenome (GOLD analysis project Ga0209713, IMG submission 187444) | Marine eukaryotic phytoplankton communities from Arctic Ocean - Arctic Ocean- Svalbard ARC20M Metagenome (SPAdes) (version 2) | ecosystem: Environmental > Aquatic > Marine > Oceanic...
CGGCGTGCTGGGCGATGAGATGGGCCTCGGCAAGACTGTGCAGACAATCGCCTTCATCTCGGCGGTGCTGGGCAAGACCGCCACCTCGAAGGACAAGGAGCGCTCCTTCCCGCTAGCGGCTCAAGACCGCCGCCAGGCGCTCATCGTCGTGCCCACCAGTACTCTTGCCAACTGGCAACGCGAGTTCAAGACATGGGGCTGTTTCCGCGTCATGCTGTGCCACGGCCCGAAGCCGAAGCAGGTGGAAGCGATGCAAGCGGCTGCCGACGGGCAATGCGAGGTGCTGCTCACAACCTACGCGATTGTGGCGAGGAATGCAGAGGACTTTGGCTCAATCAAGTGGGCTGTCTCCATCTTCGACGAGGTCCACCTGATCAAGAATCCAAAGGGCAAGATCAGAACGTCGATCGCCGGCGCTCTCTATCGAGCCAAGTGCTATGGAATTTTCGGGCTGTCCGGCACTCCGATGTCCAACGAGTACAAGGAGCTGTGGAGCCTCTACGACTTTGTCTCGACCAAGCAGGTCGGCGATCTCAAGGACTTCAACTCACACTACTCCAAGGCGCTCAAGGAGGGCCAGAAGCGCAAGGCGTCGCAGTTTGAGCTCGCGAATCGCATGAAGAAGCAGCAGCAGCTCAAGAAGATGATCGATGCGTGGATGCTGCAGCGCTTCAAGACGATCATCAAGGACCAGATGCCGAACAAGGAGGACAACATCGTCTTCTGCAAGCTCGCATCGGAGCAGCAGGTCGTGTACGAACGCATTCTCGAGTCGCCCGACTACGTGGCGCTCAAGACCTTCGAAGACCCCGATTTCGACCCCGACCTTGTGAAAGAGGGCGTGCTGTGGCGATGGGGGAATAAGCACCGGAACGGTGAAATGTGCGAGAGATGTCCGACTTGCATCGGCCTGCCCGCGGTGACGCAGCTCCTCAAGGTTGCCAACCATCTCGAGCTCATCAAGCCCGACCCGAAGCACCAGAAGCCTGGCAGCGACGAGTACCAGAAGGCGACCGAGTTTGCGCGCATGGCCTTTGGCGATGAGCACGGCGAGTCGCGGCTGCATGAGCGTGACGTGTCGTACCTGAGCCGCAGCAGCGAGACGTCGTGTGGCAAGATGCGGGCGGTGGTGGCGCTGCTCCGGCTGTGGAAGGCCAAGAAGGCCAAGGTGCTGCTCTTCTCGTACTCGACGCAGATGCTCGACATCCTCGAGGACGTCATCTCGCGCAAGGGCTACATCTACTCGCGGCTCGACGGCTCGACGCCTGCGGGCAGGCGCGGCAAGCTGGTCGACGACTTCAACAACATCCCCGAGAAGTTCATCTTCCTGCTCTCGACCAAGGCGGGCGGCCTCGGTCTCAACCTCGTCAGCGCGACCGTCGTGGTCGTCTTCGACCCGAACTGGAATCCGAGCTACGACATGCAGGCGCAGGACCGCGCCTACCGCATCGGACAGCGTCACGACGTCCAGGTGTACCGGATGGTCTCGACTAACACCATCGAGGAGAAGATCTACCAGCGGCAGCTCTACAAGCAGGGGCAGGAGGGCCTCGTGCTGCACCAGCGCGACGAGAATCGCTACTGGGACGGCGTCGCAGGCGACGGCAGACAAAGGGGCGAGCTGTTTGGCTACAAGAATCTGCTCACGTTCGACAACCAAATCACCGGCGCAGCGGGCGGCAGCACGACGCACTCGCTGCTTGGGCGGAAAGCCTCGAATCTCGAAGGCGAGGAGGACGCCGAGTCGCTCTACTACATCAACAAGGACCACTCCCGGGTCAAGACGGAGGGCGGCGAGGACGATGGCGAGGAAGGGGCAGAGGACGACGGCGAGGACGAGTTTGGCATCGGAGCGGAGCTCAACGCGGATGCCGAGGAGCCGCAAGACGTGGCCGCGGTGCTTCGGGCGTCGGGCATGGTGCACACGCACGTCAACGACCGCGTCCTCGGCGGGAGCAGCCTGCCCAAGAATCTCCCGACGGATGACGATGACCTCGACATGACGCACGCGCCGGCACCAGGGGCGGACGGGGCGCGCCCGCGCCCGACTGTCAAGCAAGAGGTGAAGCCCAAGCAGGTCAAGCAGGAGGGCAAGCGTACCGTGCTGCATGGCAGCGGTTCCGAGGTGAGACAGCTCCTGCACGAGTGCGACACCTACGACGACTTCATCGGCGACTTGCAGGAGGATGCCGACTTTGCGCAGCTCGTGGAGCGCTGCATGGAGGGTCCCAACAAGGACACCCTCGCGGGCCGCGTCAACGCCCTGCCGCGTTCCTTCGTTGCGATGGCGTCGTGAACGGAGGCAGCGCCGACGGTGCGAGCGCTGGCACCAGATAGCGGCGCCCTTCTCATATAGGCGGTGAATGCCACAGTACTCGCGTCGTCTTCCACAGCATTGTCAGCATCCATGTTATACGAGGGGATTTCTGTAAACTAAAATAGCGCCATCGACACGCTGCGCCTCAGCGACTGTGACACGGCGGTCTCGCGCCGTCGCCGCTTCGGCGCCATGTCGTCGGGTGCGTGGCGGCGGCGCTTCAGCATCGCACCATACAACGACTCCGCGGGCGCGAATGGCGAGGGCGCAGCCTCGGGCGGCAGCGCCTTTGCCGCTGGCTCAGGCGTGATCGCCGGCGCAACAGCGGATGGCGCCGGGCGCGCCGTCTCGCCGTGCGCTCCGCCGCTGAGGGCGTCGAGCAGCGCATCGCACGCCTCGTCGGTGGTGGGCCACTTGGCGGCGGCGGCGCTGGTCTGCAGGAAGAAGACGGAGGTGTCGCACGTCGAGACGCGCAGCTTATTTGGTGGGCGGCGGTGCTGCGCGCCCTCGTGGTACGAGTGCTGCCGGTTGGCCGCCACGAGGGCGCGCCGCGCGTACGGCGAGGCCGTCAGCGAGCCCGAGGCCTTCTCGGCTCTCCAGTTGGGCACGATGACCACGAAGGCGAGGGCGCGCCCCGCCTTCTCGGCCGCGCCGAGCTGCTGGTTCATCCGCGCCGCCATCACGTCGATGAGGTACGGCACGAACGGCGGGTTGGCCTCGTACGAGCCCTCGGTGAAGGCGCAGCTGAAGAAGTCGCCGCACGAGCCAAACGGCGCGTCGACGTCGGGGAACGCCGAGCAGAAGCGCGAGTAGCGGCAGTTGAGCGGCGACGCAAAGCACTCGAACTCGCAGCCAAAGTGCGTCCGCAGCAGCGTGAACGCGCCGCTGTTGAGCGCCGCCTGGTGGCCGGCGCCGCCGATGGCCTCGTACCGCGCGAGCACGCAGAAGAGGGCGCGCGCAAAGCCCGCGTCGTCTGCCGCCACCTGCCGCCCGGCCACGCGGCAGTAGAGCTCGAGCAGCTTGTCGCGGTGCGTCGCACTCAAGCTCAGGCTAGTCTTGCCCACCCGCACCTCCAGCATCGGCGGCGGCGGCGCTGCCTTCGCCGACTGCCCACTCGCCAGCCGCCGTGCCGTCGCTGCCGCCCGCGCCACGGCGTCGTCCGATGGCTTCTCGCGCACGCTCGCATTGGTGTTCTGCCGCTCGTCACGCTGACGACGCAGCCAATTGAGCGCATGCGACGCCTCGAGCGACATGACCGCCGCCACCTCGGCTGCCTTGTCCTCCGACACACCCGCAGAGCGAAGGTCGTCAAGCAGCCCGGCGTCGTCACCGCCGGCCATCCCAGCCGGCGGCAGCAACGGGTCGGTCGCGATGGACGCTCGCTTGGCTGCCGCGTGTCTACACATGGCCCAGCGTTCGACGAGGCCGTTGCCGTTGCGCAGCGTCACGCTCGACATGAGCTCCAGCCCAGACAGCAGAGAGGCTCCGAGCACGCTCAGCAGCGCCTTCTCGATGCCTGCCTGCAGCTGGCGCATGGCCTTGCCTCGGCGCATCTCGAGGGCGGTGCTCGGAGCTGAAGCGGCTGCTGACGATTTCGGGAGCTGCGTCGCGTTGATGGCCGGCTCCCACACCGCCTCACCTACGCCGGTGTAGCGAGGCTTCCAGACCGGCATCGCCGCACGTGCAGTGCCTCCCATCGCCGTCAGCAGCGAGTCGATGTCATCGCCGCCGTTGGTGGTGTGCTGCTGGACCGCAAACTGAGCGGCCTGGCGGAGGCGTCGGTCCGTCATGCTCGGCTGATCGAGAGAGACTGCACGCAGACTGCACGCAGAACGATGAAGATCGTTAGGCCGAAGAACAACACCCACGAGGACGGCCAGTCCTGGGGATTCCGCATATATGTAATGATGCATGCACCTGGTCTTCGTGCGTGTAACGGAGCCGAGGTGTGTAGTTGAGGTAAGCTAACAGCGTTAAACCGTTAAACCGCGAATGCCACAATACTCAAAAAAAGCAACCTCACGACCCGCTATGAGCGGGCGCCGACTCGCGGTCGCCCTAGTGCTGGGCCCCGGGGTTTCTAGCTGGCAAACGCGTCGCCTCAATAGCCTCAATAGCCGCCTCAATAGCCGAGAGGCGCGGCTGACGCGCCGCGTCGCGCACAGCCTAAGTGGCGAGGCAGAGCAAGCTAAGCTAGATCTATGGAGCCATGCTAGAGCCTATGCACGCCTGGCCTGACTGAACAGCCCAACTACCCCCACGTGTCACGCGTCGCTGGTAACGTTGTCACCGCGCGCCATCCAGTCGGGGTTGGACGGTCGAAAGCTGCGGCACGCGACCTGGTCGGGCCCCACGTTCTGCGACCCAGCCGTGTAGTAGGCGTGGATCAGATAGCTGTGCACGTACTTCGACTCGTTGCGCGCGAGGTTCTCGTACGAGACGAGCTTGCCGTCGGGCCCCCGCACAGGCCAGTGCAGGTCCCTCAGCATGTCGCCGCGCCGCCCGTAGAGCCACAGCGGCCACGGCTCGCCGCCGCGCGGCCCCTTGAGGCGGTCGTCGAAGACCTTCTGGTCGAGCACCTGCTCGGGCGTCACCTTGGCGTCGTGCGGCAGCCACGCGAAGAGGATCGCCTCGTAGTGCGCGCGCGTCGCCAGGTGCGGCCGGTCGGTCCACCGCCAGGAGCGCTGCAGCAGCGGCGTGCGCGGGTGCGGCGTGCACGGCTTGAGCGACTCGATCCGGCGCATCCGGCGCCCCCGCTGCTCCTCGCAGTCGGGCGCCTGCGTCATCCGAACGTACTCGACCGCCGGGAGACCGGCGCGCCTCTTGCTGCTCGTGGCCGACGGGAGCATCAGCGGCACCAGCGCCGCCACCTGCAGGAGAACGGGAGAGGGCGGTGAGCTGGAGGCCTCCTCTGACCCTCCCTGTCCTGGGAAACCGGGCCGCGCTGGTCAGAGTGGCACGACTTGTGAACCCCGGCAAGCACGCACGTCGACTGGCGCCGCGAGCTGCGCGTCGTCCTGGATGACGAAGACGAGCGGCGTGTGCGGCATCGTGCGCATCGCGCAGCGCAGGCTGTTGGCCTGGTGCTGCCAGCCCTCGTGCACCAGCACATCGGCGGACAGTGCCGAGGCGCCCTGCACCACGCGCGTGATCTTGCTGGCGTACTTGCGGCGCATGTCGGTGGTCGCGCCGGGCTTGCCGCCGAGGCCGTCAAAGGCGATCAGTGCTCTCGAGGTACTGAGGCCGGCGTGCACGCGGACCGAGCGCAGAGCGGCGAGCACGCGCTCCGCATTCTCCCCACCCGCGTCGTACGGGCGCGGGCTGCTGCTCACAAAGATCGTGACGCTGCGCGACGTGTCGTCCGGCTGCCCGCTCGGCAGCAGGAAGGCATCGGAGCTGCGCCCTGCACCGCAGGTCGTCTCGTTAGAGCAGCAGCAGCAGACACCGCGAAGCCTCGTCTCCAAGGTCGAGCCCGGCGGTGCGACGAGCGACTGAAGCGATGGCTGACTACCCTGAGCCTGCTTGCGCACCTTGTTGGCGAAGCGCTTCGTGAAGGGAAGGAGCGCGCCCGGGCAGATCTCCTTGGCTCGCAGGTGCAGCCGCGCCAGCTCCTCTGCCGAGGGCGGCGCGGTGGCTCCTGCACGCCACGACGACGGCTCGACCTGCCTCAGCGCCGCGCGGCGGGCGGCGAGGTCGTGCTGGAGCGGCATGTTAGTCGGTGCGAAGGCTAGGATCGTAGCTGCGCTTGCATGCACAACTTCGCTATGATGTGAATGCCAAACTTTTTTTCAGATGGTTTGGAGCCCACGTCGGGTCTTCCCTCCCGACGCCAACCTCAGCGACATCCGCCACCACCTGCACTACTACCTGTTCACGCCGGCGAGCCAGGCTCGGCCGCTGCCGCTGGTCGTCTACCTCCACGGAGGCACCCAGCCGCGCGGCCGTGAGAACGGCGAGGCGGCGCTGCCTGCGCAGGCCTTCCACTCGGTGGACGCGCAGCAGCGCCACCCATGCTACGTGCTGCGTCCCATCACCGGCCAGCTTCGCAACTGGGTGCACGGGACCGGCTCACCGACGCATCTGGGCAAGCCATACCACGCGCCTCGGAACCCGCCGAAGCCGATGGCGGTGCTGATGCGGCTGCTCGATGCGACGCTGAGAGCCGAGCCCGGCATCGACGCGAGCAGACTCATGCTCGTCGGCGCGAGCATGGGCGCCTACGGCGTCTTCGACCTGCTGAGCCGCTGCCCGCGAGCGTTCGCCAGCGCCGTCGCGATCGCCGGCGCAGGCGACCCGGTCTACGCGCCGACGATGTGGCGACCGCGGCTGTGGATCCTGCACGCCGCGGACGACGACCAGGTGGGTGTCAACGGCAGCCGGCGCATGATCCACGCGCTTCTCGTCGCCCGACGCCGACACGGCACGCCCGTGGAGCGCGACCTGCCCGCGCGCCGCCTCGGCTCCGGCCTGTCGGTGCCGCCGACGCGCGAGCTCGCGACGGCCGACGGCGAGGTGCGCTACACCGAGTACCGCGGCGGCGGCAACAGCCACACCGCCTCGTTCTACTGGACGCTCGGCGACCCCGCGCTCGCGGATTGGGCGTTTGGGAGCGCGGCACAGCCGCGGCCGCCTCCGGCCCACGTGGCCGTCGAACGTCGGGTGCACCGCCTCGCCGGTAGCGTCTCGTACACGGACTCGTCAGTGGCGGGATGGACCGCCGACGGCGTGCCCCGGTTGAGGTGGGCAGCAGCGAATGCGGAGGAGCCGGAGCTGTCCGCGTCGGCAGGCCGCTCGAGCGGGCGTGGGGCGGCGCGACGACGCCACAGGCGCGTCAGGACGGCGGCACAGAGGGATGCGGCGCGAAGAGAACGCGAGGCCCTCAGAGGCGTGTCGCGCGTGCACCAGGCGCAGGAGTCGTGTCTGGTGCCTCAGAGGGCAATGTAAATCAAATCACGGCGCTTGTCTGGTGGTGACACCCCTTTAAAACAGCAAGGAAATCTGGCTTGATATAGTTCGGCGGCGCTTTGATTGCTGAGCAGTAACTTTTGGCTGGTTCATTCCCGTCCAGTCCCGGCTGCACCAGTGTGCCCGCCCGGCTTTGCCGCATGCCCCGGCGACGAGACCGAGGAGCCAACGGTGGCGTCGCTGGCATACCACTACTGGAGGCTGCTGACCTGATGAGTAGGCGTCCTCTCGTTCCGCTAGGCCAGCGATGGCATGCGGTTCATCCCCTCCACCGAACGCATGCAAGTAATTTCGTGTTGCATGTTAGCATCCGCGAAGAGCGCGGCCTCCGGCGCCGCCTCGGCCGCCAAGAGCGCCGCCTCGACTGCAGCCTCGGCCGCGGCACCTCACGTCAAGGAGGCTGCGGCTACCGCCAAGAATACTGCAGCGACCGCAGCGTCGCAGGCGGCACCACACGTCAAGGAGGGCGTGGCCAAGGCGGCCTCCGCTGCGGCGCACGCGGCTGGAGCAGCGGCCGACGCGGCCGAGCGAGTCGCACCCAAGACGGTGGCCAATGTGGGCAACGTTTGGGACGGGCTGGAGGAGCAGGCGCGTCAGCGGCTCGCCGACCTGCTCCTCAGAGGGCTGCGTAAGGCCGCCGTGCGGGCCGAGAGGCTGGCGACTGCCGCGGTCTGCAGCGAGCTGGACACGCCACCCGAGGGCCGGCCGGGCCGCGCCGTGGCTGGCGCGGTCAAGCGGCTCGTCGACGAAATCTTCTGCCAGCAGCTATTGCCGGAGCTCGTCCTCGACAAGCTGGTCCGCAGGCCGGTCGAGCTCGCTATCGACACGCCTCCGCCCGCGTGCTGCAGCTGCCCATGCGGGCCGCTCGCGCGCGCGCGCGCCTTCTTGCGCTACCACACGATCCCGTTTGACAAGGGCGCGATCGCGATGCTACGCGACCCTTACCACCTGCTGCTGATGCTGGTGGCCATCTGCCCGTACTGGCCGATCTCGCACAGCTGGTGGCTGCTCTGCCTGCTCGTGGTCGTCGACTGGGGCGACACGTACCAGCTCGCCGACTTCGCCGTCAGCTTCAAGGCGTCGCAGTTCTGCGCCGCCATCCTCAACTCGATCATCGGCTCGGCGCAGTTTGTGCAGTGCGTGAGCAATGGCGACTGCCAAGACAACGCGCCGGGCGTGGGCGAGTCGCCGTTGGTCGGCGCCGGCTTCTTTGCGGCGCAGGCCATCTTCACGCTCACGGCGGTGGCAGCGGTGCCGTTCTCGAAGCCAAAGGGCGGCATGCTCTATGCGCGCCGCCACGCCATCGGCAGGCGCAAAAAGCGCGGTGCTGGCGGCGGCAGCAGCAGCGGCGGCGGTGAGAGCGACGCCACGGAAGACGACGACGACGGCGACGGCGACGGCGACGGCGACGGCGACGGTGACGCGGAGCCAGCTCCGGAGGCCGAGGAGTGGGGCGACGCGCGCAAGCACAAGGGCGTGCGGCTGCTGCCGTTTCTGCTCTTCGACCTGCTGGCCTTCTCCGTGGTCGTCGGCGTCGCCGTGTACGCGTACCTCACGACCGACGACACGTGGCTGCGGCAGGTCTACCTGCACTGGCTGTGCGTCGTCTACGCGCTCTTCGGCATGCCGTGGCTCGTGCTCAAGGTGCCGCTCATGTACCTGCTCGTGCTGCACGTCGTGCCGACCGGGTCCAACCGCGCCGGCGAGACCGTCGTCAAGCTCGACGGCGCGTCGCGCCTCCGCCTCCGCAAGGCGCGCGGTCAGCGATCTGGATCTGCCAAGGTGGCCCCTGCCTCCTGAGAGGCCGTCCGTATCTGTGTGTGAAAGTGAACGTGGCATGTGTAGAATGTAGGAATTCCTATGACAGTAGAATCGTTTGAGCGTATTTCACACAACACTGCGGGGTACGCTATACCGCCTGCCTATTCAGTCCGTCGATTCCGTCCCGAGAGGTCAATCGTGCCCCGGCGCGAGCAGCGAGTGCCAGTTCATCATGAAGCTGCGGAAGGCGCCCACGTCCTCGGGCTCGAGCAGCCCGCTGTGAAGGCTCCGCGCGATGGCCGCGTCGTCCGCGGGCGGCTCAAGGAGCTCGGGCGGCACGGGGCACGTCGTGAAGAAGGCGGGGATGGCGAGACGCGTCCCCGAGCGGAGCGGCTCCACCTGATGCAGGTTCTCCCACCCGCTCGAGAAGATGACGGCCGAGCCCTTGCTCGGCGCGCGCGGGGTCAGCACGCGCGACGACCCCTCCTCGCCACCGTCAACTCCGCCCTCCTCGTCGGTGGCGGCCTCCGCCGCGTCTTTCCAGTAGAAGGTGCCACCCTCAAAGTCGTCGCCGTGGTCGGTGAAGTAGGCGACGCACGAGTAGTGGAACTCCTTGTGGGTCGACTCGTCGGAGTGCGTCGTCGCCTGCTTGGCGTTCTCGCCGGTGAACATCGCGGCGAAGGCCTGCATCGGCAGCACGGTGGAGAGCGGCAGGCCGTACTCGTGCGCAATCATCCGTCGCATCCGCTCGACGAGCCGGACGAAGATGAGCGCGGTGCGCGTGTCGCGGAACGCGCACTTTGGAGGCTGAACTGCTCGGTCGGTGGCGTGATCACAAACTCGACCTCCGCTCGGAAGGCGTCGGCCTCGGCAGCGGTGGCAAAGCTGGGGAGGCTGACGCGCGAGCACGCGTCGCAGCACACGCCGCCATCGCACGCGCGGCCAGGGCGCAGCGGCACCTGGACGAGTTCCTCGTTGACGAGATCGTAGCCGGCGCCCTCCTCGACGGGCCGCATGCACGTCACGTTGGTCGCGACCCTCTCGCGCCGCAGCAGGTGGCGCATGTCGGCCTCGAAGACGTTGTGCAGGAGCCGAGGCGCCTCGATCGCGGGCGGCGATCCCTCGGGTGCCGACTCGACCAGCTGCACCGCCAGCCAAAACGCCGCCTGCACCGACTCGTCGTCCAGGTGAGCACCGCCATCAAGCAGCGCGAGCACCATCTCGACATCCCCGCGCCGCAATGCAGTGAGCAGCGGCGGCGCGCCACTCCCGCCGTCGGACACAGCATCGCCGTCTCCGCCACGTGCGAGCAGCAGCTTGGTGACCTGGAGCTGTCCCGTCTCCACGGCGGCATGGAGCGGCGAGTTGCCGCCCGCGTTGGGCGCGTTTGCATCGGCGCCGTGGTCGAGCAGCGCCACGATGTCCTCGTGGCCCTTCAGCGAAGCAAAGTGGAGAGGCGTCGAGCCTCTCGCATTCGGCAGGTTGACGGGCAGCCCGGAAACGAGCATCAGCTCCACCATCCCAGCGTCGCCCTCGGCGGCCGCGTCGTGCAGGCCGAGCGTCTCCGTAGTGGCGCTCATCTGCAGCGGTGGGCGACGGCTAATGTGCTTGTGCGGCACGAGCAGTGCGGTGATAGCTGGAACCGTGAGCAATGTCAGCATGATGGCCGGAAAAGAGCCCAATACCATAATCAGAGTAGCTGAACGAGCTACTCTGATGGTCGATCTCAAACCGAGTAAAACGCGCTGTTTTGGCGGACTCCCCCTTTCAGCTTGCGACCCGGCAAATAAAGCAAATATCGTGATGTCAACATGCGCTTCGAAACCTCTACTCAACCCCGTCTCATGCAATGCACCTCATTGCTGCCGCATCGGCTTGAGGTGGTCCGCGATGCTCAGCTCCGCGCCGGTCGCGGCGCGCACCGACTCGACGCTCTCGCCCTCGGCGATCTCGATCATCTGCAGGCCGTTGCCGTCGGGGAGCACCTGGAAGACGCCCTTCTCGGTGATGACCTTCTCGACGCAGCGCATGCCGGTGAGCGGCAGCGTGCAGTTCGTCAGGATCTTCGGGCTGCCCTTGCGGTCGGTGTGCTCCATCGTGACGATGACGCGCGAGCCCGACGCGACCAGGTCCATCGCGCCGCCCATCCCCTTGACGAGCTTGCCCGGGATCATGTAGTTGGCCATGTCGCCGTTGGCGGCCACCTGCATCGAGCCGAGGATGGTCGCCTGGCAGTGCGTGCCGCGGATCATCGCAAACGACTGGTCGGCAGAGAAGTACGACGCGCCGTCGAGCGCCGTCACCGTCTGCTTGCCGGCGTTGATCAGGTCGCAGTCCTCGTGGCCGCTGTTGGGGAAGGGGCCGACGCCGAGCATGCCGTTCTCCGACTGCAGCGTGATCTCGACGCCCCTCGGCAGGTAGTTGGAGACGAGCGTCGGCATGCCGATGCCGAGGTTGACGTAGTCGCCGTCGCGCAGCTCGAGCGCGGCGCGCCGGCAGATGAGCTCGCGCATCGCGTCGTTCGGGTTGGTCGCCGGGTTGAACGACGACGGCTTGTCGGCAAGCGTCAGCCGCTCGATGAGCCCCATCCGCGGCGCCTGCACGATCCGCTGCACGTAGACGCCCGGCGTGTGCACCGCGTCGGGCTCGAGCTCGCCCGCGGGCACGAGCTGCTCGACCTCGGCGATCGTGATCCGCCCCGCCGTCGCGATCGCCGGGTTGTGGTTGCGCGCCGTCTTCCGGTAGATCAGGTTGCCCTCGGTGTCGCCCCTCCACGCCTTGACGAGCGCAAAGTCGCCCGAGATCGCGTGCTCCATGATGTACTCGGAGGGCGCGCTCTCGGGCGGCGCGAGCGGGTGGCGGAAGAGCCCGGCCTTCCTCGGCGTCGACGTCGCCACCACCGTGCGCGAGCCGTCGGGCGCGTAGCGCGTGGGCATGCCGCCGTGCTGCACCAGCGTGCCGGCGCCCGTCCGCGTGAAGAAGGCCGGGATGCCGGCACCCGCGGCGCGCATCCGCTCGGCCATCGTGCCCATCGGCACGAGCTCGACCTCGATCTCGCCGTTCAGGTACTGCTCCTCGAACAGCGAGTTCTCGCCCACGTACGAGCCGACCATCTTGCCGATCTGCTTGGTCTGGAAGAGCACGCCCAGCCCTCGCTCGTCCGTGCCCACGTTGCTCGAGACGACCGTCAGGTTCTTCGAGCCGCGATCACGAACGGCCAGCAGCAGGTTCTCAGGCACGCCCGTCAGCCCGAAGCCGCCCACGAGCAGCGTGCTGTCGGACTCGATGTCGTGGCAGGCCGCCGCGGCCGACTCGAAGACCTTGGGCGAGCTCAAGCTGGCGAGGCCGCGCAGCCTGGCCGCCGGCCGGGCTCTACGGAGCAGCGTGGCGGGGCGCATCGCTGCGGAGTGTTGAGAGGCGGTGAGGTGCAGTAGTTGGGTGGTGGTTTCGTCAGATGCTCAGGCCGTCCGTACGAGTAGCGCGCCGCCACGGTCACGGCCCTGCCGAAAGTGGTGAAGGACGAAGCGCGCACACCCAAGGGGGCCTTACCCAGCGGACACGCAGCAGGATAAGCACATGCGCCGAGCAAGAAGCCGGACAGAGCCGAGCAAGGTCAAGCCAAGCCAGGCCAAGCCAAGGCAGCATCGGAAGAGCGAAGCCTCGATCAGCCAAAGCAGACCAAGGGGAAGCTGTTGCAACGCCTCACCGC
>Ga0209713_10001905_pt1 | contig 12742 bp, 6 predicted proteins | sample ArcOceMetagenome_3_FD_187444 | JGI IMG/M metagenome (GOLD analysis project Ga0209713, IMG submission 187444) | Marine eukaryotic phytoplankton communities from Arctic Ocean - Arctic Ocean- Svalbard ARC20M Metagenome (SPAdes) (version 2) | ecosystem: Environmental > Aquatic > Marine > Oceanic...
CAGCCAGTAAGTATATATGTAAGTTCCCCGCTCCCCTTCCCCGCTGGCTTCCCCGGCCCGGGAGACCCCGTAATCGTTTTGACGCGCTCGCCGCCATGATCCATAGTGTGTGGTCGTGGTGTCCCGCGCAGATGCTGTGCGACCCCGTAGATCACGGGGGAAGCCCCGGCGCGCTCCTGGACCGTGCGGTGGGGCGTGAGCAGCTGCTGGGGGGCGTCAACAAGCCGGCGGGCGGCGCATGCGCGCTCTGATGACGGGTGGGGCATGCCGCTCCACCTCACAGCCTACCACGACACCGCCGGCGACGGCTGGATCGACCTGCACCTCCACCCACCCTCCTTGACGCTTCCGATCCGCGGCTTTCGCCTCGACAACGTGCGAGCCTGCTCCGGCGCCAGCTGCACAGAGGTGGCTGTCTTCGGCTCCAGCAGCGGCGCTGCCGAGGAAGCCGGCTGGCTCGTTGCGGCCGGCCACGCCTTCACACACGGCGTTTACGGCCTCTGCTTCACCGAGCCAACTGACCCTGGACAGGCCGACCCGTGCGTTCTCCAGCGGCCAGCTGGCGACGGCCCGCTGCTGCTCGCGACGCTGAGCGTCGCCATCCCGCTGCTCGGCAAGCCGGCCACGCGCGTGTGTACCGATGGCGGGCTGCTCTACGGCGCAGGTGCCGCCTACAATATCTCGGCGCGCTGCGCTCCGGCGCTCGGCGAGCTGCGCTCGCCTTGGAGCGCAGCGTCGCCGTCCGCCGCCGCCGCGACCGCCGCCGCCTCCTCACCGCCGCGCCGCCCTCCTCGCGGCGTCGCCTTCGTCAAGACGTACAAGACGGGCTCGTCGACGATCGGCTCGCTGCTCCACCGCTACGCCGAGACGCACGCGCTCGACGTCGCCGTCAACGCCAAGGCGGTGCCTCACGACGGCCCGTTGGAGGGACGGCTCGAGAAGCGAGAGAAGCGCGCCCGCCCCACCGACTGTTTGTACGAGTTCCACTCGTTCAAGAGCTGCGGGCAGGCGTGGCTGCAGGATCAGGCGACGACCCTCGGGCTGGGTGCCGACGCGCCCGCGCGATGGGCGGGAGAGCCGAAGCCTCTTCAGTTGGTAGTCGACCATTCTCGCCTTCAGCCGCTCAAGCAGCTAGACACTTTTGGCGGCGGCTTGTTTGGCGGCGGTGGCGGCGGCGGTGGCGGTGATGCGGGGCTGCCGCTGCCGTGCCGTGGCTTTCTGGCGGCGATGCGAGCGGCGCAGGGCCGCGTACACGAGCTGCTCCGTGCGCCGCGCAGCCTCGCGGCGTATGACGCGTGCATCGAGGCGGTGGCCAAGCACCAGCAGCGCGTCACCCCCACCCCCACCTCCTCCTCCGCCTCCTCTAGCATTGGCGGCGGCGGTGGGGACCTGCTCGGCGTGGACGCCTACCGCTCCTCTGTGCCTGGGGGTCTGCTGGTGACCTCGATGCGGTGGCCCGCGTCTCGCTTCGTCTCGGCAATGGAGCAGTTCAACATACCGCCGCGGATGGGCGTGCCGTGCCGCCGCCGGCGCAAGCGCGAGGGCGGCGCCTGCCGCGGCCACACGTGCGAGCGCGACTTCGACTTCACTTGGGCGTGCCTCAACACGTCAGTCGAGCGGAGCGGCATGCTCGCAACGTATGTGCGCTGCATCATGGACACGGACAGGCCAAAGGAGCTCCGACGGAAGCAAATCGACGATCTCAAACGCATCGCCGCCGCTGGTCGTGGTGGTGCTGGTGGTTCGGGCAGCGGCGCCGGTGCTGCGGATGAGGAGCAGCGCAGCGCCCTCGCGCAGCTGCAACGGCAGCTCGAGCTGCAGTCGGCACAGTGCGGCTCCGGTGGCGGCGGCGGCGGTGGCGGCGGTGGTGGCGGGTGCGGGCGACGGCGACGTACTCAGCTGTGCGGCGCTTCGGCCAAGTTTGGTCAGCTGATGCCCGACAGTCGCTTCGTGATGGAGGCGGTGGCCAAGACGCTCGGCTTCCCGCGGAGGGAGTTCGCCACGCCCAAGGAGCGCGACAACTGGCACCGCATGCTCGGGGACGACTCGTTCGCGGCGGTGGCCTTTGCGTTTGTGGCGGCGCTGCGCCGCTCGATCGATCTGGTCCTCGTGACGGAGCACATTGACGAGTCGCTGCTGATGCTGCGGAGGGCGGCGGGATGGTCGAATCAGGACGTCCTCTACATTTCGCAGAAGCGGCGCAAGCAAAACGTCCTGACGGCGGCGGCGGCACGCGGCGGCGGCAGCAAGGGCGGCGGCGGCGGTGGCTCTAGAGGCGGCGGCGGCGGCGGCGGTGGCAACGTTGGCTTGCCGAGCCCGGCGGCCAAGGCGGCGTCGTCCGGCCGTCTCCACACCGTCCTCGACACGCCGTCGGTAGCGGCGCTGCGCGCGCCCGCTGCACCGTGGCTCTGGCCGCACGAACTGGACACGGTGCTCCGCGCCAATTGGCTCGACACTTTGCTGCACGTCCACTTCAATCGCACGCTGTGGCGGCGCGTCGAGCAGACCTATGGCAAGGGGAGCGACGGCGAGGGGAAGCTGCGGGGCGAGCTGGCGCAGTTCCGTGCGCTGCGCGCGACCGTGCTGCGGCGCTGCGCCGCGTGCGAGCGAGACGGCGTCGGCCGCTGCCTCGCACGCGCTCACGCCGCGGCCGGCGGCGGCGGCACTGCCGATGCCAGCGCGGGCGCGGGCGCGGGCGCGGGCGCGGGCGCGGGCGCGGGCGCGGGCGCGATGATGCAGCCGGAGGTGACGCCGCATCTGTGCTGGATGCTCTCGCAGGACACCAAGGCGTGGTCGGAGCACTTCTTCAGCCGAATGGCTCTCCGCTTCGACGCGCGCGCCACGCTCGCCGACGCTGCAGCAGCAGCCGGGAGTGCAGCCGGCGGTGGCGGCGGAGGGCTGCGGACGCACGCGGGCGTGCGCACCGGCAACGTGCGCTGGTGGCGCTGCCCGCGGACGCGCGGCGTCGCGCCCAACTGCGCGCGCATCCCGCCCGGCTCGGCCCACCCAAAGTACTCGGCGTGGAACTGCATGTGCTCGTGGCGCGAGACGCAGACGCAGGCCGGCCCGCCGCGCCGCTGGAAGAAGGGCTAGCGTCGCCCCAACCAATCTTCAGAGTGAAAGTACACATGTACAAGATACTGGTGTAAACCGCCATACTTTACTTAGTATCGCGCCGGGCAGCGTGCGGCTCCATCATGCGGTTGAGAGAGGCGCCACCTTGGAACGCTCCGCCTGGGTCTGGTCATCTCATCAGCAAGTGTCTTGCGTTGCCCTCGATGCACTCTGAAAACTCATCAATCCACCTTTCGCCGGCGGCCCGTTCCCAGTGTTGCCACGCCTCGCGCACAAAGCACGAATGCTTCCGCGGAGCGATTCCTGTTTGAACCTCGGGTGGCCGGATGATGCGGTCTATCAGCTGACAGACCGCATCATCCGCACGACGAGGACGAGGCCCTGGCTGCCCAGCAGTAGGCGCGCGTTGACAAGAATCTTGACGGCGTGCTTCAGTTGAGTCGCGACCTCTCCCAGCCCGCCGTCCACCTCGATCGGCACGCGGCCCGCCTCGTTTGGCGGCCCCAATGCGCGGCCGACCCGCCCATTGTACTTTGCCCTGGCCTGCAGTCCCTGCAGCTCAAGAGTATGGTATTACGAGGGTGCCCAATGCCTTCTGCCCAGGCTTGCAGGGACGTGGATTGGTGCGTCGACCGCGAGGGGGTGCGCTTTGATAAGTTTTTTTCCCGGTTTTGTTAATTTCCGCGATGCAAGAATGCAAGTCTTGCTCGCCGCGTTCGCGGCGTGGAGGATACTCGTGTGTGTTCGGTCACATTGCCGCCAGAGATGACGGCCGTTCCAGGCTTCGCCTGGAGCACTGACGGCAGCGGCCTGTACGACGCGTCCCACAGCGACCGCTGCGACGACGCGACACAGGCGACAGCAGCGACGGGATGCTGCCTGGATGGAGATGCCGGGTGGGGCGGGCTGTGTGCTGGGTCTCCGAGTATCGGCGTCGCGTGCCATGTAGGCAACGACGTCGTTGCCGGCACGTGCTCAAGCTGCAATCTGGCCAAGGTGACGCTCGCGGAAGCGGTGGAGCAGTGTGCAGCGATCGGGAGGCGGCTGTGCACTTTTGAAGAGCTGCAGCAGGAGGTGTGCTGTGGCGTCGGCTGCTGCATCAATGCCAAGCGGGTCTGGTCGGGCACCGCCTGCAACGAGCCACCATCTCCGCCTGCAGCACCTCCGTTTATGCCGTCGCCTCCCTTCCTTCCGCCCTCGTCACCCTCGCCCTCGCCAGCTAGCCCGGGCGGCGGGCGGGTGGCGTGCATGAGCGTGCATACGTTTCCGACGGAGGACCTGCCCAAATCGGGCAACCCGTCGTTTCAGGAAGATTCGTGGACGGTGGGGTGCGGATACGCCGAGCACGAGAGTTCAGACGTCGACGGTTGCATAGAGCTATGCACGGCGCCCGCCAAGGGAGGCTGCTGCTACGCCAACGCCTACGCTTCGTGTGGCGGCAGCTCGTGCTCGGGAGGCTCGTGCTGCGCCAACAGCGAGAGCATCTGCTCGTCCGCATGCGAGGCGTACTTCACGGCACAGGCAAACTCTGCGCCCATCGGCTGTGCGGCCAGCTTCACCGCCTACCTGGACTGCTCCGGCGTGGAGGGCATGGTGGAGGAGGAGCGCCCCTCGCCCGTGTGGGACTCGGAGGAAGGCTGCCTGGCGTGGTGCGAGGCCAAGGTGGCCGTCGGATGCTGCTATGTCAACACGGTCAACGAGGCGTGCACGTGGTACGCGGGCAGCACGACGGTGGAGCCGGTCGACAAGATGAACCGCAAGGCCGCGCTCTGCGTCCTGAGCACTGCACCGTCGGCACCGTTGCCACTCCCGCCGCCGCCGTCGCCCGCCCTCCCGCCACTGTCGCCGCCGCCGCCATCGTTGCCACCGCCGTCGCCATCATCGTCGCCACTGACCGCCGAGCAGTCGGCAGAGGATCTCCTCGAGGAGATTGAGGCGGGGGGCGAGTCGCCCAGAGCTGCCCACCTCGAGGATGCGGTGAGTGAGGCAGCTGAACAGATGAACGAAGCGCCGAGCGACGGAGTCGAGGCGCTGGCGCAAAGGCGCGAGCTGAGGGAGGGTCTTATGGCGGTATTGCTCGCCGCAACCGAGGCCACGCCGCAAAACGGCAGTGCGGCTGGGGACGGCGACGCCGATGGAAGTGAGGCGCTGCCGCCTCCGCTGCCACCGCCGCCCGCAGCGCCGGCGGAGCTGCGTGGCGGCGTGGCGGTGTCGCTGCTTGGCGCGGCGGCGGAGCTGCTGGAGGAGCCGATTGAGGTGACAGCGGCCGCCGCTCTCGACGGTGCTGCACTCGCGTCGGCGGCGCTGACCGAGCTGGAGGTGGAGGCGGGAGTGGAGCAGGCCGAGGGCGAGAGGGTGGTGGCGGTATCGGCGGGGGAGGCGGCGGTGGAGGTGGAGGCGGAGGCGAGCAGTCGCAACGCGGCAACGTGCAAGGAGGTCTTGCACGTGCTCAGCGGCGCGCTCGTCGGCTCTCTTTTGGCGGGCGACTCGGTCAACGACGGCACAAGACGGCTGGCGACGCTGGCGCGGCGCGCGGTGGGTGCGGAGGTGGCGTTGGGCAGCGAGGCCATCGGCGTGACGCTGCGTCCGTTGGGCGACGACGCCGCGGCGGGTGGTGGCGGTGACGTGGGGCAGGTCGGGCTCGCGAGCTTCGGTCTGAGTGCGGAGGTCACCTCGATCGACGTCAGTGGCGTCGGTGGCGTCGACAGCGGCGGTGCGTCTGTCACGACGACGCTGTACGCTCGCAACGTCCACAGCAGAGCCGCCGTCCTGGCCGCCAACGACGCCACGTCGACAAACGGCCGCCGCCGGCGGCTCAGTGAAGGCGCCGTCGTCGCCATCGTTGACGACGAGGAGGAGGCTGCGGTTCTGGCGGGGGAGTACGGTGTGGCAGCTCTGCAGCTGCGTGCGGCGCTGCCGGCGGCGATGCTCGCCCCCGAACGAGAGCACGCCAACGGCACCGCCTCCGCGGATGGCGGCTGGTCTGTCAACCTCGCCTCCGGCGTGGCGAGCGTCTCTCTCGTGGCAGACGACGCCGCGACCGCCTCCGCCCTCGTCGCCGCCACCGCCGACGCCATCGGCGGCTTCGTCGCTGACGCCGACTCTGCCGCCTCGTCGCTCCGCCTGATCGACGTGTCGGTGGCCGTGCGGCTGAAGGCGCGTCTGCCTGCGGCGGGCGGCGGCGCGTGCTCCGATCACGCCGAGTGCTTCGGCGGCTACTGCTGCAACGGCGAGTGCACGTGCTCGGGGGCGTATGTCGGCGCGCACTGCGAGTTCGAGGCGAGCTGCGGCGTGTGGAGCGACGTGGCGCTGCGATGGAACGCGACGTGCTGCACCACCCACATCGACCTCGACAGTGGGGAGACGGAAAGCAGCGACAGCAGCAGCAGCAATGGCAGCGCCCTCGCGGCTCTCAACGGCATGGCGAGCGAGGTGGCGTGCGCTTGCACCCAAAGCGGCGACGTGGCGGTGGCGCTGCGGTGGGAGCAGCTCTGGCTGCCCCAGACGGGCCTTGCCGAGGCCGACCACACCTCGCTGCTTGCGTACGTCGACGACGCCGGGCTCGGCTGGCTGCTGCTCAGCCTGAGCGTGCTCGCGCTGCTCGCGGCGTTTGCGGCGCTGCTCGACCAGAGAACGCTCTCCGTGCGCCGCCCGCCAGGCTGGATGAGCGACCACACTGACACGGGCCAGCAAAGAGATTACCACCTCTTCGTCCGCCGCGTCGCCTTTCACATGCGGCTGCGCCACCCGTTGCTGCGTGTCGTCTACTGCGTGCCCGGCCACGTGCCGGCGACGCGGCTGCAGCTGACGTGCTTGCTGTTCGCGCAGCTCGGCGTCTCGCTCTGCTCGTGCATCCTGTGGTACGGCCGGCCGCAGTGCTTCGTGACGCAGGCCGCCGCCGCCGCGCTCGTCTCGGCGCTGAGCGGCTTCGTGGGCTCGACGTGCGCGCGGTGGGCGATGCGTAAGACGTACAGCGCCGTCGCGTGGGGCCGCCCTGCCAAGGTGGCGTGGCGCAGCCTCAAGCGCGGCTCGGTGCAGTACGATGTCGAGGCGGGCCTGGCCGAGATGAAGCACCTGATGGCGGAGGCGGCGCACCTCCCCCACGGGCTCCACCTGCCGACGCCGCGAAGCCCGTTAACGTGGCGGTGGTCATCGCACTCGCCGCGCCGTAACTCGCCGCGTACGCCGTCATCGCGAAGGACCACGCTGAGCGGCAAGCGAATCCCACTGCCGCCTGGCGCCGCCCCCGCCGCCGACGCTGCCGCTGCGGCCGACGCGACCGATGCTGCCTCCAGCCCCCCCACCTATGACTCCACGACCGCCACCGCTTCCGCCACCACCGCCGCCACCACCACCACGCCAAGGGGCCTGGACCATCTGCCGTCCGTCAGCCCACGCGAGGAGCGGCGCCCGTTGCGCGGCCTGCTGCGCAAGCTGCCCGGCCTGCGTCGCTTCAGCGTCGAAATGGACAGCTCGCGCGCCGTGCTGGCGTCGTCTCTGGTGCCGGTGGCGGTGACGATCGCGACGCCAGCAACGCCACGCTCGCCGCCACAAGGCCTGCCGCCACGGCCCGCCGGGCCCAAGCCACCCGCCGGGCCCAAGCCACCCGCCGGGCCGAGGCCGCCACAGCCGCCGCCGCCAACGCCGCCGCCGTCGCCGCCATCGAAGCACGCTCCAGCGACGGAGGCCACTGCGGTGGCCATGGAGCCGGAGCAGCTGCCGCCGGCACCGCCTCTATCGATGAGCGAGCTCGTCCTCTCCACCGCCTCCCTCGCCTCCACCAGCACCTCCGCCTCCGTCTCCACCGCCGCCGCCCAGTCGAAGCCCTCGGGCCCTCTAAAGCCGTTGCGTGTCGACATGGAGAACCTCTTCATCACCGCGGAGCACGGCCTTGCCCTTCGCCTCTACAGGTGGAGACAACCCGCCGTTGTTCACCCGCCGCCCAACTCGCCCAGTGGCCCCGGCGCCCCGACTGCCCCGGCGGCTCCCATCGAGCCAAAGGGCGGCGGCAGCGACGGCGGCGGCGACGCGTCCTCCTCCTCAGACACGGTCTCATCCAAGGAGGATCGGCGCGTGAAGACGGTTCCGATCGCGAAGCTGGTGCAGCGGTGGGAGTGGGAGTCGATTCACAACTGGCGCGAGGTGGGCTGCGGCCACCTGCAGCCGATCGCGCTGGTCGACGCGTCGGCGCTGCCACCGGCCACGCGCAACGCGCTCGACTCCGCTGAGTGGAGCTTCGAGGGCGGGGGCAGCCTCGCGCGCTGCGAACCGCCGCGCGGCAAGCTGCTGTTGGCGTGGGCGCTGTGCGTCGGCGTGCTGCTCGGCTGCGCCGCCTTCTGCGGCTACGCGCAGCTCGTGCAGGCGCAGCTCAAGGCGGAGGACGACGGCTTCTCGCTTCACGACTACCGCGCTGGCGTCGTCCAGGCGTACCTGCTCTCGCTGCTGCTCGCGCTGGGCGTCAAGGACCCGGTACAGGCGGCGCTCGTCGCCGCGCTGCCGATGGCGTCGCGCAAGTCGCGCCGCCCCGTCAAGGCCGCCGCCTCGCTGCTCGTGTGGCTGCTGACCCTCTGAGACGGGGGGATGTACGCACTTTTGGTTTTAGCCTCGTTCAGTGTTTCTGATCTCCGCTTTCCACACACCATACCGTACGACCCGCGCAAGAACCTTGCTTTCAACGCTCAAACTCGCACACGGCTACCAGTAGTACCCATTACTTACATGTACAACGATCTCGTACTCGTAGTCCGCTGGCTTGCACATCGCTGATAACGTCGGAATGTGTAACTCCTGGTTTATTACCGTGACAACTGTTACGGTGATCCACTGGCGACGTCGAATCAAGCGGCCGATAGCTGCGAGCGGGCGACCATGTCGGAATAATGTCGGAATACCGCTGGCTCGCCACAGGATGCGGCCAATCCAAGCTGCACGGGATGGGCGAGGCCATCTGCGCGCATAAGGTGCACTTAGCGCATGTGCGCTGCTGCGGTACCGGGCGCCGCTGTGTCTCAGTCTGCGGAGAAGCCCACAAGTCACTGTACACGTTTAATGCATCGGCAGCGCTTGACAAATGCGCCACGCGTGGCATGCGACTGTGTACGCGGGACGAGCTGCTTGAGAAGAACCAGTGCTGCAAGAATGGCTGCCAGCTTGATGCACAGCCAGTGTGGACAGACGAGCCGTGTGAGCCACTCTCCTGCACAGACGCCTCCTTCTGCCAGCCTGCGGCCGCGCGCAGCTGCGGGACCGCCCCGCATGCGCCGGACCCAATATTCGCAGATGATTCTGAACCTGTGCGGGGCGGCAGGCGGATCCCATGGGGGCGGCGCTCACAAACGCCACTTAGGCCGAGGCATGAGGTGACATCCCCATTGTGGGATGCGTGGGGAGAGGCCACGCCGTGCGTCGGCATGGAGAACGTGGGCGGCTTCGGCTCCGTGGGGCTCAACAACGTCAAGAACTCCTGTGGTCTCACGCAGCACGGTGACGGGTGCGTCATCGTAAGCGTGGGATCCCACGACGAATGGGACTTTGAGGCGGAGATTGTGCGGCGCACTTGCTGCCGCGTGGAGGTCTTCGACTGCACGATGCCACCGCACGTGCAGCCACCAGTCCACCTGCGCTCCCGCGTGCGCCTGCATCATGTGTGCGTCAGCGGTTCGGAGATGCCCAGTCTGCCGCATGCCGATGGCAAGGAGTTCCTAGCGTGGCAGCCACTCCTCGCGCGTGCTGGCCTGTCCGCCGCGCCAGACTACCTCAAGCTGGACGCAGAAGGCTTCGAGTGGTCGTTCTTGCCCTCTCTGCTGGCGGCTCCCAAGCGGCTGCTGCCGATGCAGATCGCCTTGGAGGTGCACCTGTGGTCGACCGAGTTGCGCGAGGGCATGTCTCGCGGAGGCGTCACTTCCGAGCGCTTGCGCAACGCGAGCGCGACGGTGAGGGAGGTGCAGTCGCTTGTGAAGCCTCTTTGGGCCAAAGGTTACGAGCTTCGCTCCATCGACTTCAACAATCCGTGGCATCTTGCGGACCCGTGCTGCGCAGAGCTGCTCCTTGCTCGCGATGGCGGGCGCGACCGGGAGCACAGCTTTTAGGGTGGCGCTACGAGGTACTAGTACTGCAGTGTACCGTACTCCGTAAAGCCGTACGTGGTACTTGAGCTTCAAACCACTCTTTAAATATTAAACAGGGTCTGGCCACCCTACCGTACTGAATCTCTTGCGTACTTTATCTGCGTAAGTACCTGGTCGCGCGTAGGCTCGCTTCTGGCCCAAATAGTGACTGGATTCGGTCGCCATGGGCCGCGTTGAGCGCTTATGTGCGGCCCTACCGTACGGCCTTGGGGCAGAGCCAACTCGCTCCCAGGGGGGGGGGGGGGGGGGGAGTTCTAAGAACACAGGGTGTGCCCCCCCCTAGAATGTAATACAAACAGCTGGGGGTCGTGGACCCGCCCGCAGCGGGTGTTACAAAACAGCTGGGGGGTCTGGACACCCCTCCCTAGATGGTGATGTTACACGCTGGGGGGTCTCGGGAGCGCATGCGCCGGAGTACCCCCTCGCACGAGCGGCGATCCGCGAGCACCTGCACCTCCCACACGTCAGCATCGGACCGCGTGCCGAAGGAGAGGCCATCGGAACTCGCGCCGGTCGTCCTGTTGCTCGTGGCAGAATCGCTGGCGGCAGCATTGCCAGCCGCGGCCGCGCCGCAAAAGTTTGGCATGCCGCGTGCGGGAGGGAGATGAACTACTGAGCTCATCGAAGTGACCGTCCCAGAAACCTCCAAAAACCTCTACCCCAGCATGTCAACCAAACGCTTGGGGAGTCTGGACTACCCTCCCTAGCATGTCAACCAAACGCTTGGGGGGTCTAGGCACCCCCCCCTAGACCCTGCAATGTTCTTAGAACTCCGCCCCCCCCTGGAAGCGAGTTGGCTCTGCCCTTGGTGAGTGTTGCAAAGGCTTGTGATAGCACAACATAGGCTAATGCAGCCAGCACAGCCCTCACATCGACCAGACACGCCACACACGCCGATGCCACTGCCTCAAAGGGCCTCGCGAGCACCGTCAATGAGTGCCATGTCAGTGGGAACGGTGGCTGCGAGGTCGCAGTGATGGCCCAGACCTGCACAGGATCGCGCACGAGGATGATGCCGACCTCCAGTGAAGATGGTACCAGCACCCAGCAGCATGCTGCGCCGCCCACTCGCACCGAGCTCTCCAAAATGAATGAAGGCCATAACCCCGCACGGGGCTATGCCCCCAGCTACCACGTACATTCTTAAGGTTCAGGGGTCCGCAAGCCATCCAGCATGGGCGTCGCAAGCGGCGAAGACGAAATTCCGGATTTCAGCCAGTTTTGCGTAAAAAATCGGCGTTTTGGGCGCGCCGCCCCCAAGATCAATGAAGGTTTCCTCGCGACCCATAGGGCGCAGCCTTCACCAAGGCTGCGCAGCGGGAAAAAATGATGATTTGATGCCTCAGATGGCCATTTTCTAGACCAAAAAAGCAGTATAATGTCGACCAGGTTCGATTCGACCAAACTTGTAGTACTCGCTGAGATGAACTCGGAACCGCTACCTTTAAATCTCAAGTTGCCGTATGCTCTTCTCGCCCTTCATTCCACTCCCGTCCACGCGATCGAATCAACAACCATCCATCCCTACCCGGAGTTTTCTTCGGCGTCGCCCCATGCGATCGACGCTGCCCTCGATCTTCACCCACTCCGCCCGTTATTGTAGCGGCGACTGTTCGTCCTGCAATCCGAAGTTAGCAAGCCGACAGCTGAGCGGGCCCCGCACACCGCCCACCGAATGCGCCGCAAGCCACCGCCTCCCTCCCCGATTTCGCTTACATGCGCTGATAATCACCCCCAAACCTTATTACGTCACACAAACTTGCCACGCATGTCCGCTGTTCCCTATCTACCTGCTCTTATATCCAAGTTTGGGCGAGGCGTTAGCGAGCATTTCACATTTCTAGATCCAGGGCCCAGGCTCCAAATGTATGTGGTAGCTGGGGGCATGGCCCCGTGCGGGGGTATGGGAATGAATGAAGGACCAGCCAGCTAGGGCTCGAGCATCGCACGGCACCAAGAAATGGAGACCGTAGTCACATGCTGCGCGCTCTAGTAAAGGGGTAGCTACTGTTGACTCAGCTCTACCAGCCCGGCAGTCTCCACCCGCGATTGCCACCGGAGGAGCGTTTACCAGTCCACCAGTACAGTTACTGCCGGGCATTTAGAAAACAGGGACGCGCCTCGCATGCGCCGTTTCTTAGGGTTTCCTCGGCACGCCAGCGCGGCCATGCACAATTTCTTAGCATTCTCAGGGGAGGGGTAAACGCAGCGCACGCTCGATTGGCCGGGTGACACGCAGCATCGAGAAGGCTGGCGGTGCCCGCGGCGACCATATCGCTCATCGACAAGGTCGGCGCGCTATGGCGGAGCCATGAGGGGGAGTGTATAGCGCTGTATAGTGTATAGGCTGCATCGCTGTATACTGTATAGGCGCTGTATCGGCTGTATATGCTCAGAGGCGCTGGGACAATGCGATCAAGCTGTATAGCTGTATAATACAGCAAAACTGGTCGAAAATGGTGGCAACCAACTAGTGCGCACTAGTTGGTTGCACCATTTTTGCTGTATTATACAGCTATACAGCTTGATCGCATTGTCCC
>Ga0209713_10001907_pt1 | contig 12735 bp, 7 predicted proteins | sample ArcOceMetagenome_3_FD_187444 | JGI IMG/M metagenome (GOLD analysis project Ga0209713, IMG submission 187444) | Marine eukaryotic phytoplankton communities from Arctic Ocean - Arctic Ocean- Svalbard ARC20M Metagenome (SPAdes) (version 2) | ecosystem: Environmental > Aquatic > Marine > Oceanic...
CTTGGAAGTGGCCTGCGCTGGTTTTTCGGGTTTGCCAGCTATCGCGGTTGGCCCCTAAGAGCTAAAGTAATCTAAAGCCGGCGCCGGCGCAGAGTTTCCTGACCGGCAGCTGATCATCCTTCCGTTCTTTAAAGAACGGAGGGGAGGACGACGAGAAAGAAAAGAAAGAGGAGGGACGGGCACCTAGCAATCAATCAAGCAAGTAAGGACCACGACGCGGAGGCGAAGCGGAAAGCCCATTTCCCGTACGATCCCGCCGTGCGCGAATTACTGAAGCGACGCAGGCTCTCTCCGCGAGGAACGCAATCTCAAACTTCCGACGAACCAATGCGGTCCACAAGTTCGGCCGACTTCGAGCTGAGAAACACACGCCAGCCACACGTCTGCGACCATTGCCAGACGCCCGCTGCGCGTGGTTGCGCAGCCTGAATGTCGTCGCCAGGCCGTCGCGCGTCTCAAACGAGGCTAGCGGCCTTCCGCGAGCGACGCTCGAGCACGAATTCGCTTCAGGCGTACCAATTCGACAGGGTGCTCGATCCAAAGCAACTCGACGCGATCATCTACCAGGCGGGCGTCGGCTACCAGTCGGCGAGCACGAGCCAGCGCAAAACACCCGCTACTAGCTCTGCGCTCTCGCTCGACATCCACGGCTTTGCAGCGTTCTTGACGCAAAGCAAATGCTTGAGCGTGCTGCTCTTCTGGAAGGAGGCAGAGGAGTACCTCAACATGTTTTCTCAGAAGGAGCGCGCCGCGTGCGCGCAGAAGATCTTCCAGCGCTACCTGAAGAGGGGCGCCGAGTACGAGGTCAACCTCTCCGGCGTCAACGACACCACCGTCGCAGCCATCGAGGCAAAGCTTGCAGCACCGCCAGGTTCGGAGATTGCCGCTTCCATGAGGCCTGCGCGCCTTTCAACTGCTCAGCCCCGCTCGCGTCGCGCCGCGCAGAGGATTTGTTCGAGGCGGCGTCACGGCACGCCTACTCGATGATGGCCCTGGAGCTCTTCCCGCGTTTTTGTGATGCCGTGTCAAGGAGCTCCGATCCCGAGTCGGTCTCGTCGAGCCTGGGGGAGGACACCAAGCTCAAAGACATACTGGGCGACGAGACGGCAGTGCTCCTATTTTCGGAGTACTGCAAGATCCACCATTGTGAGGAGCAGGTGCTCTTCTGGCTCGAGGCGCATGATCATAAGCTCATGTTTGATCCTCAGGACATGATCGAGCAAGGCGAGCGTCTCTACGAGCTGTATTTGGACCCCACCAAGTCGGAGACGCTCATAAACATCTCCGAGAGGGCCGCTAAGGAGATCCGCTCCAAGCTGGACTTGGGCAAGGGGGACCGCGAGCTATTCACGACTGCCATGGCTGAGGTGGAGACGATGCTGGAGCTCGACGTGTGGCCGCGATACAAGGATGCAGTGGTCAGTGGAGAGTACAATCCGACTCAAGGGAAGGCCGACGTCACGCAGCACGACGAGGAGGACGAGACCAACGTCGACATGAGCAAGCCCAGCAAGGCGGCGGTCAGAAGGACGCTCAAGAAGCCGGCCGACGCAGACAAACTCCGGCGGGCAGCGTTGAGGGCCGGGTGCGCCGAGATGGTTGACTACTGCAGGGACTGCCAGGAGTACGAGAAGCTCTTCTCCGACATGGACCGGCTGAACAAGGCGGCAGCGATTAGCAGGAAGTACTTGATGAGCGGTTGCGACTCGCCAGTCAACATTCCCGACTCGCAGCTCAAGGCCATACAGAAGGGGATGGAGAGCCCGAGCCCTCTGATTTTCAAGAAGTCATATGAGGAAGTCGTCAAGCTGCTCTCGGACAACGTGTACGCCAACTATCTCGAGATGCTCAAGGAAGACGCAGCCGCTGCTGCCTTGGCGGCGAGCGCCTCTGTTTCGCGGGTGGGCGGCAAAACAGGCGGGCCTGGGGGCTGCTGCATCTTAGCGTAGACGAGGCCGACTCTCTTGGCGCTGTCTCCCGAGCAGGAGCATGCCGATGCGGGCAACCTGGCATGGAATCAGGTCATTGGCGCTCCCTCACATTTGATTTCCCGTTTTCGCATCGGCTGCCGCCCGGCCCGCCCGCGCAGCGAGATGATATATTTCCTGTTTCTGTCTCTGTTGGTATTGCATGAGTCCATGTCCATGTCCTATATGCACAATTTATGTGTATGCGAGAGAAACGGAATCCTCAGAGCGAACTGCGCCCCTCGTCGAAGCTGCGCGCGCCAGACCTCACCACGGGTGCGACCGGCGGCGGCGGCGGCGACGCTGCCGGCGAGCCCTCCAGCGCGAGTGCGGCCATCTGCTCCATGCCCTCGAGGTTGACCGCGATGTTCGCGTCGGGCGAGGCGGAGATGGTGGCGAGGCGGAGGGCGACCGCGTCCGACGCCGCGCCGCTCGCGCCGCCGCCGTTGCCGAGGCCGACGGCCACGGACGACGACGACGACGACGAGGCGGCGCCGTTGGCGACGGCGGGCGCGGCGGCGGGCGGGCTGATTGGCGTGGGCGGCCGCATCCAAGGCGCGAGTGCGGCGGTCGAATTGGAGAGGCCAATCTCGCGCACGATCTCGCCGTCGCGGCGGATGGTCTCGCGCGTCGGCAGCATTCGCGGCTCCTCGTCGCGCGTCGGCCGCGCCGCCCAGCCGCCGCCGCCGCCGCCGCCGCCGCCGCCGCCGCCGCCGCCGCCGCCGCCGCCGCCGCCGCCGCCGCCGCCGCCGCCAGATCCGCCCACATCCCCGCCCGTCCCTCGGCTTGTCGCCGAGGGAGGCGGCAGGTCGTCGCTCACCTCCTCGCCGCCGGGCGCCACCAGCCTGCTGCCGGGCCCGTTGGTGGCGCCGACCGACGACGCGAGCGCCTCGGTCTGCGCCTGCAGCCGCGCCGCGCCCGGCACGTTGATCGCCATGAAGTACTTTTGGCGGAAGTTCTGGCCGCGCCCGCCGCCGGCCGGCTGCCGGCGCGGCTGCACGCGCTCCGCCTGGACCGCCTGGACCGCCTGGACCGCCTGGACCATTGGCCTCTCGCCGTCGCCCAACGCGCCGCCGCTGATCGACTCGCGGCCGCTGCTACTGTTGGCGTGAGGGCGCGTCACCACGTGGTGCACGGCGCCGCTCGGCGCGTGCGCGTCGGCCGACGTGCTGATGAGATGCGCCGAGGACCCCCCGGCGGGCCCCGAGGCGCCCGACGACGCTGAGCGGCCGCGCTCGCTCAGGATGGGCTGGTGGCGCGACGTGGTCGGCGCGGCGGAGGGCGCGTCCTCAACGGGGCTCTGCAGCCGACTCGGCGTGCTCGGGTTCGGCAGGTCCACCTGGGCGCGTTCCAGCACGGCAGCGGCTCAGAGGTGCCGGCATCGAGGGAGGAGGGGAAGGAGGGAGAGGGGGGTGCGGGGTGCGGGGTGCGTAGGAGGGGTGGCATGCGTGGGCAGAATGGGCCGACGGGCGCGCAGAGGGGCGAGGCGGGCGGGGCAGGGCGGCGCGGGCGGGGCGGGCGGCGCGCCTCCCTCAGCGCGTGGCGCAGCGAGAAGTAGTACGTCGCGTACTGCGACGACGAGATGATGGTGTTGTACTCGAGGAGCTTGAGGTAGGCGAGCTCCATCCGGTTGATGTTGCGCAGCGTGAACATGGGGCAGATCGACGAGAAGTCGGAGTTCCAGTACGAGACGTCGTGCCACACCTTCGACGCGAGCAGCAGCGACGAGAAGACGATCGGCCGCCACGAGCGCGCGTGCAGCAGCACGCCCTCGCTGCGCGCCTCGAGCCGGTCGACGTAGACGAGGCAGATGACGACCGACTGCGGCGTGAGGCGCGCGCGATGCCAGATGTTCTCGATGAACGTGCAGATCGTCGGGATCGACGGCACCTCGTACACGCGCGGCACCACTCGAGGCGGCGGGAGCTCGGTCAGCGTGAAGAGCGTCGGGAAGCCGAGGGTCTGGCTCGGTATCGTCGGCATGTTGACCCTGTACTCCGGCTCGGGCACCGGCTCCGTGTGCGTGTCCTCGCAGAAGAGCGGCAGCAGCAGCTTCGACTCGGCGTCCTCGTTGTCGCGGATCCGTCGGTGCAGCACCACGCTCACGCTCCGTATGAGCTCGCGGTGGTCCGGCTCCACACACGTGCTCTGCTGCCGCGCGCGAATGGCCGTCTCCTGCTCGAGCGGAGACCTGCTGCTGCTGCCGCTGCTGCTGTCGTGCAGCGCATTCAAATCCAGCCCAGCCGACGAGCTGCTCGGCTTGGTCTGGCCGGCCGACATGTGGCCAGTAGCCGCGGTGTTGAGGCTGGCCGCCCGCAGGTGGGGTCTCGTGGCGGCGTCCGTCGCGCAGCTGCAGCCGGAGCCGGCGTGGCGGCTTCGTTGCCGCTGGTCATTGGGAGGCGGCAGCGCTCCCATTATCCCCACGGCCGCAGGATCGTCGGCGCGGAAGGGTAGGACGGCTGTGCGTGATGGCGTGACGCGTGGTTGGTGGTTTGCCCCTCGGAAAAGATGACCACCGGGTACTGCCAATAAGGAGGAGGCTCGAGCGCCGTGAATCACGCGAGCGCGGTGTCTTAGCAGGCTTGGCTTGGTTCGGTTTGGCTGGGTTTGGCTGGGTTTGGCTTGCACATTGGACAGATGGGCGGAGTACACCCGCGCGAACCTCGACAGCGATAGTCGCCACGCCGGCGCGTCCGCGCGCGAGAGCGCGTGCACACGGCGGCTGGAGAACCATGCTGCGGCTCCAGCCAGGCGCCAACGAGTACGGCCGGGATGAAGTTGCGCTCTTTGTTCAGGCCGGGTCGCTAGGTACGCCAAACGATCGGCTGAAGCTGCTCAACGACATCTCCCGCAGCCACGTGCGGATCCAACTGGGCGTGGACGGCACCGCGGCCATCCGCAGCCTCGGCAAGAACGCCACAGGTGTCCGAGTCCCCGGTGACGGCTGGGAATGGCTGCTCAGAGACGACGAGCGCGCGTTGGTCGAGGGAATGGAGATTTGCTTCCACAAGAAGCCTGCCTGGAGTGAGCTCACGACGCTTGTGCTGCGCTGCCGCCGTCCTCCGCTAGCCGACGCGCTCGAGTACGGGCTGGTGCCGCCGACATCTGGGCCCGCGGTTGCGCACCCAGCAGCGGCTGCTCCGGTAGCTGCGCCGCCACCCGCTGCGCCGGTAGCTGCGCCGGTAGCTGCGCCGGTAGCTGCGCCGGTAGCTGCGCCGGTAGAGCCGCCGCCATCCGCTGCGCCGGCGGCGACTGAGCCAGCGCCTGCGCCCTCCGCCAAGCGCGAGCGCCCGGCCGATGACTCCGCTGTCGACGGTGACTCGGCCAAGCAACGCCGGGTCTCCGTTGGCGAGCTGAAACAGCTGATCGAGTCGGCCGGCCTCTCCCACGAGGGCATCATCGACCGCGGCGAGCTGGAGGCACGCGCGGAGGAGGCGCGGCAACAACTGCTTCCGTCAGCAGGTGCCGATGACGAGGCGCCGCCGCAAGCCGAGGCGCAGCCACCGCCGCCGAGCGAGCCGGCTACGAGCGACGCCGCGCCGCCGCCGCTGAGCGAGCCGCCGCAGCCGACCCAACCGAGCGAAGGTGGCGCCGAGGAGGTGCGGCGGCCGGCGCTGGCGGAGCCGCTGCTCTCCGACGTGGGCACCATGGCGGCGCCTCCAGACGAGCAGCCGCAGCTCGAGGAGGGAGGTGGCGCCGAGGGCGAGGGCGGCGCGGCGGCGGCGGCGGCGGCGGCGGCGGCGGCGCGGGCGCATCGGGAGGAGGATGAGCTCGAGCTCGACTTCGACCGTCGCTTTGACGGGCGCACCGTCTACCTCAATCGGCTGCCGCCCGCGCCCGCCGCCTCGGACGAGCGTGCCGCGGACGGCGACGGCAGCGGCGGTGGCGGCGATGCGGACTGTTCACCCGCGCTCGTCAGTCGGCCGGAGCTGGTGGGCCGAAAGGAGCGGTTGCGCCACGCACTGCTCACATCGTACGGCACCGACTACACGTTCGTGGTCGACCTGCTCCGCGGCTCGCCCGCGAGCCGCACGCGGCGCGGCATCGTGGTCGTCGACAACTACGACCACCACACGCAGCGGCCCGGCCTCGACGAGGCCAAGTACGCCGAGCAGTGCATCTCGGTGGTGCTGCCGCGCTTCTTCGCCGCCGACGCCGCCGCCGCCGAGCGCACGCGCGTGCACCACGGCACGATGCACCCGAAGCTGTGGCTGCTCGAGTACAGCGGAGATGGCGACGACGGCGGTGGCGACGACGGCGGTGGCGACGACGGCGGTGGCGGCGATGGCGGTGGCGACGACATGCTGCGGCTCGTCGTCTCCTCGGCCAACCTGGGCCGGTACGACGCCAAGATCAACAACCAGTTCTGGGCGTGCGACTTCCGGCGGCGCGGCGCGGCGACCGACGCGGCGATGCGATCGGCACGAATCGGTGACCTGAAGCGCGAGCTGGCCGAGCGCGGCGTCTCCTGCGAGGGCCTGACCGACAAGTCCGAGCTCGTGGCGGCGCTCCGGTCGGCGCGCGAGGGGGCGGCGGAGGCCGACGCCGAGTTTGGCGACGACCTGCTCCGCTTCGTGCGCGCGCTGCTGCGGCCGACGGCGCCCGCGCTGTTTGCGCAGTGGGCGGCCATTCTGGCGGAGTACGAGCTGCGGCCGCCGCCCGGCACCCAGCTCATCCTCTCGGTGCCTGGGCGCTACTCGATGGGCGACGACGCGCTCGACGCCGCCACCGACGCCGACGCCGACGCCGCTGCCGCCGCCGCCGCCGCCGCCGTGCCCGCCGATTCATCCGGCGAGCTGTCTGACGTGGGCCGCCGGCTGCGCGAGCAGGGGGTGACGGAGGCGGAGCGGTACGGCCAACTCGCGCTGAAGCGCCACCTCGGCGCGCTGAAGCGTCGGCCGGCGGCGGTGCGGCCGAGCCGCGTCGAGTACGCCCTCTCGTCGATGGGCCAGCTCGAGGACTGCCTCGAGGCGCTGCTCGGCGTGCGCGCGGGGGAGAAGGCGCCGCACGACAAGCACGCGCCGCGCGCGATGCTCGAGGGGTCGGTCGGCACGCCGCCGATGGCGCAGGCGCGCGCGACGGTGGTGTGGCCGTCGCTGCACACGACGCTGCCGGCGTTTGCGACGGGGCGCGGGCTGCTCACCATCGGCGGCGGCAAGAACACGATGACGGGGCCGACCAACTTCAAGTGCGCGCAGCTCCGGCAGTGCATGGCGCACAACATCCCGTCGGCGGCCGGCCGCGAGCGCACGCTCCACCACGTCAAGCTCGCCGCGGGCATCGTCGCGGACACGCCGACGCAGCAGCACGGCGGCGCGAGCACGAACGCGCCAGTCGTCGACCCGAAGCCGCTGTGTGCGTGGCTGCTGGCGGGCTCGCACAACCTGAGCGGCGCGGCGTGGGGCAAGATCGAGGAGGTCGACGGCGACGAGGAGCTCGTGATCATGAGCTACGAGCTGTCGGTGCTGCTCGTCTTCGCGAAGCCGACGCGGCACGCGCTGCCGTGGGTCTCGCCCGCGCGGCCGTACGACCCCACCGTCGTCAAGCCGTTTGCGACGCAGCGGTACCTCAACCTGCTGCGCGGCGAGACGCGCAACGCGTGGCAGGGCGAGGCGACCACCGCCGAGCTGGCGGCCGAGGCCGTCGAGGCGGTCAAGAAGGAGTGGGCGCAGGTCAGCGCCTCGCCCGCGCGCCCACTGCGGCGGCCGCTCCACCCCGCCTCCGGCGCGCCGCCGCCGCCGGTGCCGGTGCCGGTGCCGGTGCCGACGCCGCCGGAGAAGCTGCGCCTGCCGCCGCTGCTCACGGTGCCGCTCGCGATGCTGCGCAAGATGGTGCGCGTGCGCATCGAGTGCGACGACGCCGTCGTCATGCACGCGAGGCCGCCGACGGCCGACTCGGAGACGCGCCGTCGCGCGCGCCACCTGCGGCGCGACGACAGCGGCAAGGGCGGTCGCGACGAGCTCCTGAAGCACGACGGCTCGCGCATGGCCACGGCGATTCCGCGGGGGGTGGAGCTCGATGTCGTGCGGCACGGCGACTTCTCGTACGGCTTCGGCGATTCCAAGGCGCGCGGCGACCCGATCGTCGCCGTCTACCGGCGCGCCGACGGCGGCGGCTTCTTCGACGACTACGACCGTGAGCAGCTGCTCGCTCCACCGAGGCCGCCGAGGCCGCCGAAGCCGCCGCCGCCCACGGCCATCGGCACCAAGCGGCCACGGCAGCCCGAGCTCACGACCACGACCGCGACCGCGACGATGGCGGCGGCGGCGGCGGCGGCGGCGGGTGCTGAGGACCGCATGGAGGTGGAGGCCGAGGCCCGTGGTGGTGGTGCGATGGTCGTGGCTCAGCCTGGCGGTGCGGTGGTCGCAGAGGAGCCGACGGCGGCGGGCGAAGCGGCGCAGACGCGGCCGGCGCGGCGCGTGCTGACGGTCAGCAACCGCGAGGGCCCGGCCGGCGTGCTGCTCGCCTTCCTCGACGCCAACGGCGACAACGGCGCGCTGCTGCGCGCGCTGGCGACGGCGGCGGCCGAGGTGCGCGCGGCGTGCTGGGGCGTCTTCGCGCTGCAGCCGCACGATCAGGCGGGGCTGCAGTGCCACAGCCTCGGCGCGTGGCGCGGCAGCGGCGGCAGCGGCGAACCTGCGCTCTACCCGGGCGACGCGGGCGGGCCGGCCGCGACGCCGACGCACGCCGACCTGCTCGCGATGGAGTGCGGCGTCGCGCCGTCGTGCCCAGAGGAGCTGCCGGCGCTCGTGCTGCGCACGGCCGACCTGACCGCGCAGCTCTTCGAGTGCAAGGGGCGCGCCGCGCTCGACGCGCTCGTGCGGGGCGGCGGAGGTGGCGGCGGCGGCGGCGGCGAGGGGCAGCGCGGCGGCCACGAGAACGAGCTGCAGGCGAGGCTGCGCGAGCTGGCCGAGACGGCGCCCGAGAAGCGCGCGAAGCTGCACGGCGCGGTGCGCACGAGCTGGTGGGCGGCGCGCGCCGAGGTGAAGCGCGCGCGCGCGGCGGCGGCGGCGGCGTGGGTGCGCAAGCGACGGTACAAGCTGCTGCTCATCGAGCCGGAGGGCGTGCTCAAGCGGCAGTGCTGCAAGAGCGTCGTGCCGAGCGCCGACGCCGCGCTCGCCAAGCGGCGCAAGAGCCTCTTTGGCGCCGCCAAGTTCGACGCCTTCCTGCCGCGCTGCGTGCGCTTCCTGCGCGCGCTGCTGCTGCACCTGCCCGCCGGCGACGGCGGCGGCGACGGCGGCGGCGAGCAGGGCGGCGACGCCGGCGGCGGCGCCGACGGCGACGGCGAGGACGCGCCCGACAAGTACGAGCCCGAGGGGCTGTACGGCGACGGGCCGCCGCGCGGCGTGCTGCGCGCCGACGCGCCGCGCATCGCGCTCGTCACCAACCTCGGCCAGCTCGCGAGCAGGTCGCGCCCCGGCGAGGAGGCGGAGAGGCTGTGGAGTCGCGCCGAGGTCGATGCGACGCTCGGCGCGCTGACGGAGCGCCTCGCCTCCGAGCTCGGCGTGGCCGTCGACGAGCTGCGCGCGCGCGTGCTGCTGGTGCCGTCGCCGTACGTGTCGTACCGCGCCGAGGGCGACACGCGCGCCGCGCCGCCGCCCGCGCTCGCCGCCGCCTTTGCTGAGGCCGCCGCCGCCGCCGCCACGACCCGCGCCGCCGCCATCGCCAGCGACAGCGCCGACACCACCGTCGCCCCCGCCGCCGCCGTCGCCACCGCGCACCCCGGGCAGGTCGCTCCCGCCGCGGAGCACGACGCCGAGCGCGCGCGTCGCGCGCTGCTGGCGCGCGAGTGGTCGGCGGAGTGGTGCAAGCCGCGGCCGGGCATGCTGCTCGCGGCGATGGCCGACGCGGGCGTGGCGCCGCACGAGGCGCTGATGGTGGGCTTCGACTACGCCGATCGCGAGGCGGCGCACGCCGCCGAGACCAACCACATCTCGCACGACTTCCTGCTGTTCGGCTTCGACCACGACCGCGTCGGCGACCACCTGACGATCCCGGGCGAGGAGCAGAAGGCGACGAGCGCGCCGGGCAATTTCGCCGCGCAGAGGAAGCGCAAGGCGCAGTACGAAAAGGGCTCGCCAGGCGGGCGGGGGGACGTGGTGATGTGATACCAGCGTATAGTTCTGCATGTGTCTGCGTAGAGATACAACATCTACTTGTACTTTTTGGAAAGATGGTAGAAACTGGCTTGTGCATGGCACCGACCAAAAAAGCGCACCCAGACCCCTCCGGCGTAAGACTGCCGGTTCAGCAGAGCGTCACATGTCGAGCATCTCCTCGCTTTGCGCCGTCTCCAGGTGCGTGCGCACGTCCGTCAGCTTCCGCTTGAGCACCGTGATGCCGCGATGCACAATCTGCTCCGGCGGCAGCGCGCCGTTGCTCTCGACGGTGAACTTGAAGTGCTGCGGCACGTCGTACACCTTGCATAGCCCGGGGTACTCCTTGGCCGCCTCCAAGCAGTCGATGCACACCATGCACGCCGAGGCCTCTTCGCTCTCGACCGAGTCGTACGGCCGCTCCGATGGGTCGTACGGCTTGGGCAGCTTCTTGGGGCACCCCTCGACAAAGTTGCGCCGCGCCTGCGCCGGCAGCGTCGCGTACTTGGCCTTGTCAAACCTCACGTCGGGCTCGTACGCGAAGACGGCGGTGCAGACGGGCGACCACTTGGCGTGCTCCTTGGCGATCCCCTTCTGCGCGAGGCACTTGACCTTGATCTCCTGGTTCTTGCGCAGCTTGACGATGAGGATGTCCTCGCCGTCGGCGGTCGCGACGCGGCATTTGTCGGGCTGGTTGCTGATCAGGTCGGCCGTCGTCACGGAGCGCGTCTGGTCCTCACACTTGACGGAGAGCGTGAACTCGACCGTGCATCGTGGGCACTGGACCATGCAGCTGCAGTCGCGGTTGAAGTGGAAGTCGGGGAGCTCGCCTCCGCCGCCCTCCACATTCCAGCCGGCATAGTCGCTCTTCAGCGGTATCAGCCCGAGGCGGTGCGCGATGAAGTCGTCGTGCAGCACGGTCGTGTTCACGCTGAACTCGACCTTGTCAATCGCCATCGTCGGCACCTGCACGAATCGCACGCCACGCGCGTCAGGAACTCGCAGCTGCGACGATCGCGAGGTGTGGGCAGAGCGCCGCGGGTCGGGGCCGGGCACGCACCTCGGCAATCATGGCGCGGCGCAGCGCGTTGGCCACAGAGGTGTCTGTATGCGTGAGCGTGAAGCTGATCGCTTCGTCGGTCAGCTCGGTGACCTCGACCTGCGGGTCCCGCGGCCCTCCTGCGGCAGCAGATGTTGCGCGGAAGGCGGGTGAGCGTGCGCACCACGAGCGGCACTCGGGACAGGCGAGAACGCACCTGGCAGCTGACCAATGAGCTGTCCGGTGTTCATGGCGCGACGGTTAGCGGCGCAAAGCCCGGTGGGGCACTTTGCGCTGGCGGCGAGGCGCGCTCCCGACGAAGCTGCGCAGCGGCACGACGCGCTGACTTCTGCCACGCGAGCCGCGGCTTGCGTGCGGTGATGTGACCGATCATGTTTTTTCCAGCCCGCCGGTCTCGAATTGATCGGAACTCCGGAAAAGCATTTTAGTTCAGGTGGGTCTAACCATCCTGACACATGTATACCCCGGATGTCTCATTTTGAATTTTTTAACAGCGTTAGCAACGTTTTAAGCACCTCGCGGTCCGCGGGAGGCTTCAGGTCTGCATATCAGCATGCAGCGCCCGACCCTCTCTCGAGTCTCGTTCACCTCGTCGCGCGAGTCCTAACACAGCCGCCACGTCGTTCGCCCCACTCGCAGCTGGCGGCGGGCCGGTCGCCGTGAGACCACGTGACTACGGCGGCGGTCAGTCGACGCTCCACCTGCTGCTCGTGGCCAACACGACGCTGCTGGCGCTGGCGACGCTTGCGCTGGTGATGCTCGGCACCTGCGAGGTGCACGCCGTGGAGACGGCGGCGCCGACAGCGGCCGTCGGTCCAGGCGCCGCGCCCGTGCCACTCCGCACGCCCTGGCCAGACTTTGCCGCCAAGTCGTTTTACGACGCGCACCTCAGCTTCATCGTCGCCGCGTCTCACCCGGAGATCCTGGCCCGCCGAAAGGTCGATGCCGCTGCCGGCTTTGTCGCACCGAAGGGCCGATACCAGGCGTTGAATTCCACCATAACCAAGCTTGGTCGAGGACGACGAAAACGAGCGGGCAGCAGAGGGCGCGGCGGCGGCGGGGCCTCGCGCGGCAATCGGACCCGAGCGCTGCGGCTGCTCAACGTCTCCTTGGCCACGACGTTCAGCAACAGGACAATACCGCTCGACACGCACTTTGGAGGCTGGCTGGACACGAGCACTGGCCCGCCGGCTGCTAAGAGCGCTAGCTTGCCTACGACTGCCACGACCGGCCCGCCTGCCACCCACAATCGCACAGCCGCCGATGCGAAGCCGTCCTGACAGGCGCCTGCCTCTCTCTACCGTCTCTTTACAGTCATCTACGTCAATTTATATCGCGCCCTGCTACCCTTCACAAATTTGTAGACTAGTGGTGGCGGCGGCGGTGGAGGAGGCGGCTGGAGGAGAGCGTCGGCCCTTCTGCATGCAAATCACGGTGTATGACGAGGCGTCGCTCGGGCAAATCAGCAAATCCGCATGACACACGAGACACGAACTCATGCCTCATGCCTCATGCCTCATGCCTCATGCCTCATGCCTCATGCCTCATGCCTCATGCCTCATGCCTCATGCCTCATGCCTCATGCCTCATGCCTCATGCCTCATGCCTCATG
>Ga0209713_10001910_pt1 | contig 12724 bp, 5 predicted proteins | sample ArcOceMetagenome_3_FD_187444 | JGI IMG/M metagenome (GOLD analysis project Ga0209713, IMG submission 187444) | Marine eukaryotic phytoplankton communities from Arctic Ocean - Arctic Ocean- Svalbard ARC20M Metagenome (SPAdes) (version 2) | ecosystem: Environmental > Aquatic > Marine > Oceanic...
TTTATTCTAAAAAAAAAAAGCTGCAGTCGGCCGTGACCTTCCTTCAGTTTTGTGTTCAAGTTGCACGGACTGCAGTTGAGAGGGCGGCTCGAGCCGCGGCTCGAGCGGCGCGCTCGGCCACAGGCACGCGAATAGCCAACACGCGGCCGCGGCCGCCCGGCGCCCCGCCTCCGCCTGTGTGCCCCACAACCCGCCCACCCCAAGAACTCGCCGCTGCCTTCCCCCGTTCCGTGCATTCCGCCTCCACACACCTCACAGCCTGGCCACGCGATGACACCGCGCACACCAAAGCCTACTGCGGAGGCGAGATCATCGCCCTTCTCCCGTCGACAGCTCGTCGCGCCGTGCATTCTATGGGACCAACTCGGTGGCGGGGACCTGGATTCCTCGCGCCCAGGGCTGGCGCGTGCTGCCTTCGGCGGCGGTAGTGGGGGAGAAGGGGCGCAGCAAACGGCAACCCAGCGACCGCAGAGTGGTCGCCCTGTGGACGCTGCACGCACCAGCACCTGGGAGACGCGGGTAGGCCCGGCGCGTGCGCCACGGCCAGTCACTGCACGGGCTAGGCTGGAGCGGGCGAGGCCCGAACAAAAGTTGAACTGTGAACCGCTCAGCGCTTCGCGCTCTGGCGCGCCCGCGCACCGCGCCCGAGGACTCTACTCGCGTGCTCCGAAGTCCGCCGGGAGCTCGCGCTCCCTGGGACAGTCGCGCGTGCCGTCACCTCCTCAGAAGATCATCCGTCCATCCACAGCAGGGGCTGTGACAGACAGGAGTCTAGCAGATGTGCTGCGCGCCAGGAGTGCCCGGCAGCTTTCTAGTGCACCACGAAACGTGACCGGTGCGTGTTTTATCCCGCTGATTTGCTCTGCAAGCGTCTGTCGATGCCGATACTGCTTGATGCTGACGCCCCCTGGTGATACTTGATGGCCGCAAAAACGGACCAGGTGCTGTTGTGTCGGCGCTGCGACGCAATGAGCCAGCAATTCGGCCGGAGCATACAAGCAGGCAATCTCTCAGCCCGCGCTCGCTCCGAAGTGACCGCTCTTCGGGCGCTAGTCCGCACAGCAGACGGGGCGAGTCTCCAGAAAATGCAGCCCCTGGTCCAACTGCCAGGGGTTCGATGGACGCATTCATGCACCCTCATGTGCGACTCACGGACAGAGAGCAGGGGGGCAAAGGTTGGCGCGATCTGGATGTGGAGTCTGAACACGCCCATGCAGCCTCAAGCGGCAGCAGTGCGGACAGCAGGGGGGGCGGCACCGGCGCTGTTTTCATTCCATGGCGACGGCCATCGATAGCAAGCGGTGAGGAGGCAGCCCTCGGACACGAAGAAGCAAACCTTGCAAGTCAAAAGAGTCCAGTGGAAGAGCTCGTTGAGCTTTTGTCATCGTCAGCGCTACTAGAGCCCTTGGCGTCTCTGGATACTGACCAGCTGCTGACAGAGCTGGATTTTTTGGTGTACGACTCCGGGGAAACCATCGTACAGCAGGGAAACCGCTGCATAGACGGCATGTACTTTTTCTTCGAAGGCACCGCGAGAGCGCAGAAGTTGCTGTCAGAGGCGCGCGACGCCTCCACTAAGATCATCCGCACGTTTCAGGCGCGGTCGCGCCTACAGGAGCAAGAGGATTGGGTGTCTGAAGATGAAAAAATAGTGCATCGATGGATCTCCGACGACGGCGAAGAGAGCGACGATGGCGAAAGCTGGCTGCCGGTGCCACCAGAAACGACTAACCTTTGGCGGTACCAAGCCACCGACTACTTTGGCGAGTTTGCGCTATGGAAGAACCAGCCCATGTCGTGTTCAGTTGTGTGTGATTCTGTGTGCCGCGTCGTGAGGATTCGCCGTGATATGCTGGAGAGGCTAGGCACATTCGAGGATATCGTGCAGAAGCTGCACGTTGTGCAGGATTGTCTGCGGGATTCTCGTCTCAGGAAGCAATTCGAATCCTTTGACAGCGACAAGGACGGTCTTCTGTCCATGCAGGAGGCGTGGGATCTCTTTCGTGCGTTGGGGTGTGACTATTCCTTAAAAGAATTCGAGGTGGGCTTCCCGAGCATGGAGAGTGCGTGGTCGCAAGAACTGAGCTACGATGACTTCTTTGCCTTCTGGAACACATGCAATTTCAACGACCCCCTGGGCGTTCGGAGCAGGTCCAAAGCTGGTACAGGTGCGGAGGCTTCAAGTACAGCAAGCATGAGTGAGGGCTCCTTTGCCAGCACTTGCTCTTCATTGCCTGTGCATCACGCAGGCGTCCAGCACAGTGGATCATTTTCGTCTCAGCTGCAAAAGCGCACGGTAACAGATCATTTCCAGAATGATCTGTTGCAGCCCCATGGGCAAGATCATGTAAAGGAATTGCATACAGAGATCGCAGGAGCTTGCCACTCCCCGATGAACTCCTCTCGGAGTGTTTCGCCCGCGCAACGACAAGATATGCCAAATGTGTCGAAGCGGGCAGCAGTCACATCTAATCAGGTGGAAGCGGTATTACATGCACTTGGTTCATTCGCAAGCCTTATTGCAGGTAGGTCAGCCACGAAAACACAAAAGTTACAACTGCTTCGAGCGCTGAAGAAAATCAACTACTCAACCCCCAACCACCAGACGGGATCTGTCTCACTGGCCATCGTCAAAGATCAGCGGTGTTTAAAAGCATTGTTGCAAACAGTTGGTGATGAGAAAGAGGATACCGAGGTACGTCGCGCCGCAGCAAGTGTGCTACAGGCGTGTCTTCAAATCTCAGACAGTGCAGCGAAGATGCTTCTTGACCGGGACTTTTCCGCGAAAATGAGCGTCAGTGAGCAGCGAGCCGCGTGGCGGGCTTCATTCATTGCTGCAATAGCCCCGGATGTGGCAAGCTCGGCTGACGTGGAGTCGGCTCCCGTTCTTTCTGCCTTCGACAACCTTGGCTCTCCACAGCGTAAGTCCAACCAGTCAGTCGATCAGCAGTCCTTGCCGGTGCGCGAAGTCGGAAGAGACATTCAAAATGAGCGCGAGACGCCATGTGCACGCAATACTTCAACGTGTGATGCCAGTCATCGACGGTCTCGTTCGCATTCTCCCGTCCGGCTGGTCCACACCAGCAGAAAACGAGCATCTTTGTCGCCCAGCACAAAGCTCCGGCGGCGCCGAGCACCTGTTCGGCAGGAGGCGGTGGAATCATCTGCACAGTCTGTCGTCAGGTACTTGTGTCCAACCCCACCTCCAGATCCTGAAGCTCAGTTTGTAGCAAATCGGGCCAAGCTTCTCGAATTTCTCGTGACAGTACCAGATTTTCAATGGCTTGACGAAAACCAGCTTGGAAAACTTCTGGATATGCTCCAGGTTCAGATCTACAGCGAAGATGATGTGATTGTGCGAAAGGGTGACCGTGGGCGGTCTTGTTTCTTCGTGATGTACATGGGTCATGCACAGACACATGTGTCAGGCGACCCCAAGAGTGATCATGATCAGCAGCAGGAGGAGAGCGGTGTCAGGGGTAAGAGAGAAGATGCGCTGTCTGCATCGCGAGGCCGCACTATTTCGCCGACTGATGTGTTTGGTTGGGAGAGCGCAGCAATTGCACACAAACAGCATGCAGTCCTGAGGGAGCTGACCACGTGTCTGGCGACTAGCAAAATGTGCACAGTGCTGGCAGTGCCGTTTGAGGCGTACATACTGATGCTAAGAGGCGAGACTGTCGGAGAAGGCTTTATGAACAATCAGCGAGATCGTGGGGCTCAGATGGAAGCTGCTTTCAGGTACCTCGATCATGATGGAGATGGATTGCTCGATCATGCAGACATTTGCAAGCTCTGCAACTACGTCGGCATTCAGAGCGAGCCTACATTTGCAGAGAATTTGTGTGCTGTGATTGGCCATGAGTCGAATCATCTAGTGAATGGTGTGCGCACGGCACGGTTCAGGGTCGATTTGCAGCAGTTTTCCGCGTGGTGGGATGGACTGAATTTTTTTGATGTGAACGTCGACACTATGGCACGGGAACTTGAAGATAAGCTAGAACGGAGGCGGGTAGTGTGTCGAATGCAGCAATTCGAGGAGGAGCAAGAGCACATCCGCAGGATTAGAGAGCGCAAGGGAACCCCCCCCCCTCCCGTCACCATCATATACGACCAAAATGGACGCCGGCACGACATTGTTTGCGACGGCACTCAATTAAAATTCAATCTACCTCAGCTCCAGGAAAAACTTCGCCCCCCGCCGAAGGTTGACAACGAGCAGACTGTCCTGAGGGATGGACCTCAAAACTGGCGTGAATATCTTCCAGCACCAGATTTTGAACTCTGGGGGAGCCGTCTTCAAGACAAGCAGCAACAGTGCGATGCATCGGGCGGTTTGTCCTCAGTCAAAAGTGCTGCAAGAGCCTCTCCAAAACAGGCTCTATTCTCACCAAGACAAATCAAGGGCGACGCAAGAAAGCCCAAAGGAGATAACTTAAGAGCAGCTGACCACCCCAAGAAAGGTTTTGGCAAGCCGCCGCTGTTCAGTCCGGGAATTTCTTCTCCGTATGCTACGAGTCCGAGGTGCACATGTTCTGTGTCTTGTTGATGGTGTATGATGTGCACTTGCACCTTGTTGATCTCAATACTTGTGGGATATTGGCAGTCGTATATCGCGACCCCGAAAATCTCCTGCAGCCACCAGCAGCTCAACATCGCCACGGCGGACAGGAGGAATCCGAAACCCATTTCCGGATTTGATAGGACGCTAGAGGCCATAATGGTGTTTTACGATGTGAAGGTAAGATTTTTGTCTGTGTTCGTGTGAACCAAGACGCACACACAAAAATCAACGTTTCGCGTTTGCAAGTACGTGTCAAAAGAGTACGTGCGTGCCCTTCAGTGTTTGTGACTGCTAGATTTTTCTTTTCCCGCACGTGTACTTGCGTGATTTGACGCCTCAACTCCTTTCTTTTCGGGTGCCTTACACAGGTTCCTGGACTCAGAGTCAGCCGCATTTTGCTGTTCATACCGTCAAGCTGAGAGAAGCCTTCTAAACCACGTGAGCCTCCTTCAAGGAGCTGCGCGCGGCCGAATTGCCCAGCTCCGACAGCGTGCTCGCCATCTTCACGAACAGTGTGAGCGTGCCATTGGAGGGGCTTCCCTGTGTTCCGGCCTGCAGTCCGCCGTCGTTCGGCAGCTGCAGTAGGCGGCGCAGGGCAGCTAAAGCGTGCAGCGAGTACCTTCAGCTCTCTCTGGGATAAACACACACTTTAATGTGCCACAAATTTCGAGGGCCCTTGTAATTCAGATATTCTTATCAAAAAATAGTGTCTCTCAACAACAATACATTGAAATACCTTGACTACCCTTCTGTTCTCCTGGCATTGCCCCTTTGTCACATCTGCCACCGTCAGTATCGCCTGTTTCCCTATTCGGCGCCAGCTCTCTTGACCACAGTGCATAGTACACTCTGGGTACAGTCACTCCACCTCCTCAGGAATAATGATCTTAATACATCTCTCTCTCTCTCTCTCTCTCTCAGGGCACCTGAGAGACCAGGCCCACACCTCAACACTCCCCGGTCTCGATATCCCCGCCCTTCTTGGCATTCAAAGTCTGATCGGGATCTCGGGACAGGTCGTCTAGGTTCGCATTGTACTTGACTTTCAGACCATCATTCAGCGCTTGCCGATTAGACCCGTAATAATCTGCGATGATCTCTGCAACATGCACATCGCATCAGGGCGCGCAGCACGTGACACCCCGGTGTCCTGAAAAATAAACACTCGACACACACACATCATGGCATCCAACACAGAGGGTAAAAAGGGTTTGAAATTTAGGGTTCAGAGTTTAGGGTTTATCATCATGACATCCAACACAGAGGCCAAAAAACATCACAAGCAAGTGGACTGTACCTGCAGATGACATCTTTCCGGGCTGATATTTAGCATAAAATTGTTTGAGCTCTTCCACGAGACTTTGTGCCTGCTCGGATTTGTCAGACTCTAATTGACCCGAGGCGGCGGAAGGACCTTGTAAGCGGGGCTTCGCAGACATTGTGATGTGTTCGCTGCGATGTGCAAAGACAGGAACACCATCTCCAAACAACATGTCGGTCGACGAATTGAAGCCATTCGACGCAGGTGGACGAGAATTTGGTGGAGATTCCTCATCTGCATTGATTTTCTCGAACACTACCGACTGGCTCGATCTTGTACTACCAACTGGCTCGATCTTGTACAAAACGCCCAACTCGGCCGTCGATGACGGCCTCGATGGCCTCGATGACGACAATTTCTCGCCTGCACCAGAACGCATAGAAAGCCGGATCAAGTATTTTGTGATGTTTCCCTTCATCAGCGGAGATTGTAGATCATACGATTGTTCCAAGAGATTTTCCAAGTCTAGTGCTACATTGCTTGCACTCTCCACCCCGTTGACCGGAGCGTCTGACAATACTTGCAGGCCCACAATCAGACCAGCCGTGTGTGGCGTGACGTGCACTACGCGCAACATCGCTGTTGGCAGCCCGAGGGGTGCCTGCAGAGAAGACAGATGCGGCACATAGACCTGCGACGCGAGCGAAACATCCAGTTTGAGGTTACGCTCAAAGGCATCGCGTTCCGGGGATTTCTCTGCGCCTGCAACATCCATACCGCAGCTGAGCGTAAGGGTAACGAACGCCAATGGGGTCCTGTCGTCGCTGGCAGCTGCAATTTCAAGCTCACGCTTCCCGCTTGCTGATGCTGTGGCAACCGCCGCCCCTGCCCCAACTAAAGCGCCAGCCGCCACAAACCCAAGATCTCCGTTTGCGTCAGCGTCCTCAATTTCGCCATCCTCCTTATCCTCTTCTGACCCTTCTTTCACAACATTCTCTTCTAACTCATCCAGGAATTCGCCCTTGAGATTGCCATAGGCTTCTGATGCGATCGCAGCGCCGATCCCACCAGCAGCACTCGCTGATGCAGCGCCACACATGGCAAAAGGGTTCATGCACAAAGCGCGAGCTTTCATCAGGAGATTATAGACAGGCCCAATCATGTCAAAAACGGATGCGACCGCACCCACCACCGTAGCAAACATGCCTGAGCACATTATGAAGAAATCTCCCATCCAGTCTGGCAGGGGAACGGCAAACAGGATGGGACAAGTAATAGCCGCAATGGCAAGCAGGTTGGTACAGGCACCGACCACTTCCAGGTATGCTGTCCTCAATTGAATGTGGGGTCGGTACCATATCAACAACCCCGTTTCAATGCCCTGGATGACAAGAGAGAAAAAAGCATTGGCCCTGCCCTCCAATTGAGAGAGGACGAGCGACAGGGCGGTTTTTTTCAAGAGAATGAATAGTGAATAGAGCCAGCAGGTGAGGGTGACGTTTGAGACCAAGAAGTTCCACCTCCGTGCGTGATTGTTGTCGTCGTTCCACTCGCCCTTTATTTCGTAGTCGTTGTAGGTCTTTCGCAGGAACATGAACTTGGCAAAACACCCGCTCTGGGCTGAAAGTCCATTCCAGATTGTCCTCAGTCCCGGTTTAGGCGCCTTCTCAAAAGTGAGGTATCCTTTTTTGACGTGGCTTCTCACTTTATACGCCGCAACAAAGAAAAACAACATGGGTACCATTGTCAGGACCGTAAAGCCGATGCTCATGTGCAGGCTACAGCCCGTCGAGACAGTCACGAACATTGAATCGCAAATGGCTAGATATTGCGCCAGAAACACGGGACCTTCCCAACACGGGAACATCAAACTGACCGGCACCTCTTTGTGCAGTCCTTTGTCGATGGCCAACGCGATGAGAGCTCGCGAGATGGCGACTGCCGAGAGGATTGCGAAGCATGTCACACACTGTTCCAGCGACGGAAGAATTCGTCCGAGCGTGCATGATGTATCGAGGAGACTCTTGCATTCTGCGGTCAACTCTGCCCCCTCCCCTGCCTGCTGTTCACACTCAGCCTTCACACTCAAGTCTGTTGTTCTTGACTTGGCTCGTCTTTGGCGCCACGCTCTCCGAGAGGAGTTACCGTTATCGCTCGAGCCGATCAAGCCAAACTCAAAGTTTGCCCAGCCCAGGCCTTCGGTAAAGGACGCCATGCCTGCAGAACCGTTGGAGCCCCCTATGCGGCCCATGACGTTGAGAAACTGCACTTGCGTTATCAATGCAGCACATCCACCTCCCGCGCCTCCCCCACCCGAAGCGCCACCTGTGGCTCCGCCCACGGCTCCTCCGACTGAGCCAGCGACAGCAGTACCCACAGCCATGGCCACGTTTGTGGCGACCACCGTTGCCACCAGAGAGCCCACCACCGCACTCGCAGCTTGGGCAGTTGCTGGGTCCAGGTTAGATGCGCGCACGCATTGGCGCATTCTCACTCGTGTACCCGCCGTGGCTGATTGATTGGTAGCATTTGAAATGTTGACACCCTGTCGCCTCTGTTCATCGTCGATTGCGAGCGCTGCAGTCGTCGCGTTTTCGGTTGCGGGCGCTGTGGTCGTCTCGTTTTCCGACAAAAACCGGTACCCGATCTTGCACACGCAATCTTCCATCGACCGGCTCCCACGAGAATTGGTCCACATGTTGTCTCCGCAAGGCAGGCACGCAGAGTTGTCGCCTAATTCCTTATACTTTCCCACTGCACACTGCACACACTGTTCGCCCGTGCTATTTGAATTTGGTTCGTTCCCAGCACCACAGTACGTGGTGAACCCCTCGACTGCAACAGAGTTGAGCCCGCGAATCTGAAAGAAGGTTTCGAGCCCAGCAGCTGCCCCTTCAGAGTCGGCAGCAAACTCTTCAAAATCGCGTGCTATGGTTGCTTGCACGACAATTTTCGTGGCAACTGCCTGTCGCAGCCAGGTCGACTGTTTGCTGCGTTGTAAGCGCCCTGGCGTCGCCGCACTCTGGTCTGACTGCAGTGATGCACTGCTGACAAACGGCACGTCATCCCAATCCACTAGGTGCCCAACTGCCCGGTGTGCATAGTAAGCGACATCCTCTCTGGGATCCTCGAGTACGCGAGCAAGCGGTGCCCCCGCTGGATTCCTCGGTGTCAAGTGAGCGACACCCGCACTGGGATCCTGAGTATCAGCAGCAGCCCAGATTCGACGAGCGGCAGCTGAGGCAGTGAAAGCTCGGCGAGCCGAGGCTGTATCTTTGACCGTCACTGTGGACGGGTCCGACGAGAAATAGTTTGCAATCTCCATTAGCGCTCGCTCCGTCTCGTCAGGCAAGTTAGCCGGAGTCGCGACGACGTTGAGATTAATGTCAAGATCGAATGTCCGGAAGGTGGGCTTGAGCTGAGCTGCTAGCGTGACCTTGCTGATGAGGCAGTTGGGGCCAGAATAACCGTCGTTGCAGGAGCATGACGAGATTCCGTATGACGCAGCGAACGAGTTCATGTTTCGCAGGCACCTAATGCACTCCTTGGCGCCACTCTTCGCTATTGTGTAACGATCGGCGCCGCACCATGAGCACCTGTCGTTTCCTATCACGTCCTTGTACTTGCCAAACGAGCACTCGACACATTCTTCACCGTCGCCAACGCCCTGATAGCCTGGTTCACACTTGCAGTCACTACGCTCAGAGGACCCCGGCTCTGACGAAGAGAAATTGGTACACTGCAGGCATGTCGTTTCATCCACGGCTGTAGGGACAGCTGAATACTTGCCCGCTTCGCACTTGGTACAGTTGGCGTTGCCCGAGACGTTTTTGAAAGTGCCGGCAGGACATGCTCTACACGGGCCCGCATTCGGACCTGAAAAGCCGACATTGCACAGGCAGTCGGTACTGGCCTTGCTTCCATTCGTCGAATGGCTGGCCGACGGACAATCAGTGCAGATCCCGGAAGTATCGCCATGCTTGTCAGAGTACTTGCCTGCAGGACACAGCTTGCACGCCTCAGAGCCCACCGTGCCCTTGAAAGTGCCTGGCAAACAAGCCGTACACGATGGCGCGATCCCTGTGAACCCCATGTTACACAAGCAGTCATTCGACATACTCCCGCTCCCTGACTGCGACCACGTCGACTCCGGACAAAGAGTGCAAGGGTCTGCTGCAGCTCCGATCTCGTGGCTGAACTTTCCTGCAGCGCAAAGTGCGCAATCGGCCGAGCCGGCATTGGGCTTGTATTTCCCAGCGACACATGCGTCGCAATCTTGACCGTCAGGGCCTGTATAGCCAGCGTTGCAGACACAGAGCAAGATGTTGTCCGCCCCTGCTTCCACGTGCGCATGTAAAGGACAGGACAGACACTCGGTCAAAGCCGTCGCTCCTTCTGCTATTCCGTAAGTGCCACTGGAACAATTTTGGCAGGGCGCACTGCCATTATTGTCCTTGAACTTTCCCATCTTACACGCACTGCATGCCCCGCCGTCCGGCCCAGTGTAACCGACGTTACATTTGCAGTCGGACTCGGCGCCACTGCCAGACACGGAGACGGTGTTGGTGGCGCACGCAATGCAAGTCATTTGTGACGTTCTGCCCGTCCCGGTTGAATACATGTCTTCAGGGCACAGCTGACAAGCTGACGAACCGTTGACTGGCTTATACGTGCCGGTGCCGCACGCGGTACATTCGCTGCCATCAATTCCCGTGTACCCTGCGTTGCAAACACAACCGGTGATACTTGTGTCCCCGGCATGCGAAAAGGTGTGCGCTGGGCATTCGATGCACGTCGCCGTGGAGATCCTGCCTTCCTGTGCCGAGTACTTTCCCGGCCTGCACAGTGAACAGGGGGTCGATCCATTCACATCCTTGTACTTCCCCGCCGCGCATGCTGTGCAATTATCCCCATCAGCGCCCGTATAGCCTTTGTTGCAGGTACAGTTTGTCGCCAAGCTGCTTCCCTCATAAGAATACGAGTGAGCAGCGCAGGCAGTGCAGGTTGCTTCTGAAATCTCGGCCATTCCTATCGAAAATTTGCCCCGGGGGCATAACACACACAGCGACGACCCATTATCAGCCTTGTACGTTCCTGCAGCACAGGCTGCGCATGCGCCTCCATCAGGTCCGCTGAAGCCAGCATTGCATATGCAGTCGGTGATGTTGTCGCTCGACGTCGGGGACGTTGAGTCGGAAGGGCAGCTCAAACATTGGACGCGGTCCGCTGACGAGTAGGTTGCTATCGGACAATTGAGGCACGTGGAGACGTTCGTCGCGCCCACGGCAGTTGAGTTCTTCCCCGCACCGCACAAGGTGCACTCCGCTGACCCGCCTGCCGCCTTATACTTGCCTGCCACGCATGCCGTGCATGGCCCGCCATCGGGTCCAGTGTAGCCAACGTTGCAGGTGCAGTTGCTTCGCATTGCGCTCCCAAGTCGGGAGAACGAGGCGGAAGGACAGTCCTCGCACGTGGACTCCAAGGTTGCACCTGTTGCATTACTGTATTTCCCACTTTGACATAGCTCACACGCAGCCGTGCCATTCACGTCCTTGTATGTGCCAGCTATGCACGCCTGGCAGCCCCCGTGAATGGGATCACCAGTGTATCCGAATGTGCAGATGCAGTTCATCTTGCTCGCACTCGCCTCGGGCGACGAGCTCCCTTCTCCGCACGACATGCATTCTCCGGAACCTGTACTGTTCTTGTAGGTAGCAGCAGGGCAGGCCATGCACGGACCGCCGTCGCTTCCAGAAAACCCAGGCAAGCATCGGCATTGCGAGAGGTTGGTGCTCAAGGGACTCAAAGAAGTGGAGCCATTGGGACACTGGGTGCACGGCAGGTTGGCCGCGATATCCTTGAACGTACCAACCTCGCATGCAGTGCATGAGAGTGTCAGGAGGTCACCCTGGCCGCCGATCGTCGCACCGAACCCCACAAAACACAGACAACTAGTGATCAAGGTACTGCGCTCAGGGGCCGTGGAATTGTGAGGGCACACCAAGCATTCACCGGTACCAGAGCTCTCTTTGTACTTGCCCACGGGACATGCCACGCAACTGCCTGGCGCCCCCGTCTCACCAGGCGGACATTCGCTACAGTCTGTCACATTGTCGCTTCCTCGCGGAGCGGAATAAACTCCGGGACAATTCAGACACGTTGATATCGACGTTGCTGCCACGGTTGATGAATACGTTCCATAGCCGCACAAATCACAGGTGAGATTTCCATACGCATCCTTGTATTTGCCAGGGGGGCATGCCTGGCAAGAGGAGCCATCACTGTCTGGACCTGTGTACCCTGGCTTGCAGGTGCAATTGGCGCTGCCTTCCGAAAGCGTGAAGGAGTTCGTGGAGCAATTCGAGCAAACAGAGGCGTTTGCCAAAGAAAATTTGCCGGACGCACAGGGCAGGCACATGGAGGAATTGAGCGCTGCTGCGACACGCACAAAAGATCCTGCACGACAACCGACGCACGCTGAACTGCCACTCACGCTCTTGAACGACCCAGGACTACACGCGCTGCAAACGCCGCCGTCGGCCCCAGTGTATCCAGAATTGCAGCTGCAGTTGATGGCCGAAAAGCTGCCTTGCGGGGAGTTAGAATCGGGCCCACACTGCACGCACACACTGGACCCTGCGATATTGCTGTATGTGCCTTCATCGCACGGCAAGCAATCTGAAGTGCCGTCGACGGATTTGTACTTGCCGAGTGGGCACGCCCAGCATACTCCTTCTCGGAGACCGGAGTAGCCCGGCTCACATATACAGTCGGTCACGTTGTCGCTTGCTGCTGGCGACGAGGAATTCGACGGGCAACTTGAGCACCCGGCGCTCCCCGCCTCATCCTTGTACTTGCCTGCGGCGCAGGGCATGCACTGTCCCCCGTCGTCGCCCGTG
>Ga0209713_10001914_pt1 | contig 12717 bp, 9 predicted proteins | sample ArcOceMetagenome_3_FD_187444 | JGI IMG/M metagenome (GOLD analysis project Ga0209713, IMG submission 187444) | Marine eukaryotic phytoplankton communities from Arctic Ocean - Arctic Ocean- Svalbard ARC20M Metagenome (SPAdes) (version 2) | ecosystem: Environmental > Aquatic > Marine > Oceanic...
GATAGTGATAGTGCAGGCTGCAGTACTGATAGTGATAGTGCAGGCTGCAGTACTGATAGTGATAGTGCAGGCTGCAGTACTGATAGTGATAGTGCAGGCTGCAGTACTGATAGTGATAGTGCAGGCTGCAGTACTGATAGTGATAGTGCAGGCTACAGCACTGATAGTGATAGTGCAGGCTACAGCACTGATAGTGATAGTGATAGTGCAGGCTACAGCACTATCAATATCAGCACTGCAGCTGCCGTCACTGATGGGAGTTGACAGGCACTCACCTACATTGTGCGCATCGCTGCACATGCGATGAACATCACGCTGGGACTCCAACTGGACAGCCAAGGTGTCGAAATGCATCTCTGCAGCGGGGCCATCAGGGCTGGGGACGATGCTACTTCTTTTCCGTACTTTTGGTTGGATCATTGGACAATCACTTCTCCCGGCAAATCAGCTGTGCTCCAAAAGGCCTTCCAAAAGGCCTCGAAGTGCCAGCACAAGATCATGCCGGACAGCATCAGATTGATGCTGAATGTGTGCTGCTGGGACCCCAACGTCCTGCCTATACGATTTATGGATAGGCACCTGACTAACCTCGGCGACCTGTCTAAGTGAACCAATCGTAATGAACAATTTAGTGTTTTAAAGCCAAGAGAGTTAGTCGACTGCACTGAGTCTTTTTTTAAAGCCAAGAGAGTTAGTCGACTGCACTGACTTTGTGTTTGAAAGAGTATGCAACCAAGAGAGCTAGTCGACCCCATTAACTTTATGTTTTACCCTACGACCACACAGACTATTCAGACGCCACCGACAGGGGCGAAATGTCGTCAGAAGAGCCTTCAGACGAGTTTATCGGTGCTTTCGACTGATGTCCTTTGAGGTCTGGGTACAACATTAAGGAAACTGGATCTGTACCACTGACAAAATAAATGAAAAAAATGTAATCAAATTTAATACATTTTTTCAAGTTGATTGGATTTTCTCGACAAGTGACATGGATCCCGTTGAAGCCAATCAATCCTGCCCACGCTGGTAGCCCGGAACAAATGTGATGCCATTATCTCCGAGCAACTTCCGAAATTTCGCTGGATCGGTGTCTTGAAGGTCTTGCTGCTGTTGGTAATTGTCACCGTGCCACAAGGTCTTATCGGTACGAGCCTTGTCCTTCATATGAGAATAGGACTTGCCAGACTCGCCGGTGAGTAGATTTACGACCAACCCGCATTGGCAAGTAAGCAGGGTGCACATGGCCGGCGAGTGGACCAACAAGGAGTTGCAACCAGGGCACAGGACAGCCTGCTTGTCGTCGAGCATCTTCTGCAGGGAATCGTCTAGCTTTGGCTTCTTGCCTGCGAGATCGTCATTGCCACAGTTTGGACATTCAACGCACTGGTCGTCATAGGTCCCGAAGCGACACCCAGGGCACTGTCTCCAGTCTGGACAGCGCGAGAGCATCTTCGAGGTCAGTCCCTCCAGGAACTGTAGAATGAGGGCCCGATCTGCCAGCAAGACGACATCCGGTGGAAGGTACTCATCGGTCAGGCCGAAAACAGGTGACTTGATCCATGGTATAATGTTCTCCTGTTCGATTTCCGCCTTCATGTGCCCCTTTATACATGGGTGGCAAATCTGAGCGGAGCCTCCGCAAACCAATCCGAGAGAAACCGACGGAAAGTAGTCGGTAAAGGCTTCATCGCACACCTTACACACAGAATGTGGGTCAGCGGCCGAAGTGATGACTGACTTCTTGTCCACTATGTCGAGGTGCAGACTCCAGGTGGAGTTTGTCAGAGTGCTGTCAGAGAGAGGAGCCCCAGCATGCAGATGTTCGGCCATCTTCAGATAGATAGTGGCCAACCGCCGCTCCTTCTTTGTATCTGGCAGCGTGGCCTTGTCCACCCACGGGTCGACTGACCGCTTCCCAGGGGCAGAGGCTGTGGATCGGGGTGTGTTGCAGACTTCACAGGCCGTCTCGCTGCAAGGGTTCTTGTAGGTACACTGAAGGCAGTCCCAGGTCGATGAGAATGTCACTCTACGGATCTTCCTCGTCTTCCCCGAGTCTCGGTTGGTCTGTTGCTTCTTGACGGGGTCGGTGTCGTACTTGTTTGACTGGCCGTTCACTAGCTTGTCAAAGTAGGCGTGGTCGCCTGCCTCCAACTGCTGACCGATTGCATCTGGATAGTCTTCCCATTCATCGGGCGCCATCTCGACCTGCCACTTAAAGCCAGCCATGTTTGCTTTACAAGAATGGCGTGCCTTGGTTCGGTCGCCGTGACCAAACCGTTGGTACAAAGTATTTCAGCCATTGGCAGGTTATTTTTTGTACCAAGCGCTCCGCTTGGCCCAAAATAGTTGGTCCAAAAAAAAAATTGTTGGTCCAAACTATTTGACAGTTGGTCCAAACTATTTGACAGTTGGTACAAATCATTGTACCAAACATATAACGTGACATTGAACGCGTCCGACTCGTATTCTCAGTTCAACCAACATGACTTCGGTGGCGAGGTTCAACGTCAGGTACGTCAAAGACGAAGCGGTTTTACGCCAGCAGGAGCTGATGAAGCTCGCGGCCCAATCCTCCTTCATTGACGCGCGGGTGGGGATTCAAGAATTCTCTCTTTTCGAGGAAGTCTATCAGAATGTTGCGACAGAACCAGACCTGCTGAAGGTGGTGAGACGTGTGATCTCCTTTTGGGAACAAATGGACGACCAAGATCGAGCCAGATGGGGATCGATCCTGATAAACAAGAACAAACAAATATGGGGTCGCTTCTACCAGGAGCACATCGCCAACTGCGAGCAGTGTCCGCAGGACGATCAACTTTTGTGGATGAAGCTGGTACCTACGCTCAACGTGGAATATGGTGACCTGATCAGGATCGGTCATTCCCTGGATTGCTTGGATCGGGACGTCCTGCAGCGGATCGAGTACGAGTGTAAACCGGGCAGCTGGCAGCGGAAGGTGCTGGCACGTGTGAGCTGTCATGACCTGAGTAGCCAGTCTATCGTGCTGAAGGGGTTCTTGCTGTGCTTCCTGCTTGGAAAGGTCTCAGAGGCGGACATGCAAGCGATCTGGGAACACGAGCTGGAGTCGGTGCTGGACATGATGGACAAGCCGACTGTGAAGGCTATGGCAATCCATTGCTTGGAGCAACTGGCAAAGAGATGCACTACAGAGATGAGTTCCTTGCCAACTATGCAATGGACTGTCTACCGGTACAGGAGCTCCAATGCGAGTGCCTTCAAGACTTACCCACATACAGTGGCAAGTGTCATCGAAATGAACCTGCTCCTGGGCAACAATACCTGCGTCAGCAAGGGCTACATTCCCTTCGACGCTGGAGAGAAAATCTTCAAGTTCACCCTGACGGATCCACACAACATCACCTCCCAAGCATGCGGCACTGGAGCAGGTCTGAAGGAGGTCCAGCCACAGGTAGTCCCGCACCCACTGAGCTGCCTGGAGTGGATCACCGTGGCAAGGCCGATGGACAAGGCGCCATCTGTGATGGACTCTTGGAGCCCTGTGGACTTTGCGACCGTGACAAACGAGTGCACCTCACCAGGTCTAAAGGCCCTGTATGACGAGGCTGCAGCCATGTTGCCCGCCAGGCTGGTACATCACCTGCTCCTCATCTTCAACAAGGAGCACACCTTGATCTTCCTGCAAAAGATTGCCGAGCTCAAGGCAGCCGGATTCTGCCTTAAAATAGTCCCAGCCTTGCACGGTCCATCCAACTGGACTGTCGTTGACAAGATTATGGCTCAGGGTTTTCGTCACAGTCGCTCTTCGAATAACAGCGCAGAGCATCCCAACCTGCCGCCGTGGAGCAATGGTCATTTCTACGGTAAAGGAGTCTACTTCGACCGCAAAGGTGATGATCAAGGCGATACACCTAACGGCTGTGGATACGGAGCTGACTGCGTTGGCTGCTTCATCGGAATGACCATCCACTATTGGAAACCCACAGACAGGGATGTGCCTCACTACCCAAACTGCCACCATTCGAGAGATCCAAATGCGACAGTCTTCAACGCAGCCTCACACTGGTCGGTCGTCAAAAACCCAGAGCTTACACTGCTCACTGGTTTTGTACATCATACCAGGCTTGGACAGCCGCAGGAGTACGCACCGGATTACTTGATCGAACGCTTCCGCAACTCCACAGAGGAGAGAAGCGTGCAGATCACTCAGAACGGGCCAGAGTCCTACAGAGACCATGAGTACGACCTTCAGAGACTACCGGAGATCCCTATGGGCATATGTTTGGTGCCTCGTCCCTCGGACGTCAATCTCTTACCTCCATCAATGCGACCAGCGGATGGCAGCATACCACCGCAGCCTGTGTTGGCAGTTGGTTGCATCGGAACGGGAGTTCGTAAAAGCCGCGCCATGTGCTGGGAGCCTGCAAACCTTGGCGACGAGCTTCCCAAGGACAGCCCGGCGAAGAGGTCCCTGTCTGACCCACCGGCACCGCCTGCCAAGCGAACCAAGCAGGTATTGGTTGTTGGAACCGTCTTGGTTGTTGGACAACAAGCCAACAATACAACCAAAAAGACAAAGGCAGATGCATCTACAATGAAACCCAACCAAAAGGATTGGTACCAGCAGAGTTTCACAGCGTTTCGGACATGGCAGAAGAGGATCAATATACAGGTTCATACTTTGCCTCCTGTGAAGCCGTCAGCTTTCATCCTACCGTCGCATGCTCCAAGCGATCTGGACGTTACAAAGCTGATCTTTCCGTGGGATGGCGCAGATCAACATTTGCAGAAGAAGTTGGCGATATACGATTTGAATGCTCCATCACGTTCTACCACTTCACCACCTCCCACGCCTTCGCCGCCTATTTCGCCTGTCACTTACACACCGCCTGGTTCACCGCCTCTTCAACCAGCACCTGCCACTTCACCGCCTGCTTCGCCAACTCTTCAGCCAGTGGGTAACCGACCACCTACCCCGCGACCAGCACCAGCCGATGCCATCAACGTTGACACCGACGACGACAGCGATGACGTTCCGATGCAAATCGACGACACTCTGCAATCCGCCAATGACGATTCAGAGTCTGACAGCGACTTTGAGCCAGACACCGATTGATAGCCCAGTTCTCTCAGAAGGCAAAGGTGAACTTGGTAGAAAGAAATGTAATAAAATTTAATACAATTTCATAAGTACATTTTCTAGTTAGTCTGGACTTTGCTCTCAAGTTTAGGTCATTGGCTGTGCCAAGGGAACGCCACCAAAGACCCTTCTCCGGGCCATCAGATAATTTGTCAAAGTCCATCGATCAGAGGAATGTAACTTATCCAAGTAGCCAAGATAAATGTGATAAGTATGTACATAGTTTTTTTCCGTTTAGCCTAGGCCGAGAGACCGGACTATTTCCAAAAATGTAATCACACAAGTATTGGGCGCGCCTTTGCCGAATCCTGACCTCGAGAGGGCTTAAATGAGTTGTTAGTTCACCTCTTCCGTTCCATATGAGGTCAGTACCCAGTTCAGCTTGGCCGACACTTGCATTGACACTTGTTGTAAGATCCATGTTGGAATGTCTGCTTATATAGACCTCCAACTTTTTGGTGCGCAAAATTGTGGGTACAGCTCATGAGCTTCAATCCTATGAAGTGGTACAAGTCTGGTACAATCTGTTGCCGGTAAACTAAAAAAAACAACAAGGAGGATTTTGACCAGTAACAGAAACCAACAGAAACCAAAACATCCAACATGCCGAAGACAATCAAGACAAGCGGCAAGAAGCCAGTGCGAGAGCTGCAAACCAAAGTCGAGATCAAACGCTCTTTCGTTGTGCAGAAGAAACTACACATGAAACAGAAAACGCTCGACGTGCTGGCTCTAGCTTGCAAGCGCGAATTGCCTCGCATTGGGGTGACTCAACAGGATTTCGCGAATGCAGAGCTGTTGCAATGTCAATTTCGAGTGAGTGCAATTCGGGTGGTCAACCTGACACATCGGACAATTATGACTTTTGACAAATCAGAAATCCTCAACATTCTCGCGTTTCTGAAGATAAACGCAAGTTTCTACGACGTCGAGTTGCTCTTGACCGATCCCCCAAGATTCTTCAAACGACTAAGCTTGTGGATGGCAAACCTACGACAGTCTAAGAAAAAGTCTAACGTCGACATTGGGAAGACGATGGAATTGGATGGCTTGTACACGCGTACTGTAAGTAACGAGTCCAATATGTACAAGGGGAGAAACACAACTGCCGATGTGCGCTGAAAGGAGGAATTTGCTCCGCTTTAGATTTCTCTCATTTAATTTTCTCATTTTATCTTTTCATTTTGTTTTCACTATTTCATCTTATACCCAAGACCCTTCGGGTCGCGGGTAATGTTCCTCCCGGTCTAACTGGCCGGAGTCTGTGTGTTTAGCCTATTTGGCGAATGTACAGCTTCAGCCAAGATAATTGTGATAAATATGTACATAAGATTCTTCTAGTTAGTCTGGACTTTGCTCTCAAGGTTTTTCATTGGTTGCGCCACTGGTGGGCAACGCTTGGGTTTTATACCCAAGACCCTTCGGGTCGCGGGTAATGTTCCTCCCGGTCTAACTGGCTGGCGGTGTAAGCAGAAAAATAAATGTGTTTTTTATCATAAGTTTTCAACAACAAGAACTTTATTGCATAACTACATCACGCCACTCTTCATCAGCTATTACTTCCTCTTCCTCCTTGAAACGGAATTCATAATCTCCCGTTTTGCGTGCTTTACCGCGACATACTCCGGAAATGTGCCCGGGGCTCAAACCCAATTCGCGGGCAGCAGCACTAGCGCTATCGTAAGAAGTCCACACACTGTCGCCAACCTTTCGGCCCAACACAGGCTTTGACTGGCGGGCTGCGTTGCTCTCTCGTTCTGGGTTGGTGGCATAGGAATGCTTTACTTGTTCACTGTTTGTCAACCAGCGTAGATTTTCAACGTTATTGTTGCTCGAGTTGTTGTCGATGTGATCTACAGTGTGTTCGGAGGTCGCCGGTGGTCCGTGAAACGCGCGACATATCAATGCATGCAATTGGTAACGCGATTTCATGATAATGACGCTTACATACCCATTTGGGTTGGGCTTTGGTCGAGTCACTACTCCCTGAGTAGACCGGAATCTACCCATACTGGAGACTTGCGGCCAGGTACCCTGGCGCATTCTTTCTGCCAAATCACTCACCTCGTATGGACCATCTCCCGATACCACATCATGCCACTGTTCCCCCGGCAATGTGTCGATTTCCTTTGGATTGTCAAGGCAAAATTCGTAACCGCCTGTGGATTTCCCTTTACCCCAGCAGACTCCGGAAATGTTCCCCTGGTTCAAACCGAATTCGCGGGCAGCAGCACTAGCGCTATCGTAAGAAGTCCACACATTGTCGCCAACTTTTCGGCCCAACACAGGCTTTGACCTGCGACCTGCGCTGCTCTCCCGCTCTGGGTTGGTGGCGTAAGAGTGCTTGATTTGTTCACTTTTTGTCAACCAGCGTAGATTTTCGACGTTATTGTTGCTCGGGTTGTTGTCGATATGGTCTACAGTGTGTTCGGAGGTCGCCGGTGGCCCTCGAAACACACGACAAATGAGTGCGTGCAATTGGTAATTCGATTTCATGATCCCGACGCTTACATATTTATCTTTTTTTGGTTTGGGTCTAGTCACTACTCCCTGAGTAGACCGGAATCTACCCCTGTTGGAGACTTGCGGCCGCTCCAACCCCTTTGTAAAGACACACCGTCTGATTTCTCCGGGTTTTGTCTTGAAAGCTGGCCTTGAGATTTTGGAAATTCCTTTGAGCTTTGGATCGTTAGCTGTTTTGTCTTTGCCATGGCGCTTTGCTATCCCCAGGACCTTTTGGTTGACAATAAAGTCGGTCGGAATAGAAAGTTCGGTAATTACTCTAGTATCTTTCATTGATCGCTTTGGCACTTATTTATTCTACATTTGAATGACACACAGGTCACTTGGTGGGGGTTTCGGAATCCTCGCAAAAACTTTGATTTTATACTTGTACTCAGTGCCAAGTTTTGTTTTATTTTTTTTCACATAATTCTTAGCTCGTCCCTTTGTCTACTTTTCCATCTCGCTGGCAATAATATGATTGTATTCATCGGGGTGGTTGTTCTTGAACATCTCCCGATCAAAGCTTGCTGACCAAGCATACGTAGCGAGAATTTTGTTGGACGCGTCCATGAGTTGTGACGATATGTTTAGCATGCTACATGCCAATTGCGTCTTGAGTATCTCGAGTTGGGCAACGTCTTGATCCCGGTTTCCTTGGATGCACAGTCTCGTGACACAAATTAGACGATAATCGTCGTGTGACGATGGTTGTTGGTACCGCCCATCGAGCTGTTGGGAGAAGGCAGCAAAACGCTTGAGCCGGAGAAGACTCTTTGCATCTTCGATTTTCAAGGACATGCCACTTACCTTAAGCGTCGGTACTCGAGCCAGCTTCAGACAATCGCGCAATCGATTGTCACCATACATTTCTCTGACCACTTTTATCAGAGTATTTGTCGTTGGTCTCTGTGGTTGGCAGGTTGTGTTTTCCGTACGAGCACGCTTATTGGGTTTGTACGCGGCAAAGTCTGTATCGTCGGAGGACGGCCCCGTCCGAAGCTCGGGGTCGTCTTCTCCCATCTCTATTGGCGGGCAACTCACGATCAATCCATGTGGATTATTGATTGTCTCTTCCTCCTGTGTTGCCATATACTTGGCCACCAGCTGATTAATGACATTTAACTCGACTGTGGCTTTGCAAATATTTTCCCTTAATTGCTGCATGTCGTCGATTGCCTTTTTTTGCTCCTGAGTAGCAATTGTACTCTGCAAAGGCGTGCTCCAAAAACACTGTTTGTCGTTGACAACCAGAATGTTGTATGCTTGCGGATCTGAACGCTCCCAAACGGCGATTCGCGACAATAGGGGGTTGAGCAGTGCAGTTATCGCGTAGATTTCTTGTTTGACGGTGGCAATGTTAGCTACAGGAATGTGAAATAACTCCCCTTTTATACAATGTCTACCGAATCGCTTTTGAAGAATGTACTCCAAGGTCTTTTGCTTGGCACATTCCAAGGTGAGTAGCTTTCTCATTCCCATTGGCAACGCTGTCGAGAGGCCAGTACTTCGCCGATACCAATCAAGCGTGGAGCCGATCTTCCATATCTCCACAGTTTTACCCTGCTGTAGCGGATCTTGGAGCTCGATTGGCTTGGAGAACTGACTGGCTGACTGGACGAGGTGATTTCCGATGCCGAATTTCTTGTGAAATCGACTTTCCCAGGGTAAATCGACGGCTTGCCAGACGTAGCATTCGGAGTTCATTGAGAAAAGGAGTGTCTGAGTAGTATGCTTAGAAAATGTCCCCTTGAAGTGGGCCGCGGATTTTCGGAAGAGCAAAGCGGTGAACGAGTGGGCAACGCCGCCTTGCTTTTATACGCAAGACCAGAATGGTCTCTCGTATCTTATGAAAATAAAATGAGAAAATAAATGTGATTTTTTTCTAGGCAATGTTCAATAATGGCACTAGTACCGCTGCACGATGGTGCCGCTACATACACGATCGACTGGCGGTCGACTGGCGGTCGACTGGCAGTACGCATAGTGAACCAAGCTACACGGCAGGCGTTTAAGTTCAAGGCACGACAAGTGTTCTCTGACAAAGATTATCAAGTGCCTGCAAGAAGCAGTTGTCTATTCCAACTTGAGAGCAAGTCCCAATACATCTTTGTCGGCAACAGGATCATCCAGTTTTGCACAATGGGTAAAGACGTGATCACAGATTTCTACTCTTTTGAAGAAACCAACGCCATTGCCGTGGCTGACCGTTACGCCTATGCGCTCGCAGAGTGGGAGGACGTTGTGGCGTTGTCGCTGAAAGCTGGAGACATCATTGCATTCAAACATTCAGCTTATCGAGATGCATGGGGTGATTTGCTGTCAAATAGAGACGCTATGCAGAGCATCAAAGTGAAACAAGTAACGGTTAATGAGTTCTCCCCTGCCAGTGTGTAGACTGCGTGTTCAGTGTGTAGACTGCGTGTTCAGTGTGTAGACTGCGTGTTCAGTGTGTAGACTGCGTGTTCAGTGTGTAGACTGAGTTGATGTTCAAACAAGATAAATGTGATAAAATTTCATAAGTTTTTCCTAGTTAGTCTGGACAGATCTCATTTTATTATCTCATTTTATTTTTCTCATTTTATCTTTTCTGATTTTATCTTTTCTCATTTTGTGTCCAGTGGAGTCTGCTCGGCCAGTATGTAGACTGAGTGTTCGCTGGGGTCTGTGTGTTCAGCATATCTGAGCTGACGTTCAGCCAAGATAAATGTGATAAAATTTCATAAGATTTTCCTAGTTAGTCTGGACAGATCTCATTTTATTTTCTCATTTTATCTTTTCATTTTGTGTCCAGTGGAGTCTGCTCGGCCAGTGTGTAGACTGAGTGTTCACCGGAGTCTGTGTGTTCAGCATATCTGAGTTGACGTTCAGCCAAGATAAATGTGATAAATTTTCATAAGATTTTTCTAGTTAGTCTGGACAGATCTCATTTTATTTTCTCATTTTATCTTTTCTCATTTTATCTTTTCTCATTTTATTTTCTCTCATTTTATCTTTTCTCATTTTGTGTCCAGTGGAGTCTACTCGGCCAGTGTGTAAGATGTGCAGCCGCCGTTCACTCTGTGGGTGAACTTGTAAATCTGTATCGAAGCTTGTCGCCATCACTACCGCGTAGAAATACTGCCTCGACAGTATCCTCTGCCGCGAGGGTGGTTGCCCACCCCCCTCGAAGATACCAGTCACTATGCAACGCATCTGATGGCAGTACGACCGAAAATCCAAATGGCACCATTAAGCCGATCAGATCCAGTACGCGGTGGGAACTCCGGTCAGTACGATTCAACCTTTTGCGTACACGACCAGCAACAATGGTGCCATACGAAGATAATGATGCAGGAGTCATAATGTGAGGGAATTTGTGCATCTCCAAGAAAACGCCGGGGCCGTTCGTCGGGTGGTGGACCCAACCTTTGACAAATTTTGTGCTCAACACATACTGCGCCATCACGACGTCGTGAGTGACTGCTTCGGGTGGCAATGTGCCACCGAGTTGAATGACTTTGATTCCGAAGCTGTGCTCAAGTTCGTATGCTACGTCCAAGGCATGATAATGGGGAATGTCCAGAAAGTCCTTCTGCTGCACGTGACAACTGCCTGTCTGGCCAAAGATGTTGGCACTGTCGTCCGTTGCGCTTTTGGCTTCAAAAATCCAATCACTCGACACTGATATTGGTCGCAAGCGAATGTCAGTCTCAGTAGGTCGTGGCCATCGAATAAGCCTTGGGCGCTTGTGAGCTTTTTCGAGCTTCAGTAGGGCTGATCTGACATCATAAAGTATCACGTACTTCTTGCCCTTGTAAATTCGACCATAGTAAGCCACCGGGCCATATTCGCCATCTTTGCCATCACGTTCTGTGATTGCCACCATCTCCAAAAGTTGTTTGGTTTTCCGATCAGCGGGCTTGTAAAGTTTACACTCCACACCATTTGATAATTGCAACACTTCGTACACCTTGGGTCTCTTGGTTGCAGAACTGCAAAGCATGATTGTATATTTGCTTTCTTAATAATTGTACATTTGTTTTCTTTGACAAAGGGATTGAATTTGGGATGGATCAAAATTTGAAACAAACAATGTGATAGAATTTTATACTATTTTATTTTCTCATTTTATTTTCTCATTTTTGTGTCCAGTGGAGTCTGCTCGGCCAGTGTGTAGACTGAGTGTTCACCGGAGTCTGTTTGTTCAGCATATCTGAGTTGACGTTCAGCCAAGATAAATCTGATAAATTTTCATAAGATTTTTCTGGACTTTGCTCTCAAGGTATCTTTGGTGTGGCACAGACTGGCAACGCTTGGGTTTTATACCCAAGACCCTTCGGGTCTCGGGTAATGTGTCTCAGCCTCTCAGCCTCAGCCTCAGCCCTCCTCTCAGCCCTCCTCTCAGCCTCAGCCTCAGCCGTCCTCTCAGCCTCAGCCTCAGCCTCAGCCTCAGCCGTCCTCTCAGCCTCAGCCGTCCTCTCAGCCTCAGCCTCAGCCGTCCTCTCAGCCTCAGCCTCAGCCGTCCTCTCAGCCCCAGCCTCAGCCTCAGCCCTCCTCTCAGCCTCAGTCTTCCTCTCAGCCGTCCTCTCAGCCTCAGCCCTCCTCTCAGCCTCAGCCCTCCTCTCAGCCTCAGCCTCAGCCCTCCTCTCAGCCCTCCTCTCAGCCTCAGCCTCAGCCTCAGCCCCCCTCTCAGCCCTCCTCTCAGCCTCAGCCCTCCCCTCAGCCTCAGCCCTCCTCTCAGCCTCAGCCTCAGCCCTCCTCTCAGCCCTCCTCTCAGCCTCAGCCTCAGCCTCAGCCCTCCTCTCAGCCCTCCTCTCAGCCTCAGCCCTCCTCTCAGCCTCAGCCCTCCTCTCAGCCTCAGCCTCAGCCCTCCTCTCAGCCTCAGCCCTCCTCTCAGCCTCAGCCCTCCTCTCAGCCCTCCTCTCAGCCTCAGCCTCAGCCTCAGCCCTCCTCTCAGCCCTCCCCTCAGCCTCAGCCTCAGCCCTCCTCTCAGCCCTCCTCTCAGCCTCAGCCTCAGCCTCAGCCCTCCTCTCAGCCTCAGCCTCAGCCTCAGCCTCAGCCCTCCTCCTCTCAGCCTCAGCCTTCCTCTCAGCCCTCCTCTCAGCCTCAGCCCT
>Ga0209713_10001917_pt1 | contig 12709 bp, 4 predicted proteins | sample ArcOceMetagenome_3_FD_187444 | JGI IMG/M metagenome (GOLD analysis project Ga0209713, IMG submission 187444) | Marine eukaryotic phytoplankton communities from Arctic Ocean - Arctic Ocean- Svalbard ARC20M Metagenome (SPAdes) (version 2) | ecosystem: Environmental > Aquatic > Marine > Oceanic...
GCAGCAGAACGTTTCTCAGGTTTTTTTGTAGTTGCCTATCTTGGAATCGCGATCTGGGAGCTCCCCGCGGCCGTCGCCATGAGTCTGGGCTCGCTCTCCTACCCGACGGGCCCCGACCCGGTGTGTGAGAGCGAGTTCTCGGACTCGCTCGACGACCTGGGCACGCTCGTCGACCCGAGCTGCCCGCGGGTGAACTCGCTGGGCGCGCCGCTGCTGTGGCCCGTCTACGGCCTCACGGCGGGCGTGCCGCTGCTGTCGCTCCTCTTCGCGGCGTACCGCCGCTGCGCCGGCGCGGCGCGCGCGCCCGTCGTCACCGCCGACGGGCTGCACGTGCTGCCGTACCGCTCGTCGGTACTCGGTCGCTGCGGGCTGGTCGGCGCCGCCGCCTTCTATTTGCAGTGGATCTACCTGTACGTGCTCATCCTGGTGGACAACTACTACGACTGCCAGTTCGGAGGGATCAACAACCTCTGCTTCTTTGGCTCGTACCCGCTCTTCGGGACGAGCATGCGCAACGAGCTCGCCTTCTTTGTCTGCTGGTGGTGCTCGCTGCTCGCCTTCCTGCATCTGCTCTGGTGCGCCGACCGGCTGCTCGACTTCTTCCGGCTGCCGTGCGCGCTAGACGAGGCGACGCACCTGTCGATCCTGCCACCAGCCGACGAGTGCATGCACGCCGTCAAGTCGCGACCGCGGTGGATCGTTCGCCGCTGGCAGGCGGCCGCCGCGTGGGCGGGCGGCGGCGCGGCGGCGGGCGGCGGCGGCGAGAAGCGCGTGACGGTGCGCGTGCGGCGCGGCGAGGCGGTGCGCTACGTCGAGTTCCGGTGCTGCCGGTACGTGCTGCGCGGCGGCACGCTCGACAAGGTGGCGCCGCGCCTCGAGCGCGAGAGCCTCGGCAGCCTCGCGGCGCGACGGCGCGGCGTCGGCGCCGCGGCGCAGGCGGCGGCGCTCGCCGAGCTCGGCACCAACCGGATCGCGTACGAGGTGGACGTGCTGGGCGCGGCGCTCGCCAAGGAGTTCCTCTCGCTCCTCTACCTCCACCAGTTCCAGCTGTACATTGTGTGGACGTGGTTTGGCAACTTTGTGACGGCGGCGCCGCTGATGGCGCTGGTCGTGGCGGTGGGCGCCCTCAATGTCTACCTGACGCGCAGCGCGCAGGCGCGCGTGGCGACGCTCGCCAACGCGAGCTCGACGTGCACGGTGCGCCGCGGCGGCGGCGCGTGGGTGCGCGTGCACTCGACCGAGCTCGTGCCGGGCGACGTCGTCGCCGTCGAGGGCGGGAGGTGGGTGGCGCCCGCCGACCTCGTGCTGCTGCGCGGCGCCGCCATCGTCGACGAGTCGAGCCTCACCGGAGAGAGCATGCCCGTGCGCAAGCGCGGGCTGCAGACGGCGACCGAGCCGGCCGAGACGGCGTACGACGCGCGCCGCCACGCGCAGCACACCATCCTCGCCGGCACCGCCGTGCTGCAGATCGACCCGGGCGCGCAGGCGACGGAGGGCGGCGGCAGGCCCGGGGACGAGGCCGAGGCCGAGGCCGAGGAGGCCGAGGAGGCGGCGCGGTGCGCGGTGGTGGCGGCGACGGGGGTGGGCACGAGCAAGGGCGAGATGCTCGTGCGCATCGTCTTCCCGCAGCGGATGGTCTTCAAGTACGACGCCGAGCTGCCGGTGGCGTTCGCGCTGCTCTTTGCGTACGCGCTGGTGATGATCGGCGTGACGACGTGGGTGTCGATCGCCAACGAGGTCAAGCAGACGTTCACGACGCTCTTCGTGACGGCGCTCTACTCGGTGACGCAGGTCATCAACCCGCTGCTGCCCGTGTCGCTGCTGGCGGGCCGCTCGGTGGCGATGACGCGGCTGCACCGCCTCGGCGTCTTCTGCGTCGACCCACAGCGCATCATGATCGCCGGCAAGATCCGCATCGCGTGCTTCGACAAGACGGGCACCCTCACGCAGGAGGGGCTCGACTTTGTCGGCTTCGAGCTCGTCGCGCCCGCCGCAGGCACCGGTGACGGCGGTGGCCGCGGCGGTGGCACCGTCACGACCACGACCGCCACTGCCGCCACCACAGCCGGCGGCGGCGAAGATGGGTGGGAGCCGCTGCGTCTGCCGTTTGAGCCGCTGGCGCTGCCCGTGCTGGCGCGCGCCGCGCTGGCGAGCTGCCACTCGGTGAGCACGCTGCGAGGTGGCGCCGACGGCGAGCTCGTGGGGCTGCAGGTGGAGGTGCGCATGCTCGGCGCGACGCGGTGGACGCTGAGCGAGCCGCCGGGCGGCGTGCCGACCGTCTGCGGCGACGGCGAGACCGCCTCGCTGCTGCGTCGCTTCGACTTCTCTCACGAGACGATGACGATGTCCGTCGTGGCGCGGCTGGGCGACGGCACGGCCGCCGTCTTTGCCAAGGGGGCGCCGGAGAAGATCGGCGCCCTCTGCGCCAGGTCGTCGCTGCCCGCCGACTTTGAGGCGCGCGCGGCGGCGCACGCCCTCGACGGCTGCTACGTGCTCGCGCTGGCGTGGCGCCGCCTCGCGCCGAGCGTCACCGACGCCGACGTGGGCACGCTCTCGCGCGGCGAGGCCGAGCGCGATCTGCAGCTGATGGGTCTGCTGCTCTTCCGAAACGAGCTCAAGCCCGACACGGCCGGCGCCATCGGCGACCTCAAGCAGGGCGGCGTGCGCCCCGTGATGATCACCGGCGACAACGCGCACTGCGCCCACTACATAGCGCGCCAGTGCGGCCTCGCGCGGCCGGGCAGCCGCCTCCTCCTCGCGTCGCTCCCCAAGGGCGGCAAGGACGACGGCAAGGACGCCACCGACGCCACCGACGGCGACGCCGTCGAGTGGAGCGACCTGGGGCGCGACGCCGCCCTGGGTGAGGCGCCGCCGCCGCTCAGCACCGCCGAAGTCGAGAAACTGCTGCTCCACGCCGCTCTGCCTCCTCCGAACCAAACGCTGGTGCAGCAAGTGAAGCCGACGGAGAAGACGAGCCTGCTGGCGGCGGCGGCCCCAGCTGGCGGTGGCGGTGGCGGCGGTGCCAGTGGCGGTGGCGTCGTCGAGCTGGCGGTGCGCGACAGCGCGACGCTCGCGGCGCTGCGCCGGTCGGGCGCGATGCGGCGCCTGCTGATGCACACGCGCATCTGGGCGCGCACGTCGCCCGCCGACAAGATGGCCGTCGTGCGCATGTTCCAGGACGAGGGCCTCGTGGTCGCGATGGTGGGCGACGGCGGCAACGACTGCGGCGCGCTGCGCGCGGCGCACGCCGGTCTCGCGCTCTCGGAGGCGGAGGCGTCGCTCTGCGCCGCCTTCACGACGGGCACCAAGTCGATCGTCGCGCTCGTCGACCTGACGCGCCACGGCCGCGCCGCGCTCGCGACGGCGATCGCCAACTACAAGTTCCTCGTCGTGTACGGGCAGCTCTTCTCGCTGCTCAACCTGCCGCTCTACTACTACGGCGTCGACTTCTCCAACGCGCGCTACCTGCTCATCGACACCGTCGCCGCGCCCGCGCTCACCGCCGCGATGGCCTTCAGCGAGCCGCTGCGCCGCCTCGTCGACCGGCGGCCGACCGCCTCGCTGCTCGGCGCGCAGACGGTCGCGTCGGTGGTGCTCGTGCTGGCGATCAACGCGCTCTTCATGGCGGCGCAGCTCGCGCTGATGGTGGGCGACCCGGACTACGTCCCCTTCCCCGCCGAGTTTGCCGCGCAGCACGACTGGTGGATCACCGGCGACAACTGGGAGTCGACCGTCGTCTTCACGGCGCTCTTCGTCCCCTTTGTCGCCGCCGCCGCCATCTACTCGCTCGGATCGCACTTCCGGCGGCCCGCGCTGCGCAACCCGTGGCTCGCGTCCACGTCGACGGCGCTCGTGGTCGTCGCGTCGCTGCTGGTGCTGCTGCCGCCGTGCTACTTCACAAAGGCCTTCCACGTCGCCTCCGAGCAGTACAACACGCCGTGCCCCGCCGACTGCTACCCCGACGACGAGCCCGTCGACTCGTTCGACTTTGACTACGCGCGCGACGGCTGCTCCACCTGCCCCGCCAACCCCGTCTGGCTCGCCTACCAGCAGCCCGAGCCGTACGGCGCCGGCGGCGCGCCGTCGGCCGGCATGAGCCTCGGCTTCCGCGTGCGCATGCTCGCGCTCGCCTTTGCCGACAGCGTCGTGATGCTGCTCGTCGAGGGCTACCTCGTCCAGACCGGCCGCCTCACGCAGAACCGCAGCCGGCGGCCCAACAAGGTGCGCGTCGACGTCTGACGAGCGCGCGCCCTCCACCTCTGAGATATTCTACGTGTTGTGGCTGCATAGGGCCCAACCCATACCGTTTTGTAGCGTATTCGTATTATTTATTCTACTTTATTCGATATTGCTTTCGACAATTTTCAATACTAGTACACAAACCGCCGGCAATACCAATAGACGGAGTCCATGTCCGCGGCGATACTCTATACTCTCAGCAGAACCAGAAGCAGCAGCGCTCAGTACCAGCCCCAACCACATCGGATTGTACATCGCCCACGTCCACGGCCACGCCCACAGCCACATGAATGGTCACCACATCCTGCCAACGCGCGCAAGGCCACGATTAGCGCAAGGGTCCAGCAGCAGGGGCTGGCACGTGCCGGGCTGGTCCCTCCCCATGCTGGAACGCGGTGAGGTGGGGACATGCCAACCATGGCGATGGGGAGCGGCGCATATCATGGGGTATGCCAGCCACCAGGGCGGTGAATTTGTTTCGCATGTCCTTCCAGGCCTCGCCATACTTGGCCGTCGCAGTAGTGTCCCACCACGGGTACACAAAGGGGACGAACAGGGCAGGCGGCTTCGCCTCCTCTGCCCTCTCCATCACAGGGTGCTGGAGGGACTTTTGTTCCTTGTGCTCCTTGTGCTCCGTGTGCTCCGTGTGCTCCTTGTGTGCCACGTGCCCTTTGTGCTCCTTGGCCGAGGCCAGCACCGCTGTCAGCGCGACGAGAAGCAAACAGAGACGCCCCATCGCTGCAACTCTCATCGCACGCTTTTTTGGCATCGTTTAAGTTAAACGTGCGCTGGGGTGTACCCCTCATCTAAAAGGTAAAAGTTGCTTCCGCAAAGCAAAATGTTAAACTACCGAAAAGAAATTACGCGGGTACGCCAACCACCCCGCCGAGCCACCCCAGGATCACATCCGAAAACGTGGCCGCGTCGTCTGCGCCGGCGATGAGCAGCTTCGTGGTGTCGTCAAAGGACAGGCCTAGCGTCGACGCGAGGAACTTGTCCTTGCCCAGGCTGCCGGAGAGGGATTGCCACTCCGCGACGTAGCTGCGCGCCGTCGCGGCGCCCACTGCGTGCGAGGCGTTGATCCACTCGCTAACGGTGAGCCCTCCATACTTCTCGCCCTTGAGCACGTGCGTGTACGGCACGTTGTGGAAGGCAAGCAGCAGCGACTCGTCGCACGTGTCGACGTCGTTGAGCGAGGTGCTCTGCGGCGGGTTGTACGTCGACGCAAAGTTGCCGCCCGCCGCTGTCGCCCGGCTGAATCCAATGCTGTGCACCGAGGCGTTGATGTACTCGCTGTTGCGCTGCGCGGGGTCCATGTGGTAGTGATCCGCGGCGCTGACAAAGCCCCAGCCGAGGCTAGCTGTGTAGTTCTCGTACGCCTCCCAGGATGACATCATGATGCTCATCACGGTCGCGACTGCGTCACTCCCATTGCGCAACTGGGCCTTGGTCGCCACTGCGCTGCCACGCAACTCTTCCTGGCCCAAAGTGCCGAACCCAAAGGTCGCCTCCACCCACTCCCGCGTCAGTGAGGATGGGTCGGTCGTCGGTGTCCATGCGACCCGACCGAAGCCGTAGGTGTCGGCGGCGCTCATCGGGTGGTGGGTCCACGTCGCCTCGTCACCGAGGTTGGACACGGCGGCCATCCCGGTGAAGCGCTGGCTGCGGTTACGGCTGTGCATGCCCGACACGATGGCTGCGATGGTGGTGTCGTCGCCACTCTCCGGCCCGAGTGCGTACGTTTCGAAGTTGAGGTACCACGACCACTGCGGCGAGAGGTGGCACACGTGATGGGCTTGACCGAGATACTCCTGCGTGGCTTCGAACTCGATCAGGAGGTTGACGTTGCTCAGGTAGCCGAACAGCGAATGTGGCGGCTCCCTGACCTGAAAGTCGAATGGGCCGCTCTTCACCTGAAGCGCCACGTTGGGGCGCGTCGCATTCGGAGCGTTCCAGCTCTTGAACAAGTCGAACTGGTAGATTGCCTGGTCTGTCCCCGCTGGCGGGTGCGCGAAGGCGCGCCAAATGCAGAGAGCACCGAGCGGAGCCAGCGCGTCTGCCATGGCGTTCGCGCCTTCGAGCTCCGTTCGCTTGTATGTCCCTGGGCCAGGCTCGCCCTCGCAATCGGCTTTGATCACGAAGCCGCCAAAGGCGAGCGAGCGATTGCCGGCCGACCACTGCGAGGCAATCGACGCTGCAGTGGTAGCCCACCAACTGGCGACACCAGCATCAAACGGATCGGCGGTGTCGAGCTTGCCAATCTTGATGGGCGACGAGTAGCATGGGACGACGAAGGAACGAATGCCGTAGTCGTAAAACAGCGCGACAAGAGGCACCATCGACGTTATGACTCTCGCAGACAGGATCTTCTCATTGTCGTGTCCGCACGCGTTTACGTTGTCCCACGCGATCACGTTGATTCCAACGGATGCGAGCAGCCGGGCATAGTCGCGATACCGCGGCAGCATGAGCGGCAGCAATTCGTAGTGGAAGACCGAGGCACCCGCATAGCCACGCTCGACGGTGCGATCGCGGTTGTCCCACAAGTTCCACGCACGAATCGGCGTGGCCGGCGCAGATCCAATAGGTCCGTCTGTGAAGAGCGTCGCGTTCTCCCGCCGCAACAGGTTTAGGAAGCGGAAGGCTCCGTAGAGGAGTCCGCTCCCGCAGCTGGCCGAAATGCGCCATGTCGACGACTTGGGGTTCGAGTCGATCGTGAAGCCCTCGCTCTCAGGCACCGGCGGCCAGGCGGCCATGGTGGGAGGAGTGTGCAAGCTATTCGGTGCATACTCAAGGATGACGGAGGACACATTGACGACAGTCGAGGAGCGTTGCGGGCGCTTGCCGAGGAGTCCAGCGAGGCCGTCAGAAAGCTCTTGGCATGCACGCCCAGCTGGCTCTGTCACGGTGGAGTTGGGACACACGATCGTGTCGATGGCGAGCGTCGGTGCCCACGGATTGGAAGACAGGTACTGCGCCGACACAGGCCGGTCGTAGTTGAGCCACAGCGAAGCGGGCGGCGACGAGGGTGGCCACATCGCGGCCGGAGGCTTCAAAACACCCGCCACCGGCCGAGCCGCGTTAAGATCAATAGCAGGCAACTAAGTCGAGGTTCGAATCACAGCTCCGTTCACGCCACAAACACGTTTTGCACGCCGAACTGGCGGCCGCCGTTCCCATGGTCGTCACCGCCAACGCCACGGCTGCCAAGCTGTTGTTCATCACGAGCCCATTTGCATGGCTGAACCACAAGCACCCTGAGCTCAACCTCTTCAGTCGTCTGCCGTCGCCCAAGCCGCTGGGTCTTGTGCCCACGAAAGCTGCCAAGGCGCATGCAAAAGCTGATGCCCTTGCCGGGCTCACGGCCGCTCGCCAGCTCTCCGTGGAGAGTGGTTCTGGTTCCAGTGGCAACGGCACCAACGCCTGCTGGATAGCATGCGACGGCGACTGCGACGATGGCGGTGTCGGTGCTGAATACGATCTGTGCAACGCCATGGAGGACTGCTCAGACTGCGGCCAGTGCGAGGACTCGTGCTCGGACTTCGCGTATGACACCTGCACGTGGGCGTGTGACGGCGAGTGTGACGAGCCATACTTATGCAGGCTTGGCACCGACTGCACCGACTGCAACAACTGCATCGCGACGAGCCCCCCGCCGTCATCTGGTCCCACGTGCGGTTGGAACGCGGGCGACATGCAGTGCACAACTGCCAGCGTTTGGAGTGAGACTTTGACCGAGAGTGAGTATGAGGCTCCCGATCTTTCGTGCTGCGAGACCGATCAGACCGAGCTGTCCGTTGAGTTGCTCGCGCAGGCCTCGTCGGCCGGGTACAGGGTGAGCATGTCCGAAGCCGAAGACGTGGTGCAATGCCATTGCGCCCACAAGCTGCCGCTGACGGCTGACGGCGACTTCGTCGACCATAACGCGCACCTGGTGTCACACGCCAGTGGATACGGAGACGCCGATGACGAAGCTGCGCTCACGGAGATCAATGCTGGCTGTTTAGACCCGTTCTGCAAGGCGACGCGCCACAATATGGCCGACGTCGCCGTGTGGCAGCCCTTCTGCACGAGCTTAACCTTTCTGAACGGTCGGTGTAACGTCCCCTCCGCGGCGATTGCGGCGGCGGACATCGAGTGCGCGTGCGCCACCACCGCCGACATGGGTGCCGACATTGACCTATCGTACTATGCCTCCTATGCCGAGTTTCTCGACGCCCTCTGCGCATACGAGGAGTGCGAAGTGCTGGTCGATCATATCGTCGATGCCATGAATTCCATTCACCACGAGTGGGCAGAGACGCTCTACCTGGACGGTCTCAGGAAATGCAACCACAACAATGGAGAGGCTGCCGCGATCGTCGGCATCGTCGTCGGCCTCCTCTGCCTGCTCGGTGGCATCGGCTTGATCGTTGGCTTGATCTGCGTCTGCACCAAGAGGAACCTTGGGCGCGCTCCCCCGCACGCGATGCCCCCCGCGCATATCGTCACTGCCACCGCCACTGCAGTCACGGCTGTGCCCGTTGCGACAGCTGTGTCTGCCTCGGCGCAGCCTTATGCGGGCGTAGCGATGGCTGACTTGCCCGTGCAAGGCGTCGCGGTGGCGACGCCTGTGGCGCCGACCACCCTGCCCTCGGGGCCCGTATGATCCACTGCCGGCCTGGCCACGGCTTGCCATGATATGAGATTCGGTGAGGTCAAACTTCTGCGACGACATGTGTCGTTGCGTGTCTATTTGTTGCGGCTATTCATCGTTATCAGGTTGACGCTATGCCTGCAAGACTGCCTGCAAGACTGTCTTGCAAGACTGTCGCTATGCCTGCAAGACTGTCTGCAAGACTGAAAATGCATGCAACCTCGCTGTACGCTGGCATGCAAATCAAACTTGTTCAGCGGCGCGTTGTCGCGGCGTCTCGAGCAATGGCGTGCTCACAGCTGACGATTACGACCGTCACCACCCTGCATGCCTCCGAGATGTCGTGGCAAATCGACGGTGGCACCTACTCGTCGGCCACCTTTAGCAACTATGGGACCTATACCGCCTCTGCGTGCCTCACCGATGGCACGCACTTCCTGAGGATGTTCGACACCTATGGAGATGGCTGGACGGCGGGCTCGACCGTGGGTATCGTTTCTGAGGACGGACTGTCCCTAATCGAGCCGATAGCGCTTGGGTCCGGGTTTGAGGCGTCAATTCCGTTCTACGTCGGGGCCTTGCCATCCACACCGCCGCCGCCCTCTCCGCCGCCACCGTCGCCCTCGCCACCGCCGCCCTTACCACCGCCGCCCTCACCACCGCCACCACTACCGTCGTCGCCGCTAACATCGTCGCCCGAGGGCTGCGTGCCCAATCCTGAGGCGATGTGCATCATGGTGTATGCGCCAGTGTGCGGCGTCGACGGTGTGACCTACTCCAACAGCTGCCAGGCCGCCGCCGCCTGCCAGCTCGCTCCGACTGACGGAGAGTGCGGTGCATCGGCTAGCACCGCCTCCTCGCCGCCAGCACTCTCCGACTCGCCGTCGCCACCGCCACCCTCGCCGGTCCTGGGCAACACCCAGAGCAACATCGAGTCGTCTTCCTCTGGTGACGACGGATTGGCCGACTGGGCAGTGGCCGTCATCGTGTTGGCCGCACTGGCTTTCGTGGCGGCAGTCGCAGGTGGTGTGCTCGTCTCTCTCAAGTCGAAGCGAACGATGACGCTCGCAGTGCCACTTGCTGCGGCGCCTGCGACGAGCACCACCAACGACGCGGCTCCAGCGGCAGAGATGCAGACGGTGTCGATGATCAAGACCGAAGAAAAGGTCTGACTGCAGAGAACGGCCCGGCAGGGCGCGTTCCTGCACACGCCACATATGTCGAATGAGCATGATTGTTATTCGAGGATTCGTGTGTACACTGTGAACCGTTATTTTGTGTCAACGAAAAGCTGAATAGATATGTGTAACGAAAACGTCATAAAACAAAAATGCACAGCCGTCATCCCGGCTGCTCACGCGCGAGCACCGCGACGGTCGCCTCCAGCTCGGCGACGTGGCATCGCAGATGGTCGAGCAGCCGCTGCGGCGCGTGGAAGGTGCTCACGTCGGCGGCGGCCATCTGGCTGAGCGCCGACTTGAGCGACGGCCCGAGCGCGAGCGAAGGGCCGAGCGCCTGTGCGGCCTTCGCACCCAGCGCCGTGCCGCCACGCCGCACGCGCGCGCCCGTGTCCCACGCCGCCGCCGCAGCCAGCCCCGAGAGGGCGCGCAGCGCGTGAGCGAGGCGGTGCTGGCTCTCGCGCGCCTGCGCCTGCAGCAGATCGACCTCCCACGACGGCACGCTCGCGGCGGCGCGGCGGCGGTCGTCCGCAAAAGTGGCCGCCGATGCCACCGCCGCCGTGCGCGGCCTCCGCTCGGCGGTGCCCGGTCGCCGCAGTGGGCCGCCGCCGATGCCGCCGATGCCGCTCACGGTGGTGGTGGTGGTGGTGCGGGTCGACGCGGCGGTCCGTGGCCTCGCGAGGGCGTGCGGCACAAGCGCAGGCGATGGTGGCGCCTCGAGCGGCGGCAGCAGCTCGGCGGCGCGCCCGTCGCGCAGCGCGCGCGGCTGCGGCGAGGCGAGGAGCGCGGCCTCCTTGGCCTCCTTGGCCTCCCTCGCCGCCTCGCGCCGCTCGAGCAGCGCGAGCTGCAGCGCGCCGCACGCGCCCGCGTGCTGCTCGGCCGAGCGCGCGACGTGCGCCGAGCACGCCAGCTGCGTCTCGAGCTCGCGCACGAGGAAGCGCAGCGCCGCCGCGTCGGGCGACGACTTGCCGAGCGCCGCCGGGCTCGCGCCGCCCAGCAGCGCCGTGCCCGGCCGCCGCGCCGCGACCGCCGACGCCGTCGCCGGCCGGACGCGTGGCCGAGGCGGCTGCTGGTGAGGCGGCGGCTGCTGCTGCGGTGGCTGCTGCAGCTCCGCCGCCGAGACGAGGACGCCGCCCACCAGCTGCTCCGGCTGGAGACGCGGCTGGAGGTGCGGCTGGAGGTGCGGCTGCTGCGGTGGCTGCTGCGGTGGCTGCTGCGGCAGCGTGCGGCGTGCCGGGGCCGTCGGTGGTCGCGCCGGCCGCGCCGGCCGCGCGTCGCCAGTCGGCTCGGCGCCAGAGGAGCCGCGCAGCGCATTCTCGAGGCGGCGCGACGGCGACGACGAGTCGATCGCAGCCGCCGCTGGCGCCGCCGCCACCGACGCGGGCGGCGGCTCGCGCGGCTGTCGCGAGGCGGTGGCGGGGCGAGGTCGCTGCGGGACGGTGGCTTGCGCCGTGGCAGAGGGCGCAGTGCGAGAGGCGGCGCTCGAAGGGCGGGCCGCCGCGGAGGCGGGCCTGTGCGGGCCGGGAGCCACGCGCGGCGAGCGTAGCGACGAGGTGAGAACCAAGATTGGCCTCGGACTGGGCGCAGGCGCGGGTGCCGGCGCGGGTGCCGGTGCCGGCGCCGGTGCGGGTGCGGGTGCGGGCGCGGGCGCGGGCGCCGGCGCGGGCGCCGGCGCGGGCGCAGGCGCAGGCGCAGGCGCGGGCGCAGGCACCGGCGCGGGCACTGGCGCGATCTCTGGCGCGGGCGCTGGCGGGGGCGGAGCTGGCTCCTCTTCCTCCTCATAGTCGGCGCAGTGTCTGCACAAAAAGGCGAGCAGCTCGCCGAGCGCGCCGCCGAGCACCGCGGGCGGCGGCCACTGCAGCCGGCACTCCTCGAAGCAGAGGCTCGAGAGCTTGCTGCAGCGGCCGAGGCGCGGCGGCAGTGCGGCGAGGGTGGCGTTGCCGCTCAGATCGAGCGTGGCGAGCGCCGGCCAGACGAGCGCCGGCGTCTCGTCGGCGAGGCAGGGCAGCAGCGTCTTGAGCGAGTTGTGCTCGAGCCGCAGCTCGCGCAGCGTATGGAGCGCGCCGAGCGCCGCGGGGAGCTCCGTCAGCCGATTGTGCGAGAGGTCGAGCGACTGCAGCTGCGGCAGCTGATCGGAGAGCTGCCGCCCGAAGCGCGGCGTGGGGATGGCGGCGATCGCATTCTGGCTGAGGCCGAGCCACAGCAGCTCGCGCAGCCGCAGCTCCGGGAACTCGCGCAGCTCGTTCTCCGAGACCGAGAGCGCGGTCAGCGATGGATAGCGGTCGAAGAAGGCCCGATCGCGGTGGGAGAGTGCGGTCAGCGAGTTGCCGTCGAGCAGCAGGCGGACGATGCGCAGGTCCATGCCGCCGCCGCCCGTCGGAATGAAAAGCTGCGTGAGCCGCCGGTGCGCGAGGCTCAGCTCCGACGTGATGGCCTGCGCCGACTTGGGTCTCGTCGACCACGCCAGCGCCGACTGCGGCCGGGACGGGCTGCTGCCCTTGGACGGGCTGCTGCTGCCCTGGGCGCCGCCGCCGTTGACGCCGCAGGCCGAGCGAGGCCGCTCGCCGGTCGCTGCGCCGCCGCCAAAGACGGCGGCGATGGCCGGGCGTGGGCCGAAGGCCGACGAAGGGCGCGTCGAGCAGCCGAGGCCGCCGCT
>Ga0209713_10001922_pt1 | contig 12699 bp, 7 predicted proteins | sample ArcOceMetagenome_3_FD_187444 | JGI IMG/M metagenome (GOLD analysis project Ga0209713, IMG submission 187444) | Marine eukaryotic phytoplankton communities from Arctic Ocean - Arctic Ocean- Svalbard ARC20M Metagenome (SPAdes) (version 2) | ecosystem: Environmental > Aquatic > Marine > Oceanic...
CCCCCCCCCCTCCCCTCACCGCCACGCACCCCCCATATCTCACACCGCACTCCCGCACCCAACTCGCCCTCTTGCTCCCCCCTCACCCCCTCCCCCCTCCGCACCCCCCGCCATGCTGCCAGGCACGCGAGATTTTGCGTCCCAATGTTCTGCGCGACGGTGCCCCCGCCCGCCCGCCTGCCTGCGCTTGCGTGCGGTCCCGCTCGTGATGGTCTGACTGTACCGATCTCGCCTTCATGAGTGCAATCGGCGATTGTGTGAGTCTGTGTGTGTTTGTGTGCCTGTGTGTGTGTGCGTCTGTGTGTGTCTGTGCCGTGTGTGCGCGTGTGCGTGCGCCGTGTGCCTTCGGGCACCCCATGCCGCGCGTCGCCCACTCGTCCATGGATGCGTGCCCCTCTCTCGGTGGAGATCGGGACGCGGCCCTATCATGGTCATAGGCTAGAAGATGATGGAAAGCTCTCTGTGGGGTCTCTCTTCCAAATTTATGGTCTTTGCTACTTAAAGCTCTTTTGCCGTTCGACGGGGGTTCCCCCTTGGTCAGTCGAGGTCGTCGGCGCCGCGGTGGATCGAGTGCGGGCTGCTCTGCTCATCTTGCGCGTCGGACACGATCGACTCGCCAAAGTCGAGCACCTCTTCACTCTCCCTGGCCGCGCCACGAGGCGCGGCGCCCACGCGCGCTAGGAAGCGGCTCTCCGCCTGCTGCGCGCGTGCCGCCTCCTCGTCGGCCGCCCCCGTCGCCGGCGACGCCGTCCGAGCTGCGGCGGTGCCTACTGCCGCAGCTCTCGTGTCGGTCTGCTTGGCGGCAGGCTCGTAGCCCACGCGGCTGCGCGTGTGCGCTTCAGCCAACGTTGGCGCACCACCGGTCGCCTCGCGCACGGCCCGCGTCGCCTCGCCGATGGCCTCAATCGTCTCCGCCGCGGCCGCGGAAGCCGAGCCCGCCTGCGGTGGCGATGGCGGCTGCGGCGATGCACCCGCGGCGTGCGCGGCGTGCTTGCCGTGCGTCAGGATCATGTCCTGCATCCGCGTCGCCGTCTCCCGCAGCGCCGTGTTCTCCAGCTCGAGGCCTTCGACGAGGGTCGTCAGCGCCGCCACGTGCGAACGGTCCTCGCGCGACGCCTCATCGGCCCGGGCCTGCGCAGCGTCCAGTGCCTCCGCCGTCGCCGCCGCAGCTGCCTCGATCGCTGCCGCCTTGTCCTCCCTCACCTCCTGCAGCGCGTCTGCCATCTCCGCGTCTGACGCATCCAAGCTCGCCTCCAAAGCCTTCTGCTGCTCGGCCGCCGCCAACGCCTCCGCTGCCGCCGTCGCCGCTGCCACCTGCGCCATTGCCTCCGCTTGGAGGCTTGCAAGTGCAGCCTCCAGCTCCTCTGCCGCCAGGTCGTTGCTGGCATTCAGCGCCGCGGCCGCCTCCGCCGCCGCGGCACGCATCGCAGCGTCCTTCTCGGCACTGGCCGCACTCACGAGGTTGGCCACGTGCGCCGTATGCTCGGCGGCGGTGCGTTGCCGCTCCTCCGCCGCAGCAGCCTCCGCGGCTGCCGTCGTCGCTTCCCACTCCGCCTTCATCTCCCGCAGACGCGTCGCTCCCGCCTCCTCTGCTGCCGCATGGGCCGCATCCACGCAGGCCTTCGTCTCATCGGCAGCGGCCGCCCTCACCACATGCATCGACGCCGCCAGCTCCACCGCCGCTGCCGCTCGCGTTGTCTCCACCAGCGCCTCCGCCGCCGCCCGGCGCTCCGTTTCCACGCGCAGCGCCTCCTCCGACGCGAGCAGCGCCGCCTCACTCGCCGCCTGCTCCTCGGCGGCCTTGGCCTTGAGCGAGGCTGCCTTCTCGCCCTTCTGCTGCGCTGCGGCCAGCTCCGCGCGCATGCCCTCCGCCTCCCGCGCCGCCGCCTCGTTGGCCGCCGCCAGCTGCTCCCCTCGCCGCTCCGCCTCGTGGCGCTCCGCCTCGATCTTCATCAGGCGCGCGTCGGTTGCGTCCTGCGTCATGTCGAGCGCCTCGCGCAGCGTCGCCGCGTGCTGGTCCGCCGCGCGCTCGAGGGCCTCCGCCGTCTGCGCCGCGTGCCGCTCCGCCGCCTCCGCCAACGCCGCCTCCACAGCCTGCCGCTGCTGGGACGCCGCCGCTGCCCTGGCCGCCGCCACCACCGTCACCACCTCAGCCGCAACCGTCACGGCGGCGAGTCGCCTCGTCTCCTCCGCCTCTCCCTCCAGCTCGGCGCTCGCTCTCTCGCGGATCGCGAGCACCTGCTCCGTCGCCGCCTGCGCCGCCGCCGCCGCTGCCTCCTCCTGAATCCGCCGCGCGTCCTCCGCCGCCGCCATCGTCATATCGACGCGAACCTGCTCGATCTCGCACGCCGCCGCCAAGCGCACCTCGTCGATCTCGTCCGCGTGACGCGCCTCGAGCTCCGCCGCCTCCTTGGCGCGCTCCACCTCGAGCCTCTGCGCCTCTCCGGCCGCCTCCCGCTTCTGCCGCTCGAGCAGTTGCGCCCACTCCTGCAACTCGACCGCCAGCTCGTCCACCCGCGCCTGCGCCATCGCGGCGCGCGCCTCGGCCGCCGTCACCTTGGCCTCGACGCCCGCCTCCTGCAACTCGACGCCCGCCGCCGCCTCCTGCAGCGTCGCCCTGCTCATCTCCATGGCCCTCTCCGCCGTATCGGCCCTCGCCTCGACCTGCTGCAGCTGCGCCGCCGCTTCGATTCCGACAAACGTCGCCTTTGTTTGGAGCGCCTCCAACTGCTGTGCAACGGCCTGCTCTGCCGCCGCCACCCTGGCAGCAGCCTCGGCCTCCGCCGTCGCGACCTTCGCGTCTGCTCGCGTCTCTGCTGTGGCACATTTCGCCTTGGCCCTCTGCGACGACACCGCCGCCCGAGCCTTCGCCTTGTCCGTTGCCACCTTCACCTTGTCTGCGACCTCCTTCTCCGCAGCCTCCGCCCTGGCCTCAGCGACGCACACCCTGGCCGCCGCCGCCGTCTCCGCTGCTGCGACCTTGGCCTCCGCCGATGTCTCCGCCACGGCGGCCTTTGCCTCGGCGGCGTCCGCCCGCGACGTCAGCAGCACAACCTGCGACGCAACCGTCGCCGCCGCCGCCGCCATCGCCTTTTCCTCCGCGTGTGCAGCGATGCGCCCGGCGTCGTTCGCACTGCGCAGCGCGTCGCGCGTGGTGATGGCGGCGCGCCGGTCGCCCGCCGCCATCCACGCTCGCGTCGCCTCCGTCTTTGCGTTGCTCAGCTCGGCCTCGCTCTTCTCGAGCTTCTGCTGCAGCACACGCCGCTCGGCGAGGATCTCTTCCCGCCACGCCTGCTGCCCCGACTTGATGGCGCTCAGCTCAGCGTGCGCTCGCCGCGCCTCGTCGCTCGCCTCGGCGACCGCCTTCACCGCCTCGACCGCCGTCGCCTGCTTGGCGGTGTCGGCCACCGCCGCCGCCGCCGCCGCCTCGCGCGCGCCCTCCTCCTCGGCCAGCGCCTCCTCCGCCACCGCGAGCGCCTCGCGAAGTTCGGCGACCTGTCCGTCCTTGACGCCGCCCGCCTTGGCGAGCGCGGCCACCGCCTCTCTCTGCAGCTCGTGCCCGCCACTCGCCTCCTCCACCGCCGCCGCCGCCGCGCGCAGCTCGACGATCGTCGCGTCCTTGCCCTCACACTCGGCCTGCTTGGCACGCAGCACCGCCTCCGCCGCCTCGCGCGCCTTCTCAGCCTCCGCGAGCGCTGCCCTCACCCGCCGCGTCTCGTCCGCCGCCTCCGCCACAGCCCGCACCGCCTGCGCCGTCGCGGCCTGCGTCGCGGCGTCCGAAGCTGCCGCCGCCGCCTCGGTCGTTGCATCGGATGCGGCGAGGCCCTGTACCAGCTCGAGCTCCCTCTCCTGCTCCTCGAGCTGCCACTCGAGCTCCGCGATGCGGGCCTCCCTCGCCGATGCCTGCTGAATGATCCCCTGAATGTCGAGGCGAGGGTCGAACTGCTGCTGCTGCTGCTCGTCCTCCGTCTGCGCCTCGACGTCGTGTGCGGTGGTCGTGACGGCTACTGCCGCATCTGGTGGCTCGCGCCGTACCTTTGCGAGCTCGTCGTCCCTGTCCTGCACGAGCTGCTTGGCCAAGGTGAGGTCTGCCTGCAACTGGGCCACGGCCGCCTCGCGCTCTTTCAGCGACTCGACCACGCTCTCGAAGTTCTTCTTCAGCATGGCCACCTCGTCTGGCGCGCCGCCAAAGAGGTTGTTGAACATGCCGCCACCGCTGAAGGATGGATTCGGCGGGCTCTCCTCTCTGAAGCGCTGCGTTTTTTCAAAACTAAGTTTCCTGAGCAAAATAATTAGGAACACGAGTATTGCTATTCAAACCATCTATGAGGGTGGCTACACTCCGCTCGGTTTCCAGCGACCGGCAAAAGTTAGTTACCAGAGCAAGACTCGTGGGCGTGGAACTGTTTGTCTGTTTCATCAGCGACTCGCGGACCTAAGAATAAGCTAGTGCCGCGGCCATGATCCCAGGAGCCGCGGTGCCCATCGGCTCTCCCGTCAAGCGCGCCGTGCACGGGCGTGCCGGCGCCTCGAGGTCTCCTGCACACCAGCAATTGATTCGGCCGCAGCCGCCGTCGCCAGAGTCGCCGCAGCAGCGCCAGGTCTACGACCCAACCTCGCAGAAGCGCCAGACGTACGACCCTGACAAGTTTGTGCGGATCGAGCTCAACATGTCGCACCTCGTCACGTGCTGCGTCAAGCGCACCTACTACCCACAGTGCTCCTACTGCGGCAAGTGGGCGTGCCCGTACCACGGGCAGGGCGTGCAGCAGCAGAATTGGGAGTTCTGTCAGCGTGGGCCGAATGCGATCCAGGGGCACCGCGAGGCCGTCTTCAACGCAGCGCGCCAGGCTGGTCGGCGCTACCTGTTCTTCGAGGTTGACGTCTCGGTGCTCAACCTCGACGATGGGCAGAACTGCGGACCCTCGACCTGCTGGTCGCAGCCGCAGCCGCTGCATCGCAAGCCCGGCCAGACGGACTCCTTGGCAGGTGACAACCAGACGCGCCTCGACGGTCAGGCGATCGCCGACGAGGTCGATGCGGCCATCTACGCGCTGCTACGGCCACCGAAGCGGGCACCACCACCGCCAAAGCCAGAGCCGCCGCCACCGGCGCCACCACCGCCGCCGGAACCACCCAAGCCCAAGCCGGTGCCAACGGCTGTGCCGAAGCCCGTGCCAAAGCCTGTGCCGAAGCCCGACCCGCCACCCGAGGAGGACGACGAATACGGCGACTAGAGATTCTCCGCCATGATCGGAGCGAGATTGTGGTGACGGTGTTGTGTCGCACTTCTTCAACGTGCATGTCATGTAAGTTATTGCAATCTTTCGCACCATGTGGAGGGCCATGCACAACACAACGCTATACTACTACACTACCTCGCTGGCGGCGCCTCGAGCGGGCACGCCTCGGTCCGGCACACTGGGCAGGCACGCGTGTGGCGCAGGTGCTGCCTCGCGCACTCGGCATGGAAGACGTGTCCACAGCCCAGCCTGGCGGGACGCAGGTCGGGCCGCCAGCCTGGCGCGCGCGGTCGGAGCTGGGGCACGGCCGAGCCAAAGTCGAATTCCTCGAGGCACACGGCGCATGTGTTCGACTTGCTCTCCGCGAGAGCCAAAACGCTCGCGTCACGCAGCGGGACGAGCACGTCTCGCACCTGCGCCTCGGTGGCACCGACGTTGACCGAGCCGATGCGCTCACCGAGCTCGAGCAGCTCCTCGTAGCTCATGGCGTCGACGTCGATGTTGGCATCGTTTTCCTCGTCGTCGTCGTCGTCATCATCGCCGTCGGTGCCCTCGTCGTCGTCGTAGTTCCCGCCGCCGTACGCCAGGTGCTCGTACTCCTCGTTCTGCAGCTGGAGCGCGAGCGCGAGGCTCTCGGCCATCCCGCTGTCGCCCATCGCCACCAGCTCCTCCATCATCATGCGCATGGCCAGGTCCTCGTCGTCCTCAGGCTCAGGCTGCACGTCCTCCGCGGGCGCTGTCGCGCTGGCGTCGGCGGCGCGCGCGGCTGCGGCGGCGAGGAAGCTCTCCGACATGGGCCAGCAGCGCGCGCGAGTGGGCGCGTGGGGCGGGTGGGCGCGTGTACTCGGGCGGATGGCGCTCGCGCTCAGACGCTCAGACGACCCTTGACCTGCGGTCACGTGCGGTGATTATACCTCGGACTACGCAAGCAATTATTCACAACGCACACCGCGAAAACCCCCTTGCCGAAGCACAGAAGCCAGAAACACTATATCCGGACTCGCTGCATGCTGCATACAGTAAGACACCGTGTGTTGGAAAACGCATCTGACCAGCCAGCCAGCCATTTTCCAATATCCGACGAGAAAACGGACTTCCAGCCAGCCCATATTCCAGCCTGAAATCGCCATTTTTCGCTCAGCGCCTACGGCGGGGCACAGGGATTTTGCCGATTTTCCAAGCCGCGACGGAGCCAGCCAGCCATTTTCCAATATCGGCTTGGAAAATGAGGCCAATTCCAGCGCTGGTTTTCCAATCTCGGGTTTCCAAGACACGAAGTCTTACTGTACCTTGCGTGGATTCTGAAGCACGTCGGAGCCGCCGACGGTCACCCCTCTTTCTATCGCACGTGGCACGCTTCAACATGCTCTCCTACCTCGCCGTCGCCGCCACCAGCTTCTCGGCTCCCGAGACCTCGCTCCAGATCACCTGCGCTCCGCCCGCTCCGGCCGGCTCGCCACCTGCCGCGCCGACGTCCGACGTGACGACGCCGGTCAGCCTCGGCATCTCGTGGCCTTCGACGCCAGGCGCCGAGCTGTACGACGTGCACGTGAGCCTCAAGACCAAGTGGGACCCCTTCGTCTCGCTCACCTCCGAGTCGAACTCCGCGGTCGTGCTCGACCTGACGCCCAGCACCGACTATCTGCTCGCAGTGCCCTCGGGTCACACGTGAGCTGCTCCACCAACGGTGACGCCACGATCGACGCGCTCATTCGGCCGCCGCGGCAATCTGCTGGCAGCGCGGTCGTCGTGAGCTTCGCCAAGGCTGCGGCTCCGGGGTGGACGCTGCACTCCCGCAAAGCTGGGAGCGCCGGCAAGTTCACGCCGAGGCCGGTCGAGTCGGGGAGCGCCACCGCGACCATCTCCGACCTCGACGCCGGTGCGGAGTACGACGTCTACCTCGAGGACGAGAACGGTAGGAATGGGCCGATCGTGCCGCACCGGACGAGCGCCGCCGGCGTGGGCTTCTTCGAGATGTTTCGCATCAGCGAGCTGTGCGGCGACGCGTGCGAGCCCGACATGCTGGGCGACCACGACTCGGGCGAGCTGCTCGCCGACGTCGACTTCATCACGCACGTCGCCTCGAGCGACCACTTCAACATCTCCTTCAACTCGTCGATCGTCACGCGCTACTGCGTCGAGCGGCGCGTGCCAAAGGCCAACGACTGGGCCGACTACCTCTCGTGCAACGGGCCGACGACCACCGACTACACGTGCGCGTGCAACAACTGGATCGACCGCTGCATCGGCCGCCTCGACATCTCGCCGTGCGACCTCCACCCTTCGGGGCCCGGCATGCCCACCTGCCAGTGCTCCGCCGCGTCGCTCGCGCGCTCGCACGCCGAGGTGGGCAGGATGCCCGTCTACGCGCCCTTTCCACACTTTGGCGGCGGCAAGGGGCCCACCGACTGGAACTGCACCGCGACGACGCCACCCGCCTCGGCCTCGCACTACCTCGGCTCGTGGTACTCGACCCCCTCTGCAGCCGCGTGCACGCCGGGCACCTCGCCCGCCGCCGACGACGTCGAGGACGGCTGCAGCTGGTCGCGCCGCGCCGCGCAGCACTTTGTGCTTGGCGCCGACCTGCACGCGCTCGGCTTCAACACGAGCGACGCCACCGACCTGCCCGAGCTCGAGCACAACCGCAAGGTCGTGATGGACGCCTTCGACCTGCATCCGGCGCGCTGCTGCGGGTGCTGAAAGAAGAAAACGGGTGAATACGGTAAGAGTGCGCGTGGTCAATACGTTGTCAAGGGTCAAGTGTCAACTCGGGTGTTTTTGATCAAGCAAGCAACTCAGTACTGAACTCTAGACGACACTGTTCTAGCTTCTAAAGTACACGTTCTGACCTCTGCGCAGCCTTCGGACTGCACCGGTCGAGAGCACTCCACTGCCATGCGTCATGATGCACACATGCATGCCCCCGCGCCGCACCTCGCGGCATCTAATCCTAACTGTCATCGATCACGCGACGGCCTCCACAATTCTGCGCCAGAAGCTGCGCGGCTCCTCGGTGGTGCTCCCTGGAGTGCACGGCCGGTTGTTCGGGCAGCACTGCGAGTAGTAGCTCGACTGCGCCTTGCACGTGTATCCCGCCGGGCAGCACGTGTAGCCGTGGTAGGGATTGTGAGGGTCGTGACCGCCGGCGCACTGGCCAAAGGGCACATTTTTGCACGGGCCTGGCGGTGTGGGCGGCACTGGCGGCTTTGGCGGCGTCGGCCCCGGCTTGGGGCCGGGTGGGGCTGGGGCTGGCGCGGGGCCGACGCACTGCTTGTAGTGCGCGTTGGCGTCGGCGCTCGGCGGGTTGTGCGCCACCGAGAACTGGCGCTTCGTCGGCACGGTGGGCAGCGCCACGAAGTCCTCGCCCATCGTCAGGTTGGCTGGCACGCCGAGCGACTCCTCGAGCGCCTCGCCGTACGCCGAGGTCAGGCGCAGCGTGATGTTGGCTGGCCAGTCGTACACGGTGTCGAAGCAGCCGGGCAGCTGCTGCGCCTGGTACTGCCACCCGAGGGCAAAGTAGGTCATCTTCTGCCAGGCCAGCGTGCCGTTCCGGCAGACGACCTGCACCGAGACACCCGTCACTGGCACCTTGAGGTCCCACAGGTGCACGGCGAACGAGTACTTGTTCATGTGCTCGTTGGCCGTCGAGAATGCGATCTGGATCGGCAGCTCGCCCACCGGGCAGTCGACGGCGCGCCACGTGAGGTTCTTGACGCCCAGGAAGGAGACTGAGTGGTCGGTGGGGTAGACGTCGAAGTCGAGGTGGCCCGTGTTGCAATTGCCCGCGGCGGTCGTGCCGTCGGCGCTCCACTCGGTCCACTCGTCCTTGCACTGGTCCATGACCATGACGATCAGCTTCTGCTCCGGCCACAGGCTCTGGTTGTGCAAGTTGACGGGCTTGGTGAGCTCGCAGTCCCACAGCGCCATCTTCGCTGTCACCTCCAGGCACATGCCGCACGACACGCCGCCGTCGCCGGCCTGCGACTTGGGGGAGTCGGCACCGATGCCAAACTGCGCCTGGCTGAGGCCGACGCCGCCGAAGACCCTTCCCGTCTGCATGAGCTGCGGTCCGTTGGTGTGGGAGCGTCCGGGCGAGAGCTTCTGCTGCATCTTACAAAAGCCGACGTTGGGCATGCCAAAGTCGTTGAACGTGGCCGCGTTGGCCGGCGCCTGACCAAACGCGTGCTGCTGCGTTTGCGTGGTGAGGCACGAATAGTTCTCGCCCTTGCAGTTGGGCGAGAATGGGTCGGTCGCGGCCGGACGGCAGTTCGGTGGCGTGCAGTCGGCGGCAGCGGCGACGGTGAACATATGTATTATGTGATATCGCTCGGTCCTTGCGCCCACGCAAGATCCAAGTTTGAGGCGGAGGGCATAACCACTCGTCATGAAAATTTCCCGGCTGGCTCGGGATCAGTGTGTCCCCACGTGGGCTCTGCTGACCGGCAGCTTAGGCAAAGCAATGATCTAAAGTATCTAAAGTATCGCCTACATCAACGGCCGTAGACCCAACGCAGCCGTCGCGAGGCGCCCGCCCAGCTTGGTCGCCGCCGTGGTCTCGCTCGGGGTGAACTGCGGCACGGCGGCGCTCTCGTTGCGGTCGGTCGCGCACGCGCCGATCAGGCAGTCGTCGCGCTGGCCGTCGCCGCCGACCACGACCATCTGCACCGAGAGGTAGAAGGACTGGATCGCGCTCATCGTGGCGACCTTGCCCGCGGCGACGTGCGCGCCCGTCGCGAAGGCCGCGCCCGCGCGCCAGCGCAGCTCGGTCACCGGCCAGCCGAAGCAGCGCGTCTGCACGTTGTCGATGAAGGTCTTGACGGCGCCCGCCATCGTGCCCCAGTAGACGGGCGAGCCCAGCGCGAGCCCGTGCATCCAGCGCAGGTCGTCGCAGCTGATGGCGTCGACCGCCCGGAGGCGCACCGCCGTGTTGGCCGCCGCCGCCGCGCCGTCGGCCACCAGCTTGGCCAGCGCGGCGGTCCGGTTGGTGGCCGAGTAGTAGCCCACGAGGACGTTGGTCGTGCCGTTTGCAGCGGCAGGTCTGGCGGGTGGCCCCTCGTCCTCGTCCTCCTCCTCCTCCTTCGCGTCCTCCTCCACCACGTGCTTTTGCTCCTCCGCGTGCGTTTGCTCGGTCGCCGTGGACACGGCCACCGCCCGCGAGAGCAGCTGGCCCAGCTGCCGCGCACTCTGCTCGTGGTCGTGGGCGTCGTCGTCGTGTCGGTGCCTGGCGACCCGCCCGCGAGGCGACTCGTACAGCGGGTTGGTCTCGTTGGCGAGCACGCCGCCCACGACGCTCACGTTGTGGAAGGGCGTCTTCGCGGCCACCTCGGCCGCGCGCACGTCGATCTGGTCGGCCCCGCGCGCCTCGATGAACGGAATCGACGTGCCGTAGAGCACGGCGGCGAATCCCGACCAGCCGATCGCGGCCATGCACATGGGGCACGGCTCGGCGGTCGTGTACAGCTCGAGGCTCGGCGCTCGCGCGTAGACGCTGCGAGTGCCCACGGCGCTCAGGTTGGCGATGGCGCTCATCTCGCCATGCCAGATCGGATTGTGCGACGCATGGTTGGCGCCCTCGGCTACAATCGTCGCCGAGGCGGGGTCGGCGATGAGAGCCCCGTAGGGCTGCTGCCCCGCTGCAATCGCCTCTCTGGCCAGCACGATGGCACGACGCATGAAGACCGCGCGCATCGTGGCATTGGAAGGCGTGTATGTGGCGGTTGTTGGGAGGAGAAGACTCAGCATGACAAACGGAGCTCCGTCGTGCAATGGCAAAGTCGCGCCGTGCTGGCGCCCGCCCCCACCGTGTTGTGTCGTCGTGTCGGAGCCTGAGACCATGGTCGTCCTCGCGCGCCACCTCCTCCCGGCCTGCATCGTCCGCACGACGCTCGACAAGCTCGAGATCGAGCTGACTCTGGCCGCGCGGCGCCGCACGCTCTCGCGGCCACCTGCCGAGCAGCTCGAGCGCAGCCTCTTCAGGCTGGCGTCGGCCGCCGGTGGCAAGAAGGGCGCGCCGCCCCTGCCGACGCGGCTGCTCGACGCCGCCGACGTGCCTCTCGCGCCCACCCTGCGCGCCATCGACGCGTGGGCCGACGCTGCCACTCTCGAGGTCGGCGACGACGCGCGCTTTGCGGTGCTCTTCGACCCGCCGGAGGTGCATCAGCTCGAGCTGCCCTGCGAGCCGCTCGTGGGCATACCGCTGCTGCCGCGCGTCGCGTGTCGCTGCTGCGAGCCTGGTGAGGTGGATATGCGCTGGGAACGGCGTCCGGTGGGCTCCGATGCGGAGTGGCAGACAGTCGCGAGAGGCACCAGCTACGTGCCGGTCGAGGCGGACGCGGGCCTCGAGCTGCGCGTGACGGCGACGCCGCCTCGGCCGCCCTCGCTCGTCGCCGCTGCCACGCCACTGGCCACAGACGGCGAGGCAGTGGCATCATCGACCACCGAAGACGGCCCGGCCACGCCACCCTGCCTCGAGCGGCTCTGTCGTTCGCTGGAGCTCGCACCCGTGGCCGTGCCGCTGCCCCGGCCGCAGCTGGCGTCCCGCGTCGCCGCGCTGGACGGCGCCGCGCGCGCGCGCGACACCGACGGCCGGTTCCGCGTGCTGTCGTACAACATGCTCGCCGATGCGCACCGCCGGCGCTGGGACGACCCCGGCGACGGCATCCATCTGTACTGCGACCCGTCGCTGACGGTGGCGGCACGGCGGATGCCGCGGCTGCTCGCCGAGCTGCTCGCGTACGACGCCGACGTGCTCTGCCTGCAGGAGGTCGATCGGATCTGGTGGGACGCCTTCTGGCGGCCGCAGCTGCAGCACGCCGGCTACGCGTGCACGTACGCGCTCAAGGGCTCCAAGGACTCGCAGGAGGGCGTCGCCGTGGCGGCGCGCACCTCCGCGTTTGAGATCGTCGAGGTGCGCACGCTGCCGCTCGCGCTCTCGCCGCCGCATGTGCCGCCGCCGCTGGAGCCTCTGCTCGCGACGGCACCCCGCACCGCCGCGGGCGCAGCCGCTCTGCCGACGGTCGGTCAGATGGTCCTGCTGCGAGAGGCGGGCGGCGCGGGCCGGAGCGTGCTGGTGGCACACACCCACCTCTACTTTGCAAACCCCGCGGTGCACGTGCGGCTGATGCAGGCGGCCGCGCTGCTGCACGCCGCCGCGGGATGGCGTGCCGAGCTCGCTGCTGCCGGCGCTGCCGAGGCGCCGCCGCTGCTCTTCGCAGGAGATCTCAACTCCGACGCGACCGATGCGGTGCTGCACCTTCTGCTGCGCGGCCGCGTGCCGCCCGACCATCGCGACTGGCTCGTCGGCCACCTGACGTGGGCGCCGTCGGCTGGGCTCGAGGCGCATGCGGCGGCGCGCGCCAGGCAACTCGCGGCGGGGGCGGCGGAGGCGGCGGAGGTGGCGGAGGCGGCGGAGGGGGCGGGGGGGGCGGCGGCGGCGGCGGATGCGGAGGCGGCGGAG
>Ga0209713_10001923_pt1 | contig 12693 bp, 8 predicted proteins | sample ArcOceMetagenome_3_FD_187444 | JGI IMG/M metagenome (GOLD analysis project Ga0209713, IMG submission 187444) | Marine eukaryotic phytoplankton communities from Arctic Ocean - Arctic Ocean- Svalbard ARC20M Metagenome (SPAdes) (version 2) | ecosystem: Environmental > Aquatic > Marine > Oceanic...
AACAAAGAACGTGTGGTGGCGAAAATGTTCGTCGCGGCACCGATCCGCGAACAAACAAACAAAAAGACGCGTGTTCGTTCATGTTCGTTTGTTTTCGTTTGTTTGTCTACGCGAACAGCAGACACTGATCTACAGTCTCTCAGCCTCTTCGCGAGGCGCACGAGTTAGCTTTTTTAGAGCACTTCCTTGCCAGAAGCCTTATTGAAAGGCTAGGAACCTACGCTTGAGGCGTTTGCCGACTTGAAACAGTGGTGGTGTCCGGAGGGTTTAGACGTGGGCATGGCGATGATGGCGGCCTTAAGCTAACGCATGCAAAACATGCACGAGGAGCGACGGGCCACCGCCGACGCGTGGAACGCCGACACGTACGCAGACACGTACGCAGACACGTACGCATGCGTGCCGCGTTCAGTGCCGCGGCGCTGCTCGCGCTGCTCGTGCTGCTCGTGCTGCTGCACGGCAGCAGACGCCACAAGCACGCGGCACGGCAGCAGCCGACGCACGTCCACCGCGACGTCGACGCCTCCACGAGCGGGATGCTCCTGGAGCAGCAGACCACGTGCCCGCGCTCAGAGCAAGCGGCACTGGCGCTTCCGCGCGCTCTCACGCCGCTGCAGCCGTTCATCGTCGTCCACGATTCGCACGTTGGCGAGCAGTGGCTGCTGCGCATGCTGCAGGCGCGCTCCGGCGTGCGAGTGATTGTCGGCGAGGAGCGCTCCGGCCGCGCTCGAGAGGCTGCGCATGAGTGGCTCTCGTTCGTGACGAGCGCGGCGCAGGGCCGTGGGCCTCGTGGTGGCAACCGGAGCACGTCGGGCGCCAATGCGAGCCGCGCCGTTGGGCTGCTGCTGACGGCCCGAGCCGCGCGATCGCTGAACGTGACGGCGCGGCTGGCGGCATTCGCCTCGTCGAGACGGCTCAGCGAGCTGCCTGCGATTGCCGTGATCACGCTGTCGCGCCGCAACCGGCTCAAGCACGCGCTCTCGCGCTACGTGCGCAGCCGGCCCTCGCTGCGCCAGCGCGGCGGCGGCGCGCGCGGCGCCATCAGCGTGCAGCCGGCGTCGATGCTCAAGCTGCTCGAGATTGCGCGCAACACGTTCACAGAGGTGCTGTGCGTCGGCACGGCGCTCGCTGGCGCGCTCGGCCCACCTGGCGCTCTCGTGCCGGCCGACCAGCAGCTCGCGCACGGAGCGGCTGCGCAGCTGCCGAGCGTGGGCAGCCACGCGCCCGCCGTCGCACAGCAGCTGCTGCAGCAGAGTGGCGCGGCGGCGGCGCAGCGGCGCGTGCTGCTGCGCCTCTACTACGAGGACCTGCTGTACGCCAACGGCCGCACCCTCGGCGCGGTGTGGCGCCACCTGCGTCTCGACCACGCCGGCGACGCCGCTGCGGCCGCCGCCGCCGCCGCCGCCGCGCCCGTGGGCAAGGCCATCCCCAACAACCTGTGCCGCGCGCTCGCAAACTACGAGGAGCTGTGCACGTCGGTGCGCGCGGCGGCGCAGGCGCAGGCCAGCCCGTGGGGCGCCGACCTGGGCGTGACGGGCCGCTCGGCCGGCGGCTGCCGCTGCGCGGCGCGCCCGCACGGCCTCGGCCTGGTGCTCGGCGGCTCGCACCACAAGACGGGCACGCTGCTGCTCGAGCGGATCCTGCAGGGCTTCAGCGGCGTCGTCGGCCTGCCGTTCGAGAAGCCGCACTGGGAGAGGTGCGCGTCGGTGCAGCGGCGCGAGGACGGCGTCTGCTTCGACGAGCACGTGACCGTCGGCAAGCTCGAGCGCCACCTCGACGGCGCCGCGGCGCTCGTGCACATCGTGCGCGAGCCGCTCGAGGTGTGCGTCTCGTCGTACCAGTACCACCTGCGCTCGACGGAGAGCTGGCTGCTCTCGCCGCGCAAGGAGCTCAACGGCAAGTCGTGGCAGCAGGCGCTGCGCGCGGCGACGACGCGCGACGGGCTGCTGCTCGAGTGCCGCCGCTCGATCCGCGACCAGATCCGGCAGCAGGGCGAGGTGTTCAACGCGACCAAGCGGCGCGGCCGCGTGCTGACGCTGCGCATGGAGGAGCTCGAGACGAGCTTCGACGCGAGCGTCAGCCGCCTCTTCCGCTTCCTGCTCTCGAGGGCGTCGCCCAACGTGACCGACGGCCTGATGCCCGAGCTGCTCAGCGTCGCGGCGCGATTCGACGCGACGCGCCACCGCTCCGAGCTCGACGACGGCCACCTGTCGCCCCGCCAGCGCAAGCGCGAGCTGCGCGCCATCCTGCTCAACGACACCGGCATGGCCACCCAGCTCGCCAGCTGGCGCCGAGTGACCGGCTACGACGCGACCTTTGCAGCGCACTGCAGCAGGTACGGCCTCGACTACTGCCAGCCAGAGACGGGGGTGGCGCAGCCGCGAGCGTCGCGCCGCTGAGGCAGAGCGAAGCGGGGCAGGCTGGCTGTGGGCGCACAGTCTACTTCTCTCCTAAACCAGCCTATCAATGATGCATACCTATCAGCTGTAAGTGTACGTCAATCCGAGATCTTCAAATACAATGCCGTTTAGGCTTGCCAGGCCCGGTTTAACCCAAGGGAACCTTGATTGCATTCATGGTATGCGAGACTCCTCAAGACTTGTGAGTCTCGCGCTGTGCGCTGTTGTTTAGACATCACCGTCTGGTGGCCACGTGGATGCTCCTGTGCCTAGCAGGCCTGTTTCTGGCAGTGGCGGAGGAGAATGAGCTGAAGCTGACGAAGCTTCACGTCGCTGCCACGCAGGGCGAGTCCGCTGCCATCAAGGCGCTGATAGAGGCCGGAGCGTCGGTCGATGCGCAAAACGACGAACACAGAACGCCTCTGCATCTGGCAGCGCTTCACGGTCAGGCAGAGTCGATCAAGGCACTAGTGGAGGCGGGCGCGTCGGTCGAGGCGATGGCTGACGGGAGGATGATGCCGCTGCATTTTGCAGCTGGTTATGGTGATGCCCCGGCCATCAAGGCGCTGCTGGCGGCGGGCGCGTCGACCGAAGCGCGCTCGTCGATGATGAAGACGCCACTCTCCTTCGCAGCGGAGCTGGGCGAGACAGAGGCCGTGAAGGCGCTGGTTGCGGCGGGCGCGTCGGTCGAGGCACAGGACGTCGAAGGGAGGGCGCCGCTGATCTTTGCAGCGGAGCAGGGCCACGCAGAGTCGGTCAGGGCCTTGATGGATGGGGGCGCTTCGATCGAAGCGCGTGACGAGAAGAAGAGGACGCCGCTACACGCGGCGGTGAGTCAGGCCCGGACGGAGGTCATCAGACTGCTGGCGGCGGTGGGCGGCGCGGCGCTCGAGGCGCGGGACGAGAAACAGAGGACACCGCTGCACCTGGCTGTCGCGTATGGCCATGTCGAGTCCATTGAGGTGCTCGTGGCGGCGGGCGCATCGATCGAGGCGCCGGCCGACAACAAGCTGACTCCACTGCACAGCGCGGCCATGCAGGGCCGCGCGGAAATCATCAGGACACTCGTCAAGGCCGGCGCGTCCGTCGACGCGCAGGCCGCTGGAAATGTGACGCCGCTGCATCTAGCAGCGCTCAAGGGCGAAACAGAGTCGATCACGGCGCTGTTGGAGGCGGGCGCATCAATCGACGCGAAGAACGACGAGAACGCGACGCCGTTGGAGTTTGCAGTGAACCAAGACCAGCTAGGGGCCGTCGAGGTGCTGCTGGACGCGGGCGCGTCGTTCGACATGCACGAGCACGATGAGAAGGATGAGCTCTGATGGCGCTTAGTCGCATCTTGAGCGCATGCTCAGCGCGCCGGAACTTAGCGCGACGAGGGCACTCGCAGATTATCGTCAAACCGAGCATGCTCCTGTCTCTGTCTCGGTCGCTGCTGATTGTCCTCGTGAGCGTGGTAAGCGCCAAGAAAGAGATGCCACTGCCAGATCCGCCGACCACGATGGAGGAGATGCGCGACGTCCTGCTCTTCACGGGCTCGTTCAAGTGGATGTTCTGGCTGTGCCTCTTCGGCTACTGCATGGCTGTCTATCGGGTCGTGCTCGACTTGAAGCCAACGATCCGTTACGCGCACGGTCTCGTACTCGGCATCGTCAGTGCCACCGGCGGTAGCACCATAGCCGCGATACTGTGCGGCAAGCCCGTGCCCATCGTGGCGAACGAGGCGCTCATCCCAGCGCTCGCGGCCACCTGGAGTGTGATGTACATGCTGCCGGATCAGTGCCTCGCCGTGATCAAGAACACGAGCATGGGTAGCATCTTTGCCAGGTGCAGCCCGCTCGCGACCTCGCCCACAGACGCGACGCCAGCTCTCATCGCGTTTGCCATGGCGCCCGCAGCCTCACCTACGAGACGTTCCGGTGCCACGTCATGATGAACTGCGCCAAGATGGCCGCCGGCACGCTCGCAGCCACCCGCTTCTCCGTCCCTGTGGTCGGTCCGCTCGTGTGCGGTGCCATCGGCGGCTGCGGCGGTGGCTTCATGCCTTTCGACAAGGGTCTCGGTGCGCCCGCCGCACGGCACGCCGCACAAAGCCCCCGGCCCGCTTGGAACGCAACATTGCACCTCATGCGCCGTGTTCAGGCCCACTCGAGAAGGACTTCAACTGGCGGATCGGATCGGCTGTGATGGGCTCCGTGTGGATGCAGCTCAACATCAGCTACCCGATCGTGAGCGCCGAGTGGGCCCGCTTCGTCGCCGTCGCCTTCTTCGCCCTGGTGCCGATGGTGTCGGCTCTCTCGCCCGGCTTCTACCCGCTCGGCGCCAACCCGCTGGTGGGCAAGAAAACGGTGGCTCCGGACAAGAAGACGAAGTGAGGAATGAGAGGGAGAGGGAACGACACCGGCGTCGCCGGGTGACGCTAACCTTCATGCGAATCCGTTTTGTGAGGTCATGGTTCTTGCATAGCAAGTACCCTCTTTGTCTTGAAACCCGATTAAGCTGTTTAACATGCACTGTAAAGTACTACCGATTTAGCCGTTACTATGCAAAACATGGCGAACTATGCGTCGTTCCTTGAAAATCTCCGCGTCGACGGTCCAAGCTATACGCTGCGTAGCATGGCCAGCACATCCGCTCCGTGCCCTACCGCCCTATGTGGCGTCTGGAAGCAGGACCGCTCGAGGTGCGAGAGCCTGTGTCCTCTGCTCGAGGGGCTCGGCCTTCCCAAGTCGCTGCTGTGGGCCGCGTGCCCCGTGGCAGACGCTACGCACACGACGCTGAGGATCAGCTGTCCTTCCAAGGACGAGATCGAGATCGTCGACAAGACCGTCTTCGGGCGGAATGCGACCCGTGTGCCACTCGATGGCAACGAGACTCTGCATTTCTCAAAGGGTCGCGGCAAAACATTCATGCTCTCAGGCGCGCCGAGTGCCGACGGATTCGACCTCAACTGCAGGCTCGTGTCTCGCGGTGACGGTTGGCACACCAGGCAGGAGCGCAGCGTCGATGCGACCGGCGAGGTGCTCGTGGAGCGGCACGTGCTCGTCAGACCAGGCAAAGACAACGTGGTCGTGCAGCGCCTCTTCACGCGGACGGTCGAGGAGCTCCGCAGCGTACCGCCTGCCTGAGCCTGAAATCTGCCTGAGCTGTTCGATCTAAAATGACGTGTAATGTTAGCGAGCTAACCACTACATACTCGCAAAGACCAGCCATTCATACATCCTAGAGCTCATCGCGGGAGGTGGCAGTTTTGCTCAGCAAGCCCAGCGGCCACAGAATGATCGTGCTTCCGACGTCGCCCCCTCGCGTGTCATCCTGCTCGTTGGACACGGCGAGGTAGGTGGTGTCGTCAATCTCGAATACGTGGAAGTCACTGGCAAAATAAAGCTAGCAGATCTGGCTATTGAGGCTATTGAGGCGACGCGTTTGCCAGCTAGAAACCCCAGCACCCAGTTACTTTAGGGCGTCCGCGAGTCGGCGCCCGCTCGTAGCGGTCGTGAGGTTGGTTGAACTCGGAGAAGTTGTTCGTCTATGCGGTATTGACATATTGAGGCTATTGAGGCGACGCGTTTGCCAGCTTCTACCCCAGCACCCTGCACTAGGGTGTCCGCGGGTCGGCGCCCGCTCGTAGCGGTCGTGAGGTCGATTGAGGTCGGAGAAGTTGGTCTGCTGTCATTCACGTGCGTTGGCGCGGCCAAGGGGGGCGATCGCTGCCGTTTGGCTCTAGGAGCCGCACGGCTGCTGATCGCCGCACCCTAGTCCGTGTCGCCCTGACCGTCGCCCCTCCCTGCCAATGCAATTTTCGCATATTCACACTCCAGCCTGTGTTTCTTGATTGTGCGAGCCGCGATGGTGTCGACCTCGTCGCGCCGCTCGCACGACGACCTGGTCGACGATCTGGCCGCCACGACGGCGCTCAGCCTGCCCGAGGTCCCGCCTCTGCCGACTCCAGCACGACTGACACTGACTAGCGACCCGACGATCTCCTCGCCAGACTCTAGTCCCGCGAGATCGGTGCTACGCATGATGCGCAAGCGCAGCTCGACATTCCAGGCCGGACTGATAGTCGACTCGGCACGGGGAAGCGAGCAGAAGGTGAGCGAGGCGCGGCGCTCGCTGAGACGGGGTGTGCACAAAATCATCGCCCACATGCGACTGCAGCGGGTCGAGACCCGCCTGCATATTGAGGAGCAGCTGTACAGCAACATGCGCGAGGCAAGGAAGAGCGCGTGGCGCAAGCGGCTGCGCTCGACGGGCAGCCTGCTGGCGATCGGCTTCGTGGTGTGGGTTCTGAGCCTCGTCTACCTTCTCATCGGCCTGCTGGGCCGCCTGCCCGACGCGCTCCCGTCTATCTTCACCGTCAACGTCGTGCAGCCGCCGAGCATGATACTCATCCTCTTCTCGATCCTGCCGACCGACACGCAGCTCATCCGCTGGCTCGTCGCGATCTCGCTCTTCCTGTGCGTCTGGTGCTCGGCCACGATTGCCCTCGTCGGCGTCGCCTTCATGGAGGACTGGATCCACGTGCACGGGCTGCTCGCGTGTCCTGCCGGAGACGTCTACCAGCCCAGCTGCGTCGCGGCCCTCGCCTTCTGCTCGGGCTGGTTTGCGGTCATCCTGAACATCGGCGTCTTCGGCATGGGCCCGCTGCTGGCTCGCGCCCACGGGTCGCCGCCCATCTGCTCGCGCGCCGCGCTGGTGCGCATCCAGCAGCAGCGCCGCGCGTTCCGCGCGCGCCACGGCGACTGCACCTTCTACACGATGCACGCGCTCGGCATCGGCTTCGTGCCCGCATTCTGGCTCGCGCCCTCGGGCTACTACGCCGTCGACAAGCGCGAGGCGCTCACGCAGTACTGGGTGCTGTTCCGCGCCTTCTGGGCCGCGGGCGGCGTCGTGCTCGCCGCCACGGCCGTCATCGTCATCTGCGGCAGCGCCTACACCGGCGAGCGGCTCGACCGGCGCACGAGCGACGACGCGCTTGGGCTGCTCGCGTGGGCAGCGAGCGCCATCGTGCTCGGCGGCATCCTGCCGACCGAGCACAACCGCCGCCGCCTCCTCGCGGCGCACGTCGAGCGCTCGTGCACCGACCGCGACCGCGCCGCCGCCGTCATCGCGGCGATGGTGGGCAGCTCGGCCGACCACTGGCGCCAGTCGCTGCTGACGGCGTCGTCGAGCTTCCGCGCGCTGCCGTGGCCGGCGGCCAACCACGCGCGCCACTGGACGACGAGCGAGGACACGGGCCTCCACCCGAAGACGGTGCCGTGCGAGCTGGGGATGGTCGACGCCTTCATCTCGCACTCGTGGCGCGACGACGGCCACCTCAAGCACCTCGCGCTGCGGCAGTGGGCGGCCGACTTTGAGCGCGACAACGGCCGGCCGCCGCGCGTCTTCCTCGACAAGGCGTGCATCGACCAGCAGGCCATCGACGAGAGCCTCGCCGCGCTGCCCGTCTACCTCGCGGGCTGCCGCCGCATCGTCGTCTGCTTCGGCCACACCTACTCGCAGCGGCTGTGGACGCTCATGGAGCTCTTCGTCTTCTGCAAGATGCGCGGCTCGATGGAGGACGTCGTCGTGCTGCCCATCGGCGACATCGACCATCGCACGTCGATGGCGGCCTTCGACGCCTCGAAGGCGCAGTGCTACAACGTCGTCGACCGCGAGCGGCTCCTCTCGATCATCGAGGCGGGGTTTGGCGGCTTCGACGAGTTCAACGGGCTGGTCCGCCGCATGGTGACGTCCGCATGGCCCGCTGCGCCGCCGACCTCCGAGCAAGACGCCGAGCGGCTGGCTCGGCAATCAGAGCTGCGCCCTCGTGCATTCTCGACACGGCGGGCGGAAGGATACGGCGCGTACGAGTTGCTTTGAGGCGTGAGGTCTCAAAGCGAATGAGATGGCATGTCTTCTATATTTTTCCTCGTTTATTAGCTCAGTTACGATAAAGTAAGAAGTGAATACGATACAGGCGCGCTCCACGCGCGCCTCAAAGACAAACTTCAATTGATGATGCACGTGTACGCAGAGTTGACATACGCGGCTGCCGCAGCTGCCACGCCGATCAGAGATGCAGCCGCCAGCTGCGCCGCCTGCACGGCCGCCTCCTTGTCCTCCACCGCCACCAAGGTCGCCGCCTCTGAAGCCTCGGCGCGGCTCAGCGCGGCGTCGCGCTCCATGATGGCCTCCTGCTCAGCCAGCGACGCTGCGTCGCACGCCTCCTCGGCCTCACACGCCCTCGCCAATGCAGACGCGCGCGATTGCTCGGCTGATGCCTCCGCCGCACTGGCCTGCTTAGCCACGCGCTCTGCCTGCTGTGCGCGGGCCGACGCCACGTTGCGCGCCTGCAGAGCTCTCGCGGCTTCCGTCTCGGCTGACAAGCGCGACTCGACGGCCGCGGCCTTCTCGGCCCTGGCGTCCACCGCGGCCTGAGCATCCTCCGCCGCTTGAGCGGTGGCCAGGGCCGCCTCCTCCAGAGCTGCCGCACGCGACGCCTCGGCCGCCTCCTTTTCCTCCTCGGCTTTTGCAGCGGCCCGGCCCGCCGCCTCCGCAAACGCCCTCGCTGCCTTAGCTGCTGCCGCCTCCTCCGCCGCTGTCGCTTCAGCCCGCTTCTTGGCCTCGGCCGCCGCCTCCGCCCTCGCCATCGCCTCCATCGCCGCCGTCGCCTCCTTGTGCGCGGTCGCCTCCGCCTCAGCCCGCGCGGCGACTGCCGCCTCCGCTTCGGCCTTGGCCGCTGATGCCGCCGCAGCCTCGGCCGCCGCCGCCGCCTCGGCCAACTCCATGGCCTTGGCAGCCATCTGGGCCTCCAACCTTGCCTGTGCCGCCGCCCTCGATTCTGAGTCGGCCAGGGCTGCTGCTTTGGCAGCCGCCGCCACGGCCTCCGTCTTCGCTTTCGTCGCTGCCTGAGCCTCCGATCGGGCGGCCTCGGCCGCTTGCGCCTCGGCCTCGGCCCTCGTGTCCGCCTCCCTGACCCACTTCGCCGCAAGTTTCGCCTCCACCTTGGCCGACGCTGCGTTGGCGTCCGCCAGCTTCGCCTGCGCGGACGCCCTGTTGCGCGCCTCCCTCGCCTCCGCCGCCTCCTTCAGCGCCTTCTCGACTTCAGTTCTCTTCTTGGCCTGCGCCTCCGCGGCCGCCTTGGTCGCCGCCTGTGCGGCGGCCTTGGACTCAGCCGCAGCCGCGGCTTCGGCGAGTGCCGTCGCCTCTGCCTGCGCACGAGCTGCCGTCGCAGCCTCGGCTTCCGACTTGGCCTCGGCCGCGGCCGCCACCTCGATCGCAGCCTGGGCCTCCGCTTTCGCCTTCGCTTCGGTGGCCGCCTCCGCCGCCGCCTTTGCCTCGGCGGCCGCCTCCACCTCCACCGCCGCCTTGGCGGCCGCCCTCGCAGCGTCGGCCTCGGCCTCCTGCCGTTGCGCGTCCGCGGCCTCCCTGTCCGCCTTGGCCTCGGCCGCCGCCTTGGCCTCCGACTCCGCCACAGCCTTGGCTTTGGAGGCTGCCGCCGCCTGTGTCGCTGCTGCCGCCTCGGCCTCCGCCCGCGCCGCCGTCGCCGCCTCCGCGAGTGCAATCGCCTCGGCCGCCGCTGCTGTCGCTGACGTTGCCGTCGCCTCCGCCTTGGCCGTTGCCTCGGCCGCTGCCTGCGCGCTCGCCCTCGCCTCGGCGGCCGCCTCGATCTCAGCCGCCGCCTTCGCCTCCGAACGCGTCGCATCCGCCTCCGACAGCTTCCGCGACGCGAACGCCGCCTCCTTGTCCGCCGTCGCCGCCTTCGCCAGGCCGAGCGACGCCGCCGCCGCCGCCTCGGCCGTCGTGGCGCGCGTGGCCGCCGCGTTGCGTGCGCGCGTCGCGTCGGCCGCCTCGCGCTCCGCCGCCTGCTGCGACTCGAGCGCGGCCACCATCTTGCCCTCGGCTGCGCTCGCCTGCCCCTCCGCGCGCGCCGCGCGGTCCTTCGCCGCGTCCTTGGCCTGCAGCGCCCTCGCCGCCTTGCGTGACTCCTCCTGCGCCACCCGCAGCGCCTGCTCCTTGTCGGTCGTCGCCGCACGCGCCGCCGCCGCCGCCGCCCGCTCGGCGCGCTCCGCCTGCGCGGCGCGCGCCGCCGCCTCCTCGCGCGCCCGCAGCGCCTCCTCCGCCTCCTCGGACGCCGAGCTGCGAGACTGCTCCGCCGCCGCCACCGCCGCCTCCGCCTTCCGCGCCGTGTTCCGCCTCCGCGCCTCGGCCCCCCGCGCCTCGGCGAGCGCCTCCGCCCTTGCCTTGGCTGCCTCCGCCGCCTCCGCCTCCGCCGACTCCACCGCGGTAGTCTTCTCGGCCTCTGCCTGGTCCACAGCAAGTGCTGCCGCCTCCGTCGTCGCCTTTGCATCCGCCTCGGCAGCGGCCTTTGCTTCAGCAGCCGCCTTGACCTCCACCTCGGCGGCAGCCGTCGCCTGAGCCGCTGCCGCCTTGGTCTCTTCCGCCTCCGCCTGTATCGCTGACGCCGCCGCTGCCTCGGCCTCGGCCCGCTCCTTGGCTGTGGATGCGGCGTCGATCGCCGCCTTTGCCTCCTTCTGCGCCTCCTTCTCCGCCTTCTCCGCCTCCTCGGTCCGCTGTAGCAGGTCCTTTTGTGTGCGAGCGAGCTTGTTCTGCGCCATCTCGAGCATGTCGTCTGCGGCCGCGACTCTCTCCGCGGCGTACTCCTTCCCCTCCTTGAGCTCTTGCTTCGTGCTCTCCAGCTCCTGCTTGGTCGTACCGAGTGCATCCAGCGCCCCCTCTGCTCGCGCTGCGGCGTCGTCTCGTTCGCGTTGCGCCTGGGTCGCCTCCGTCTCGGCGTTGCCAAGGGCCTCTCGCGCTTGGGCCGCCTCGGCCTCGGCAGACTGGCTCGACAGCTCCGCCGCTGCCACCGCAGCCTTGCTGTCTACCGCTGCGGCATCAGCAGCCGTCGCGGCCTGCTCAGCGGCCTTCTCCGCCCGCGCGGCTCGCACCGCTGCCTCCTGGCGAGCGTCGTTGGCCACGGCCACATCTGCGTTGGCCCTGATCACCTCGACCGCCTTCCGCTCATATGCCTCCTGCGTGGTCGTTAGGGCATCCTGCGCCTTGTCCACGATCTTGTCGAAGGAGGACGGTGTGAGATAGACGCCACGTGCGCTTTCGATGGCCTTCTCTAGCATCTGGTTCTTTTTTATCAGCTCCTCGTTCAGCTCTTCGCTCGGCTCTTGGTCAACGGCAGCGACCAGCACCGCATGGCGAGCGGAGCTTGCCGTGCGGCGCAGTGGCGACAGCGGCGATAGCGGCGACAGCGGTGACAAGTGTGACAGCGGCGTTGGCCGCAGGGCCAGAGCGCTCGTCAGCAGGAGGAGCGCCACCATCGGCGGGCAATAGCTGATTGGCGCCTCTTTTCACCTCGAAGAAACGACGACGGCGGGACGCCAAGCGGACGGTGGCGTGTCGGTCGCTGCTTGCGCAAACTTGATTGTTTTAGGAAACGCGATAAGATTGTTTCGAACGGCCAACCATCGCGGCGTGCTCACACCGCGTGGCGCGTGCTTGCTTGCCGCACACGCAGGTCCACAGCTAGACACCACAACTGACTGCAGCTCATGACGAAGCTCATGAAGGGGCTCCAGGTCGGCAAGAACGGCCTCGTAAACGCCACATTCATGTCAGGAGATGCCAGCTCTCTTCAGCACGCAATCGACGACAGCATCCCTCGCGGCGCTCATGGGCATGGTGGCAAGGGCGGGCCATGGCCCGCCCCATGGCACGCCGCGCCGATTGTCACGATGGTCGGCGTCGCGGTCATCGTCGTGGTCGTCTTTGGATGCATGACGCTCCTGACCAACTGGTTCTTCCGTGAACTTCAGAAGTTCTTGGACGCCCGCGAAGGCAAGCACAGGAAGCTGAATGTGTCGGAGCAGGAGCTCGAAGAGCAAGTCCATGGCGACGACGAGTGACCCACTGACTAACCACTGAGAGCGCACACGCACGCGCACCCGCTCTGAGCGAGCTAACACCAGCAAGAAACGACAGACATACGAGACCTCGAGATGGAACAGAGTTGAGTGTGTGGTAAACATTGTCCAGCAGCAGCACTAGTCCAAAATAGGTTTAGAGTACACTCAACACACAACACATACGACACATACCGTATGCCCAAACCACGCTCCACGCTCACCACCCGCGACACAGACATGCACCCTTGCACCACACATGAACGATGCACACCTGCGCGCGAAAGCCATCGGCTGGCCAGACCACCGCACGACTACTCCTTGGGAGCGTCTGGTTGGAAGCCGACCGTCACAAACGACGCGACCTCCTGCTCCATGAAGATGCAGAGCTCGAT
>Ga0209713_10001925_pt1 | contig 12691 bp, 6 predicted proteins | sample ArcOceMetagenome_3_FD_187444 | JGI IMG/M metagenome (GOLD analysis project Ga0209713, IMG submission 187444) | Marine eukaryotic phytoplankton communities from Arctic Ocean - Arctic Ocean- Svalbard ARC20M Metagenome (SPAdes) (version 2) | ecosystem: Environmental > Aquatic > Marine > Oceanic...
TCGGCGAGCTCGAGGATACGTGCGTGCCTCGCAGGTGGTGCAGCTCTTCTGCTCAAAGGGCTACTTCAAGAGCTTCAACTGCCTGCGCGAGGTAAAGTGCACGCTCGAGGAGCAGAAGCCGTTCTGCCTGATGTTCGACCCCGACAGAGGCGGCGCGACGCTCGACGTGATCCGCGACGAAGAGTGCTCCGACGAGCTGCGCGGCGCCGTCTTCGAAGGTCGAGGTGTCATACGCTGGTGCCGCATCAAGGACTTCCAGATGGTCAGCCTCAAGCTGCTGGCGGAGCAGCTGCTACTCGGCTGCCCTGGTGCATGCCCTGATGGCGACGTGCACTCGCGGGAGATGCCTGTCTACATCCCTCGCGAGCTGACGCGGCGCCAGTGGGGCTTCCGGCCGCACGCGGACGTGCGCGTGAGCGCCAACAACCCGGGCAGCCTTGCCGCGATGACGGTCGTGAAGGAGGAGCTGACGCGACTGCTGCTCAAGAGGGAGGACCGCGTCAAGAGCATGAGATCCCTCAGCCTCGCGGGCAAGCTGGACGACCAGAACGCAAAGGCGAGGAGCATCGGCCTTGACATCGTCGAGACGGAATGGGTGAATGCCATGGCCGCGGAGGCGTCGTTCGCTCTACCGGGGAGCCGTCGGCCACGATTTGTTCTGTACCTGTCGCGCCAGACATGGGTGGGCGAGGCGGGGCAGGCGCTGGCGGACGAGGTGCGCCGCGTGCGCGAGAACAAGGCGGTGCGGCTCGTGATGGTGCACTCGACGCCCGACAATGCCGACGGCTGCGAGTTCGATCACCTTTTCTCGACGACGCCAAACGACCTCATCCAGGCCGGGCTGTACAGCAACCTCGCGCTCGCGCTCTACCCGCCGCCGTTCCGGCAGGTGTCGGCGTGCCTCATCGCACGAGAGCTCGGTGCGATCGACCTCAACAGCGCGCTCGGCCCCGTCAAGCAGCTGATCTACAAGACCAACCAGATCAAGGAGGTCGCGCACGAGATCAGTTCGCGTCGGGCTTCGCAGAGGGCCTCGATATCGCTGGTCCGCCTGGGGTCAACCATGCTTGGCGGCGCATCTGCCGAGCGCGGCAGCAGCAGCAGCTCGACCCCGGGGAGCAGCCGCCGCCGGAAAAGTGAGCATGATCATGAGCCGGGCGAGGTTCACAGCAGCACGCCCGTCTGAGCAGCGAGGGAGAGAGATAGAGAGGGAGAGAGTGCCCACCACAACATGCACACTCACAAATACAAGGACGTCTTGTACCAGTACGGAGACATGCCCGGTTAGTGCCCCGCGGAGGTAGGGGCCCGGGGAGGAGTAGGAGGAGAGGCGGGGAGAGGCGGACGGAGTGGCGGAAGCAGCGAGGACGCCGAGGATGGGCGGCGAGTGGCGTGGAGGTGCGAGAGGGGTGAAAATAGCGCAAAAACTAAAAAGAGCCCGCCCGCCCGACCCGCTCCCCGAAGACGCCCCTCCGGGGCCGTCAACTCGCACCACCACGCGCCCTCGGTTGCGTTCCCCGACCCGCCGAGTGCCGCTCCTGACGGCGAGGCGCGCCGTGGGGCGGCCTGGTGCACACAATTGAGGCTATTGAGGCGACGCGTTTGCCAGCGATTACCCCGGGGCCCTGCACTAGGGCGCCCGCGAGTCGGTATTGAAATAAGCTGTGAATGCCAAAGTTGTGCATGACGCCAAATACACAGTATTAGCGGCATACGCTACTCTGTACACCCGCCCAATGGCGACGCCCCTCCTCGTCGCCGCGCTCGCCCTCACGCCTGGCCCACGGCCGACGTCGTCGCTGCTGCTGCTCCGACCCACAGCCTCACCGGCCGCGCCACGGCGGTCTCGCCGCCCTGTGGCGCTCTTCGGTCCGCCTGACCGCCTCGAGTTTTCCGACGACTTCGACGCGAAGCGGGCCACGTCGTTCATCCGCTCGTTCCCGTCCAAGTTCCGCGGCTGGGGCGAGAGCGAGTGGAGGACGTTTGGGCTGCCGGCGCTCTCCTTTTCGACCAAGCCGATCGACGGCGGCGTCTCGCTCGTCTACTACCTGACCGAGGCGCAGGCGCGCGCCAAGGGCAAGGGCGGGCTCGTCGAGGACGGCGGGCTCGAGCTCACAGCCCAGGCGGGCGGCGCCGGCGGCCTCTTCGCGTCGGCGCCGGGCATCGTCGTCAAGGCGCGGCGCGGCTCGGTGGACCGCTCGCGGCAGGAGGAGGTGCTGGTGGCGCGGCTGGCCGACGAGTGCCGCAGCACCAGGGCCAGCAACCTCGGCAGCTACAGGGGGTGGAAGCCGCCGCAGGGCACCGTCGGCAAGCTGAACGCGATCGCGGGCGCGTGCCTGTACGCGAAGGCGGTGTCGAAGCGGTACTGAGAGTTAGGACATTGAAGTTAGAAACGCGCCTAGGCGTGTGGCGACTCTCGCCACGGAGCGTATCGGCGCCCGAGAATGACATCGCGGGCGACGGGGCGAGCCGATCGCGTCTGGATCGCGTCGCGCCTGAACAAAAGAAGACCAACACGCGCTCGCGGCCGCCAAGGAGCAGGCGGCGGAGAAGGGGTTTCCTCTCCTCCTTCTGGCCCGTCGGGTGTCACAGGGCAGCGCCGATCTCAGCTTGGGTGCACATCACCGGAGCTCTAAACATAGACCACAGCGGTTTTGTTTGAGCAGCCCTACTAGGAATACGACCCGGCCTCCCCGTGCCCATGGCCGACAGTGCCTTCTCGGAGGCCGACCCGTTCCCTTGGCTGCCGGCGAAGACGGCGACCGAGGCTGTTTACAAGGTCGGCAGGGGTCTGCTCTTGTCCGACGCCGAGCTGGCGCTGCTGCGAGCGTCGGCCTCCAAGCGGGAGCACGCGGAGGAGGTCGAGCGGCTGCAGGCGTCGCATGGCAGCGGGCCAGCGGTCGTCGAGAAGGTGGCCGACGGCTACGTGCTCACCGAGCAGGAGCTGGCCGAGCTGCGAAGGCGTGCCGCTGGCATCGAGGAGGCCGAAGGCGACGGCGCCACGCTGCCCAAGGTGCGCAAGGGCGCCGGCGGGCTGCGAGCGGCGCAGGCGGCCGCGACGGTGCGCGTGCACACGCACCGCAGCCTGCAGGCGCAGAAGGCGGCGAAGGCCGAGTCGGCGGGGCAGGAGGAGCGCGCGGCGCGGCACGCGGCGTACCTGCAGCAGGTGGGCGAGATGCGGGCGCTGCAGGAGGCGCTCGACGAGGAGCGCGCGCTCGGCCCGCGCTGGCGGCAGGCGCTCGAGGAGGGCCCGGCGGGCATCGTCGCGTACCGCGTGCTGTACGACGGCCACGTCGCGACGCCTCCCGAGATGCGACTGCTGCGCAACGCGGCGGCCGCGCGCGAGGCCGCCGCCGAGCAGGCGGCCGCCATCGAAGCCCACACCGACCGCAGGCGCGGGGCGGCCGAGGCGCTGCGCCACGGCGGCGCGTCGTCGCAGTCGCAGCGGCCTTCCTCTTCGCTCCCGTCGTCGACGTACTCGACGCGCCCCTCCTCCTCCGCGCGCCCGCCGCCGTCCGTTGCCACCTCGCACCGCGCCCGCGCCGCCACCGCAGGCGCGCGCAACGGCGCGGCCGCGCTTGTTGCGCCGCACGGCGGTGTCGGCAGCGGTGCGGCGGCGGCGGCGGCGGCGGCGCGCGGCGTGTGGTCGGCGGGGCCAGGCGGTGGCCTTGCCGCCAGCAGCAGCCGCGGCGGCGGCGGTGTTGGCGGCGGCGGCGGTGTTGGCGGCGGCGGCGGCGGCGGTGTTGCGTCGGAGATGGAGCTGCTCCGGCGCGCGGCGGCGGCCGACGCGGACTGGCAGGCCGAGTGGCAAGGGGCGGCCGGGTCGCTGCTGCCGCCCTCGCCCTCGTATTGGGGAGGAGGAGGAGGAGGAGGAGGAGGCGCGTATTCACCCGCCGCCGCCGCCGCCGCCGCCGCTGCCTCCGCTGCCGCCGCCGCTGCGGCGGCCGCGGCGGCCGCGGCGGCGACGGACCGTGCGGTGGCGGAGGCGGCGCTGCGCGTGAGTGCGGCGTGCACGCGCTGCACGGACGTGCGCAGGGTGGCGCGGCTGGTGCAGGCGGAGGCGCGCCGCCTGCTGGGCACCGACCGCTGCCACGTGCTGCTGTACGAGGGCGGCACCTCCGGGGGCACCGCCCAGGGCACCGCGAGGTCCTTCCTTGGCCTCCGTCCGACGCCGCCGAGGACGACGCCGACGCTGCCGACGCTGCCGACGCTGCCGACGCTGCCGGCGGCGCCGTGCCAGCCGTGGCGGCGCCCCAAAGACGGAGGAGACGCGGATGGCGGCGGCAGCGACGACGACGACGGCGACGACGATGGAAGCGAGGACAGCGACGATGGCGACGACGACGACGACGACGACGAGGGCGGAGGCACTCGGAACGAATGGCGGGTCGATGTGCCGTCGCATACGGAGCCACTCGCCTTCCTCGCCACCCTCCACCTGCCCACCGCCGCCGACGCCGCCGACAGCGACAGCGACGCGGAGACCGCCGCCGTCGTCGCCGCCTCCTCCACCGCCGACAATATACACGCCGCCGACGCCGCCGACGGTCCGCTGCCGCTGCGATCCGGATGCCACCGTGTCTGCATCCCTCTGCTGCGTGGCGGCGGCGGCGGCGGCGGCGGTGGCGGCGGCGGCGGCGGCGGCGCGGCGGCGACGGCACCGCCCGCGAGCAAGCCCGCCGCGGTCGCCACCGAGCTCATGGACGCCGAGGAGCAGCCGCCGCAGGGGCAGCAGACCATGACCATCGGTGGTGGTGCCGGAGGCGGCGGGCCGCTGGGCGGGTGGGGCACGTTCAGCCGCTGCTCGGTGGCGAGCGGCGTCGGCAGCGTCGCAGGCGGCGGCGGCGGCGGCGGCGGCGGCGGCGGCGGCGGCGGCGGCGGCGCATCGAGCAGGCGTCTGCTAGGCGCTCTGTACGCCGAGGTGGACAGCGGCGCGGCGGGCGCGGCGACAACCGACTCGGCAGCAGCGGGGACGGAGGCGGAGGCGGGGGCAGGCCTCGCGGCCGACGACGCGCTGCGTTGCTGTCGCGGCCTCGCGGACCGCCTGGTGCCGCTGCTCCAGGCGACACTCGCGCGACGCGACCGCTCCGAGGCGCTGCGTATGCGCGCGGCGTCGTGCTCGTCGCTGCGCGTGCAGCGCGTGGCGACGCAGCTCGCGGGCCGGCTGCACGCGCAGGTGGCCATGTCGTCGGCGCACGTCCTCACCGTCGACCACCCGCGCCAGGCGCTCTCGCGGTGGACCTCCGACCGCGACGACCATGGCCATGGCCCCAGGGAGCACGCCTCGTCCCCGCGCAAGAACGCGTCCGCAGTCAAGACGTCCGCCGTCGCGCTGGCCGCAGGCGGCGGCGGCGGCGGCGGCGGCGGCGGCGGCGGCCGTGGCATCTTAGTTGGCACGGCGGCCGCGGCCGAGGAGAAGGCCAAGAAGGCAGCGGCGGCGGCGGGCGGCGGCGGCGGCGCTCTGGCGCTGGGAGGAAGCGGCGGCGGCGGCGGCGGCGGCGCGCTGGCGGCGCCGTGCGTGCTGCTTGGGCAGGAGCCGCTGCAGTCGTCGGGCGTCTCTGCGTACGTGGCGCGCTCGGGCGTGACGATGGCGAATGCTACCGCGCGCTCGGTTCTCTTCGTGCCGATTCTGCCGCCGCCCGGCAGCGGTGGCGCAGCACCGCACGGCGGCGGCGGTGCGACGCACAGGGGCGGCGGTATGGGAGGCGGCGGCGGCGGCGGCGGCGCGTCCGGCGCGTCCGGCGCATCGTCCGGCGCGGCGTCGCACCGCCCCGGCGGTGCGCAGGGCACGTCGGACGCGTGGCGTCTCCCGTCGGGCGCGCCGCTCGGCACAATCGAGCTGCGCCACGCGCGCACGTCCTACTCCTTCTCGAGCATCGACGAGCGGCGCGCGCTGGGCCTCGGCCAGGCGCACGCCTCGTCGCTGCTCCACGCGCTGCAGCTGCACAGCCTGCGGCGCGAGGCGGCGCTGCACGAGCGCGTCGTGCTGGCGCTGCTCGAGATGCGCTTCGACGCCGATCGGCTGCCGCAGCTGCAGCAGCTGCGCGCGCAGGCGTGCGGCCTGCTCAGCGCCAGGGCGGCGGCGGTCTGGTCGGTCGACCTCTCGCGCAACGAGCTGTGGGTCGAGCTCGGCGAGGCCGAGATTCCGCCGCACGGCCGCCACGCGCCGCCCGAGCAGCAGTGCGCCGCCGAGGCCGCCGCGCGCGCCGTCGCGTCCGTCGAGGCCGCGCCGCCCCATCCGAGCTGCCCTGGCGAGCTGCGGCTCGCCAAGCTCTGCGTGCCGCTGGTGCCGCCGCCGCTGTCGGAGGACGCGCAGCAGGCACATGCGCGCAGGGGGGAGGAGGCGCACATTGGCGGCGGCAGCGGCAGCGGCAGCGGCGGGTCTCCTGGCAGTTCTCCCTCCGGCTCGCCGTCTGGCCGCCGCGCCTCGCCCGGTGGTGGCGGCGGCGGCGGTGGCGGCGGCGGCGGTGGCGGCGGAGGTGGTGGTGGCGGCGGCGGTGGCGGCGGCGGTGGCGACGACGAGCGGCGCGTGCTCGGCGTGCTGGAGCTGATCGCGCGCCCCCCGCGGCCGGGCGAGGAGCACGTGGCGGAGGTGGCGGCGACGCTGCCTCTTGCGCCGGGCGCGATGACGTGGGGTGCGCCCGAGATGGGCGCGGCGCAGGCGCTGTGCGAGGGGGCGGCGCTGCGGCTGCTGAGCTCGCGCCGCCACGCGCAGCTGCAGCGACCGATCCGGCAGATGGCGCAGTTCGCCGGCGTCCTCGACCTGGGCGAGGCGTCCACGACGATCGTCGCCGCGTGCGCGCGCGCCGTCGACGCCGAGGGCGGCGTGGTGTGGGTGCTCTCCCACCAGCGCGACCGCCTCCACCGCCTCCCCGAGCGCGACGTGACCGTCTCCGCCAAGGACGGCCTGATGGGCAGGGCCCTCGCCACCAAGGCCGCCGCCTCGGCGCACGCGGGACTCGCGGGCGGTCTGCCGGCGACGCACGGCAAGAAGGGCGGCCTCTCGTCGCTCCTCGCGGTGCCGCTCTATCTGCACTCGGGAGAGCCCGTCGCAGTCCTGCAGCTGCACAACAAGCGCAGCGGCGCCAACGGCGGCGGTCCCGGCGGCGGCGGCGGCGGCGGCGGCGGCGGCGGCGGAGCTGCAGGTGGCGCCGCGCTTGCTGGTGGCGCGCACCGCCCGTTTGGCGCCGACGACGCGGAGGCGCTGGCGTCGCTCACGACGGAGGCGGCGGTGACGCTGCGCCACGCGCAGCTCCACTCGCGCTTCGTGCGCGTCGACGAGCGAGGCCGGCAGCTGCAGCTGCTGCTCGGGGGCGCGCAGGCCGGCGCCGACTCGCTCCTGCCGCAGCTCGGCGCCGAGCTGGCGGCGCGCGTGCCGTGCCAGCAGCTCTGCATGCTGCAGCTGGCGGCGGGGACGCTGCAGACGGCCTTCGCGACCGACAAGCTCGTCCTGTCGGTCGACACCTACGAGCACGTACTGCAGCGCCGCGCGCCGCTCAACGCGCACAAGGACGACAAGGACGTGCCCGCCGACCGGCCCAAGGAGCTGCTGCAGTTCTCGAGCTGCCTGCTGCTGCCGATCCCGTCGATCAACGGCGAGGTGCTCGGCGTGCTGCAGCTCGTCAACCGGCAGGGCGCGCCGCGCTTCGACGCCGCCGACGCCGCCGTCGCGCGCGCCGTCGCCGCCTCGTGCGGCCTCGCGCTCTCGCTCCAGCAGTCGCGCGGCGGTCTGTTGAGGCTCTGAGGCTGCGCAGGGCCATATTGCAGAAGCGTGCAGAGGCCGCTTTCCGGTTTGGACGTCTAGATCCGATCGCGTGTGACTGACTGACTGATGTTTTTTAGCTCGAGCCTCTTCAGCGCTCGGCTTTATATTACGTGTGTGTTCAACGACGCGCTCCAACGACGCTCACTCGCTCGACCTGACCCCCGCTGACCTCAACAGCCAACCACCTGTCCACACAACGACGGGTCCCTTTCCCAAAACGCCGTTTTCTTTGCATGCAAAACTGTGCATGCGTGTCGTGCGATAACATCTATAAACATGTTGCTGGTTGCGCTCTTACTGGCTCTACTCGACTGCTGCCTCGGCATATCGCACGATGCCATTGCACGGGCGCTGCTCGGGGCGGAGTACTCGGAGCCATTCGCACGCTTCCGGCCGCCGGCCGACATGCAGCCCGCAAGCTGGTACGCGAGCGTGTTTGCAAGGTCTCACCACGATCTGGCGACAGAGATGATCCGGGCGGCTGGTCCGAACGGCTACGTAGTGGAGCTTGGCAGCTTCATTGGCGACTCGGCGACCGCGCTCGTGCGTGCCGCGCAGAGCCTCGGCTACAACACGACGGTCGTGTGCGTCGATACGTGGCTGGGTGACCTCAAGATGTGGGAGCGCAAGGGCCGGCTCCTCGGGCCGCAGGGCGCGACCGGCGAGCCGCGGCTGTGGGAGCAGTTCATGCTCAACGTCATCGCAAACAAAGTGAGCCGGCAGATCGTGCCGGTGCGCATGCCTGCCGCAACTGCCATGCGGTACCTCGCACGCAAGATCGACGCCGGCGAGCTGCCGAGTCCCGGCGCCATCTACCTTGACACGGCGCACGCCTATCCCGACACGGAGCTCGAGCTGGCGGAGACGTGGCCCGTGCTTCCGCCTGGAGGGCTGCTCGTTGGCGACGACTACGACCAGTCGTGGGCTCCCGTGCAGCAAAGCGTTAACGAGTTTGTGGCGACGCAGCCGGCTGGCACCTTTGACGACCCAGCTCAATTTGCGAGCGGCTGGTACCGGCGCTCGCGCCGCCTTGTGTCGCTGGTCGACGAGGCTGGAGGCGTGCGCCGATTGCCACTGCTGCTGCAGCTGCCGAGCCAGTGGGTGCTGCGCAAAGCGCCGGTCGGGGATGCACCGGCGCTGGCGGCGCGCCCGCGCCCAAAACGGCTGCGGGTCGGACCAGCCTTGCGCTGCTGCCTCGCGGGCTGGGCCGACCCGCAGCCGTTGAACTGGTCGTCGAGCAACTCGGCATGCGCGAGGGGCCGTAAAGGTGGCGCGTGCAGGCGAGAGTCGAACTTTTACACCCGCTGCCTGCCCGAGGAGGGGAGGCTGCGCCAGCCGACGTGTCACGTGGGCCTGCGCAACGCGAACCAGATCCGGCGCGAGTGCTCGCTCAAATTTGCGTGCCGAGGCAGCCACGGTGCCAGGTGAGTAAGATATAAAGCGTGATAATTATGTCTCTTCGCGTGCCCTCTACATCTCGTGCCACCTTCTACTGACTCACTGCCAGCACGTGGCCGCAAGACCTAGCCGCTGGTGTACGCCAGGTAGGCCTTCAGGTGGCCGTCGTCATTCGCAAAGTCGGCCTTGCTGGGCACGAACCCCTTCCTCGCCGCGAGCTCCTTGGCGGCCGCGAGCGCGTCGCCCACGTTCTTGTTGAGGCGCGCCGCGATCGGCTCGCCCGCCTGGTCCGTGACGGGCGCCGAGACGACGGCGGAGCGCCTCAGGTTGGGGGCGTGCGTGTAGTCCTTGTCCGCGAGAAAGCCGTGCTTGAGCATGACGACGCTAGCGTCGTCAACCGTCTTGAACTGCATCAAGTTGACAGCGCAGTCGACCCTCGCGCCGTCGCGTTTCACCAACCACTGCCACTGGAGGAACTTGCCCTTGTCCACAGCCTTCAGGACCACCTTCGCGCCGAGCAGCTCCATGAAGTTCTCGATGAACTGGATCTCGCAGTCGCACGCTGCGCCTCCTTTCACCGCAAACATCGTAAATACCTTGCAGCGTGGGATGTTGCGCAGCAGCGTCGCGATCAGCCCGCCCACCCAGCAGGCCCGCCAGTTGCCGGCTTTGACGGTAGCGAGCACGATCGTGTCGAAGCTGCCGAGCGCGGCGGCCACCACCTGCTCGGCCGTGCGCACGACCTTGTCCTCGACGACCGCCTCGAGCTGGCCCAGCATGGCCATGAGGATCAGTGGCCCGTAGATGATCCACAGGTCGCCAATCGGATGGCTGTCGTGCATCCACGTCCTCTTGCTGCCGTCCTTGCACGTCTCGAAGGTCTTGCCGACGGCACGCGAGATGAGGTCCTCCTCGGGCTTGACGTCGTCGAGCGCGGACGAGAGCCGGTTCAGGTTGTGCATGGCCTTCTTGAACTCCTTGCGCTCCACCCAACCGTCGCCGTTTTCGTCGATTGCCTGGAACTGCAGCTGGAGCCGCCTCTCGGTCCAGTCGTCCGCCAAGCCGGCGGCGATCACCTCGTCCTTGAAGTCCTGGTACGAGACGGCGTCCTCGGGCCTCTGCTTGGTTGGTGCGACGCTCCCCGCCGTGCCGACGCCGGGTTCCTGCTTGACCTTGCTGCGTCTGTTAGCGAATAGTCCCATGGCTTGCGCAACGCCGTGTTGGCGGACCGTGCGGTGGTTTGCGCCTCAAGGAGTCAAGCCGGGACAGCGGGGAAACTAATTTCATCATCCTGCTGCATCACGTCGCCGCCGCCTGACCGACCATACTTGCACGTGCGGGCAAAAGCGCTCACACGCCGATTCGCGCCGCCCGGCGGCGCTCACAGCACTCGACAGGTTGGCGGTAGTCGTCGTACGTGATGGCGTCCGAGAGCATCGAAGCGATGCTCTCACGCTTCGCGGGCAGCGCCGTGGGCGACGGCGTGGGCGGCGGCGGCGGCGGCGGCGAGGCGGCGGACGCCACGAGCGACGCCAGACTCTGCTCGAGCATCGCGACGCGCTCCGCCAGCGGCAACGCCTCCGCGTCCTCCTCTGCGCCCTCCGCGCCCTCCTCTGCGCCCTCCGCGCCCTCCTCTGCACCCTCCGCGCCCTCCGCGCCCTCCGCGCCCTCCGCGCCCGCCTGCAGCGCTCGCCGCCGCCGCCCTCCCGCCATGTCGACCATGTCGGCACTGCACTGCGACGCGATGTTGGGCGCCCAGACATGCTCGCCGCTCTTGTAGTACTTGCCCGTCTCGATGCCGTCGAGCGCGGGCTTGACGCGGAAGAGGCAGTCGCGCAGCGCGTGCTCGCGCATCCAGCAGTGCGCCGACGCCGGCAGCGCCTCGCGCGTTCGCGCCGACGGCTGCAGCATCGGGCAGCCCGGCGTCGAGAGCAGCGAGAAGGCGCCAAAGTACGAGCGCAGCGCGGCGCGCGGCACGATCGCGAGCTTGTCGTTGCCGGCCGAGCTCGCGAGCACGCGCGCGTTGAACCAGAGGTCGGTGCGCGGCAGCGGGTCGTCCCACCTGCATCGTCCAACGCAGCGGCCATGTCAGTTCAGGCGGCCTCTGGCTGGGAGGCCACCGCCACTCGGTGGGACAGGAGGTGATGGGTGTCTCCTCACGAGTGTGGAGGGCAGCCCCGGGCCTTCAGACGCAGTCGGAGCAGCCCGCGTTGGCCAGCCATGGCGCCGCCAAGACGCCCAGTTTGACGATGCTGCCCCACAGGAGGTCAGGCCGCGCGCGCACCACGAAGGCGAACGTCACGTTGAGCGTCGCCTCGGCGTCCTCGATCAGGTCGATGCACCGCTGCACGCCGTACGCGAGCGGCACCACCGACTCGTCCGAGCGCCGCCCCGTCTGCGCCGTGCTGCAGTTGATCGCGCTGCGCCAGTCGCCGCTCCCGCCATTCCCGCCTCCGCTTCCGCTTCCGCCGCTTCCACCGCCTCCGCCGCCTCCACTGCCGCCCTTGCTGCCGCCGCCGCCTGCGCCGCCGCCGCCGCCCGCTCCGTAGAAGGAGACGCCGCTCACGCTTGCGCCCGTCGCGGCGAGCGTGGCGAGGGCGCCCTGCGCCGCGGCCCGCGCGTCGCCCTCCGCCTCGAGCGCTGCGAAGAGGTGCCATCCCGGCTGCAGCAGGCTGCCGGCGAGGCCGGCCTGCACGCGCGGGTGCGCAAACGTGCCGGCGGCGCCCGCCAGGCAGACCGCGACCGGCACCTGCCCCGGCGGCGGCGGCGGCCGGAGGAGGTGCTGCAGGATGATCGTGAGGATGAGGCCGGAGAGGAGGAACGTGACGACGTTCGAGACGACGAGCGGCCACGCCCTCTTGAGGAAGCCGTAGGTGAGCCAGAGGAAGACGCCCGACACGAACATGATGTACATGCCGAGCGAGAGCCCGTCGACGTCGTCGGTCCGGATCGTCTGGTAGGCCTGCGGCACAAACGAGAAGGTCGTGCCGAGGCCGGCGAACGTGCCGACGAGCTCGACGACCGTCGACCACCACCGCTTCTGCTGCAGCCGGCCGTAGCAGCCAGTCGGCACGGGCTCGGCCTCGTAGTCCAGCGGCTCCTCGTCCTCGTCGAAGCCGGCGGTCGCCAGCGGAAGAGGGGCGGCGCGCATGCCGTTGGCGACCTTCTTGCCGCCGCCGAACAGACCCTTTGGCTGCGGCGTCATGGTGACGCCCTCGTCGTCGTCGCCTTGACGGTAGGAGTCCTCGTCGGCCATCTGTGCGTCGCTGGTTCGGTGGGTCGGCGCTGGCGCCCAAGAGGCGGCTCGTGAAGCCACTGCGCAAACTTGACTGCGTGCGCTGGTGTGGATCCACAGGCCACATCGCGTTCTGCCTGAAAATCGACGATCTAAATTAGCTAAAGAAAAGACGGTAAACCCTATGGCTAGACACCGGGCGCTCCGAAGCTTTTTTAGCGCGTCGTGCGTTTGCTTTTTCCCTCCTGGGCCCGTGGCTCGGCCGCGGGCAGACTCTCGCCACTCAGCGCCGC
>Ga0209713_10001926_pt1 | contig 12691 bp, 5 predicted proteins | sample ArcOceMetagenome_3_FD_187444 | JGI IMG/M metagenome (GOLD analysis project Ga0209713, IMG submission 187444) | Marine eukaryotic phytoplankton communities from Arctic Ocean - Arctic Ocean- Svalbard ARC20M Metagenome (SPAdes) (version 2) | ecosystem: Environmental > Aquatic > Marine > Oceanic...
AATGAAGCGCCAAGGTCACAAAGACAAAGGAGCTCGGGTTGCCGGCTTTCCGGCTCGTGCGGCGGTTAAAACCTTAAGCTAGGCGTAGCCGTATCTATCTATCTATCTATCTATCTATCTATCTCGCCCTCAGTGCCGGATGCTTTTGCGTGCACAACCAGCGCACGAACCCAAGAACCTTGCCCCGCGCGGCACGAACGCTGAAAGAGACGAAAAGCGCGCCACCGTCGCGAAGCAAGCCGCCGCTGCAGCACCCAGATGCCGCCAAAGCGCGCCGCCGCCGCCAAGAAGCGCACGATCGAGGCGTCGGACGACGACGACGACGAGGCGTCGGCGTCGGCGTCGGCGTCGGTGTCGGAGTCGGACGGGGACGACGACGGCGGCAGCGGCTCCGGCTCCGAGGACTCCGACTTTGCCGAGGACGCCAAGTCTCGCGTCTCGGCGGCGTCGAGCGGCGAGGACAAGAAGAAGGCCAAGCCCGCGCCGGCCAAGGCCAAGGCGGCGCCGCCGGCCAAGAAGCAGAAGACCGCCGCCGAGCCCGCCGCGCCCAAGGCCAAGGCCAAGGCGCCCGCCGCCGCCGCCGCCGCCGCCGCCTCCTCGAGCGCCGCCTCGACGAGCGCCGCGCCGTGCGACTGCTGCCCCGCGCCCGCCACCGCCGCCGCTGCCGCCAAGCCCGCCGCCGCCGCGTCGTCGTCGACGACGGTGGAGGAGCCTGCCGCGCCCGCCGCCAGCCCCGCGCCCAAGAAGGCCGCCGCGACGCCCACCTCCAAGCCCAAGCCCGAGCCCAAGAAGGCGGCGCCCAAGGCGGAGCCCAAGACGGAGGCGGGCCCCAGCGGCTCCAAGGCGGCTGCCAAGGCGCCCGCCGCCGCCGCCGCCGCCGCCGCCAAGCCGCCGCCGCCCAAGGACGGCGCCGACGCCGTGCTGACCTACGTCGTCCAGCTGAACGCGCCGACCAACGCGCAGAACGTCGCCGACAAGTTCCGCGGCGCGGTCAGCAAGGTGCAGGCGGAGAAGCACCTCGCGTGCCTGGCGGACGCGGGCAAGATCAAGCTCAAGGAGAACGGCAAGTCGAAGATCTACTACGCCGACCAGGACGCCATCCCCGAGCTGAGCGCGAGCGAGATGCAGCAGCTCGACGCCAACATCGCGTCCACGCGCGCGATGAAGCAGCGGCTTTCGCAGCAGGTCGCCGAGCTCCAGCGCACGCTCAAGACGCAGGGCGCGCGCAAGTCGAAGGCGCAGCTGCAGGAGCAGGAGCGCCAGCTGCGCGCCGAGGTCGAGAAGAGCGAGGCCGAGCTGCAGAGCAAGAAGGCTGCGTCGGGCGGCGCGGCGCTCTCCGCGCAGCAGACCGCCGAGGTCAAGAAGCTGTACATGATGCTGCACAAGGAGTTCCTCGTGCGCCGGCGCAAGTGCGTCGACGCGCTCGACCGCGTGGCCGAGGGCATGGAGATGCGCCCCAAGGACCTCATGAAGAAGCTCGGGCTCGAGTCGGACGACGACGCGGGCGTCAACTACAAGGCCTTCCCCAAGGTGTTTGCGTGAGCGCGGCCTGTGGGCTGAGAGGAGACGAGAGCTGATGAAGGGGCCATTGAGCCATCGAGTACGTTTGGGGAAGGAGCATAGATAAAATGACAACGTTATAATGATTTCACATCATGACTCGTCTGCTCAGAATCTTGGGCGCATGTCTGTGGAGGTGGGCCTCGCGCGCCGTCTCGCGGCTGATGCGCGAGTGGTTGAGCTGCATCTCCTCCGCCCAAATCGGTAGCTCGGTGAGCGGCACGTGCCCCTGGTAGCGCAGCGCGCCCTGCGGCATCACCTGCATCACCTCGAGCAGCCCGAGCCGCTCGACCTCCTCGAAGACGCTCTTCCGGTCCTCGCTCGCGAGCTTCTTGAGACGGCTGTACGCGCCCGCCTCGGGGGCGATCGCGTCGACGTCGCCGCGCCGCATGATGTCCTCCTTCTCCGCATCGGTCAGCGAGGCGAGCTTGCGCTTGCGCAGCTCGCGCGGCGAGACGAAGCCGAGGCCACCCGGGTCGGGCGGCGTCATGCTGCCGCTCGTCCCCGACGCGGCGCGCGGCGACGCCGTCCCCTGCGCCCCTCCTCCCTGCTGCTGCTGCAGCTGCTGCTGCGGCTGCGGCTGCTGCTGCTGCTGCTGCTGCTGCTGCTGCGCGAGCATCTTCATTGCGCTGCGCATGTTGCTCGCGGCGGTCGTGCCGCCGCCGCCCGCCGCCGCCGCCGCGGCGTTCTCCTCGGCCTGCAGGATGGCAGCCTGCACGTCGGCCTCGAAGTCGGCCGCGCCCTGCTCGAAGGCCGCCCAGAACATCTGGTAGTAGCCCTCCTTGAAGCCGGCGCGGTACTGCTGGTACGCCTCGAGGAAGCCCACCTTCTGCCCCTCGGCGAAGCCGACCACCATCCCCTCCTTGTACCGCTGGTACGAGCCCTCGGCGCCGCGAGTGTACGACTCGTCGAACGCCAGCTCGTCCTGGTTCTTGGGCACGTGCACCGGCGGTCCCACGCCGCCGCTCGGCGCCCCCATGGCCGCCAGCGACATGGACGACCGCGCCGAGGCCGCGCTCGCCAGCTGTGCCGCCAGACCCGACGACGACGACGGTCCGGGTCCAGGTCCGGGGGCGGCAGCGGCGCCCGCGACGCCTGAGGCCGACCTGGCGGGCGGCGGGCCCATCATCGCTCCCGGGAGCGGCCGGCCACCGCCGACGACGCCAACCGGAAGCCCATCATCGACGGACCTCGCCGGCGGACCAGGCAGGTCGCCACCGAGGGCTCCAGGAGACGTCAGCCCGCCGCTGCTGCTGCCGCCGCCGCCTGCAGCGGCCATGCTGCTGCCGGGCCGCGGCGGAGGTCCCATCATCCCAGAGGTGCGTGGCGCCGAGGAGTACCCGCTGGTGCCGGCGGCTGCAGCCGCCCAAGCGACGGTGCTGCCGCTCCCGCCGTCGGGCTCGGGCGCGCGCGGCGCCTCCGCCGGCTGCGGCCTCGCGCCGCCCGTGCGCTCGTCGTGCTCGGCCAGCTTCTCGATCAGCCTCTCACGGAGCCAGAGCGGAGGCAGGTCGCCGCCGGGCGGCACGTGTATGTCCGAGCGCGCCAGGGTGGCGAGCGCGAGCAGCAGCGCCGTGAGAGAGCTGCTGCGCAGGGCTTGACGCATGGCTCTCAATGGCCTTTTTCGGGCTGGGGTCGCTCGCTGCGGTGGTTTGCAACAGAAAGCACATCCGCGCGCGGGGAAATGTGGGTGCATCAACCTGCGGCTTGCGTGCGGTGGTTTTCAACCCGACGTCGCGTAGTGCCCAACCTCGGCGCTTGGATCAATTGCCCCCTCCTCGAGGGCGGGCGAGGCAGCCTTCTTCGGGCTGTGCCTGGCGTGCGGTGGTTTGCAACGCTCCGATTCAAGCTCGATGCCTGTCGTACTGCGCTACTGCGCTGGAGTCAACCAACCGCGAGCTGGTTTGGCTCCGACCGGTCACGCGCGCGCGCGCCGTGCGCCAGCAGGCCGCGCCACCGCGCTCCAAAATGTCTCTGACGGTGCCCTCGCTGCGTGCGCTGCGTCGCGACGAAGACACGACTGACATACGCATCGTGCTGGATGACGGAACCTCAATATTGGCGCACCGAGCCATTCTGGCGATGTCCTCACCCGTGCTTCGGCGCGCTCTGTTTGGCCCAATGAAGCTGCCGATCGATCAGCCACTGCCGCTGCCAGGAAAAGACGCGGCTGCTGTGCAAGGCTTGCTTGCGTACTGTTATGGCGAGCCGCTAGTGATACAGGACGAAGTGCCCGCTATTCCGTTGCTGCAGCTGGCAGACGAGTACGGCATTGATGGGCTGAAGACGCTGTGTGAGGGCTGGTTCAAGGACCATCTGGAGTCGTTCGACGATTCGTCCCTGACAGACTTGGTCCTATGGGCGCAGCGGTACGAGTGTTCTGCATTGCTAAAGCACTTGCAGGAGGTGCTCCCGAAGCGGCTACGTGCGCATCTCAACGCGGGCGAAGTGGAGGCTGCCCGAACGTTGGCAACATCGCATACCAGCTTCGCGCCGCAGCTTGCAGATTCAATGCGGGAGTTCGACTCTGGCACGCTCAAAGTGCACCATCGGGACACCCTTACTCTTAAGACGCTGCTGGTGCAGCGTGGTGCAGACCCTGATGCCGTGCTAGACCTCTCACATTACATTGTCAACGGCACGGCGGCAGAGGTGTGGGTATGCCTTGAAGCTGGCGCCAAACCACGCGGACTGAATATGATCTCTTACCATGGCACGAAAGCGATGAATTTCGACAAAGGATATCTTGAGAAGGCACGCCTGCTGCTCGAACGTGGCGCAGAGTTCGAACGTGGCAGCATCGGATCTGCGTGTGACGACGGCCAAACGCCGCTGCACATGGTTGCCCGCTGCTGCAGATTCGAAGGGAAGCGCTACAGGGAAGCGCTTCGAAGAGAAAGGCTGAATGCAGATGATGGCAAAGAGACTCCCGCGCTGGATCTGGCAAAGCTCTTCGCGGAATTCGGTGCGCCGCTGGACGCTCGTGATGGCGAGGGCAAGCTGTACTGGGAAGAAACCCGTTGGGATGAGAGCTGGAGGGAGGGCATGAGGCCGTCAGAGGTAAAGAAAGCAGTCGAGGAGGCGGCGGCGAAAGGCAAGGGCAGTTTGCACTCACCGCCGGCTCCGACAGCTGCAGAGCAGCAACCGAGAACCAAGGCGGAAGGAAAGAAGCGGAAGCGATGTGCACGGTGACGGTGAGCAGCAGATCGTGATATGGTACCTTGCGAGTAGCTTGCTCTGGCGCATGTGCGTATGGTGGGTGGCCAAACGCGTGCCAAAATGTGTCCGGAGACGAGATTACTCGCGGTTTACGCATATCAGAAAATCGTACTCGGGTTCGCTACGTACATCCTCCTCGCCCCCCCTCACCTCACCTTCTTCCTTCCACCTCCATCCACCTGTTACGCCTCACTCCTGACTCTTCAACCGACCACCCTTGCCACCACGCCCGTGGCATGGGCCGCTACACACCCCACCGCGTGCCGCCGTCTCCGAGGCGCTCGTGCGTACGACACGGGGTTGTCTGTTTATTCGGGAATTGGGGAGCGGGGGGGTGCAACAAGCTCACATTCCCCAGAGGGGGAGTGTATAGCGCTGTATAGTGTATAGGCTGCATCGCTGTATACTGTATCGGCTGTATAGGCGCTGTATCGGCTGTATATGCTCAGAGGCGCTGAAACAATGCTAGTAAGCTGTATAGCTGTATAATACAGCAAAAATGGTGCAACCAACTAGTGCGCACTAGTTGGTTGCCACCATTTTCGACCATTTTTGCTGTATTATACAGCTATACAGCTTACTAGCATTGTTTCAGCGCCTCTGAGCATATACAGCCGATACAGCGCCTATACAGTATACAGCGATGCAGCCTATACACTATACAGCGCTATACACTCCCCCTCTGACATTCCCTCGCTTCCGCTGTTTATTTAGGCTGTTTAGGCGGTTAGCTATCGGATCGCCTCCGGGGTCACAGGTCCGAACAGCCGGGGCTTACCAATGCCATGCCGACCGCACGCTGCTCGCTAGGGAGGGCCGTGATCCTCAATCTATCCGTCAGAGTGCCGTCCCCCCACCGGGCTCTAGGACTAAGCACACAGCCGTGTTGAAAAACACAAGGGTTTATTATGTCCCTCGTGCCGTTTTGCGCGCTTGGTCGCGTCCCCATGCCGCGCCGCGTGTTGTTGACTCGTCGCCGTTGCCGTTCGCATTAGTTTCTACCTACTGTACTTGTGGCAGCCGCGCGCGCGCGCGCACGCGCGCGCGACGCGCGCTGTGCCAGCTTGGGCCGGCTTTCGGCCTGCGCAGCCGACCATCCCTCCCTCCCATGACCTCCGGCCGCCCTCGCAGCCTCTCCGGCCCTCCCGACGTCTCCGGCCCTCCCGACGCACCTTTTACGCGTCGCGACTCGTCGGGCCCGGCCGAGCCCGACCCGTCGCTCTTCAGCGACGCGGCCGGCGCCGCCGACGGCCCGGCGCTGTGCGAGATCCACGGCCACGTCCTGCGCGTCTCGGCGACCAACGCGAGGACGCTGTACCGCGAGGCGGGCGGCGTCTCGCTGCCGGTGCTCGACGACGGCGCCTTCGGCTTCGACGTGCCGCAGCCGACGCTCGGTGCCGAGGCGAGGACGGTGACGCAGAGCCGGACGCCTCGGCGCGCGCGAGGCACGGCAGCGGCGGCGGCGGAGCGCGCGCAGCAGCTGCTCAGCCTGATACCGGGCTGGTCGACACCGAGCGCCGCCGACGCCGACGCCGACGGCGGCGGCACGGCGGTGCCCGCGGCTCCGCCCGGCGCCCGAGTGAGCGCCCTCGCCTGGCAGTGCGAGCCGGCGCTCGCCCCGCCGCTCGCGCCGTACATGGGCATGCCGACGACGACGATGGGCCTCGGCGCCACCTCGACGGGCGCGCGCCGCCTGTGCGCCGCCGCGCTCGCCGACCACTCGGTCGTGCTGTACGACCTCAACCTGCGCGAGTGGTCGCCGCACAAGCTGAGCAACACGCAGCAGCGCGACGTGCACGCGCTCGCGTGGCAGCCGCTCAGCGCGACGCTGCTCGCGGTCGGCTGCGCCAAGGGCGTCTGCCTGTGGCGGCTCTCGTTCTCGGCGGCGAGCGGCGGCGAGCTGAGCGGCGGCCACATGCTCCGGCTCCTCGAGTTGCCCGGCTCCTCCGTCCCGGCGACGTGCCTCGCCTTCCACCCGCGCGGCAAGTGGCTCGCGGCGGGCAGCGCGGGGCACGGGCAGCTGATGCTGTGGGACTGCGCCGACGCGAGCACCGCGACGCCGCTCGAGATGCGCGGCGGCGGCGGCGTGCGGCTGCTGCGCGTCTCGGCGTGCGGCACGCTGCTGCTCGCGGCGGGCGCGCACGGCGGCGTGCGCGTGTGGGAGACGCGCGGCTGGAGCTGGGAGAGCTACGCGCGCTTCGGCGGCGCGATTTGCGAGGCGGCGGCGTGGGCGGGGCCGCCGCTCCTCGCGCCCGACGCGCCGCGCACGCTGCTGGTGGCGCTGCGCGGCGAGGCGACGCTGCACGCGCTGCGCTTCTCGCACGGCGCCGCGCAGCTCGGCGCTGACTACCTCGGCGCCTTCGACCTGGCGCCGCTCGCCGTCGGGCCGGTGCTCTCGCTCGCGTGGGAGGACGGCGGCCAGCGCCTCGTCGTCGGCAGCCAGCCGCCCGGCACCGCCGCCGCCGCCGCCGAGCCGCTCGCCAAGCGGCAGCGCGGCAACGGCGCGGCGGCCGCGCCGGCCGCGCCGGCCGCGCCGGCCGCGGCGGCGGCAGCGGGCGGCGGCACGCGGCTGACGGTGCTGAGCACGCGCACGACGCCGAGCCTGCAGCTGCACTGCATCGGCCAGATCGCGGCCGACACGACGCTGTGCGACCTGTGCTTCCCCAGCAGCCTGCCGCAGGGCGCGCTGCTCACGGCGGCATGGCACGACGGCCGCATCTCGCTGCTCCCGCTGCACTTCCTCTGACACGTGACACGTGAGGGCGAGCGAGACGCGCCGAGCCAACAGCACGCGTGTCGTGGCACGAGCGGGGGACTGTGCGGGCGGGATTTGCGAGTTCTGAAAAAACATGAATCGAGAAAAAGCGACGCACCCGACCTCCGGGACGCATGCACTCGTCAACAGGCTCTCAACACCACCACAACACCGATCACGAACCCCCCCAAAGCTCAACGTCTCAACACGTCCGTGTACCGCGGCGGGAGGTGTGGGGCATGGCGCATCGGCCAACATGGCCTCGGCGGCGTATTCATACTCATGCATGCGCAGTGGTCTGTCACGGGGCGCGCGCTCACCTCTTCTCGCTCGAGACGGTGCGGCGGCGCTGCTCCGAAGCGAGGCGGTCCAGGGAGAGGCGCCGCCCCGTCGGCGAGCCCGGTGTCACCGCGCCCGAGCGCGTCGTGACGGGGCTCCCCTCGGCGATGCGGTTGCGCCTGTCGAGCGGCGCCTCCCCCATCGGCATCGGCAGCCGCAGCGTCGGCTCCGGCTTGGGCTCGGGCTTGCCGCGCCCCTTGCGGCTCGACGGCAGCGAGTCGGTCCGCTTGGCGGCGGCGGCGGCGGTGCCCTTGGTGGTGAGCGAGTCGGTGCGCTTGGCGCTTGGCGCCAGCGAGAAGGTGCGCCGCACGAAGCTCTGGCTCGCGCGCGGGCTCTCGACCTTTGGCGGCAGCGCCTTGCCGCCCACCATCCGCGGCGTGTGCGGCAGCGGCACCCGCTGGCCGCCCACCTCCGCCACGTGCGAGGCGCGCTGCTGCTTGGTGCCGTGCCGCGCGCGCTCGGCCTGCTCGGCCGCCGTCTTCGGCTTGCGCTCGCCGCTCTTGGCGCGGTTGCGCCCGCCGCCGCCCAGGTCGCCGTCGTCGCCGTCCTCCTCCTCCTCGTGGAAGGACTCGTCCGAGGCGATCTTGCCGAGGCGCGCGCTCTTCAGCACCGACGCCGAGTCGCTCGCCTGCTTCTTGAGCTTGAGCATCTGCATGTCGAGCGGCGAGACGCCCTTGCCCACCGCGCCGCCGTCCTCGCCCACCGACTCGAGCGACGAGGCGCCCCTGAGGTTCTTGGGCGTCGGGCCGGTGCGCATCATCGTCTTCTGCCGCACCATGTCGAGGTCCTCGTCGGCGACCATCTGCGTCGCCTCGTTCTTGGCGGCGCTCTCGAGCTTGCCGACGACGTTGCCCGTGTCGAAGGTGTGGCCGTGCGTCAGCAGCAGCCGCAGGTTCTTGAGCCAGCCGTCGCGCTGCGCCTGCGAGTCGGCGTAGAAGTCGACGACGCGCTCGGCGCCGAGCACCGAGAAGCAAAGCTCCTCGCGCACTTCGCTCGCCGCGTCGAGGCCGCCGAAGAGCTTGCCGAAGAAGTTGCCCCTGGCGTCCTCCTGCTTCTTGAGCACCTTCTTGGTGAGCGTCGTCTTGGCGCCGTGCGTGACGGCCGAGATCGACTCCATCATCATCGACTTTTCCTCGTTGGCCTCCTCCTTGGCCAAGTTGCGCTCGGCCGAGCTCTTCTCGATGCGCCCCCAGCACAGCGTCTTGAGGTCCTCCGTCACCCACACGCGCCGCTGGTGCTTCTCGTGCGATCCGCCCTCGCGGAACTTCCACAGCAGGCCGCCCGCGCGCAGCTGGTCCTTGGCGCGCGCGATGTCCTCGCCGAGCCGCCGGACGCGCACCATGCGCACCGTCGACTGGATCAGGATCGCCGCCGCGCGCGCCACCGCGTACCGGCCGCGCGCGTTCATGCCGCGCGCGCGCGCCTGCGCGCGGATCAGAAACTCGCGCTGGCACGCGTACCAGCCGCCGTACTTGATCCGCGCCGAGTAGCCGCGCCACGCCGTCGCGATCGTGGTCACCTTGGCGCGCTCGTGGCCATAGCGGCGCTTCCAGTAGAAGCCGAGCCACGTCTTCTGGATGAGCACGATCTGCCAGCGCCGTTCCTCGTAAGCGCGCCGCGCGACCAGCCCGCGCCATGCCGCCTGCAGCCCCACGAAGCCGCCGTGCGCCGCCCGGTAGCGCGCCGTCGCGTGGTGGCGGCGCCACGCCGTCTGCAGCGCGACCGACGCGCCGACGGCCCGCGCGGCGCGCTGCCGCGCCGCCAGCTCGCGCCGCGCCAGCTGCGAGCGGCGGCCACACTGGAGGCGCAGCACCGACTGCCGCAGGACCGGCAGCCGCACCGCCCACTTGGCCTTGGCGCTGCGCGTCCGCTCGGCCGTCTGGAGGGCGATCGCGGCGCGGCGCATCGCGACGAAGCGCCGGCGCAGCTGGCGGCGCCTCTCGAGCTTGGCGATGCGCGTCGCCGCGCGGTAGCGCACGCAGCGCACCGCGTAGTCGCGGCGCATGGCGCGGTAACCGTGCAGCTGCTGCGCCGTCACGACGTCGCCCGGCGCCGACTTGAAGTACTTGCCCCACTTGGCGCTCGTCTTCATCATGCGCACCGTGCGGAGCTCCTTCTGCCACGTGCGTAGCTTCCAGCGCAGCACGATGCACTCGGCGGTGCCCTCGTCGCCGCTCGCCGCCTGGCGCAGCAGCTTGTTGAGGAAGACGGCGCGGCCCGCCTTGAAGAAGATCTTGGTCGTGCCGAGCGCGTAGTCGTCGAGGTCGACGTCGAAGGCCGTCGCGATCGCCTCGACAAAGGCGCGCGGCTGCAGCCCCGCGAGCACGTCGGCGAGCGCGGCCTTGGCTGCGTACATGCGCACGACGTCGTCGTACGCGATGCGCGCGGGGAACATGGCGCGCATCATCACGACGGCCTGCAGCATGCCGCACGTGCGCAGCTGCTGCAGCACGAGCGGCTCGTCGCACACGCGCGGCGCCAGCCGCGAGTTGGGCTTGATGCAGCGCACGAAGGACGCGTCGGTCGCGCCGAGCTCGCCCAGCAGGCTCGCGAGCGAGCCGAGGAAGGCCGCCGAGACCGACGCGAACGACTTGGAGGCGCCCTGCTCGGCGGCCTTCTGGATGGCCTCGGCCTCGGCCTGCGGGAAGAGCTGCTGCATCAGCGGCTCCGACGACGACGCCAGCTGCATCGCGAGGTCGCCGTAGAAGGTGTCGCGGTTCTTCTCGAGGAAGTCGGCCGCCGCGTACTCGACGGGGCACACGAAGTGGTTGAGGATGAAGCCGCGCTTGGCCGAGAAGCGCGCGCGCATCCGCTGGTCGAGCGCGCCGATGGCCGCCTTGCACGAGCCGTTGCGCTCGTTGAGGAACTCGGCGAACGCCACGTCGGTGCCGCGCTCGCCGAGGCGGCACTGCTCGTCGAGCAGCGGCAGCACGCCGTCGGGGCGGCCCTCGATGGCGGCGATCGACGCCGAGTTGTCGGGCACCTCGACGGGCACCCACGTGATCTCCTCGCGCTGGTAGAGGTTCTGCTCAAAGGAGAAGATCGCGTCGAGGAAGAAGCGCTGCAGCTTCTCGTTGGCCAGGTTGACCATCAGCTGCTCGAACGAGTTGCTCTCGAAGATCTCGAAGCCGAAGACGTCCAACAGCGCCATCCAGTTGAGGGCGCCGCTCGGCCAGCCGCCCGCCGTCGCCACGGCGCCCGCTGTCGCGCCGCCCGCGCCGCCCGCGCCGCCCGCGCCGCCCGCGCCGCCCGCGCCGCCCGCGCCGCCCGCGCCGCCCGCGCCGCCCGCGCCGCCGCCGCCCTGCAGCGCGACGTTGACGCGCTTGACGATCCAGTCGAAGGCGCGCGCGTAGAGCCGCTTCGCGAGCGCGTCGCGCGCGAACGACGCGCGCTCGACGTTGAGCGGGACCTTGTAGACGGACGAGCGGCCGCCGCCCGCCTGCACGACGCGCTGCGTGAGCGTCGTCTCGAGGTTGGCGATGCCGAGCAGCTCCTGCGCCAGCTGCAGCGCGGCGCGGCCCTCGGCCGTCAACTGCGACGCCTCCTCGCCCGACTCGCTCGGCGGCGCCGCCTCGAAGGCGACGTCGCCGAGGTGGAGGACGCCCGCGAGCAGCTTGAAGACGACCTCGGGCGTCAGGCCGAGCTCGCGCATCGCGCCGAGCGTCGCCGCGTAGTCGGCGGCGTCGTCGAGCCGCTCGGCGAAGCTCGCCTCGCCGCCGCCGCCGCCCGCCTCCTCCACCATGTTGCCCGGCAGCATCGAGCTCGCCGCCACCGAGCCGCGCACCTTGGCCGACGCGGCGCTCGGCGCGGCGGCGGCGGCGGCCGCGGGCGGCGTGGGCTCGCGCAGGTAGTGGAACGACTGCGCGTCGCGGCCGTCGCACTTGAGCGACGCGAGGAGCGCGGGCTCGGCGCCGGCGAGCAGCTGGTAGAAGATGTGGAAGTTGCGCTCGCGGTACTGGTGCACCGCCAGCCGCGACTTCTCGAGCAGGTAGGTCGCGATCGACGACGAGCACACGGCGCCGCCCGCGTCAAAGTAGATCTTGATAAACTTGCCGAAGCGCGACGAGTTGGGGTTGTTGATGGTCGTCGCGTTGCCGAAGGCCTCGAAGACCGGGTTGGACGCCATGATCGAGCGCGCGAGCGGCGCCCACGTCTCCTCGCTCGACGACGAGCGCCGCTCGCCCTCGATGCGCGGCTCGGCGGCGACCGGCGTGTGCGTGCGCCAGCACAGGTAGCGCATGATGTACTTGTTGGCCTCGGTCTTGCCGGCGCCCGAGACGCCCGAGACGACGACCGACTGGTCGCGCTTCAGCTCGCGCATGTTCTGGTACGCGCTCTCCGCCAGCGCGAAGATGTGCGGCGCCGCGTTCTGCTGCGCCGTCGCGTCGCGGGCCTCGACCATCGCCTTCTCCGAGTAGAGGCTCGGGAGCGTGACGCACGGGTTGAGCGACGTGACGATCTGGCCTGTGAATGTGTAGATGTCGTCGGCGAGGAAGCGCAGCCGCGTGTTGTGCAGCAGCGTCGCCTCGCTCAGATGGAGCAGGGCGCAGTTGTCGACCTCGGTTCTCTCCTCCTCCTGCGCAGGCGGCGTGTGCACGCGGTCTCTGCGTCAGCCGAGGGCAGCAGGTGCGGAGCCAAGGGAGACGCGGCGGTTCGAGCAGCAAGGGGCGCACCCCGAAGCGGGCGATGGCGTTGGCCACGCTGACCGACGAGGCCGGCAGGTCGAGCACCGCGCCGTCGGAGAGCTTGACGACAAACGCCTCCTCCTCCGCGGTGACGACCTCGCCCAGCACAAACGGGGCGGCCTTCGGGTCCTTGGAC
>Ga0209713_10001928_pt1 | contig 12688 bp, 3 predicted proteins | sample ArcOceMetagenome_3_FD_187444 | JGI IMG/M metagenome (GOLD analysis project Ga0209713, IMG submission 187444) | Marine eukaryotic phytoplankton communities from Arctic Ocean - Arctic Ocean- Svalbard ARC20M Metagenome (SPAdes) (version 2) | ecosystem: Environmental > Aquatic > Marine > Oceanic...
CGGCCAAACTTTTACCGTTTTGGACGACCCGCGCGTGCTTTTACCGTTTTGAGCAAAAGCTACGCCTAGGCGTGCTTTTACCATTTTCATTTCAACCGCCGAACTTTTACCTTACCCTGGGACTATGCGCTGATGAGTGGTTCATTAACACTGTCACCTTTCACAAACGCTAAAGTCCTGACCAGTCTCTCCCATGCGTCCTCCCCAGCGCCAGCAAGTAAAATGTAAAAACGTTGCAAGCGAGCGCAGCCCCGCCCTGTCGAGGAGAGGGGCGGCCGCACAAAAGGCATCAAGGCGCGTCGACACCTCGCTGCCGTCAATGGCGCTGCATGAAGCGGCCCTGCAGCACGGGCGGCTGCCCAAAGAAGACGTGCCACGCAAAGTCCATCAGCACGTCGTTGCCCGCGTCCTGCGTGCTCGAGTCGAGCAGCTCGAGGACCTTGCGCCACGTGTTGAGCGGCGTCTGCACGACGCGCCGCTTGCTCACGTACATGAGCGGCCCCGACATCGTGACGACGCGCTCGGGGCAGCCGCGCTTGCGCGCCTTGGGGCTCGCGCCCGACGCGGCGAGCGGCCACACCTTGGCGCACCACTGCTCGTGCAGCGCGGCGGGCAGCTCGACGACGTGCGTGCCCCACAGCGAGAAGTCGGGCGACTCGGCGAGCGCCTCGGGGATGGAGCCCTTGCCTTCCTTGAGGAAGACGCGCGAGTCGGTCGGCACGTCGGGCTTGGCGAAGAAGAGCAGCTCGGGCAGCTTGTGGTAGTGCGCCACGATGTGCCGCACCCAGCCGTAGGCCGGGAAGGCCGCGCCGGGCGTCGGGATGCGGTCGTGGTGGTTGAGCCCCTCGCGGAGCATCTCGAGCATCGGCCGCTTGACGTCTGCGTAGCCGCAGTGCTCGTAGCCGTGCACGAGCCACTTGGTCGTGGCGGCCTGGCTGAGCATCGTCTGCCGGATCTTGTCGACCCAGCCGTCGCCCTGCTTGCAGTGGTACGTCACCCAGTCGTACTGCGGCAGCTTCTTGAGGCGGCGCGGCGGCGCGTCGAAGGTGTGCGCGCGCCCCGCCTGCTTGGCGAGCGACGCCGGGTCAAAGTCGCGGTCGTAGCGGCGGTAGCGGCCGTTGACGTAGCTTGGCCGGTTGAAGGTGGCCTCGCGCCCCTCCTCGCTGCCGTCGAAGAGCATGTTGTCGACGGCGTCGTAGCCGAGCATGCACGAGTGGTCCTGGTTGCCCACCTCGTACTTCCACGAGCCGAAGCGGCCGCGCGACCAGATGCCGTGGCGGCGCAGCGCCTCGTCGGCGGCGTGGACGTGCATGTTGCGCTCGACGTACGGCACCGGGTAGCCGTACTCGAGGCGCATGTCCCACACCGACGCGATCGAGGCGTTCTGCGGCAGCATGCCCGAGAGCTTGAGGTCGTGCACGACGCGCTCGCGCAGCGCCTTGCGCCCCTCGGCCGTCCAGTCGGCCTTGGCGTCGGCGCCCTTGATCGAGAGCAGGTCGGTGCGGTGCTTCGACTCGGAGATCTCGACGAGCAGCGACCACTGCCGGTACGGGTGCGCCACCACCAGCGGCGAGAAGTTGCTCAGGACAGTGACGCGGTAGAAGACGTACGCGTCCTCGGGGAAGTAGACCCAGTGGACGCCGTGGAGCTGCTCGGGCAGCTCGATGCCCCAGATGCCGACGCCCACCAGGTTGACGGTCTGGTGCTTGAACTTGGACTCGTCCCTGGCGCCGTTGTCGCCCGCCGCGAGCTGCGCGAGCTCGGGGTGGTCGGGCGTCATGCGCAGCAGGTGCGGCAGCGGCATGGTCGAGAGGAGCCCATCGAACTTCTCGTGCGTGCCGTCGGCGAGCTCGACCGTCTTGGCGCCGGGCTTCGTGTGCACCTTGACGACCCTCGCGTTGAGCTGCTTGCGCTCGGCCGGCAGCGTCGCGTAGACCTTCTCCCAGATCATGCCGGTGCCGTTGAGCGGGTAGCGGAACTGCGCGTTGGGGCCCCACGCCGGCGCGTCCTTGCGCTGGATGACGTTGGCGAGGATGTCGTCGAATCGGATGGTCGCGACGCGCTCCCCCACCCAGATCGAGTTCATCTCGACGGCGGGGTGCGCCCACACCTTGGCGTTGTACGGCCGCATGAAGGCCTTGGTGAGGCCCTCGCCGAAGCCCGCCACGAGCCACTCGTCAAAGTTGCGCGGCGACGGGTTCTTGGGCAGCACCTCCTTGGTCGCGAGGTCCTGGATGATGCCCATCACCTCGTCCTGCGGCAGCCGCCACAGGTTGCTCTGCACCGGGTAGCCCACCCACTTCTGGCGCATCAGCGCGGGCGAGTAGCGCTGGTGGTAGAGCCAGTCCTTTGGCGGCAGCTGGTCGTCGAGCAGCGCGTCGAAGAACTCGAAGTGCGAGAAGAGGCAGTGGACGCCGATGTCCCACGTGAACTTGGCGTCGTCGGTCACCGAGCACGCGAGGCCCGCCGGCGCCGCCGAGCCCTCGAGCAGCTTCCAGTTGGTGTAGCCGAGCTCGGTCAGCCGGTACGCCGCGCACAGCCCCGTCGGCCCCGCGCCGATGACCACGATCTTCGGGTTGTCGCCGAGCGACGCCGCGCCGAGGTGCTCGCCGGTGGGCGTGCAGCCGCGCGTCGTGCACGCCGGGCCGTTGTGCATGAGCGGGTCGACCGACGGCGCCGGCAGCGCGCCGTAGTTGTCCACGCGCCACCGCCAGCCGTGTGCGACCATCGTCTCGATGTCGGCGTAGCGCGGCCGCCAGCCGAGCTCGAACTTGATCTTGGCGGGGTCGGCGTAGAGGATGGGCGGGTCGCCCGGCCGCTGCTGCTTGAGCGTCACCGGCACCTTCTTGCCGGAGATCTTCTCGACGACGTCGACGATCTCGAGCACCGTGTACGGCATGCCGTTGCCCACGTTGTACCACATCAGGTCCGTCTCGCGCAGCGCGGCGATCAGCATCACGTGCGCCTCGACGAGGTCAGTCACGTGGATGTAATCGCGCTGCGCGGAGCCGTCCTTGGTCGGGAAGGTCGAGCCCATGACGGACAGCTTCGGCCGCAGCCCGAGCGCCACGTCGTACGCCGCGTCGACGATGCGCGGGAAGTCCTTGTTCGCCTGGTGGCGCAGGTGCGGCCCCAGCCGCCCCGCCGGGTCGGCGCCGATGACGTTGAAGTAGCGGAGCAGCGCCGCCGAGAACGGCTTGCCCGCGCGCTTCTGCCCGTTTTGGAAGTGGATGATCGCCTGCTCCGCCTGCAGCTTGGCGTTGCCGTACGGGTTGGTCGGCCGCTGCGGCGTCGTCTCGGTGATCGGGAAGGTCGTGGGCGAGCCGAACGTCGCGCACGACGACGAGAAGATCAGCTTGCTCACCTTGGCGCGCTGCATCGCGCGCAGGATGGCGACCGTCGAGACCGTGATGTTCTGGTAGTAGTCCTCCGGCCGCACCATCGACTCGCCGACGTACGCGTTGCCCGAGAAGTGCACGACCGCCTCGATCTCGTTCCGCGTGAGCAGCTCCTCCATGTCGAACTGGCGCGCGACGTCCAGCCGCTCGAACTGGATCGGCTGCCCCTTCTCCTTTGCGATCGCCTTGAGCCTCAGCACCGTGTCGATTGAGCCGCGCGAGAGGTCGTCGACAATCGTCACGTTGAAGCCTCCGCGGTCGATGAGCATGAGCGCGAAGTGCGACGCGATGAAGCCCGCGCCGCCCGTCACCAGCACGTTGCGCACCTTGCCGTCGAGCGAGCGCCGCACGAGCGGCGGAGGCGCGATGGTCGGCACGCCGCCGCAGCTCAGCTCGACGTCCGAGGAACCGAGCGCGAGCGGGCCTGCGATGGCACTCACGAGGAACGGGCGGGTCAGCTGCTGGCAAAGGCGCGATGGCTCTAGCTGCGCGAGGCCTCTCTAGGTGGCGCGAACGCCGGCCCAGCCCACGCGGCAGCCCGAGCAACTGGCGTGGCGCGGCAGTTGGTGGCGGGCATGAGCCGCTGGCGTGCAGCCACACGCCATGCCACTAGTCCACTTGCTGGCGAGCCGCCACGAAGTCCGCCAGCGGTGGCGGCGATGACGGCGCCGATGACGGCGCCCAGAAGGACCATCGGCCAGCGTTTCATGCTCTTCTGGTGGACGCCGCGGCTGTGCAGAGGCTCGAACTCGGCCTCGTTGTCTGTCTCGCACATGGATAGCCCTGCGTGCAGGCGGCCGGGAGGAGGGGAGGTGTGTTAGCGGCGGTTGCCTCGTGGCGAGCAGCGGGGGCCGCGGTTATAGCTGACCGAGCACGGTGCGCGATGGCGACGGGCGACGCAGTTGAGTGCGGTGATCGTGCAGTGTGTTGGTGTTCGCTGGTCATCCCACATTCTCCTTTTATATAGACTCATCACAAGCCAACCGGACTCGCGCGGCCTCACAAGTGGTTCAAGGCGTCCCAGCGCGGGAGGTAGGTTTAAGAGTGGGGGCTCAATCAGCATCATCATTGCGGCACAGTTTGCTGTTTGCGCTGTTTTGACCTCTGCATGCAACGCTGCGCGTTCTCGGCTGAAAAACAGGTCGTCGACCCCGAAAAACGACGCGGCCGCACCCCAGCTCCCATGCCGCTCAAGAAGCCGGCCGGCATGCAGGCGATCTCCATGCCGGTGGAGCGGCAGGGCTCCTTCCACATGAGCGAGACCGGGTCGTTCTCGCAGGACAGCTTCACCATCGGCAAGCACGGCATCACGCAGAGCCCGCTGCTGCAGGGCGAGGTGACCTCGCTCCGGCTGGACCAGCTGGAGCCGGGGCGGCAGCTCGGGCGCGGCGCGAGCGCCAAGGTCTACCTCGCGACGCACCGGCCAACGGGCAAGCCGGTCGCGCTCAAAATACTCGAGAGCGAGCTCGAGTCCAGCGAGGAGAGCCGGCGGCTGATGCTCAACGAGATCAAGCTGGTGTACAACGCACGCAGCGACCACCTGCTCACGTTCTACGACGCCTTCCTCGAGGAGGGCAAGATCTACCTCGCCCTCGAGTACATGGACGCGGGCTCGGTCGAGAGCCTCTTCGAGATGGCGCGCCAGGCGGGCCAGCTGCTGCCGGAGAACGTGCTCGCCAACCTGCTCGTGCAGATACTCGACGGGCTGACGTACCTGCACAAGGAGCAGCACGCCGTGCACCGCGACCTCAAGCCGGCCAACGTGCTGATCAACTCGTTTGGGTCGTGCAAGCTCTCCGACTTTGGCGTGAGCAAGCAGCTTGGCTCGACGTCCGAGCTCGCGCAGACGCAGTGCGGCACCACCGCGTACATGTCGCCCGAGCGCATCCGCGCCGACGCGTACGCGTACGCCTCCGACATCTGGAGCTTCGCCATCGTCGCGCTCGAGGGCGCGCTCGGCGGCTTCCCGTACCCCGCCTTCACCAGCTACTTCGACATCGTCAAGAAGGTCGTGGACGGGCCCGTGCCGACCGAGGACCCGGCCGTGCAGCAGAGGCTGCCTGCGGAGCTGTGCGACCTCGTGCACGCCTGCCTCAACAAGGACCCCGCGCAGCGGCCCGACGTGCTCTCGCTGATGCGCCACGTGTACGTGATGCGCCACCAGAGCGCGCCTATCGACCTCGGCGCGTGGCTAAGAGAGTCCTTGCCACCACCGCCTGCCTAGGTTCAGGCGCAGGGCCCGATGGACATGTGAGCGGAGGAGACCGCTCGGCGGCTTTCCGCGGTTGGAACTGTGTCGGAAGCAATTTGGTTTAGCCGGTTTATTATTTGTTCTGCCTCGGACTCGGCAGCCGCGCAGTGCGCACAGTTTATGGCATTCACACCGACGTCGCGACGATACCTGCGACGATAGCCTCCAGAACCCCAATTCCGTGACTACAAAACAGCCCCCTTTTCGCGGCACCTGGCATCGTAGCGCTGCCACTGCCGCTTGTAATCTTCCAAGGTCGCCATCGAGTCGATCGGTCTCTCGGCGAGTGCCTCGCCGGAGCCGAGCTCGCCCTGTATGAACCCGGAGAGGATCTCCATGTCAAACACGGTCAGGTCGTCGATCTCGACATCGTTGTACTCGACACAGCCATGTTCGCCGACGGCGGCGACGGCTCTCCCGCTACCTGCGGTGCGTCTCTTAAATTCTTCGGTAGGGATGCGGTAGGCAAGCACGTCACCGATGCCGCTCTGCCATTCGGGTGGCGCAAGTCCACTCTCGGGGTCGACGAATAGGTGCGTCACCTGTTGGTTCTGCATCGCAAGGCGATCGCGAGAGTGATCCGGCTCCAGGCGATTGATCACCACACGTGCGTCCAGGCACTCGACGAGTGCGGACATGGAGGAACTCGCCCAGCGCGCGCTGGGCAGCGGCTCGATCAGGGCTTCGAGGCTCGCGGTCACGGCACGCTCCTCTAGGCTCATCTCGGCAAGAGTCTTGCCCAGGTGAAGGTCCTGCATCACTCGCTCACCATCTTCGTCGATTCCGTCCATATCCAGCCACGCCTCGCGCAAAAAGCACGAATGCTTACGCGGTAGCGACGCTTGCGTGAACCTCGGGATCGGTCGGTTGCCCCAGGCCGCTTGGTCGGCCCACATCTGCACGACGAGCACGAGGTCGCTGCCAAGCACGGGACGCGCGTTCGCCGGCTTGACGAGAATCCTGACGGCGTGCTTCAGCAAAATCGCACATTCGCCCAGCCCGCCGTCCACCTCGATCGGCATGCGGCCTGCCTCATTCGGCGGCGCAAGTGCGCGGCCGACCCGCCCGTTGTACTTGGCGGCCCCCTGCAGCCCGTGCAGCTCCACCCAGTGCGGGTATGGTGATGGGCAGCGGATGCGTTTGGCCCACGCGCGCAGCGATGCTGATCGAAGGGTCGAGCGGATGAGGGTCCGCATCGGCACACCGTTTCGTGCTGCATTCAGCTTGACACATGCCAGGCTAGCGGCCAGGGCGTCGTCGGGATCATCGATGGAGCTCCAGATGGCAGAGAACGCGTCGGTGGGCAGCTGGTCGAGGTTCGTGATGCGCTCACTGTGAGCAATGCGCTCGCTCACAGCGACCCATTTTGTCAGCGCCTCTCCCGTGAGGCCATCTGGAATCGCCTTGAGCTTTGCCGCAAGGACTTCCTGCTCCAATTCTGAGAAGCCCAGCACCACCAGCGTCTCCTTCGAGTCGCGGCGCAGCTCGTTGAGGTCGCAGCCACGTGACAGAAGGTCGGACAGCGACGCACCGAGGTGGGAGCCGAAGGTGTCTTCCGACATGCCGTCCAAGGCGACGGCCCAATCAATGCGCGTCGACGCAGTGCATGCCGCCAAGTTCAGAAGTTTGATCAGTGTTTCAACCCGGCCCGGACTCACGTTCATATACAGTATCCGCCCCGGTGCACGCGACAACCGTAGATAGATAGATAGATAGATAGATAGATACTATCTATGCGACAACCGTGCCAGGTGCCACATCTCACTTAAAGTACCCCAAACCGCTCACAGCGCCTCGTTCATCCCGCCCATCATCGACGCGACGCGCTCGAAGGCGGCGCGGATTGCCTGCTCGTTGTCCGCCTTGAGGTGGTAGCCCTTGTTGGTGCCCTGCAGCTCGCTGGAGAGCATCCTCGCGTTGGCGCGCCACGTCGGCCACATGGCGTGGCTCGGCTCGTAGCCCGAGATGGCCTCCGAGTCGATGATCGCGACGTTCAGGTTCTCCATCCGGTGCATCGTGCCGAGCAGCGCGGCCGCGCGGGCGCTGCTCTTGGCCGCGTCCGTGGTGCGGAGGTCGACGAGGTCGGTAAGCACGATCAGCCACTTGGACTTGTCCTTGTCGACCTTGGCGAGCGAGTCGAGCACGTTGGCCATCGACTCGTACAGGAGGCAGCTGCCCTCCGACTGGTTCGAGTCCTTGATCTGCGCTAGCAGCCGCCTGCTCGCCTCGGGCCCTCCCTTTTTCGTCGGAGGGATGAGGAAGCGCTGCCCGAGCGAGTAGAGCGCGACCTCGTCCTCCTCGTCGAGGCGCTCCGCGAAGACCATCGCCGTCGCGTCGATCGCCGTCTGGAGAATGGGCGTCCACGTCCGGTCGATGACGAAGAACGCCGCCATCGGCGCGCGCGCGCCCGCGCCGGCGCTCGCGAGGTAGGCGGCCAGCGCGGCGTCGGCGCCCGCCGCCACGACGCCGCCCTTCCACTTTGGGTCGAGGTTGTTCTCGAGCGCGAGGTCGTAACCCCGCTGCACGTCGGGCGGCGCGCCCGCCTTGCAGTGCAGCACGAGCCGCGTCAGCACGTCGGCCGTCACGCCGCCGGGGCCGCACCGCTGCAGCGCCCACGCCGCCCACGCCGCGGGCTCGTGGTGCGGCGCCAGACCGCCGACGTCGGCGACGGCCGCGCACAGCTCGGCGATCGCCTGCGGCGTTGGCGGCCTGTTCGGGGAGGCCGTGGTGCCCGTGGGCGTCGTCGACGCCGCCGCCTCGGCCGTCGCGAGCTCGAGGGCGCGCGCGCACAGCGTGCTGCCGACGCCGGCGCGCAGCAGCGCGAGCTGCGCGTCGGAGAGCGCCTTGGACGACGCGGCGGCGCCCATCGCCTTGGTCGTCGTCGCCGCAAACGTCGCGAGCGTGCGCGCCGACGGCGCGGCGGCGGCCGCCTCGGCGATCAGGCTCTGCGCCTGGTCGAGTCTCCCCTCCCTCAGGTGCCACAGCGCGCAGTTGAGCTGGCGCTGCGAGAGCGTGCCGGCGGCCGTGACGCGCGCCGCGCCGACGGCGGCGCCGAGCTGCTGCTGCGCGTTGGCGATCGCGCTCGCAAAGTGGCGCGCGGGGTCGAGCAGCGAGAGGCACGTGGCCGCCTCGACGTTCGAGGCGAGCAGCCCCAGCACCGCCTTCTGCTGTGCCACACCGCCAGTCGACGAGAGGTTGGCTCGCCTCGCCTGCGACGAGAGGTTGGCGAGGTTGTTGTGGCAGATGCCGATGCCGCGCTGGTTGGCCGTCTTCTCGACGAGCGCGAGCGCCCTCGCATAGTTGGCCGCCTCCTTGAGCGTGTCGGTGCCGTGGTACCTCGCGTTGCCGAAGCGCAGCGCCACCCACAGCGACTCCAGGTTGGCAAGGATCGCGCCGAGCTCCGCCGACGGCTTGCCGTCGATGAGCGCGCGCGGCACGTCGTACTTGTAGTCCGACTGGGTGTTGGCGGTGACGTGCTCGTGGAGCGCGCGCACCGGCGCGGCGAACGTGCGGTCGAACCAGCGCGTCACCCACGCCAGCACGCCGAGCGCCAGAAGGAAAGCGACCGACGTGACGGCGGCCATCACATCGACGCGCGACTGGCACTTGGCGACCGTCTCGTCGGCGCGCTCGGTCACCTCGGTCTGCTCGACGGTGAGCGCCAGCATGTACGACGTGCCCTTTACGGGCAGGAACGAGTAGTGCCAGAGCTGGTTGGCGCCGCTCGGGTTCTCCCAGATGTACGACCAGTTTCCAGCCACGCGCCCCTGCCCGAGGAGGTTGACCTGGAACTGCTCGAGGAAGTTGAGGTCGGAGCACTCGGCGAGGCCGGCGCACGCGTCGAGCCTCGCGATGCTGACGGCGCCACCGTCGGGCGCCGAGCCGCCGCTGCCGTGCTCCTTGGCGTAGTTCTTGTGAACGAGGCCCATTTCCTGCGCGTCCCAAACGAAGGCGTAGCCCGATGCGTAGAGCCGCTTCGGCTGTCCGTCGGTGCCGACGAGCGCCTCGGTGAGCGCGCGTAGCGAGATGTCGAGCGCCACGACGCCGACGAGCTCGGCGTCGGCACCCCACAGCGAGCGCGAGAGCGACACGAACAGAAAGCCCGGGTTGGCCGCGTCATCGAGCACCTCGTTGAAGACGGCCGACCCCTGCGGCGACGCGGCGACGGCGGCGGCGTACCACGGCCGGCAGAGCGGCGTGTACGACGAGACGGTCTCGACGCCGCCGATGCTCTCGCAGTTGCGGCTCTGCGAGAAGGACGCGAGCGACGAGTATGGGAACTGCCGGTAGACCTCCGACTGCTCGAAGGCGACGTACGCGTACGTCGTGTTCGAGCCGAGGTACGCCGCTCGGAAGGCGCCGTCCATGTGCGACGCCAGCTTCTGCTCGTCGGCCGTCGTGCGGCCGGCGTGCCACGCGCCGGCCGCCGCCTTGTAGTTGGTGGCCAGCGGCGTCTCGGGCGCGTGCCATACGCTCGCGAACGGCGACGCCGCGGCGCCGAGCCGATTCTCCGTCGTGACGCCCGGCGGCGCCACGCAGCGCGGCTGGTCGGCGTCGCCGCTTTCCGCCTGGTACTCGGAGACGCAGCGGTCGGCGGGCACGGCGTACGACGGGTACGGCGTGGAGCCGAGCGGCAGCGTGCCGTCGACGAGCAGCGCTTCGGCGTATGAGCCGAGCCACGCGAGGGACAGTGTGTAGCCCTGGAGCGTCGCCTCGACAAAGGCGGCCTGCTCGTACGCGCGCTGGTCGAGCGTGCGCAGCTCCTCCGCCACCATCATCTCCTTGACCGGCGCCGTCCACCGGTCGAGCTGCGCCGACGCCGCGACCGCCGCGGCGATGATCACGAGCAGCGTCGCGCCGATGAAAGGCACGAAGAGCTTCGCGACCAGCTGCGTGCGCATCGCGTTGAACGGCGTCAGCGGCCGGTACGACGACGACGCCGCCATCTCCACGTCCGCCGTGCCCATCGCCGTCGCCGCCGCCGGGTGCACGGACTGCTCCGGGAAGGCGCCGGCCGACGGCGCCGACGGCACGACGTCCTCGGGCAGCATGCTCGTCACGAGCGGCGGCTGGCCGAAGAACGGATTGCGCACGCCGCTGATGGAGGCCCTCGTGCCGGGGCTCGTGGCGCCCTCGACGCGCGTCGACAGGATCTCGCCGAGCATCGCGACGAAGCGCCCGCGGAGCGCGTGCACCTCGCCCACCTCGTCGCAGCAGAGCGCGACGTGCGGCGGGCTCGGGTCCGAGACGGTCGTCGCGACGCCAATGTCGACGGCGACCTGCGGCGCACCCACCGCCGCCGCCGCCGCCGCCGCCGCCGCCGCCGCCGCCGCCGCCGCCGCCGCCGCCGCCGCCGCCGCCGCCGCCGTCGCGTCCTTGGTCGTCGACAGCTCCGTGCCGGCGGCGGCGTGGGCCTTTGCGGGGCGGCCGGCCTTGGCCTTGGCCTTGAGGAGGCCGCCGATGCAGCCGCCGCCGTCGCCGTCGCCTGCCGAGTTGATGCGGACGCCATCGAAGAGGTCCTCGGAGCCGATGTTGCGCACGACCTGGTCGGTCTGGGTGCACATGGCGACGAGCGGCGCCGACATCTGGTGCGAGAGGAGCAGCGTGGCGCCGAGCACCACGACGCCGCATAGCAGGCACATGACCAGGACGCCCGAGTAGAGGCGGCGTGCGTCCGAGCGGATCGATTCGATCTGCTCCTCAATCGGCGCCAGCACCTCCGCCTCGGGCGTGATCGTGAAGATGCAGAACGGCGGCGCGTCAAAGGCGCCGCTCACCGACGTCCACGCGTGCTGCCACACGAGCTGCTCGCCGCCGTCGGTCGCGGCGCCGTCGCAGCCGCACGCCGCGAGGCACGAGAGCGTGCCCGACGCCAGCGCGCCGCCGAGCGTCTCAGTCGGCCGATCGGGCAGCGGCACGTCGGCGAGCGCGACTGGCGCCGAGCCGTCCGACTTGATTGGCAGGTCGAGCACGCTGCCGCTCTCGACGGCGAAGAGGTGGGCGCGGCCGCTCGCGCGCGAGCGGATCGCCAGGATCAGCTCGGAGAGGTCGGATATGAGCAGGTCGGCGCCCACCACGCCGAGCAGCGAGCCCTGCGGCGAGACGGCCGGCGCCGTGAGCGAGAGAAGGTACCCGCGCCCAAAGGCGTCGACGTATGGGTTGGTGAGCGTGAGCGTCGGCTTGGGCACAAAGTCCTCGCGCCGCTGCGCGACGAGGTTTGCGCCCGCCGCCGCCGCCGTGTACCAGCCGCGGCTCGTCGGCCGGTACGTGCGCAGCCCGTCCGAGTCGGCCTCGAGCGAGCCCACCGCGCCAGGGTAGTGCCGGTACGTGTCGTCGCTCGCGCCGACGAAGACGTCGACCCAGTGGACCGCCCACGCCGGCGCGACGAGCAGGTCGAGAGGAATGCTCGTGCGGTTGAGCGACGCCGCGTTCGTCTGCATCAGCGAGTCCACGTTGCTGCCGTCGACCGCGAAGCCCGCGACGTACACGGCCGACGCCGACCGAGAGATCTGCTGGAACGTGCCGTCGCAGCCGCGCTGCCCGTCGGTGTCGGAGCCGGTCGAGGCGCAGGTGTAGCGCGTGCTCGTCGTGAGCGGCGGCGACAGGTCGCCGATCGAGTTGTCGGCGAACGACTGCGGCCCGTCCAGCGAGTAGGCGATAGAGTCGTCCGAGACGTCGAAGAGGCCGAACGAGTACGGAAGCACGAGTGCCGACGCGCCCTGCCCGACGATGGCGTCGAGCGACATGCCGACGTCGCCCATCACGAGCGCGCCGTTCGAGTCGATCTGGTCGGTGAGCGCCGAGCGCGACTCGTCGATGACCATCTCGCTCAGAGAGAAGACGACGGCCGCGCAGATGGCGATGAGGAGCGCGAAGAAGCCGCCGACGGTGCCGCCGAAGGAGATGATCAGCTGCTGGCGGACGCCGCGGCTGGAGAACGGCACCATGTCGACTACCTTACCGAGCACCTTGGAGGCACAGCGCGTAATCAATGCGAACTCCTGATTGCATGCGAAATATACAGAACAGCTGCCGCAAC